>Ga0137409_10005569_pt1 | contig 13120 bp, 6 predicted proteins | sample CZODoug1_16funga_FD_122059 | JGI IMG/M metagenome (GOLD analysis project Ga0137409, IMG submission 122059) | Vadose zone soil fungal communities from Angelo Coast Range Reserve, California, USA - CZODoug1_16fungal (Hybrid Assembly) | ecosystem: Environmental > Terrestrial > Soil > Vadose zone...
CGCAAAATCTCCTGCCCCGGAGTCACCAGCAGACCATCGCTGGGCGCTCGCCACTCTGCCAGTTTCTGCGCGGCGGCGAGTTCGTCCCCCGGAATCATTCGCGCTGTTCTCCGTTGCAATGTCACCGCAATCATCAGAACCACCACAACCACGGCGGCCGCTCCGGCTAGCGTCCACACTCGCCACGGCGCACGCTTTCCTTCACGAGCGGCCTCGGCCGCAGCCAGCACTCGCGCCCGGAAATTCGCCGATGGCTCCGATCCCTGAGCTACGAGCGGCAGCAGTGTGTCCAGCCGCGCCTTGCGGGCACGAACGTTGTCCAGCTCTTCCGAACAAATCGTGCAGGTTCGTAGATGCTCTTCAAGACCGGCTGTCAAACTCCCCGTCAGAGCGGCCTCCAGCAATTGGTCTTTCCAGCTCTCGCATGCATTCTTCATTTCATCACTTCCAGCAAAAGTTTTCGCGCCGCGTGCAGCCGTGATCGAACCGTCCCCGCTGGAATTCCAAGCACCGCTCCCACATCGGCGGCCTCCATCTCTTCAACCAGCGAAAGCTGCAGGACAGCGCGAAGTTTCTCCGGCAGCCGTTCTATTTCTCTCCGGAGCCGGTCCAGCATCACCAGCTGTTCCGCATCGTTCGCTCCGTCCACCATCAATGGTGTCTCTGTCATCTGCCAGGCTGTATCACGAGCCAGCCGGCGCCGGTAGCCTCTTTGGCGGTTCAAAGCCAGCCGAAAAACAATCCGGTTCACCCAGGCGCGGAATTTCTCCGCTTCCCGCAGTGATGCAAACTTCTGGTAGGCGCGCAGGAATGCTTCCTGGGCGGCATCCTCTGCGTCCGCGGAATTTCCGAGAATGCTGTAGGCAATTTGGAAAACGCGCCGCTGATTCTCAGCAATGCGCTCGCCAAATCCCGCCTCGGGATTCTGCGCTTCAGCTCTTGCGATCAATGCACGCACGCGCCTGTCACGCTTCTCTAGCCCCTTTACGTATAGACACCGCGGCCCGGCCGTTCGTTCAGGAAAATACCACGCCGGGCCGCAGTGTGTAGCGGGCAAATCGAACAACATGCAAAATTCCTGTTGCCCGATGCCGGAAGGCCCTCGACCGGCATCCGGTCGCTTGCAGTCCTCGCGGTTCAGAAGAGAAAGATCGGCTGAAACGCTGGAAGAATCGGTTGCAGTTGAGCTGCGATCTGCACGGCCTGAAGTTTCTGCAACTGCTCAGCGTCGAGGATGGCCACGAATTGCGCGAGAAAAGCCTGTTGTGCTTGCGCCATCTGCTGCTGCAACGCGTGAATCTGGATGACCAGGATTCCCACTTGTGCCGGGTTCCCGCCGGAATTCAGCAGAACGGCTAGCTGTTGGGTCAGGGCTTGCGCCGTTTGAAATAGCGGTACAAGCGCCGTCTGGCGCGCCTGCAGCAATTGCTCCAGCTCGCTCACCTGGCCGGGCCGCAGTTGCAGAAATTCAGCCACAACCTGCAAGGGTGACGTTTCTTGGGCGCTCGGCTGAACTTTTGTCGTTTGTACCTGTTGCAGTATCTTTTCGATGTTAAGTTTCGTCAGATCCGGCGCGATCGTCACCGGCACGGATTTGGGTGCAAGCTTCTGCGCGTGCGTCCCGTCGCAACTCACAAGAATTATGGCAAGCACAACAAAGGCGATTGCGGTCTTTTTCATGGCAGCGGTTCTCCTTGAAGTGCGCGCATTTTGCGCCTTCACTTATCCAGACACCGCCGCCACGATTCTCGTTCGTTAGGTAATTGCAAGCTACTGGGAAGACCCGCCGTACATTTGAACTTCCACCGCGAAATCAGCGTCCATCAACGCAGGCGCACTCTTACTGTCTTCGTTGACTTGTCTCCGGCTGCAACCTAAGATGTCCGTCAAATGGCGGACTCCTCCCTCATGGGGCAAACTATCTCCCACTACTGCATCCTGGAAAAGCTCGGCGGTGGTGGTATGGGCGTCGTCTACAAGGCCGAAGACACCGAGCTCGGCCGATTCGTCGCCCTCAAATTCCTTCCCGATGACTTGATGCGCGACCCGCAGGCGCTCGAGCGCTTCCGCCGCGAGGCCCGTGCCGCCTCCGCCCTGAATCACTCCAACATTTGCACCATTTACGAAATCGGCGAGCACGACGGCATGCGCTTCATCGCCATGGAATTCCTGGATGGCGTAACGCTCAAGCACAAGATCAACAACCGCCCTCTCGAAACCGAAACCATTCTCGCCCTCGCCATTGAGATCGCCGATGCTCTGGACGCCGCTCATGCCGAAGGCATCATCCATCGCGACATCAAGCCCGCAAACATCTTCGTTACCAAGCGTGGTCACGCCAAGATTCTCGATTTTGGCCTGGCCAAGGTCACGCCAGCCAACAACTCCACGAGTCAGGCTCCCGGCACGATCGCCGGCGCCACTTTGGACGACATGCACCTCACCAGCCCGGGCACGGCGCTCGGCACGGTTGCCTACATGTCTCCGGAACAGGCCAAGGGAAAAGAACTCGATGCTCGCACGGATCTGTTCTCCTTTGGTGCGGTCCTCTATGAGATGGCTACAGGTAGGATTCCTTTCCGCGGTGACACTTCCGCAGTGATCTTTGAAGCGATTCTCTCCCGCGCTCCGGCTTCTGCCGCGAGGCTCAATCCGGACGTCCCTGCCGAACTCGAACGAATCATCAGCAAGACGCTGGAGAAAGACCGCAATCTTCGATACCAGAGCGCGGCGGATCTGCGCACCGACCTGGCGCGCCTGAAGCGCGACACGGATTCGAGTCGCTCCGCGGCAGTTAGCAACGACGCTGCGCCAGACCCGCAGAAATCGTCGCGACAAGCCCAACCGGAATACAGTTCGGACTCCGTTCTCGCTGTCGGCCTCGCAAAACGTCACAAGAAAAAGTTGATCGCAGCGCTGGCCACGATCGTGCTCATCGTCATCGCGATCGGCTACTGGTTCTACCGCGCTGAGACTTCTTCGCGGGGTGGATCGATGGATTCGGTAGCGGTGCTGCCATTTACGAATTCCGGCGGGGACCAGGACACGGAATATCTCAGCGACGGAATCACGGAAAGCCTGATCAATAGCCTTTCCCACGTCTCCAAGCTGCGCGTTGTGCCTCGCAACACGGTCTTCCGTTACAAGGGACAGGCCAACGCCCCAGAGAAAATCGGCCGCGAGCTCAATGTGCGTGCTGTCGTTACGGGAAGGGTGACCCGCCGGGGCGACTCCTTTGTTGTGGGCGCCGAACTCATCGATGTCGGCAAGGATTCGCAGCTGTGGGGCGATCAGTACTCCCAGAGGCTTTCGGACATCCTCGGGATCCAGGAACAGATCTCAAAAGCGATCGCCGACCACCTGAGGATCGAACTGAGTGGCAAGGAACAGCAGCGACTTGCCAAGCGTGACACCGAAAACGCCGAGGCTTTTCAGCTTTACATGCAGGGGCGCTATTACTGGAACAAGCGAACCGGCGATGGTGTGAAGCAAGGCCTCGCCTATTTTCAGAAAGCGATCGAAAAAGATCCCGGGTACGCTCTCGCCTACGCTGGAGTGGCGGACTCTTATGCCGTCGGAAATGGCGGATATCTTGGCCTGTCGCCGCACGAGGCTCGGCCAAAGGCAAAAGAGGCAGCTCTGAAGGCGCTTGAGCTTGACGATTCCCTCGCGGAAGCTCACACCACGCTCGCCGATACGTATCTTTACTACGATTGGGAATTCGCCAAAGCCGATCAGGAGTTCCGCCGCGCGATTGCCGCGAACCCGAAATATCCCACTGCTCACCAGTGGTACTCCGAGTGTCTCTATAGTGTGGGACGTTATGACGAGGCCATTGCCGAAGCCAAACGCGCCCAGGAGCTCGACCCACTCTCCCCGATCATTAGTGGATCTGTAGCGGCTACTCTTCTCCACGCCCGGAAGTACGATGATTCCCTCGAGCAGTACAAGAAGTCGGTGCAAATGGACCCTAATATTTCACTCCCGCACTTTGACATGGCTAATGCCTATGTACAAAAGAAGATGTATCCAGAAGCCGTTGCTGAATGGCAGAAGGCGATGACCCTCACTGGAAACCCGGCGCAGGCCGCCGCCCTGGGCGAAGTCTATCGAGTCTCTGGCTTCCAAGGCTTCCTGCAAAGTTGGGTTGAGATGCGTCAAAGGGATCCGTCTGCCCTCATGCACCCTTACGAGACCGCGCGCCTGTTCGTTCTCTTGGGGAAGAAAAACGAAGCGCTGAGCATGCTGCAGAAGGGATTCACGGTGCGAGAGGGCGCGATGGTCTATCTGAAGTGCGACTCGGTCTTTGATCCCATTCGCTCGGACCCCGGTTTTCAAGCCATCGTAAAGAAAATGAATTTCCCCGAATAAGCCTTGGCTCGCGAACGAAAGTGCGTTGCTCTGGACGGGTGAGCATCAATTCCATCAAGGTTGCGATGTCAGGCTTCGCGCTACTGCGAAGCAGTGCACCGCTGTTGGACTTCGGCGGCGAGATCGGGATCCATCAATGCCGCGCGCCCGTGCGACGCTGAACAAACCTGCACCGCCGTGATTCCTAGTGCGCCCCGCAAGTCCGCGCCCGCCAGGTTTGCGCCATCCAGCTCTACGCCGCGCACGACCGCACCTGTCAAATACGCCCCGCGCAAATCTGCCTTCTTCAAGTCCGCGTCCAGCAGAATCGCGCCTTTCAGATACGCGCCGGTCAGATTGGCCTCGGAGAGTTTGGCCGACGATAGATCCGTCTGCTCCAGATTTGCAAACGACAGCACCGTGTGCTCGAGCTTCGTATCGCGCATATCGGTGCGGGAAAGATCGGTCCGCAGCAGTTGCGCATTCCGCAAATTCACCGCGTACAGCGACGCCCCGGAGACTTTCGCATTCGAAAGCACCGCGCTCTCAAAAGTACCGTAAGATAGGTCTGCGAAACGCAGATCCGACGCCGTCAGATTTGCACCCATGGCCTTGGCGGACACCAATACCGCGTGTGTCAGCTGGGCGCGATCGAGTATCGCCGAACGCAGCAGCGCTTCGCGCAGATTCGCTCCGCGAAGGTCCGCCTCGGATAGATACGCTCCCTCAAGATTCGCGCGCCACAGTTTTGCATTGGTCAGAAAAACCCGGTAGCCCCGCGCGAACCGCAAATTCATCTGATTCAGCCGCGCGCCCGCGATTTTTTCTACTGTCTCATCCGTCCAGACCGTGCCGCGCGGCGGTGGCGACGACAGCGTCGCTTCCGTCAAATCCGCGTACGGCCGGTAGCCTACCGATTGAAAGACCATCGCTGCCCAGCGCCTCACATCCGCCGGTGATTCTTCCGAAGACGCGCTCCTGTCGAACGGCAACCCGCGGTTCACACCCAGAGAAAAGAGAAAAAGGATGCACCCCGTCACCAGTGCGGCACGCATAGTGCCCAGAATCATGCGGATAATATTTTTGGACGTCGGCAACCGGATATCACCCGGCCGAAGCACTCGCGATACAACAAATGGCAGACACGTCGCCGTCGCTACCGAAAGAGTCATCAGGAACACATGCAGCAGTGTCCCTCGGAAGTCCTGGCGCGGCAGATACCGAAGCCAGAAGAAGAACAGCGTCGCGGGAACAATCCAGTAGGCCAGCACCGTCGAAAGCACCGTTTCGAACGCGGTCATCGCCGAACGCGATTCCCCCTGCCACCGGAAGTGTCTGCGCACCAGCCCCATCAGGTACCAGGGGCCGTCTTTCTCGAGCGTTTGTCCATTCGGAAAAACGGCGGGAAGCGCCGCCATGCTTCCCCACAGCCTCAACAGCAGAAAATGAAATCGCAGGGAAAGCGCCAGAAGAACCAGCGGACCACCGAGATAAAGCCCGGTCATGGGAAGCGCATTCCCCAGTCGCAGGAAGGGCAGCGCCGACGCATTCAACAGCAGGTGCACGTCGGTCGTGAAAGCAATCAGCAGGCAGCAGAGCACGCTGGCTCCCACGGTGATGAAATAAAACCAGCGCGCAACTTTTGTGGCATCGCCGATCGCTCTTGAACTGTCCACCGCGGAAATCGATTCGGGAAGCACGGTATCGAAAAGATTCGTCCCGCCCAGGCGGCCAAACCACAAGCCTTCCGCGCCGTACAGATTCGCACCCATCAAGTTCGCGCCGCGCAGTTCCGTGCCCAGCAGGTTCGTATTCTGTAGATTCGAACGGACCAGGCTCGCTCCGCGCAGATTCGCCATCGATAGATCCGCGCCCGCAAGGTTCGTTCGGTGCAGGTGCGCGCCCTGCAAATTCACGCCCGTAAGGTCGGCTTTGGCTAAATTTACACCGCAGAGATCGGCCTTGGCGCCCGATTCCCCGCCCGATTCCACCCAGATTTTGTGCTGATCCAGGATCTCGGCGAGATCGAGGAGCGAGATTCCGATGGAATCCCCTCCGTTCGAAAGCTCCGCTCCGGCAGGATTTCCGGTGGCGATTTCGGTCTTCAGTTCTTCAATTTCTTTGATTGCGTCTATTTCCAGGCCCATTCGAACGTTTTCCCCCAACTCTCTCTGCCCGCTCTTGGGCATCCTTGCGCGCTCCAACCCCTCAAACTGGCGCCATCGCGCTTCTCAATGCATTCGAGTTCTTCGCATTCGAAGCACGGTTCGAATTCCCCCCCGCTGCGGGCCGTGCTTTTGCTGGGCTACCTCCATCCTCTCCTACCAGCACGGTGGAAATCGCCTGCCCGCAAGTACAGGCGGCGCAGAGGTAACGGGGGCGGGCGGGAGGCCAGCGAGGCAAGGGGATTCGAACACGGAGGACACAGCCATTGCGAAACATCGACGGACGAAGGGGGAAGAGGGGAAAAACACTAGATTCGAATGGCCGCAAAAAAACAGTGCCGGGGTAGCTTCGCTGAGGGGCCAAGGCACCCCGGCTTATCCTGCCCGCCTCCGCAGTGAGCGAGCAAGAAACTCGTCAAGAATGCTTCCCGCCGCGAGGGCAGGAAGCTCTTCAAGAAGTCTTGTGGCCGCAGGAGCGTGAAAGAGTTGCAAGTTCGGCCTGCGGATTTTTTGCCGCCGCAAAAGCTTGGGCGGCTGTGAACCAGGAAGCGGGGGACTTCACTTCCCGATACTGACTACTTATCTTCGTCGCCGCGAAGGAATTCGTAGCGCTCGATGGCGGCAACCACGCCGATGGCGCCTTCTTCGCGAGGCTCGGTGCGCTGCACGCGGCCGAGGCACCGGACACGTACTGGTCCGGCCAAAGTGATCTCGTTGGGGAGGGTCAGAAGAATCTCAACGGGCGAGCCTTCCCTAACATCCTTAGAAAGAAAGAAATAGACACCGCGGGAGCTGACGTCCCGTGACTCGGTGCTTGTTTCACCGACCGCAGCGCCGGTGGTCCAGCGCACGGTGAGGGGCAGGCGCATGGAAAAGCGCTGGGTAGTGCGTCGTTCGGAACCAGTCAAGGAAGTCCTCCTGATCGAAGGGAGAGTGTATCCGGGTAGGGCCCAGGGAACAATAGGACTCCGGATACAAAAACGGTTCGACATTAAGAAGTACCGACGTACTAGGACGAGGACGAAAATAGGGACTATTGGATGGGAATGGCCTACAGGCCGGAGCAGCGTCGTGGCCCGTGTTCCGTGAGCCGGGACCGGCGCCCCGGGAAAGAGCGGTTGCCGCAGAGGCGCGGACGGAGAATATCAGCGGTAGAACGGCGAGCGGAGCCTCGGCTTTTACAACTTCTAGGCATCGAGAAGCACTAATTTCCAGCCAGGGATGGAGCCAGCGTTGAGTCCCGCGCGTTGAGCGATCTGATCGAAACAGGTGCGGTCGCAGGTATTCAGTTGTTGCAGAATGTCGCGTGTGCGCTCGACGGTGGTGTCATGAGGGCGGACGTCGAAATCTTCGTTGGTATAGACCTTGCGGGGCTTGGCGGGAGGCTTACGCTGTCTTTGTTACCGATCCGCTCTACTCCCTATTGGATTGTGACGGTAACATTGGCACTATGGAAAAGCGTGCTCGTTTGACCGTTGACTTGCATAACGGTGCCGCCCGTAACCGATTCACCCACTCCCAGCGATGTCGAGGTGAGGTTGTTCAAGTCACCCGCGTATTGCGCGGTGATGGAATAAACGCCTGGAAAAGGAAGTGTTGTGTTCAGCGTCGCGGTGCCAGCAGCCAGAGTCGACGCTCCAATCCAACTACCATTCGCGTAAAAGGCGACGTTTCCGGCGGGACTGCCCTGCCCGGTCACTCTGGCGGTGAACATGACTGGAGCGCCCTGAGCAACCTTCGCCGAACTTGTTGATACCGTTGTGGAAGTAGTGAATGGGCCCGCAATTGGTGGTGGCGGCGGGCTGGTGGAGCTTCCTCCACCGCAGCCGATGACGAGGCTGATGATACAGATGAGTCCAAATCCCGCGGAGAGGCGCAATTCCCTCCTCTTCCATGTCGGGGAAAGCGCCAACACAGCGGCAAGACCACTCAGAAGGCTAATCGGCCACAGCGGATTTGTCCCGAATGGGAAGAAGAAAACGCCGACGCGCTTGCGTGTGATTGTATTTGGCATCGGGGCGGCGGCGCCAGAAAGCGACGGCGACAGAGTCAGAGTCGCCGTCGAGGTTGCACCGCTGGCGAGATTCACGGTGGCTGGCTGTAGTGAGCAGGAGTAGCCAACCGGCATGTTTCCGTTGCACAAGAGGGTCACGGGACTGGAATTCTTGGTGGCGGGAACCACGCTAATCTGCAGCGTGCCAGGCTGGCCGGCAGTAATGTTGAAGGGCGTGGACGGAATGTTAAGGCCGAAATCCGGAATGATAACATTTACAAAGACGCCATTCGATGAATTGGCGTAATTAGGGTCATTAAAATACACAGCGTTAATGGATTCGCTTGAGAGCGGAGTGGTGGCGACGGTCGCCTTAAGAATCTGATTGCCGCTTCCGTCGGTTGTAAGGGTGGTGGTCACGTTTCCATTGATTGGGGTGAAAGACCCGGTGATGTTCAGGTTGCCGACAAGTGCAGGAATTGTGTGATTAGAGACGACAGTTACGGTTGCGGTGACCGGGGTTCCGTACTGGATATTATTGGAATCCACCGTGACGTTGACCGTGACCTGGTACTGCGCCGTGATCAGGACAGGGGCGGTCGTCGAAGAAGCGTAATTCGCATCGCCGCTATAAGTAGCGGTGATGCTGTGCTGTCCTACCGTGGAGAGACTGGTTTCATAATAGCCTTGAAAAGAAGGGTTATACCCTGGGTTGTCTCCATACCCAGCCACAGTCAATGTACCAGCCAATGGTGCGCCGCCGTCGTAGAACGTGAATGTACCGGCGGGAGTTTTTCCGCCGGGCACGTTAATGTTTACGGTGGCATTTAGCTGAAAGTTTTGGCCCACGAGAGGCTGAAATGCTCCAAACATAGACGCATTCGTCGGCGCTGGCGTGATAGTGATCGTATCGGTAGCAGAGGTGCTTGCGTTATAGCTGTTGTCCCCGCCGTAATGCGCCGACAATTGGTGCGTCCCACCCGTCAAGAAGGGGTGTAGATCCCGCGTGTATCCCGCGTTGTTCAACGCAAACGTTCCTCCGTCCAAAGGAGTTCCGTTATCGGTTAGAGTTACAGTGCCTGTGGGACAAGTCGTCTGGTTCACGCCCGCGCAGAGCGGCGAAGGTGGGCCTGAAGGATTGGGAGCCGCACCCGAGTTCGTCACGTACATTCGAATGATGTAGCTCGAGCCGTAAACCAGGGAGCTCGCGTTTCCATTGATGGGCATACCAAACGCCGGAACAACGATGAACGTCTGACTTCCCTCTTGGCCGACCGTAACGGAGACCGGAGAGGAATCGCTCGGGGCGTTCGTCCCATCGCCAGCGTAGTGAGCAACCACGTTGTAGGTGCCGCCTGGCAAACTTTGGGTATTCGTGCCGCTAATTGCCCCACCGGTGAGCGTGAAGTGATCAAACCCTTGGGTCGTTCCATCCGGGAACGCCGCGATCAGCGACACGTCGCCAGCAGGCACGCCCGTTCCGGTATTCGCTTTCACTGTGACGCCGACAGTCACATTTTCGCCGGTACCATGGGTGATTCCGGTGGTCGGCGAAAGGGTCAACGAAGTGGTCGTCGGAATTGTTGAAACACTGCCCCAGTTCGTTACCAGATTATTCACATTGACTGTACCCAACCCTGTGGTCATGTCATAGCCAGTGGTCGCCGTCCATGCCTCCACTTCTGTGTGACTGGGATCAACGAGCACACCCGCGCTGCCGACGGGATTGACGCTGCAGTTTGGTGAACCACCCTGGCAAGGCACGCTGTTTGTTCCGACGCCACGCGCTCCGGTGGGCAAGACGCTATTTCCCTTCGTCACGTCGTTGAAAACGCAGCCCGCAGCTTCTGTTGCGCTGGAGGTGCAGCTCGCACCTGCTTTCTTCGCCAAAGCGTACAGAACGTAATTCGCGTTCCCCTGTCGATTCGCGCCTCCATGGGCGGCCTGGTACTGGTTCACAAGCGCCATGATTCCCGCAAAAGCCGGCGCCGACGCCGAAGTTCCGCCGACAATCCCAAAATCCAGAACTCCAGTGCTTACGTTTATGTCGCAAGTCGCCACGCCGAAAATGTTTTGGTCGCTCTGGCAGTAGACGTATCCCGTTCCATCAAACCCCGGACTTGCAAACAAGGAAACGTCAGGCTGATCCCTGTGGTTGTCATTCGGCACACCCAGCACGCCCATCTGCCACTTGGGTTTTCCATACAGACCGCTCGCTCCGCCACTCCCCGCCACTATGTTCACGGATCCACTCGGCGCGGTAACCCCGCAACCCGTCAACCCAATCTGCGCGCAGTTCTCACTCCAGGGTATCTCGGGGATGTAACTCTTCGCGGACGTCCCAGTAGGATCGTTTGTCGGATTCCAGTACGCCGCCCAATTGTTGACTTGATCGAAATCCGTCCCGCCAACCGAGACGTTGAACGGTGTCGATGCCAATCCGCTGACTGCCAGGCCCTGTGTGGCCGGCTGCGGCGTGTTGAAGTTGTCGCAACCTGCTGATCCGCCGTCTCCAGACGAAATAACCACCGTGATCCCTTGCGCTGCTGCCTGCGTCCACAAGCTGTTGTAAAAGGCGTTTCCCACGCTGCCCAGGTCTCTCTCGCAGGCCCCGTAGCTCTCGCTCATGACCCCGGCCAGGTTGTGCTCCACGATGTACAGAGCCGAAAGATCGATTCCTGCTGAGGCCGGCGTCGAAGCCGATACAACAAACTTTACCGTTGCTCCGCGCGCGACCGCTCCCGACCACTCGACATCCAGATCCGCCTCTCCTTCCTCGCCAATGGAAGTTATGCCTGGGTCTTCTCCGTTCAAAACCACATTCGTGGAATCGAAATTCGCCGGCAGCCCGAACATTTTTCGAAACTGCTGCACGTCCTGGACCTTGAGGTTGGTCTCGCCGACGATAGCGATGGTTTGTCCCGTCCCGTCGTTTCCCGCAGCGATTAATGGCTTGGAGTTATAGATCGTGTCGAAATCCCCCGGACCTAAGCCATAGAAATTCATGCCACTAAATGGATTGGGAAAAGTAAAGAGCGGTTCCAGGCCCGTCTTGCCGGCAGGACGACGGAACTGTCCAAGGAATTTCGCGTGAGACTTCCGGGGAAAGTTGTGCAGCGATACGATGCCCGCGACTACCGGAGCCAGCGCCGCGGGAATCTGGGGATCCGAAGCGTTCGCGGTGTATTCTTTGCCGTCAACCACGAAACGGCGAATTTCCGTGCGAAACGCGTTGCGCACATCGCCGGCTGTGCCGCTGAACTCGATGACTTGGCGACCCGGACCCACCTTGATTCCCGTAAATCCCCACGACGTCAGCCACGCCGTCACCGCCTGAATGTCGGCATCAGCCGCACCGAATTGCTTGCCGAACTCCTCTGGGGTTAGCCATGCGTGATAACTCCGCGAGCTCTTATTCTGCTGATCTTCAAGTAAGTGCGTGAGCGACGCTTCCTGCTCCGTGCTGCGCTGCAGGAGTAACAACATCCGGCTCATCGGGTGCCCATCCGGAAGAACACCCTGGTCGAATTCCGGGCGGGCAAGGGGATGCACGTTTCCGGGCAACGTGACGAGATTCTTCTCATCCAAGGCCTGGGTAATGCGAGCGGGGATGTTTGTGGTCTGTGCCACCGCACGCGAGAAAGGGAATGCCACGATGGAAACAAAGAGCAAAGCGCTGTGACGCAAGCTTGATTTTGGGAGTCTCATGAACCCCCCGCCCAAGCAACTGAATTCAAGAGGAACTTCTGTGGCCCCGGGACACGGGAGAATGTAGTTACCATTGGATAGAAGCGATAGCAAGCAAATACCCCAATACCTACTAGGGTAAAAACCTCAATCCCCGTGCATATCATCACAAGCGGGGAGCAGGCATGGGGGCGTAACGAAATAGGGGCGCAATCAATTGCGCCCCTGCAAAGAAAAAATGAATAGAAATGGTGATGAGGCGGCGATGGATGGCGGGCCGAGCCGTAGGCTCCCGCACAACCCGCTCTACCCGTTAGGAACCGGGAAGCATTTACGATTGATCGATCAGCCGGTGGTGAATGGCGTACAACGCCAATTCGAGGCGGTCGGAGACGCCGAGCTTGTCGAAGATGTTGTGCAAGTGGTTCTTAACGGTTTGCTCGGAGATGAAGAGCTTTTCGCCGATTTCCTTGTTGCGGAAGCCCTGCGCGACGAGTTGCACGATTTCTTTCTCACGGTCGCTGAGCAATGGCTTTTCTCGGCGCGGGCCGGACTCGCTGGACTTGGAAAACGCTTTCATGACTTCGGCGGTCATACGGTTGTCGAGCCAGATTTCGCCGGCATGCACGCGGTGAATACTTTTCACGAGGAGATCAGTGGCGGACTGCTTCAAGACGACACCGCGCGCGCCGAGGCGCATGGCGCGAACAACGTCGCGATCATCTTCGGCGGCGGTCAAAACGACGACGCGCGTGGGCAGCGTATCGAAATTGACTTCCTCCAGAACGGCCAAGCCGTCTTTATCCGGCATGCGCAGATCGAGGAGAAGAATGTCGGGCTTGAGCTTAGCGAGGAGCTTGATGCACTCCGCGCCGTTCTGGGCTTCCCCGACGATGGTGATGTCTTCGTCGGCATCGAGAAGCTT
>Ga0137409_10005570_pt1 | contig 13120 bp, 7 predicted proteins | sample CZODoug1_16funga_FD_122059 | JGI IMG/M metagenome (GOLD analysis project Ga0137409, IMG submission 122059) | Vadose zone soil fungal communities from Angelo Coast Range Reserve, California, USA - CZODoug1_16fungal (Hybrid Assembly) | ecosystem: Environmental > Terrestrial > Soil > Vadose zone...
CGTTCATGCATTTTCGGGAAGCCGAGGAAGATGGAGTGGTGAAAGATTTTTCCAACGCGGCAGCGGGGACAGCGGTGATGCAAAATATCGCGAAGCGTGGAGATCGTGCCAGTTTTCATCGGGGCGCGTCGTTCATAGTAACGCGATACGGCGGGCAGGGCGGGGGTGTTGCGGGTGGAAGGGCGGAGTTGTATATTGGCGGTCAATCCGAAGGGCCCCGCAACAATCCCAGGCAAATCCTCAAGGGAGAAGAAACGATGAAAAAGCCGCTATGGTTTGTATTGCTCGTGTCATTGCTGATGCCCGGTCTGGCAATGGCACAGAGTGCCTTCGATGGCACATGGAAGTTTGACTTGAAGACGGCCCAGTTCCCGAAGAAACCTGAAGTTTACGTGTTGCAGGACGGCATGTACCATTGCAAGACTTGTGTTCCCACTATCGACATCAAAGCCGATGGCCAAGATCAGAAACTCACCGGACATCCGTATTACGACACGATGAGCATCAAGGTCTTGGACGACCGCACGATTGCGGAAACCGCGAAGAAAGACGGAAAGACCGTCGTTACTTCAAAAACGTGGGTGTCGGCGGACGGAAACACATTGATGTTCGAGTTCACCGACAGCAGTGCAACCAACGCCGATCCTGTAACCGGCAAGGGAGAAGAGACGCGAGTGGCCAAGGGTCCGGCGGGATCTCATGCAATTTCCGGCTCCTGGCGTGTCACGAAGATTGATAGTGTCTCGGATAACGGGCTCTCCTTCACCTACAAAGTGGAAGGCGATAGCTTGACGATGACCACTCCAACCGGACAAAGCTATACGGCGAAGCTCGATGGAACGGAAGCGCCGTACAAAGGTGATCCCGGGACCAACAGCGTTTCGGTGAAACGGCTGGACAAGAATACGATCGAGGAAACGGACAAACGCGACGGAAAAGTGATCGCGATCGCGCGCATCACGGTCAGTGCCGACGGGAAGAGCATGACCGTCGCCGTCGATGACAAGCTGCATGGAACGAGCAGCCAGTTCGTGGCGGTGAAACAGTAGGCCGCGAGAGGACTTGGCGAGTTATCGGCCGGGACGCCACGGCGCGGGTAAACGCGCCGCTAGGATTTGATTTGGCCGGAGGCGGCGTCCCAGGTGACGGCGCTCTTGCGGAAGTAGGATTCGTTGGCCATGTGGCAGGCCAGCGCGGCATTGTGGCCAAAGACGGCATCTTCGGTTACCTGCTGATGGTTCTTCGCGCCCTGGAAGAATTTCCAGAGATGCGGCTTGAGCTCGTCCCAGGAGACGCCGCGATAGGTGGAGGCCTCCGCGAGGGGCTCCTTGCCGGGAGCGGCGTCATGCTTGGCGTGGAATTCTTTGAGGTATTCCTCCCGCATGGCGCGGGGATAGCCGCTGGAGTAGCCGCAGGGAGATTCTTCCTCGCCGGATTGCGGGGAATAGGTGATGGTCGTTTCGGTGACTTCGAGGTAGCCCTTCGAGCCCTGGAAACGATAGATCTCCGGCGATTCGCAGCCGAGATTAAGGCGCAAGTAGACGGGAATATTCTTGCTGGAGTATTCGAATAATGTGGCATGGACATCCGGCATGTTGCGGCCATCGGGCCAGCGGAGAATTCCGCCGGTGGACATGACGCGGCGAGGCGGTTCGTTCCAGCCGAGCATGTAGTTCATGCCGCTGACGAGGTGAACAAGGAGATCGCCGGCGACGCCGGTGCCGTATTCCTTCCAGCAGCGCCAGCGCGCGAAAATTTTAGCGTCAAAGGGACGCTTGGGGACGGTGCCTTGCCAGGTGTCCCAATCGAGAGTCTGCGGCGTGCAATCGGGCGGAGGCGGATACTCCCAGGCGCCGCAGGCGTCGTTGCGGCCGAGCGAGCCTTCGACGAGATTGAGATCGCCGATGATGCCGGAGGCGAGGAGCTCCTTGGCTTTGGTGCAGAGGACGGAGCTGACACGCTGCGAACCGATTTGTACGACACGGCCGGTTTTTTTCGCGGCGGCGACCATGGCGATGCCGTCGGCAGGCGAATGGGACATCGGCTTTTCGCAGTAGATGTCTTTGCCGGCGTTGACCGCGTCCACGACGACTTGCTTGTGCCAATGATCGGGAACGGCGGCGATGATGCAGTCGATCTCCTTGTTGTCGAGGAGTTCCTGATATTTGCGCGTGGTGTAGATCTTGGGGCCGGCAATTTCTTTGACGATTTCTTTGGCGAGCGTGTGGCGGCCATCGTAGAGGTCGGCGGCAGCGACGCATTCGACGCCGGGGAGCTGAATGGCGCTGGTGAGCAGGCCGGAACCCTGCATGCCGACGCCAATGATGCCGAAGCGGATGCGGTCGCTGGGAGCGACGAGTGCGGTGGGCAGCGGAATTTTTTCGGGGTCGAGAAGGATGGTGCGCGCGGCGACGAGCGCGCCGGTGGCGCCGGCGCTGCGTTGCAAGAATTCGCGGCGGGAAAGATCTTTTTTCATGATGCGCTCCTGAAGAAAGTTGATAGTCGAAAGCTCAAAGTTGAAAGTTCAAACTAAAAACCGTGGAAAAAAGTGCCGCCGTTTTTTTTGCTGCTTCCTATCTGCGATTTACCTTGCGCCGAACGCGTGCAGCGCACGGAACGGTCGCAAAAGCGGCAGCCGGGCTGCCGCACTGCAAAATTATTTCAGCGGCTGAATGCTGACTTCCTTGAAGAAGACGACGTCGTTTTTGCTGTGATTCTGGAGGCCGATGTAGCCCTCGTTGGGGCGAGTGCCGTGCTGCGGTTCGAAATCAAATTTGCGCTCGGGAACGGGCTGGCCTTCGGTATAGTCGGTGACCTTGACGTCGTTGAGCGCGACGATGGTGCGCGGGCCGTCCAGCGTGATGACCATGGTGTTCCACTCCGGGCCGGGCTTGCCGGGTTTCGCGAGAGGCTTGGTCAAGGAATACAGCGTGCCGGTGATGTGATAATCATCCTCGTTGGATTCTTCCGGCTCGTTGTCGATTTGCACTTCGTAACCGTAGTGGACAGGCATCCACTCTTCGCGCGGCTCGATGGGGATGCGAATGAAGACGCCCGAATTGCTATTGTGATCGCGCATTTTGAAAACGACGCGGATGCGGCAGTTGCTGAGTTTTCCGCCGGTCCAATAAAGCAGGCCCATGCCGCCGTGCGTGCGGATGAGGCCGTCTTCGACGGTCATGCTGCCGGGCCCGACGTGCTTCCAGCCGGTGAGATCTTTGCCGTTAAAGAGTGGTTTCCAATTGTCTTTTTGCGGATGTGCGGCAACGAGAAAAAGCGATGCGACTGCAACGAAGGCGAGCGTCCATTTCCGGAGAAATGCATTCGACATCAAAAGCGCTCCTTCCGGGACTAGAAAGTTTCAGAATTTCAGGGCTTGCAAATAGTCGTAACTGATTTTTATGTCGTCGAAGGCGGACTTGGGATCGTCGTTTTCGACGAAATAATGTTTGATGCCGGCTTTGCCGGACTGCGCGAAAATGAGCTTCCAATCAATGGAGCCTTGGCCGACGTCGGCCATGCGGCCGCCGAATTTAACGGACTGGCCCATCGCTCCTTGGTATGCACTCGGCGTAGATGCATCCTTGATCCAATCCTTGACGTGAACGAGCGGGAAGCGGCCGGGATATTTTTCGAAATAAGCGAGGGGATCCTTTCCGGCGACGCTGATCCAGCAGAGATCCAACTCCATGCAAACGAGCTTGGGATCGAGCTCGGCGAGGAAAAAATCATAGGGGAGCTTGCCGCCGAGCGATAGGGCGGGATCGAATTCGAACGAATGATTATGGTAGCCGAACTGGATGCCCGCTTTCTTGCTGGCTTCGCCGGCGCGGTTGAATAGATCCACGGCGCGCTTCCATCCGCCGGGCTCGACGCGCTGCTTTTCGTCAATCCACGGACAGATGATGTAGCTGTGGCCGACGATTTTCGCGGCTTCCAAAGTTTCCGGCCACTTTTTTTCGACGACGTCGTAGCCGACGTGGCAGGAAGGGGAGGCCAAGTCATTCTTGTCGAGAATCGCGCGAACGTCCTTCGGCGAATGATCGAAGTAGCCGGCGAATTCGACTTCCTTGTAGCCGATGGCGGCGACTTTTGCGATGGTTCCGGCGAAGTCGGTTTTCATGGCGTCGCGAACGGTGTAGAGCTGGACGCCGATGCGCTCGATTTTGTGCGCGGAGTCCGCGGCCCAGGATGGGCGCGAGGCGGCCAGAGTTGCTGCGATGGAGGTACTGATAAAAGTGCGTCGATTCATGCGCCGCATTTTACTCTTTCCACAGGGAAAGGGAACAGAGATTCAGTGCCAGAAGCCGGGCGGCACTTCGATAAGCGCCGCCCTCTTTGTGCTGGGCAAGACGTTTGGAGAAGCTAGAACAAGAACTTCAGGCCGAACTGCAACGTCCGGGCCCGGCGTGCGCCCGAAGGATGCAGGAAATCACCGGTCGTCGAAAAGTCGTTGTTGATGTTGACGCCACCGGCGCTGCTTCCGGTCCACTGCGTGTGGTTGAAGATATTGAAGGCCTCCGCGCGGAACTCAAACCCGATTGTCTCGTTGATCTTGAACAGCTTCAAGAGAGACATGTTAAAGTTCGTCGTGCGCGGCATGTGGAGGAGGTTGCGGCCCGCATTTCCGAAAGTAAGTCCACGGGGAGCGGCGAATGCACAGGGATTAAAAAGCAAGGGACCTGTCGCAACCGTCGCGCAACTCGACGGGATGGCACCATGGGGATCCCCGACGAGGTCTGCATAGGTTCCCGGCCCTGCGCCATTGGAAACACCGGCGTTGTCGGAATGGCTGCTGAATATCACGCTGAATGGCACCCCGGTTTGGATAGAGGTGACTCCGGCCAGTTGCCACCCTCCGAGCGCATTATGCGCCAGTCCGGCGCCTTTGAAGAACGGCAGGTCGTAGACGTAGCTGATGTTGAGAAGCTGCCGCTGGTCGAAGTCAGAACTCGCCCGGGCCCGGCGGACATCGTTCGCGTCCACAAATGAGCCGCCTCCAAAGATCGAGCCATCCGAGGCGTTATCAATCGAGTGGCTGTAAGTATAGGCGACGCTCAAAACAAGGGGCGCAATCGCGCGGCGCATTCCCACTTGCAACGAATGATAGCTGGAGTTGGCGGCGAACACCGCGCCAGCAAGGTCGGCAAAACCGGTGAACGGACGGTTGGGATTGGGGTCGGCACCGCAGGCTATATTCAGGTGCGCGGCCGCCAAAGCGGTCAGCGCGGAGTTCGTTCCTACTACCGTCTGTCCGGGGTTCCATGATGTTGGATTATTTGGGTCCCCGCCCGGCCCCGCGCAGGCGCCAACGGGTTGACCCGTGCCGGGGTCAATCGGCCCAGTGTTATCCAAGGATTGGCCCGGGCCAAAGGGGTTCTGGGAAAGCGGCAGTGCCGGCCACTGGTTAAAGTTGAGCTTCTGGCCCAAATGCGTGCCCTTGCTGCCCACGTAGGCCACACTCGCTACGATGTGCTGTGGCAACTCGTGCTGTACGTTGAGATTCCATTGCTGGACGTAAGGCCAGACGCCTCTGGTGTCAATAACGTTAAAGCCCAGTGGGAACGCAGGCGCCCCAGCCCCGCCGATGCAAGTGTATCCAGTTTGCCCTGAAGGACACGTGCCCACTCCACCGGCGATATTAGTCTGCGTGGGAATCAGGACGAGAGGCGGGGTAGCCTCCAAGGCCTCGACGTTGGCCTCGTTGCCGTTCCCGTGCTCGAAGAAGATCCCATAGCCGCCACGAATGGCCGTCTTGCCATTGCCCCAGGGATCCCAAGCAAAGCCAAAGCGCGGAGCCGGATTAAATAAGTGTCCGCGGACGCAGCCGGCGTTAGAATCACCAGCAACTGCCGCGGAGGGGAATCCAGAAAGCGTAGCTGGTCCGCCTTTTCCTCCGCACTGAGCAACACCATTAAAGGGATTGCCGCTGCCGGGAATAAGAGCACCGGAGAATCCCGTGGCGGTGCCGTTGGCATCGTCGATCGCGGGGGCTGCAGATGACTTAAACAATGACGGTTCGAAGTCGAACGCCTGCTTGAATTTGTCCCGATAAGTCCCGAACAGGCTCAGCCGGAGACCTAGATTCAGGGTAAAACGGGAAGTGATGCGCCAATCGTCTTGGAAGTAGGGTTCCACGATGTGGTAGCGGAAGTAATACTTCGGGGCGGCGCTGGCCTGCTGGAAGTTGTCGATATTCCCCAGCAAAAGGTCCGCGAAGGAGTTTCCAGTGCTGACCTGGGAGTTGCCGGCGTCGAAGGTCAAAAAGCCCTGGACAACGCCAACGCTGCTCTGTTCGTTTTTTTGAGCGATGGCCACATAAGCACCAAACAGCAAGGTGTGCCTTCCGGCAAGTTTGGTTACGTTGTCCCGGAACGTATACGTCGGATTGGCGTTATTCCAGGGGATAAAAGATGAGCCTTCCTCAAAAGTGCCGTAGGATGCATTGCCTTTAGCGAGAAAGCCTGTCAATTTGTTGCCGAAATTCGGAAACAACCCCGTCATTGTCAATGCGGGAGTGATGGAAGACCGCGAGACTGCTCCGGGGCCAGAGTTCGCTAGAAAGATGTGATCGGCAGTATAGCTGGCAACGAATTCATTCAGCAGTGTGGGGGAGATGGTGGCACTGAGCCGGGTAATGAAGCTGGTGCCAGGCCCGGCGAAATTCGTTTGAATCGTGGGAAAACTGCATCCGTCCGGACAGTCCGCGGCCCACAGGGTGGTCGGAGTCGCCGTGCTCCAGGAATCGTGTATGTAGCGGAACGTGGCGCGCAGCTTGGATGAGAAGTTATGGTCTACGCGCACGAGCTCTTCTCGCCAGTGCTCGGCCTGGGAAGGAGAAGAGTTGAAGCAAGCAATAATCCCACTGCCGCACAGCGCGGCAGGCGCGTTGGGTTTAGGAATCAGGGCGTCCATGATTACCTTGGCGTTCGGGTCGATGGGAACGGCCGCGGGATTAGCGACATTGGGACAATCGACCCCAGGGCAGACATCACTGAAGTTCCCGAACGCGGGATTCCCGCCGGAGTCCTCGCCGCGCTCAGCCAGCGAAGGAACTCCCTGGTTGAAGGTTTGACCCGGCACCAAGTTGCGACGCCATTCTTCGGAAAAGAAGAAGAAAGTTTTCTCTTTCTTGCTGTTGTAGTGGCCAGGAATGAAAACCGGACCACCGATAGTGTAGCCGTAGTCATGCTTCTTGAACTTGGGCGTTGGCTGAGTCTTGTCTTCGAAGAAGTCGCGCGCATTGAGTGCATCATTTCGTCCAAAGTAGTAAACATCCCCGTGGAACTTGGTGGTTCCAGATTTTGTTTCCACCTCGACCGTGCCGGAAGCGTTGCGGCCATATTGCGCCCCGTAGTTAGAGGTGAGGACCTTGACCTCGGCAATCGCGTCAATGCTGGGATAAACGTTCAGCGTACCATTGCTGCCGTTATCCATGTTGTCGCCGCCATCGATCTCCCAGTTGTTGTACTCGGTGCGGCCACCGTTGAAGCTGAAGGCAACGCTACCATAGACGCCGACCTGGCCTTCGTCCTGCCCCGTCTGGTTGCTGACGCCGGGGACAATCGTCGCGAGTTGCGTAAAATTGCGCCCGTTCAGCTGGAGCTGGGTGATCTGCGTTCCGGAAATGGTGCCGGAGAGGTCCGAAGACGTGGTTTCCACTTGAGCGACGCTCTCGCCGGTGACGGTGATTTCCTCGTTGATCGAACCGATGGTAAGTTGCACATCAATGCGCGCTTTCTCGGCTACATCCAGCACCACTTTCAGCGCCGTGTATTTCTGAAATCCTTTCGCAGTGACGGTCAGGTTATAGGTGCCACCGGGGAGAGCGGCAACGACATAGGCGCCGTCTGTATTTGTCGCAGTAGTTCGAGTCAAGCTGCCGCCCAAATTGTTAACGACGACTTCAGCGCCCGCGACGGCTGCGCCGGACTTGTCGGTGACGGTGCCACTGATGTAGCCGGTGTCCTGTGCGCGTGAAGCGAGCGGAAGGACCAGGGCCACCACCATCGCACAGAGCGACAACCATACAAGTCCCAACATACTCTTTCTGCGATTCGAAGGCTTAGAGTTTTCGTTCACGATAGAACCTCCAAAAAAATTCGAAATTGGGGAGGTGAATGGATATTGAGGACGCAGGAATCGCGGCTGAAGCGATTCTCCCTGAAATTGCCGCGTGCGGCATGCTCCCCACCGGACACCCCCATCACTCGACGACCGCAGGAAACGCACCGAATCTGTCTATTAAAACGAGTTAATAGTGCATATCAACGATTCTGTCAAGCACGAAATTCGGCGGTAAACTCATAGAACTCGAGGTCCCCGGCGTTCTTGGCTAAATGATCTTTGGTTGAGAAATGAAATTTAGGCGCCGGCAGGAGGCGGGATTCCAGAATGACAGCGAATGGGTGTTCTGGACCACTCGCTAATTGGGGTACGGATCACCAGGCCGGGCGATGCGAATGCGATGGTCGGTGAAGGGAGCGTGCATGCTGGGCATATCAATCTGAGGCATGTGGCAGGTGACGCAATTCTCCCGGCCCACGGGACAAGGCTTGCCGGATTTTTCGCGTGTTGCGTTTGCCCCGGCGATTCTGTGGCATGCGAGGCACTTCCCATCATAGGCTGCCGTATCGCTTACAAGTGGTGCATGTGGATTATGGCAAGCGATGCAGGTCAAGCGCGCGTCGCCTCTACCCCAGCACCGGCTATTTTCCAGGCGGTACGGTTGAAAGCGCACATTGGCGACGCCGGTTATGCCCGCTTGAATGACATCGCCCCATGTTCTGTGGCAAGCCCCGCAGAAATCGACCGAAGCAACGGCGCTCAACCGGCGCGGATTGAGAACCGATTGGCGTCCCTTTTCGATTTTTCCTGCCTGCATCGCCGTCACGTGCTTGGCGCCAGGTCCGTGGCAGGCCTCGCATGTCACGCCGGGTGTTAGACGATCGGGATTGAAGTGGTTGTTCGCCGTCGAAGCCGTAGTGTGGCACCCAAAGCAACGCTGAGCTTCCTCGGGGCCGAGACGACGGCCCAAAGCGCTATCGAGATCGCCGGGTGTTTCTTTGAGATGTCCTGTGGTTATGTCGAGCCGCCGAAGCGTTTTGTAGAAACTCAGGCGGCTTTCGTAGAAGGCACCATTGCGCTGGTAAATGTAGGTCTGCCCTTTGTGTCCCAGGCCGAAGGCCCAAAGCAGTGGCTGCGTGATGGTGTTCTTGGCATCGCTAACGGAATAGACCGTTTCCTGGCCCGTCTGATTGATTTCATAGCTGAAGGAAGCTGTGTGAAACGTCAAGTCTCCCTGGCCGCGCAGGATTTCGGAATCTTTCGGCTCCGCCGAAGCATGGGCCATAGGCGTCTTCGCCCAACTCGTGGCTTCCGTGGAGTGACACTTCGCGCATTCGGCTGGCCCGACGAATTCTTCCCGTGGGCCACTGCCTTTTGTTGGCCACCAGCCCTGGGATTGCACGCGGTCCTCCGTGGCCATGGGAATCGGCTGAACGGCGGGAGCTTGTGCAACACATTCGGATGAATTGAAAAAGTACGCTGCCAGCGCGGCAACGACAAACATTGCGGAGAAAGATCTCTTCCCAAAAAAATACATGTTGTGAATCCTACTGCTCCGCACTTCCAGGAAGAAAGGGAGCTGCCTGGGAAGTGTCAGGGGCCTCATGCCAGATGGCCGCCGCGTGGCGTGGGTCTGTCCAGCCCAGTGGAAGACGCTCTGGATTGTACTTCAGTTGAAGCCATGCGTTTCCTTCCTCCACCGCATCTCTGTGCACTCTCGACACGCCGCTTGAACTCACTCGATAGTTACTGGAAACTATTCTCATCGTGATATTGCCTTTGCACAATCTCCTTGTTTCCTTGCTGGCGATGATCTCACTGGCGGGAGTCGCTGACGGCCCACAGCCAATGAATCTGAACCAAGCCCCGGCTTCTCAGCAGGCTTCTAAATCCGAGACGCGGAGCACGCGAGTCGATCCCCAGAAACTTTTCCAAGAAGGCGAAGCTGCCCTAAATGAAGGCGATCTCGCGAGAGCAGAGACTGCGTTTCGCCAGGTTCTCGCCATCGATCCACGCGCGGGAGGGGCTTATGCCAACCTAGGCGTCATTGCCATGCGCCGCAAAGAGTGGGGCCACGCCATATCGCTTCTGCATAAAGCTGAAAAACTCGAGCCGAAGATGGCGGGCATTCGGCTGAACATCGGCCTAGTTGAGTATCGTCGCGGCAATTATGCCGCCGCGATTGCTCCGCTTTCTTCCGTCGTTCGTGACCAGCCTGACTCACAACAGGCCCGCTACTTGCTCGGACTCTGCCATTTTTTTATCGAGCATTATTCAGAAGCGGTGTCCGTACTTGATCCACTCTGGCCGCAGATGTCGAGCGACTTTATGTACCTGTATGTTCTGGGCAATGCCGCGCACAGCGCAGGGCAAACCGAGCTGGACGAGAAAGCGCTGAAGCGCTTGGTGGAAGTCGGCGGCGACACGGCGCAGTTCCATCTGATTATGGGCAAAGCCTATCTCAACCGGCAGGAACCGGAGAGGGCCCTCGCCGAGCTGGAGCGCGCCGAGAACGCCAATCCCGATCTCCCCTTCGTCCATTTCAATCTCGGAATTGCGTTCATGCGGACGCGCAATAACGAACGCGCGATAGAGGAGCTTCACAAGGACATAGCCATCGAGCCGGACCTCCCGGACAACTACGAACAGCTCGGAAGGCTCCACCTGCGCATGGAGAAGTACGACGATGCCGAGAAGTTGTTCCGCGAGGCTCTGCAGCGTGATGCAACGAGGCCGACATCGTACTTCGGTCTGGCCAAGATTTATCAGCGTCGGGGCAAATACCAGGAAGCATTAAGGGCGATCGATGACGCCCTCCGGCTGGCACCTGACAGTCAAAGCGTGCATTACGTGCGCGCACAGATTCTTACGAAGCTGGGGCGCCGCGAGGAAGCGCAAGCCGAATTTGCGACCGTTAAGAAGATTCTCGAGTCCAGCGACAACAAAGACCTCGAATCCTTCGGGGAAGGCCGCGTGCCAAATCCTGAGCTTACGCAGCAGCCTCCGCAATGAGTTGGCGAGCTGTGTCAGGAAACTTCCAGCGGCGGGGGTTGCCATGTACCGCGTCCGGCTTCGATCGCTTCCGCAACCGATAAAACCAGTTCGTCTTCAAAAGGCCGGCCGATGATTTGGACGCCGATGGGGAGGCCGTCGTTCGAAAGACCGAGCGGGACAGAGGCGCCGGGGAAACCGGTTAGATTCAGCCATTGCGAATAGCGCATGGTGTCCCGGTAGCCCGTGACGGGGCGGTAGTTTCCTTCGCCGTGGAGGAAAGCGGGACCGGAGGAGACCGGAGAGAGAAGGATGGGGACCTCTTGCATTTGGCGCAAGATTTTTGCGCGCAAGAGATCGCGTTCGGCGCAGGCTTCGATGAATGAATCGAGTGTGATGGGGCCGCCGGATGTTGCGTGCGAGAGGTATTCGCGCAACATCGGGCTGATTTGATCTTCCTTACCGGCCACGGCCTTGCGGAGGAGTTGGCCAATCACCGGGCCGAAGAAGAACCACCAGAGTTCGAGAGCGCGATCGAGTTCATCGAGGCGAAAAGGTTCAAGGGTGAACCCTTGATCGGCGAGGAGTTTTGCCGCGCGTTGGACGGCGGCGTGCGTTTCCGGGGTTGCGGTGCCGAGTGCGAGGCTTTCCAGAATTCCGATGCGCAGGCCGCGCAACGCAGTTTTGTGGTGCGAGCGCAACGGAACGGGGGAAGAAAGTGCGTCGCCTGGGTCCGGGCCAGCCATGACTTCGAAGAGCAAACGAACGTCGGCAATAGTGCGAGCCATGGGGCCGACCACGCCGATCCAGGAAAATGCCCCAGCTCCCGGAGGAAAATGACCCGTTGCAGGAATGCGGCCGGGAGTTGGCTTGAGTCCGCAGATGCCGCAGAAATGCGCGGGTACACGAATTGAGCCGCCGCCGTCGCTGCCGACGCCGCCTGCGGAACAACCGGCAGCGATGGCAGCGGCTTCGCCGCCACTCGAGCCACCGGCGGAGTAAGCCAGGTTCCACGGATTGCTGGTTTTTCCGTTGGTAAGATTGTTGGTTTCGTAGGCCATGAGAAATTCCGGGGTGTTGGTATTTCCGAGGAGGATCGCTCCCGCGGCTTTCAATCGCGCAACGAGTAGGGCATCGCGCTTGGGGATGTAGCCCATGCGTAGAACAGAACCGGCGGGAGCGGGCCAGCCGGCGACGTCGATGCAGCTTTTGATTGTAAGGGGGACGCCGTGGAGCGGCCCGACTGGATCACCGCGCAAAACAGAGGATTCTGCGGCGAAGGCTTGGACGCCGGCTTCCCGGTCCAAATGGACGAAGGCGTTGAGCTTTGGATCGAAGGATTCGATGCGCTTGAAATGGGCGTCAACAATCTCGACGGGCGAGAATGCTTTCGAACGGATGCCTTCGGCGATTTCCGTGATCGTGGAGCAGGTGAACGTGTACATGGCCCGATGCGTGAGAGTATGCGGGTGACCGGGGAAGGTCAAGCAGGGAAGAGAAAAGACAGCTAACGCTCCATAAAACGGTTGACGATACCTGGGGCAGCCGGGAGAATTCCAATGCGGCTGGATGAGTTACAGAAAAGCGTTTTGGCGAATCCCGCGCGGACAGGAAGAAAAACATTCATGCAAACCGGCTTTCGGCGTAACGCAGTGGTCCTATCGATTTCTTCAATTTTGATTTGTTGTGGCGCCGTGCTTCTGCGTTCGAACGCTTCGCCGGGGCAGGAGAAGGCCGCAGCTTCGAAAAAGTTGGCCGCATCAGCCAGTCCAACTGATGCTTACCGCTTCAATACGCTGGGCGTGGCGTATATGAACCAGCAGCGTCCGGCGGACGCACAAAGATATTTCGAACAGGCGCTGGAAGCAGATCCGAAATTTGCAGTGGCGCGGCTAAATCTAGGCATCTCGTTGCTGGGTCAGCAGAAGCTGGAGCCCGCGCGGGTGGCGCTCGAAGAGGCAGCGCGGCAGCTTCCGAGGGATCCTTACGCCTGGTACAACCTGGGGCTGGTCTACAAAGATTTGGGAGAGACGGAAAAAGGAATCGCGGCTTTCCAGCACGT
>Ga0137409_10005571_pt1 | contig 13117 bp, 14 predicted proteins | sample CZODoug1_16funga_FD_122059 | JGI IMG/M metagenome (GOLD analysis project Ga0137409, IMG submission 122059) | Vadose zone soil fungal communities from Angelo Coast Range Reserve, California, USA - CZODoug1_16fungal (Hybrid Assembly) | ecosystem: Environmental > Terrestrial > Soil > Vadose zone...
TCGATGGCTGATTCACGACCCTGACAGCATCTACTCCGAGGGCGTCAATGCCACCTTGGCGTCGATGGGTCTGACGATTCTCAAGACGCCCGTGCGGGCACCACAGGCGAAAGCATTTTGCGAGCGATTGATCGGCAGCAACGACGGTCACGTCCCCGGTCCGTTGGACGAGATTCCGGAGCCGGTGGTCGTAGCGCGGCTGCGGGCGGGCCATGGTCGGCATGGAGATGATCATCGGCCGTTCCCTCACGCCGCTCAACTCCTCGCAGACGATGGGGAGCGTCCACCGGCGTGACGACAACTCGCGCGGGAAAGTGCAGAATGTCTGCGGGGACAGCTGCGCGAAAAACGCGGACGCCTTGCGGAGAATCTCGTTCGCGCGTTTTAGTTCGAAGTCCTCGCGTTCGAGCTGCTTCAGGCGGGCCCGTTCGTCGGTGGTCAGGCCGGGACGCTTCCCGAGGTCTCGTTCGGCCCGGCGGACCCACCGACGCAACGCCTCGCTGGTGCAGCCCAATTTCTCCGCCACTGATCGAATCGTCGCCCACTGCGACGGGTGCTCGCCGACATGGTCGAAGACCATGCGGACGGCGCGTTCACAGAGTTCGGGGGAGTACTTGCTGGGTCGTGGCATGGGGCACATCCTCTCTCGGAATGCGCCCTCCGACAAACCCGGTACGGTTCAAAGCGGTCCGTGCCGCAACATGTGCGTCGGCGCTTACAGCGGCGACGGCGGGGCGCGCGATCCCGGCAGCTGCGTAGACGTCCGGCTCGTCCAACGTCTCGTGAAGGAGGAGCTGCTTGGCGATGGTGTCGAGTTTGTCTCGGTTGTCTTTCAATACCCGGCGCGCCTCAGCGTAGCACTCGTCGGTGATCCGGTGGACCTCTTCATCGACGGCGTTGAGCATGCCATCCGAGATCCCGGCCATGCGTGGATCGCCGTCGGCCGGCAGGACCGAAAGCCTTCCAATACGATCGGACATGCCCCACCGGCCGACCATGGAGCGAGCAATGCGCGTGACGACCTCGAGATCGCTCTCGGACCCGGAGGTGACGACGTCGAATACTTCGTGTTCGGCGGCCATTCCGCCCAATGCCCCAATGATGCGCCCCCGCAGGTAGTTGGCGTCGTATCCGTAACGGTCCGCATCCGGCGTGGACAAGGTGACGCCGAGCGCGCGACCGCGCGGGATGATGGACACCTTGCGCACCGGATCCGCCCCGGGCAGAAGCATGCCGAGCAGCGCGTGACCTGCTTCGTGGTACGCGGTGCGGCGTCGTTCGTCCTCAGGAATAACGACGTTGCGAGCCGTCCCGAGTTGCACTTTCTCCAACGCGTCAGTGAGGTCACGCTGGGAGACTTCGTTCTCTCCGCGCCGCGCCGCGAGCAAGGCCGCTTCGTTCACTAAATTCGCAAGGTCGGCGCCCGTCGTGCCGGGCGTCGATGCGGCCAGTTCGTCCAGGTTCACATCATTGCCGAGAGGAACCTGGCGGGTGTGGACGCGCAGGATATCGGCACGGCCTTTACGGTCTGGCGGATGTACCACGATGGTTCGGTCGAATCGGCCCGGTCGGAGCAGCGCCGGATCGAGAACGTCTGGACGGTTGGTGGCGGCCAGCACGATCACACCTTCCGTACCGGCAAAGCCGTCCATCTCGGTCAGGATCTGGTTCAACGTCTGTTCACGCTCGTCGTGACCGCCGAACGCATTTGCGCCGCGCGTCCGGCCGATCGTGTCGATCTCATCGATGAAGATGATCGCGGGCGCGACCTTACGAGCTTCTGCGAAGAGCTCGCGAACGCGGCTGGCGCCGACGCCGACGATCATTTCGATGAACTCTGACGCGCTGGCGCTGAAGAATGGCACGTTCGCCTCGCCTGCTGTCGCTCGGGCCAACAGGGTCTTGCCGGTTCCGGGCGCTCCGGTCAGGAGTACGCCTTTCGGCGCGCGGGCTCCGACGCGCCTGTACTTCGCGGGATTGCGCAGGAAGTCCACCACCTCGTTGATTTCGGCCTCGACCTCGTCGATGCCGGCAACATCCTCGAAGGTGACTCGCACGGTTTCCGGATCGACCGGCTTTCGTGGGCGACCGCCCAAAATCCCGCCGCCCAATGCGCTCTGCTGGCGCCGGAACATCCAGAAGTAGAACCCGAATAACAGCAGCATCGGCCCGATGGAGAACAGCAGATTCGTCAGCACGCCACGTTCCTGCACGAGAGGCTTCGCTCGTACGATGGCTTCTCCCGCGGTCAGTTCGGCGAGCAGATCATCAGTGGCGAATGTTGGCCGCTCGGTCGTGAACTTGTCGTACGTACGCTCTTTCTGGTCGGGCAGCGGCGCCGCCTTTTTGAGCGCTCCTTGGATGCTGTCGCCGCGCGCAAAAACCTCCTTGACGTTCTTGTTCCCGACTTGGGACTTGAATTCGGTGTACGAGACCGCCTCCGGCCCGCTCGTCCGATCCTGATAGGTGAACATGGCAAACAGAATCAGGTAACCGACCGCCCACAGCGCCCATCGTGTCCAGCCGGAACGCGGCTTCGCAGCCTGTCCGCTGGGAACGCCTTCCGTGCGCCAAGGCCGCGGCGCTGGTTGGTCCGACGGCGGCGGCACACTCGGAGGACTCTGCAGTGGCTGGCGTTTTTGATCGGTCATCAGACTTCTCCTGATCGCGTCACCATCATTATGCAAAGGCTCCTGCGTTGCTCGCAAATTAACGCGGCGCAGAAGCTGTGCGTTGATGGCGACGATCACCGTGCTCAATGACATCAGCACAGCGCCGAACGCGGGGGGCAACACGATAGCATCGAAACTGGGCCTGAATTGTTGTCGCGATCGCGGATGAGAAACCGAATCGGGTCTGCGCGCTCCGGGAAGGTCCACGCGAGCTGGCGCGCTTGCTGCGTCACCCACAGACCGGATCAAGCGGCGGTGGCAATAAGGCCACGCACTGAATGGAGCTACAGGAACCTGAGTGTAACGGCAGGGACGTAGTGGCCGTAGTTTCCCAAACGATACTGTCGATCGACCTGTCCATGGCGAATTGCTAAATTCGTGTGCAATTCTTGGATGTTGCAATCTTGCTAGGATTGTGCCGTGCGCGATCTGGCCGTCCTGGTTCTGCATCTCCTGGCGACCGTTGCTCGACTCGTGGGGCCTGGCGGCGCGCGTTCCGTGGTCGCCGAATCCGTGCTCATCAAGCACCAACTGCTGATCCTCAATCGGTCCAGGAAGCGTTCACCCAGGCTGCGCTTCAGCGATCGCATGGTCGCCGGCTTGTGTGCACTCCTCATCCGGCCGGGCCGGTTGATTCGTTCCGCGATCGTCCTCAGACCCTCAACGCTCTTGAGCCTCCACCGAGCGCTGAAAGCGCGGAAATATCGCGTGCTCTTCTCGACCAAGGGGCCGACGAGGCCAGGACCGAAGGGACCCAGCCATGAAGTGGTGGCCGCGATTGTCGACATGAAACGGCGGAATCCAAGCTGGGGTTGTCCCCGGATCGCGCAACAGATCGCCTTGGCCTTCGGTATTCCCATCAACAAGGATGTGGTGCGGCGTATTCTCGCCGCTCGGTACCAGCCGGCACCAGACTCGGATGGGCCGTCCTGGCTCACAGTCCTCGGTCACGCGAAAGACAGTCTGTGGAGTCTCGATTTGTTTCGATGCGAATCGGCCGTCCTGCGCACCCACTGGGTTCTCATCGTGATGGATCAATGCACGCGTCGCATCGTGGGCTTTGGCGTGCATCGCGGAATCGTGGATGGTGTGGGGCTGTGCCGGATGTTCAATCGAGCGACGCGCGGCCACACCCCGCCGACATACGTCAGCTCGGACCATGATCCCCTGTATCGATTCCACCAGTGGCAACGGAATCTTCGGATACTCGACGTGAAGGAAATCAAGACCGTCCCGTATGTGCCTGTTGGTGGCGAATTCCCAATTCTGCTGCGAACGCCATCAGCGAATTCGCAACAGCCGTGATTCGGCCTGGGTCCGTCTCGCCACACGATTTCACTCAGGCAGTGCCGATACGGTGGAATTCAATCGGTCGACACCTCGCGAGGTTCCGGTCTTGCCCAGGAGCATCCGTCACACACACCTCACGCCGCCATCGGCGTCTGATACAGCCCACCACAGTGCGGCTGCCACCGATACGCACTGACACTCGCGCGTGCTGAGCCCGCATCAGGGTTCGGATCCGGCGTGCGCCCGTCCAGCCCCGCATGCGGGCGATGACCGTTATACAAGTCGACAACGCAACACCCATAGTACTGAGTCTCGAGAAGTCCGTTATCCGTGGCATCCATGGTTCGGTCGTTCTGTCACGGTGTACGAGGCGCTGAGCAAAGGTGGACATCGCGTGTGTCGGTGCGGCTTCGACGACCAGCGAAATGACCGATCGCTGGAAGTGCCGACCTGGATGTTTGAACCGGCCACCTGTGATCACCTGCGCCTCATCTCCCGCGCCGCGCCAGACTGCGCCGCTGATCGTCGCTGAGTCGGAGTTTTCGGCCGGCGAGCTGACCCCGCAGGATGGGGTTCTCCTCGATCAGATAGGCGATGACGTCCTGCCGTTGGTGATCCAGCCAGGCGGTCACCGCGGCGAGAACAACCCGGATGAACATGAGGTCAATCATGGGCAGAGTCTACACTGGCGACCGGGCTTCGGGCCTCTGAGACAGGTCGGCCGACTTGTGGGGACATTACGCGGTGACACGCCGAATAATCCGGAACGGCTTGACAGAAACACGCCTCATGGAAAGTGCATTAATTCCGATTCGTCGGTCGCTCCAGGAACCTGAAGGGTGCGTTAGTCCCAAGACCGGCGGTTGCCGGCCTGACACGACGTCCGACGACTCAGCGCCTCTCTCAACAAGTTTTGGCGATGGATTGGCTCACGCGGTTGGTTGAGTCGGTAGGCCTGCCTCCTGCCACGCCTGAAATCCGCCGTGGAGTGCCCGCACGCGGTTGAAGCCGCGGTCCAGGAGTACGCGCGCCAAACTGGCGCTCGACGCCTCGCTCGGTCAAGTGCAATACAGAATAATCTCCTTGTCGAGCGGCATCGTGTCGATGTGCCTCTCAAACTCACCGGGTGGGATGCGTCGCGCGCCTGGGACCATTTGCGCAGACCGGCTGAACGCCTGCTCGCTTCGCAGGTCGATCACGAGGACCTCCGGTGGTTCCGAAGCGAGCAGTCTCCGTAGTTCGGAGATCTCGACGCGCGCAACGGAGTAGTGGCGAACGAGCCAGCGCCTTTCGTACAGCTTCCACGCGACAAAGGCCAAGACGGCGGCCGCTCCCAGCATTCCGATCGCTCGCTGCGTTCGCATCACATGCGGAAGGACACGTCGGCCGTACACCACTCCTGACATGACGGCCGCTGCCGACCACGCTATCGCCGCGGCACCGTCGATCGCCGCGAATTGGATGGGAGGCATGCGGAGGATCCCTGCGAGCGGCGCCACCATCAGACTGAAGCCGGGAATGAACTTGGCGGCTGCGACGGTCATGGCCGGACGTCGGCGGAAACGGCGTTCTGCCCGACCGACGCATGCGTCAGGGTTGAGCGACAGCCGGCAGAGCAGTCCTAGCACCCGCCGACCGTGGATCCTCCCAACGGCATACCAGACCAAATCCCCAATCCAGAAGCCGCACGCGCTCCCAACCACGAGCGGCACCGCGGAAAACCGATACTCGGCGGCGATGCTCCCCGCGAGCAACAGCAGAGGGAACGCCGGCAGGGGCGCGCCGAGACTCTCGAGGAACGAAGCTGCGCAAACAACAGCCAGACCGCGAGTGAGCAGTAGGTTGAGCACCCTTCACTATCCTTCAAGATCGAGTGTGATCCGCAAGAACTCGATCCGGGCTGACATTCCCGCAACTTGACGCACCCTGTCAGCCCAGCGTTCTGCGTGGTGTCGGATCCCTATCCTGATCACGTCTCGGGAATGGGGTTCCTTTGCGAACCGTCCTGCGCGTCGCCACCGATGTGTGGAGGCTCGTCTCGCGCGCGTCAGATCGCGAACGCGGGGTCAAAACGCGGCGCGCCGACGATGCGACGCGGATCATGTTGGTGATCCTGTCCCCGTGGATCGAGTGGCCCCGCATCCTGACAATCGTTCAGTCGAACACATTGAGTCGGCATCACGAGCGCCTACTGGAACGGGCGGCGTTGAGCCCTAGGATGTGACCGTGCTTAGTACTTGCGGCTCCCAGCGGGAGTCGATGCGGAAGCATCAAGGTTTGTGATTTCCGCGATGAGCACGGCACCGGCGGGAATCACGCCTGGTGGAGGCTGTCGTGAACTTATCCACAAAAATTCGGTCCGTCCGCTGTCTGCTGCCGAGGGGACGAGCCGAGATCGCCCGACAAACGAGCGGCTTCCTTGAGCCCGAGTGGAGCGATAGGCTCGGCCGTCTCCAAAATGTCTCCAAGACCCGGGTCGCATCGAGCGGCCGCATGAGAACTCGAGAGAACTTCGACATGTCGCCTAACTGCTGTGGGACCAACGTCTTGGACCAAAAGTCGCGCGCCATCAGCACTTTAGAAAAACGCGTTTCACAGGGTTCGAATCCCTCTCTGTGTGCCGGCGCTAAATCGCTTACAAATGCCTCTGTTACCCTTACGAGTTCCGCCTGAATCGGCTTCGAAACCGACGGCGTGCATTCGCCTGCACCTCGGTCGCGTCGGTTACGATCTCTATTGCCGGCTCGTCGCGGCATGCCCAATGGTTGTGGCCGTCGCTAACTGTTTCGCAAGATCTCGCCTGGATCGACGCGCGACGCCCTGTGCGCGGGCACAGCACTGGCGAGACCCGGCGGGCTTTGTCGAGAACATTGCCCTTGAAGTCGACCGAGGTGACGGTCGTCAGGCCGGCTTCGTCGTCGGTGTCCCGTTGCTCGACACAGATCCCGTGGGACTCGCGACCGGCGCTGCGTATGACTATCGGGTGCTCCAGGCCAGCCGCATCACCGATCCCAACGGCAACGTGGAGCGGACTGATCGACCGACAGCACGACGCCACCGAACACTGGATCGCCGAACAGCACATCCTCGGCCTGTGTTCGCGTCTGCAGCAGGCGACCGAAGCCGTCCGAATATTCGAGGGGTTCTCCGCAAGTGGCAATTGCAGCGTCCAGCGATCGACTGGTTCATGAACGTGTCAGCGTCGGACGTTGCCGAGTTTGACGGTGGGGAACTCAGCGATGCGGTGCTCAGTCTGGAATTTGTCGCAACGCCTTAGGCATCGCAGGCAAGTACGAGTCAGTTAAGCTCGTCGGCACCCAACTAACGCGCATTCAATTTAATCGCCAGGGTCTCGAAACGCGGCGCCAGCGAAGCCGTTTGCGATGCCATCGGACCACGGTGTCTGGCCGCACGACGATCAGAGCGGAGCGCCAGTCCCGCCAACCCTTGGCGAGGAGGATCCAAACAGTCGGTCCGTCGAACGGAGGTGTGGACGCGTGGCCGTTCGCCGCAGAGCTGTCACCTGTTGGCGGAGCGCGAGATTCTCCAGCGCGATTGCCTGGTACCCGCAGCAGATCAGTCCGATCGAGCGCAGAAGCACCATCAGCGCCGTGAGCATGCGTGATTCTCTCGTCGATCAGAGAATCAATCGACGAGACCGCCGCTCAGGTTTTTGGCGAGGGACAGTGTGCTCGACGCATGCGGACGGCACGTGCGAAGTGGCCGCGTGTTGACCGATTGAAGCTGGTCGTGTGCTCGTTTCTTGAGGGACCCCGCGTGCATCAGCATTGCGAGTTCATTCTGTTCGTCCGGCGCATCCTTACTGCTCCGGATTGGGAATTCGCGACTGACAGGTTGGCGATCAAGTTCTGGCGACCCACAACGCGCGATATCTCTCAAATGTGGGCGGTCAGCGGCTCGCCCGCGGGATGTCCGGCCTCGAGCGACGCGAGAATCTCGCTCGCCATGACCGGAGCTCGCCGGAAGACGTCGTCCCCGACCGCGTTCGCCAGAGCATTCAGCACCGCGTTGCAACCGGCAGCGACCGGCGGCTCGCCGATTCCGCGCGCCCCGACCGGTGTTTCGGGATCCGGAATGTCGAGCGCTGCCCACTGCATCTTTGCTGGCGCATCCAGAATCGTCGGCGGCTTGTTTTGGTAAAAACGTGTCGCCAATGGCACGCCGTAATGCTGGTCGTACACGGTCTTCTGGCCGATAGCATGGCCGATCCCGAGCATCGATCGGCCAAGGACCTGTCCGCCGAGCGAGTGCGGATGCATGACCGTGCCGACGTCGACGACAGCGAGGTAATCGAGGATGTTGAATTTTCCTGTTTCCACATCGACTTCAACCTCAGCAAAGCTCGCGACAAACGAGAACGGCGTGCCGTCCATCGGATAGCTGTCCCGCGCGACGCCCATCAAGCCCTGGCTCGCGAGTGCCATGGCTGATTCCTTCGTCATCGCGTTGATGTCCTTCGGCACTTCGTGCCCATCGTATTTACCGCCCAGCTCGATAGCTGCCTGTGCGGCCTGGGCGAGCGTCATGCTCCGCCCGTTCGCACGATGGACGACGCGCTCGTCCGCCACGTCGTAGTCGTCAGCGTGGCCTCCAAGGCGCGTGGCCCCAATCTCCTGGAACTTCTTCTTTGCGTCCATGGCCGCCGCGTGCACTGCCCGGGTCATCGCCAGCGTCGTCTGGCTCCCGCCGGACACACACGTCCACGGGAGGTTCCTCGACGTGTCTCCCCAGGCCACGACGCACTTTTCCCACGGAACTCCCAGGAGCTCCGCGGCGACGCGATGCACATCGCTCACTGACGCGGTGCCGTGATTGCCGATCCCTGACTGGACGTACAGACGGCCGTCAGGCTTCACGACGAGGAGCCCATCGTACCCGCTCGATCCGGCGAAGAACACGCTCATCGACGCGCCGACCCCACGAACCTTCGCCCCGGTCCGCTGCCCGCTTGCACTCTTTCGGGCTTCCCACCCGAAGATCTCCACGCCACGATCCAACGCTTGCTTTACGAAGCAGCTCGTCGAATGCATGACGTGCTGCCCCTTGGGGTCCATGGGTCCCAGAGGCGCCTTGCCTTCCGGAGCGTTGCGGCGCCGGATCTCGACTTGGTCGAGTCCAAGTTTGTGCGCCGCTTTGTTCACCAACCGTTCCATGAGCGTGATGCCCTGCATGCCGCCCGGCTGACTCTGTGGTCGCCGGGGAGGGGTATTCGTGAGCACGCTCATCCCTCGCCAGTGCATCGCCGGCGGCTGATAGAGGAGAGAAACAATCAAGCCAGTCGCGGACACATCGAATTGCTGCTCGTACGGACCGTTGTCCATGACGGCGAACAAATCGACGGCGGTCACTCGCCCATCCTTGGCAAATCCGACCTTCATCCGGCCATGAATGCTGGGGCGAGCGCCGCCGATGGCGTGTTCCTCCTCGCGGCTGATGCGCATCATCACCGGGCGGTTGGTTTTCCTGGACAAGAGAGCCGGGATGATGCTGCTGACGGCGCCTGTGACTTTGCTGCCGAATCCTCCGCCCGTATATGCGCTGACGATGACGACGTTCTTCGGCTCCACATGGAGCCACCTGGCGACGGCGTCCACGGTCTGGATGACGCTTTGCGTCGAGCAGTGGAGGAATACTTTTCCATTCTGCCAGTACGCCATGGCCGTGCGTGATTCGAGCGTCTGATGATAGGTATTCGGCGTCACGAATGTGTCATCGAGAACGAGGGCGGCCTTCCTGAATCCCCCCTCGAGGTCGCCATAGGACCACTCGTCGGTAGCCTTGCCCATCGGCAAATGACCATCGTTCACGTCGGCAAAGTCCTCCTCCGTCCACTTCACTTCTTTGACGTGCGGAGCCGGAGGCGGCCCGTTCGGGGGTGGCGTACCTGGTGCCCACACGTTGCCATCAGTGCTCGCGTTGGGTCGGCCCGACCGGAGCGTGTCGAGCGGATCGACGTTAAACGGCAAGTGTTCCCACTCGATCTCGATCTTCTCTATCGCCTCAGCCGCGATGAGCTCGCTGTCGGCGGCCACCGCGAGCACCGGTTCGCCGTAATACATCGGCTCGTTCGTCAACGCACGCTCGTTCCTGAGGTCTGCTTTGATGGTCTTGCCGAGGTCGGTCACCGTATCGGCCGCGCCCGGAACATCGTCCGCGGTGAGAATCGCGCGGACACCCGGAACAGCCAACGCAGCGGTCAGGTCAAGCCGCCGAACGCGCGCATGGGGCATGCGGCTCAACAGAAGCTTGGCGAAGAGCATTCCCTCGACGCGGTAGTCTTCTGCAAATTTCGCCGCGCCCGTGACCTTGGCAATCAAATCGGGAGTCGTATAGTTCTGTCCGACGAGTTTCTTGTTGGCGGCCACGATCAGCCCTCCGCGCGTAGCCACTACGCAGCAGCGCGAATGTGGATCTCGTTCAAAGGCGTCGGACTATCCTACCGTCTATCGCTACTTACGCGTGGAGGAATTTCAGGGGGAGGGACTTCGAATGGCACCGCCTCCTCGACGGTGAAAGACCAGTCGAGATCCTTTGATTCAACGACTCCATAGAAGATGCGGGGACTCTCGTGCACATACGAGATGTCGTGGCCGGCACCCTGTCGATCGACTGCCAGGAGAAGCGGCCGACCGCTAATGGCGCTGTGGATGGTCAGCCGGAACGTCCCAGCATCGGCGAGTAGTTCATGGTCTGTCCGCCAGAGCACCCGCATCGAGCCTGTGACGCTTGGAAACGAGCCTGTCTGCGCATTGCCTCGACCCGACCACGAACCTAGAGGCCGCCACTGCACGAACTGCCTCGATGGTAACGCGGGACGCGATCGCGCCGTATAAAAGTAGACGCCCGTGACCGCTGCCACGAGCACGAGACCGCCAGCCACTCTTCTCACGTCACGTCCCTGGGCAGTCCACGCATAATACCCGTGCATGGCGAATGGCAAAATCCGTGAGCATTTCTTCGATTTCGCGATCTCGCTAGCTGCGGCTGCGCCTTCATCCGCTCGTCGAATGAGAGCCGCTCGGCCAGCTTCACCTCGTAGGTGCCCTTCTCCGTCTTAATCGCCTGCGTCGAGCGCGACCGTGTACTCGTGCGTGGCGCCAGCCGTGATCGCGCGGTCGACCAGCTGGCCGACTGTCAGGGTGTCGTGAGCGGACGCCTGACCGGCGCTGAAAAGGAGTACGGTCAATGCTGCGGGCGCCGCTTGTGCCATGCGTGCCCCTTGCGTGGGCCCGATCATAGCGGAGGTCCGGTTGGCGTGCCTGTTAACCGAACGATTGTGACGGGATCGCCGGCTTTAGCCCTCGGGGGGCCACAAGCGTCCGAATGGTCGTGGTGGTGCGGGGCCGGCCAAGAAGACCGTCCGTCGAGCGGTGCGTCCATCGGCGTCGGGGCCAGTGCCGATGCCAACGGACCACCGTCTCGGGTTGCACGACGATCAAGGCCGAACGCCAGCTCCGCCAGGCGTGAGCGAGCAGTACCCAAAACAGTCGATCTCGCGGACGGACTCGCGCACGTTGGACCGTGCGCTTGAACACCGCCAACTGCTGACGTAGGGCCACGTTCTTAAGTGCGACCGCGCGGTGCCCGCCGCAGATCAGCACGCAGGAACGGAGCACGACGAGAAGCGCGGCCAGCATCAGCGATCGTGCGCCGCAATCGACCAGAGAATCAATCAGTCGCTGACCATTCGCGTTTTGGCGAATGACACGTTCGACGATCGAACCAACAACCGGCGGACTCGGATCGTGACAGGTCGATCATTTGAGCGCGTCGCAGACGGGCGAAATGCCGCTTGGGTCACCAAAGAAGGAGACATCGAGCGGCCGGTGTTCAATCTGTACCTGCGTTGACCGGCGGCCATTCGCAATCGTTGGCAATGGTGACGATCACGGAGGCGGTCTAGCCGCAACGCTGGTCTCGCTCTGGATGACGACGTGGCCGGGCTGCCTGCCGCACCCGGTGCGGCGGGCGAAGCGGGCCGGCAGCGGCGCGTCTGGAGGCAAAAAGGAGCGAGGTCCCACCGCGCGCGTCCAACGATGGTTGTAGCGGCCAGCGATTTATTTTCGAGGGCTAGACGGATCCACGCGGATGGTGACTAGGGGCCGGGCTGACTTGACCAAATACTTGACCACTTGACCAGCTGCTCACTTCAATAATCGCCGTAAGTTGTTGGTGCGGAAGAGGGGATTCGAACCCCTACGATCTTGCGATCGCCAGCCCCTCAAGCTGGTGTGCCTGCAGTCCCAGGACTTCTGCGTTAACAGGAGAGTGTCATCGACAGTGCTGTGGTGCGTTAAGGCGGGAAAAGGGAGAAGACCACTGAAACCCCGAGCGAGGACGAGCCGAATCCATGACCGAGGCCGCCGCCCCTCGAGGCGGCGACGTCCGCGGTCGTATTGCGCTTCGCGCTCCACATGTCGCGCCGGCCCCACTGGGCCCCTCTCATGTGGAGTCGCGCGTCAGATGCGCCTTCGACCGCGCTCGCAAGGGCGGCTATCACAGCAATCAGTCGATGGTGGACCTCGAGGCCGTGGGCATCCGGTCCTGCATCGCCGAGCCGGACCGAGGGCGACGCGACTGGTCCAAAGAGCCGGACGCGCAGCGGCCCGTCTATCGCAATCGTCGACGCATGCGCGGTCCACGCGGGCGCCGATTGCGCGGCAACGCGGCGAGCGGAGCGACCGCTCGTTGGCGCATCTCTACGACACCGGTGGCATGCGGCGCTCGCATCTGCGTGGTCACCAGAACATTCTCAAGCGGTTGCTGATTCACGCCGGTGGCTTGAATCTTCCGCTCGATCCTCGGCGTCGGCACACCGCGAGGCCTCCAGGGCCGACTCGCGGCCGTCCTCGCCACAGTTTCGGCGCTCATCGCTGTCGCACGACACCGATTCACCCGAATCCGCGCGGTGCGGCGCGTGATCACGGCCACGAGCGGTCGGGTCACGGTGCCGACCACGCCCATTGTCAACTCGTCAGCGGCGGCGACTTGTACTTCGGGCAGCTAAGAAACGTTCACGAATTTAGTCACAATGGAACGACCGGCTCCAATTCGCAGCTCGTGGATTACGCTGCGAGTTGGACACTGCACAACGCAGAGCCACATGCGAAGGAGCCGGTCATGAGCAACGTACG
>Ga0137409_10005573_pt1 | contig 13116 bp, 10 predicted proteins | sample CZODoug1_16funga_FD_122059 | JGI IMG/M metagenome (GOLD analysis project Ga0137409, IMG submission 122059) | Vadose zone soil fungal communities from Angelo Coast Range Reserve, California, USA - CZODoug1_16fungal (Hybrid Assembly) | ecosystem: Environmental > Terrestrial > Soil > Vadose zone...
GTGGGGATCTTGAATCCGATTCGCGCCGTCATGTGAATCCACAATCAGCGATTCAACCTTTTCGTCAAATGCTCTAGAGCGCAAGGCCGACCAGTCTTGCAGCATCCATGCAGGCCTTCGTGACCGGTACGAACGCCTGTCAAACTGCCTGGACTATTCGTTGATGTTCGCTACCACCTACTTGCTCGGTCCATCTTTTGTCGAGCCCACCATCGGTTTGCGTCTCAGTTTCGGTTTCGCGACTCAGATCGTCGTCGCTTCATTCTCGTTGGTAACGTTCTTCCTCTCGATCGTTCAGTTCAAGAGTCATTGGAAGAACAAGGCACAGGATCATCACATCTCATTCACCGAATACGCGAACGTGAAGAAGGAATGCCGGATGATCACATCCGGCAGGCGGGACTCGATCCGGCCAATCCGGCGGTCCGGCAGGCGGTCGCGCTGGCGAGCGAGCTCATTGGCTTTCCGCGTCACCTCTCCCAGCATGTCGGCGGTTTCATCCTCACGCGCGAGCGGCTCGATTTTACGGTGCCGATCGGCAATGCCGCCATGGACGAGCGCACCTTCATCGAGTGGGACAAGGATGACATCGACACGCTCGGCCTCATGAAGGTCGATGTGCTCGCGCTCGGCATGCTGAGCTGCATCCGGCGCGGGCTCGATCTTTTGCAGGCTCATTACGGCAAGGATTATTCGCTCGCCACGCTGCCCGAGGAGGATGAGGCGGTCTATGAGATGCTCTCGCGCGCCGACTCGATCGGCGTGTTCCAGGTCGAGAGCCGCGCGCAGATGTCGATGCTGCCGCGCCTGAAGCCGCGATGCTTCTATGATCTCGTCATCGAGGTCGCGATCGTGCGTCCCGGCCCGATCCAGGGCGACATGGTGCATCCCTATCTGCGCCGGCGCGACAAGATCGAGAAGGAGCACTATCCCTCGCCCGATCCCGCCTATGGCCCCGCCGACGAGCTCGAGGCGGTCCTCAAACGCACATTGGGCGTGCCGCTGTTCCAGGAACAGGCGATGCAGATCGCCATTACAGCCGCGGAGTTCACGCCGGACGAGGCGGACGGGCTGCGACGCGCCATGGCGACCTTCCGCCACAACGGCAATGTGCATCTCTTCCGCGACAAGTTCATCGGCGGAATGACCCGCCGCGGCTATGCGCGCGACTTCGCCGAGCGCTGCTTCAGCCAGATCGAAGGCTTCGGCGAATACGGCTTTCCCGAGAGTCACGCCACCAGCTTTGCGCTGCTTGTCTATGCGTCTGCCTGGATCAAGTGCCACTATCCGGATGTCTTCTGCGCCGCCATTCTCAACAGCCAGCCGATGGGCTTCTATCAGCCCGCTCAGCTCGTGCGCGATGCGCGCCAGCACGGCACCGAGGTGCGGGAAGCCGACGTCAACTACAGCACATGGGACTGCACGCTGGAGCAGGCCGCGAATGACCGCCATGCGGTTCGCCTCGGCTTCCGCCAGATTCAGGGTTTGAACAAGGACGAGATCGAGAAGCTCATCGCGGCGCGTGGCAACGGCTACGCCAGCATCGAACGGCTCGCCGCGGTCGCGGGCGTCTCGCGCTTCACCATCGAGCGGCTGGCCGAGGCGGACGCCTTTCGCTCACTAGGGCTCGACCGGCGCGCTGCGCTCTGGGCGGTGCGGCGGCTCGATGCGATCGGGCTGCGCAAGTCGGGCGGCGACAGGAAGCCCGGCCGGCCGCTGCCGCTGCTTGCCCCACACATGAGCGACGAGCTGTTCCCGGAGGCGGCGGTTGCGCTGCCGGCGATGCCGCTGAGCGAGCATGTGGTCGAGGACTATGCAACGACCGGCCTGTCGCTGAAGGCGCATCCGGTGCGCTTCTTCCGTGACCGGCTCACGCGCCGTGGCATCATCAGCAATGCCGAGCATCGCGCTACAGATCTGCCGCCGAACAGCCTCGTCACCGTCGCCGGCCTCGTGCTGGTGCGACAGATGCCGGGAACCGCCAAGGGCGTCGTGTTCATGACCATCGAGGATGAGACCGACAACGCCAACATCATCGTCTGGCCGAAGGCGTTTGCAAAAAACCGCCGCACGGTGATGACCGCACGCTTTCTTGCCGTGCATGGCCGCGTGCAGCGCGCCGGCCTCGTCGTCCATATCGTGGCGGAACGCTTCACTGATTTGAGCGCGGAGCTGCACAAGCTGCGCGACGGCAACCTGCTGGTGCCGGACGAGCCCAGCCTGCCGACACAGCAAGGCGATTTGTTCCTGCCGAAGAGCCGCGACTTCCATTGAGGTGAGAAATTCAAAGAAAAGCAAAGACAAAGAAAAGAAAGGTGTCACCATGTGCGGACGCGCCAGCCTCCCCAACGACGTCTCCGAGCTCAAGCAGGATCTGCGGATCGAATGGGACAAGCTCGGAGACTATCAGCCGCGCTGGAACGCGGCGCCGACCACCGACCTGCCGGTGGTCACTTCGTCTGAGATCGGGCGCGCGCTCGAACTCATGCGCTGGGGCCTCATTCCGTCATGGGCCAAAGACATGAAGATCGCCCGCACGACCTTCAACGCGCGTGCGGAAGGCATCGATACCAAGCCGGCCTTCCGCGGCGCCTGGAAGGCAGGACGACGCTGCCTCGTCGTCGCGGATGGCTATTACGAATGGCGGCAAATCGACAAACAGCCGTTCGCGATGGCGCTTGGCAACCGCGGGCTGATGACCTTCGCGGGCCTCTGGGATATCTGGCGTGCGCCCGACGGCACGACCATCCGCTCCTTCGCGATCATCACCACGCGCGCCAATGCGCTCGCCGCCGCCATTCACGATCGCATGCCGGTGATCCTGCCGCCCGCCTGCTGGTCGGAATGGCTGGGCGAAATCGACGCCACGCCCGATCAGCTGAAAGCCATGCTGCGGCCCTATCCGTCCGAGGGCATGGCGCTATGGCCGGTCGACAAGCGCGTCGGCAATGTACGCAACGACAGCCCCGACCTGTTCGAGCCCATCCAAGCGGCAGGCTGACAGCCTCAGCGCTGCGCGCGAGCGAACAGCGGCAGCGTCAGCGCGCCCGCAATCGAGGCCGCGCCGCGGACATCGAACCGCGGACCGGACAGCGCCAGTGCCGCAGCTCGCTCGGCCTGCCCATAGCCGGTGAGAACGTGCAACGCTCCGGCAAGCCCTGCGCGCCTCGCCGCCTCGACGTCGCCGGCGCGGTCGCCGACGAGCCACGAGCGCGCCATGTCGATATCGAGCGCCATGGCCGCGCGCTGCAACATTCCGGGATTGGGCTTGCGGGCCGGATGGTCGGGATGCGCGAAAGCGCCCTGGCCGTCGCGATGGTGCGGACAGGCATAGACCGCGTCAAAATGCGCCCCCTCCGGCGCGAGCGCCGACTGGATCGCCTCCTGCACGGCACGGAATTCCGCCCAGCCGTAGTAGCCTCGTCCAATGCCTGCCTGGTTGGTGACCAGCACGACCGGGACCGCATTCGCATTGGCCGCGGAAATCACGGCCGCCGCGGTCGCACAGACCGCGATGTCCTCGACGCGATGGAGATAGTCCACCTCCTCGACCACTACTCCGTCGCGATCGAGGAAGAGCGCCGGGCCGCCTCGGTTGCAGCTCGGTGACACTTCACACCACACACCGTCCGCATCGAGCGGATAAGCCATCGCAGTCCCCACTTCCAATAACAGAGCCGTCCATACATCATGCCGTTCGCCTATGGCGCAACGTGACGGCCGTTTGAGTCATCCCTCTTCATTCACCTGGATCAAGCAGCCGCCGCATGCTTCAAACAAGCAACACTCCCGCTATGATGCCGGCGGGCCTTACCAGGCACACTCTGCCCAGGCGCACTCTAAGGACCAAGCACATGGCGGCAACCGCCGGATCACGCCAAGACAGCATCACCGACAGCATCGCCGAGCATTTTCGCCGGTCGTGCGAAACCCTCGACCGCGCGGCGAGCGACGGCGCGATGATGCAAGCCATGATCCGCGCCACCGAGGTGATGGCGGCCGCGCTGCGCAGCGGAAACAAGATCCTCGTTGCGGGCAACGGCGGCAGCGCCGCCGATGCCCAGCATATCGCCGGTGAATTCCTGTCGCGGCTCAACTTTGACCGTAACCCGCTGCCGGCCATTGCGCTGACCACGGATACCTCCGTGTTGACCGCGATCGGCAACGACTACGGCTTTGAGCACGTCTTCGAGCGCCAGGTCCGGGGGCTGGCACACAAGGGTGACGTGCTGCTGGCGATCTCGACCTCGGGCCGCTCGCCCAACATCCTGGCGGGACTGCGTGCCGCGCGGGCGGCCGGCGCGACCACGGTCGGCTTCACCGGCATGGGTGATTCGCCCATGGTCGCCCTGTGCGATATCTGCCTGCAGGTGCCCTCCGATTCGACCCCCCTGATCCAGCAGATCCATATCGTTGCGGCGCATGCGATCTGCGGGCGGATCGAGCAAGAGCTGTTCGGCCCAACAACCCCCTGAGAGCTGCCCCCCTGAAAGCCCGCTGATGCCCTCCCTTTGGCTTGATTCTAGGGGATTCCAGGAGGCCGAGACGCTTGGCTTACCGCAGGTTCTTGCCGCGTGTGGCAATCTTGCACCGGTTTTGGAACGGTGGAGAAAGCTCGGAAAATCGTATTAGCCTTCCCGGCCTCCTATGCTAAATTGCTCCAGGGACTAGCCAAAACGACGGTACTATCGCAGAGGATCTTCAATGGGGTGGGGTGAAGGCCGCGCGTCCGTCAACCGGGTTCGCCATGTGCCCATTGTGCTGCTGTCGGCAGCACTGCTGGGCGGATGCTTTCAGCCGCTTTACGGGACGAGCACCGAAACTGGCCGTCCGGCGGTGCGCGACGCACTCTCGGCGATCGACGTGCAGCAGATCGACGCCGCCGCCAATAGCTCGGAAGCACGCCTGGCCGTGCAGATCCGCAACGACCTTTTGTTCAACTTCACGGGTGGCGGGTATTCGGCCCCGCCGACCCACAAGCTCAAGGTCCAGATCTCCGGTAACCGGGCGGTGGTGGTCATCGACCGAGCCACGGCACTGCCGAATATCGAGACCTACACGCTGAAAACCACCTACTCCTTGACCGAAATTGCGACCGGCAAGGTCGTGGTCACCGGCAACGCCTCCACCGCCGTATCTTACGACACGCTCGGGCAGCAGCGCTTCGCCAGGCTGGGCGGCATGCACGACGCCGAGCGCCGCGCCGCCAAGGTCCTTTCCGACAACGTCACGACGCGCCTCGCATCGTATTTCATCAGCGGAAGCTGATGCGCTTCCTCGTTACCGGAACGGCAGGCTTCATCGGTTTTCACTTGGCGCAGCGTCTGCTCGCGGATGGACACAGCGTCCTCGGCGTCGACGGTGTCACGCCCTACTACGATCCTAATCTCAAGCGGCGCCGCCACCAGGAGCTCGCGCGCTCTTCCGCCTTTGTCGGCCGTGAAGCCATGATCGAGGACGCGCGACTGCTCGCCGACCTCGTCGCCGAGGCCAATGCCGACATGGTGTTTCATCTCGCCGCGCAAGCGGGCGTGCGTTACAGCGCCGAGAACCCGCGCGCCTACATCGAGTCGAACATCGTCGGCACGTTCAATCTGCTGGAAGCACTGCGGCAGCGACCACCCGGCCATCTGCTGATCGCGTCAACAAGCTCGGTCTACGGCGCCGGCCGGCAGCAGCCGTTCGAGGAGGCGCAAGACACCGATCATCCGGTGTCGCTCTATGCCGCCACCAAGAAGTCGATCGAGACCATCGCCTACAGCTACGCCAATCTGAATGGGCTGCCGACGACAGTGATGCGGCTGTTCACGGTGTATGGGCCGTGGGGCCGCCCCGACATGGCGCTGTTCAAGTTCACCAAGAACATCATTGCGGGCGAGCCGATCGAGGTCTACGCCGCAGGCAAGCAGACGCGCGATTTCACCTATGTGGGAGACGTGGTCGAAGCCATGGTTCGGCTCGCGGCCAAGCCACCGGACGAACGTCCGCCTTATCGGGTAGTCAATGTCGGCGGCGGCCGCCCGGTCGGACTGGAGGCCTTCATCGCGATCATCGAGGAGGTCATCGGCCGCAAGGCGCTGCGCCGCGACCTGCCGATGCAGCCTGGCGACGTGCCGGCGACCTGGGCGAGCACGACCTTGCTGGAACAGGTCACGGGCTTTCGGCCCGCCGTGTCGCTGCCCGAAGGCGTGCGTGCCTTCGTGGCCTGGTATCGCGAGTACTATGGAGCCTGAACCGTCGAGCTGACTAGTGCCGCCGATTTGAAGTTCCTACACCATCTGCAGCAAACTCTGTTAGGAACTTCAGATCGAAAAGCGGCACTAGAATCATACAGTTGCTAGTGCCCCTTTGTTTCCGAAGTTCGTCACAGAGCGTGCTGCCCGACCGACCTGATCAAACATGGCAAGCGCGGAGAACGGCATCCTCGCAGTGGTAGCCATCCTGGCAGGGCTCTTCAGCGGGGGCCTGATCATCGCGCTCATGCCGTGGCTCAAGGCTTATGCGCTGGCGCGCCCCAATGCGCGCTCCTCGCATCGGGAGCCTACGCCGCAAGGCGGCGGCATCGCTGTCATTGTGGCCACCTTGCTGGCCGCCTGGCTCGGCGTCTCTCTTGCTGGCATGGCTGCCCTGGGCGACGTCCTGGCGCTCACCGTTGCGGCCCTCGCGCTGGCCGCAACCGGCGCGGTCGACGACATTCGCCCGCTCCCGGTCAGGCTTCGCCTGGCGCTCCAGTGCGCCGCCGTCGGACTTGTGCTCGCATTCATCCCGGCTGAATCGCGGATCATTCCGGAGCTGCCATGGTGGCTCGAGCGCGCGGGCCTCCTCCTCGGCGGCATCTGGTTCGTCAATCTCACCAACTTCATGGACGGGATCGACTGGATGACGATCGCAGAGGCCGTCCCGATCGCGGGCGCCATCATCCTGCTTGGCCTGCTTGGTTTTCTCGGCGTCGTGCCGACATCACCGCTCATGGTGGCCGTGGCGCTGTTCGGCGCAATGATCGGATTTGCACCGTTCAACAAGCCGGTCGCGCGCCTATTTCTCGGTGATGTCGGCAGCCTGCCGATCGGCCTGCTGCTGGCCTGGCTGCTTTTCCATGTGGCGGCGAGCGGCCATCTGGCGGCAGCGATCCTGCTCCCGCTCTACTATCTCGCCGACACCGCGCTCACCCTGCTGCGCCGGGCGCTCGCGCGCGAGCCGGTCTGGCAGGCCCATCGCAGCCACTTCTATCAGCGCGCAACAGATGGAGGTTTCAGCGTCAACGCCATCGTGTTGCGCGTATTCCTGGTCAATCTTGCGCTGGGCGCGCTCGCCATCATCACGGTTGTCCGCCCGCATGGCAGCGTGTCAGCCGCTGCACTGGGCGTTGGCGCCGCCATGGTCGGCATGCTGCTCGAAAGCTTCGCGCGCGGAAGGAAGGCCTGATGCGGATCCTGGTGACAGGCGCTTCCGGGTTTGTCGGGCGTGCCCTGGTCGAGGATCTGGCGGCGCAAGGCCATCGTGTGCGCGCCGCCATGCGGCAACCCGCCGATATCTTCTCGCGTGCGGTCGAGGTCGTCGCGGTCTCCGATCTCGCCCGCCCGCTGGAGTGGCGTCCGCTGCTTTCCGACATCAATGCGGTGGTGCATCTCGCCGGGATCGCGCACATCACGTCGGGCCTCGCCGAGGACCTCTACGATCGCGTCAACCGCGCCGCAACCGCAGCACTGGCGACGGCTGCCGCCCGCGATCGCATTGAGCGCCTCATCTTCGTGTCCTCGATCCGCGCCCAGTCCGGGCCGGCATGCGATCATCCGCTCACGGAAGCGGACGCGCCGCATCCGGTTGACGCCTATGGCCGCTCCAAGCTTGCCGCTGAGGATGCCATTCGCGCCGCGCAGCTGCCGTTCACTATCCTGCGTCCGGCACTGATCTATGGCCCCGGGGTCAAAGGCAACCTCGCGGATCTGATCCGGCTCGCCCGCTCGCCGTGGCCGCTGCCGTTCGGCGCACTGCGCAATCGCCGCTCGCTGCTGGCACGAAGCAATCTGGTCGCCGCCATTCACCGCGCGCTCGTGGCGCCTGCCATGCTCAACGAGACCTACGTGGTCGCCGATCCCGAGCCTCTCACAATGGTGGACATCGTCGCCGCCCTGCGGGCTGGTCTCGGTCGCGGCCCCCGACTGATCCCGGTGCCGCCATCGCTGCTGGCGCTTGCATTGAGAGCAACAGGCCGCGCGCATCTGTGGGATCGCATCGGTGGCAACTGCATCGTCGATCCGGCTAAGCTATTGGCAGCAGGCTGGCGCCCGATCACCGATACGCCCGCCGGCCTTGCCGCAACGGCTCAAGCAGCCTGACCGCCGAAATCGGGCACCACGTCGCGCAGGATGCCGTAGATGGCCGAGCGCTCGCCGCGCGCCAGGCCCTGCTCCAGGGCCGCGAGCCAGCCCCGCATCGCGTCGAGCGACGGACTGACAGGCTGCGCGGCGACGATCCCTTCGATGCCGATCGGCGCGGTCGGTTCCTCGCGCGCAAACAAAATCTCGTGCAGCCGCTCGCCAGGCCTGATCCCGATGAACTTGATCTCGATGTCGCGGCCGGGCTCGAGCCCGGACAGGCGGATCATGCGCTCTGCAAGCTCCACGATCCTCACTGGCTGGCCCATATTGAGCACATAGACCGCGACATCCGAGCGATCGGGCCCCAGCGCATGGCTCGACGCCGTCACGACCAGATCGCAGGCCTCCCGGATGGTCATGAAGTAGCGCACCATTTCGGGATGCGTCACCGTCACCGGCCCGCCGGCCTCGATCTGCGCTTTGAATTTCGGCACCACCGATCCGTTCGAAGCGAGCACGTTGCCGAAACGAACCGCGATCAGGCGCATCCCGGATCGCAGGCCAGTGGGCCGTCTGGCAAATTCGTGATCGAGCGCCTGGCAGTACATCTCCGCGAAGCGCTTGGACGCTCCGAGCACGGAGACCGGCTCGATCGCCTTGTCGGTCGAGATCATCACCATCGCGGCAGCGCCGGCGGCAGCCGCCGCGTCGGCGACATTGACCGAGCCGAACACGTTGGTCTTGACGCCCTCCTCCCAGTCCCGCTCCAAGAGCGGCACATGCTTGAGCGCGGCAGCGTGGAACACGATATCGGGCTTGAATTCGCCGATCAGCTTGAAGACGCGTGACCGGTCGCGCACGTCGGCGAGGCGACCTTCGATCATTGCGCTCGACTGCTTGGTTGCCAGCGCCTCCAGGACCGAATGCAGCGCAGGCTCCGAATTCTCGATGACCAGCACGCGCGCGGCGCCGAATGTGACGATGCGGTCGCAGATCTCGCCGCCGATCGAGCCGCCGCCGCCAGTCACCACGATGGACTTGCCCGCCACGAAGCGCTCAAGCCGCCGGTAGTCGATGCTCACGCTCGGTCGCAGGAGCAGGTCCTCGACCTTCACCGGCGAGAGGCGCAACGCCTCACCACCCTCGTCAAGCGCCGGCAAGCGGCTCGCCGTGAGGCCCAGCCGCTTGGCCTTCATCACGATCGTTTCCGGCGTCACTGTCGGGTCGAGCGCTGACGACGTCAGCACGATGCGCGCGAGCGGCCGTCCGCGAGCCGCAAAATCGCCCACCACCGATTCCAGATCGTCGAGCGTTCCCAACACCGAGACGCCACGCACCGACTGGCCTTGATCAGCAGGTGACGGCGACAATATTCCGGCCGGCCAGATCTTCTTGACAGCGCCGCTCTCGACGGCACGCAGCAGCACCTCCGCATCGGCGGCGCGACCGAGCACCAGGACCGGCGCCGAGTCGGCGGCCATCGCATGCAGGCGTGTCCGCGAAAAGCGGAAATAGCGATAGGCGACGCGAGGTCCACCCAGAAAGAACATCTGGAGGAACCAATAGAGGATGATCGTGAGCTTGCCGAAGAAGAATGCGCCAAGGAAATTCGGGGCAACCAGAACATAGTCAAGCACGAGCAGCGAAATCGCCAGGACGCTCACTGCGCGGAAGATACTGAAGAGATCGGGCAACGATGCAAATCGCCACTTGCCCTTGTAGAGCTGAAACAGCCGATAGATGCCCGCCGCGTAGAGAAGGAAGCCGGGCAAGAACCACAACAGCGCGTCGAGGCGCTCCTCGAGCCCCTGAGTATCAAACCGCAGCCAGAAGCTCATGACTGTTGCGACGGCAGTCGCCGCAACATCGTGCACAATGACTAGCGTTTGGCGCGACGTCAGCTTCGCCACGCGGCCCCTCGCATCCCTCGCCAATACTTGGCGGCAGCCAGCGCCTCTTTCACCCCAACTCCGTCCTTGGAAGCCCAGCTAGGCGGTCTCGCCTGCGCACCGACCAAACGGCACGCAGATACCAATAGACCCAACCCAGTGTGAACTCAAACCGATAGGGACTAAAAATACTTATGACGACATTCCAGCCACACTAATTTGGCGACGGGGCACTGGCAGCTCCGAACCAAGTCGGCCGTTTCGGGCTCCGAAAACCTAGGGAAAAGAGGGACTACGGCGCCGACAAGGCCGATCCCGATGCACGCTGCCGAAACATCATGCCCCCAAGCACGCCGACACCGAAAACGTAGATCCAGCCCAGCGTGAACTCCAGCAGATAGGTGTTGAATATGCACGACACGATGTTTTGGACAACCACCCCGACCCCCAGCCAAGCCGCCAATCCCCCGCCTCTGAATATGAAAAGGTGAGATATCCACACGCCAAACAGCAACGCGGCGCCCACCAATCCCAGTTGGATGGCGATTTGGAAGGTCTGGTTGTGCGGCTGATCAGTTACCGTCGCGGAAGCCCCGCTGCCCTCGCTGGCAAGCTTGCGAAATAAGTCGAGGACAGTACCCGTGCCATGCCCGAACACCGGAGCGGCCGCAACTAGCTGGAGCGATTTTCGCCAGAACTCGAGCCGCAACCCCGCAGGGGTTGCCTCATCCTGGAAGCGATACTCTCGAATTTCCTGTACAGCCGAGTAGACGCGTGTCCGCATATGCGAGGAGGCGACCCAGGCCAAGCCGGCAAAAACCGCCCCCGCAACCAATACGGCCAGAGTTCCCTTCCAGGCAAAACGCTGCAGTGCGATGACAACGAGCAGCACCACAAAAACGATCAGCGTGCTGCGGGCCATGGCGACAAAAGCGATGTTGAGCAGAAACACGATCGCCAAAGCGGCAAGCGCCGCAGCCACCCGCCTGCGGTGCTCGCGCCAGGCGCTGATGGAAAGGTGCGCCAGCGCGAAGGCACAGATCAAAAACTCGCCACTCTGGATGATATAGTCCCTGAGTGGAACGCCCGGATAAGGTCCCGCGTAGACAGGCCACGCCATCAGCAGCCAAGAGACGGCCAGCAGTACGGTGCAGGAGACGAGAAATCCGCCCAGCACCCACATCCCGCGCTCCGATCGGCGAAATTGGATGAACAGCAGCGGAAACGCCAGGAACCGCAAGGTCGGCTTGATCGATCCCCACTGGTCCGCAAAGCTCGCCCCACCCCAGGCCATGCCGATCACGCCATACGCCAGCAGCGCCAGCGGTATGGCAGCGGCCGGAACAGCGACGGCCCAACGTAGCGAGCGCAGGTCCAGCGTTGGAATGATACAAAAGAACCAGATGCCGATGAGGATGCCAGTCATCGAGGTCGACCACGGGACCGACGCCGCCACCGCAACGGCCATCCAACGGGCGGCCCGGGCGAAGTGCCCGCGATCCAAGAACCTGCCGTTGGCGACGACCTGTGTTGTCATGCCCTGTGCCCTTACCACCACGCCGCATCCTCGGACAGCGCCTGTGAAGGATCCAGCGTGGCGGGCCCGGCGCGAACTAAAATAATGCGGCGGTTCAGAAGTCCGCATCATAACTTGCGGCGAGTGCGGGATGCGGACTTCTGAACCAAAGCCACACTTGATCAACAAGCTGCTAGTGTCCTTCGATTCCGAAGTTCGCAAATGAGGGTGCCGCAAAGTGATGCGAAGTTCGGAATCGGGGCACTAGCCAATCACCGTAGCCTCATCACTGTGCACTTCGTCCGTGAAGGGCTGCGACAGCGTGTGAAACGATCCGAGCAGCGCGTCCCGGAATGCCTGGCGTGACCAATGCGGCGCCAACGCCCGCGCTGCCGCCTGCCAGCGGAACATCTCATCTGCCGATGCCCGCGCGATCTGTTCGATCGCGCTCTTTAGCGTCAACACATCGCCCGAGCGAAACAAGAGGCCTAACGAGTGATCACGTACAAATCGGCCCAACAACCCCTCGTCGGATGCGATCACGGGCACACCTGCACCAACCGCGCGAACAAGCACGCCGCTGCCCCCGTAGTGCCTGCGATAGGGCAGTAGCACCACATCAGCCGCAGCAAATAGCTGCTTCTCCTCCTGCGTCGTCACGTAGCGATCGATGACGCACGCCCGGCCTTGCGAGGTCAGGCGCGCCACGCCCGCGGCGACCCTGGCATCCTCAGGCTGGCGACCGGCGCAGATCAGGAAGGCCGGAGTATCTGCGGGCATGGCAAGCATTGCCTCAATCGCAAGCGGCAGGCCCTTGCGACGGTGCGGAATGCCGTAGAAGAGGAAGACCCGCTTGTCTGCTGGGAGACTAAAGTGCCGGCGCGCTTGCTCGCGGTCGGCGGCGAAGTTTTCAGGATAGGCGTCAGGCAGATAGAATACTGGGGCGTCCGAGTGACGCGACTTGAATTGCTCATACAGGTAAGGATCGACAAGAAGCAAGTGACTAAACCACCCACCACGCAACAGGCGCCTAAAGCCGACAGCCTTGATCCAAGATTTCGGCGATCGGTCGGACGCGTCCAAGAAGCGTGGCCGATGATAGATGCCCCCAAGACGACCCCGGAGGTTTGCGGGAGGCATGAGGCCGACGGCCGCCCGACGCATGACAGCAGAGCCAATCTCGTCGAACGTATCGAGGAAGGCCAAGTCAGCACCGGCGCGCGCAAGAGAGGAGGCGACCGAGGCAGCCTTGCCACTGCCAGTCAAGCCTCCGGACGTGTTGTCTACGGCGATGACCGAAACTTGCTTGAGCAAGTCTGTCATTTCGGCGCGAATGCGCTCAAAGGGTTCGGGCCGAAGGTCGATCGCGAGCGTGAGTTGATAGCCGTCG
>Ga0137409_10005575_pt1 | contig 13113 bp, 11 predicted proteins | sample CZODoug1_16funga_FD_122059 | JGI IMG/M metagenome (GOLD analysis project Ga0137409, IMG submission 122059) | Vadose zone soil fungal communities from Angelo Coast Range Reserve, California, USA - CZODoug1_16fungal (Hybrid Assembly) | ecosystem: Environmental > Terrestrial > Soil > Vadose zone...
CAGCGGCTTGGACTTCCATCTCGTCGCTGTCACATTGGGAAACACGTAGAACGCACCTTTCGGCATGCGGCACGAGAAGCCCTTGATCTTGTTCAGGCCAGCTACGAACACGTCCCGTCGACGGCGGAATTCTTTGCTCATCTTGTCAACCGAGGACTGATCGCCGCGCAACGCTTCAATTCCTGCCATCTGGGTGAAGCTGGCAGTGCAGGAAGTTGCATTCGTCACGAGCTTTGCAATTTGGCTTGCAAGATCGGCTCGCATCACTCCATATCCCAGGCGCCATCCGGTCATGGCGTAGGTCTTCGAAAATCCGTCTAGAAGAATAGTGCGCTCTTTGAAGCCCGGCACGCTCATAATCGAGAAGTGTTCGCCGTCGTAGATCAGGCGGCTATAGATTTCGTCCGACAAGACGAGGATATTGCGGTCACCGATCGCCTCAGCGATCTCGAAAATGTCCTTCCTGGTCAAAACTCCGCCGGTTGGGTTGTGCGGCGAGTTAAGAATGATCAGCCGGGTGTGATCCGTAATCAGCGATGCCAGTTCCTTCACATCCACCGCAAAATCGCGCTCCTCGCGCAGCGGGATCGGAATCCCTTTTCCGACCGAGTAATTCACCATCGACTCATAGATCGGGAAGCCAGGATTGGGATAGAGAACTTCATCTCCTGATTCAATTAGTGCCAGGATCGTAAAGAAAATAATTGGCTTGCCGCCTGGGACAACGACCACTTCATCGCTCGAAACCGGTACCTTGCGCGTGCGGCTAACGTAGTCAGCGATCGTCTGGCGTAACTCAGGCAATCCCGCCGACGGGCCGTAGTGAGTCCAGCCCTTGCGGAGCGCGTCTACCCCAGCCTCGACTACATTCGCCGGAGTATCAAAGTCCGGCTCTCCGATCTCGAGGTGGATGATTTCTTTGCCCTGCTTTTCAAGCGCGCGAGCGCGATTCAGGACTTCAAAGGCAGTCTCGGTGCCAAGCCGCGCCATCCGGCTGGCAAGGCGGAGTTCTAACATCGTTGTCGGTTCCATAACGGCGGATGGCATTATAGCTGAGGTCAGAGGTGAGAGGTCAGATTAAGGAGGTCAAAACGCATTTGCTGAAGTCAGTAGCTAGGCCCACATAAAATCTCTCAGCACAAGTGGAAGTGCGGAAATCCATGGGCCTTTCAACTCTGCAATCTGACCTCTAACCTCTGACCTGGAACTACTCGGAGATCGTGCTCTCTTCGCTCTGGGCTCGCAACAACCGCTCGACAGAGTATGGCGCCCGCTGGGCTGGCTCGTGATAGTGGCGAACCTGCATTTCGCCTAGCAGACCGATGGCGAGCAGGTTGAATCCGGCAAGCAACAGCACGGAAGCGAACAGCATCAGCGGGCCATGTTTGACCATGACATCCGCCTGATGAAGTAGCTTCTGTGCCAGGAGCCAGAGTCCGACCGAGCATCCCGCAAGAATGCTGAGCATGCCGACAGTGCCAAAAAAATGCAGGGGCCTCGCCAGATACCTCAACAGAAAGCGGATCGTAATCAGGTCGAAGAACACACGGAAGGTGCGCGAAATTCCGTAGTGCGAAGCTCCCCGCTCCCGGTTTACGTTCTTGATCGGGACTTCGATAATAGTCGCCCCGTGCCATGACGCGAGCGCCGGTATGAAGCGGTGCAGTTCTCCGTAGAGCGGCACCTGCTCCAGGATTTCGCGGCGATAAGCCTTGAAAGTCGTGCCGAAATCGTGAATGTCCACGCCGCTAAACTTGGCCATTAGCCAGTTTGCGCACCGTGACGGGAAGCGGCGAAGCCAGAAATTGTCGACGCGGTTCTTGCGCCATCCGCTGACGATGTCATATCCCTCGGCAATCTTCTCCAGGAAGATCGGGATATCCGCGGGATCGTGCTGCAGGTCACCGTCCATGGCGATGATGTATTCGCCACGGGCATGGTCAAAGCCAGCCGCGAGGCCCGCGGTCTGCCCAAAGTTGCGGCGAAGCTTTACGACCGTCACGCGACTGTCGACCGCGGCAATTTCGCGCAGCAGCGGGAAGGTGCCGTCGTCGGAGCCGTCGTCCACCAGGACCATCTCGAAAGTTTCGCCGCTGGCCTCCATGACGGACTTCAGCCGGGCGTACAGGTCGGTGACGTTCTCCTGTTCGTTGTGGAGAGGAACTACGATTGAATATTTGAGCACTGCCGGTAATTATACGGCAGCCGCTGGCGCAATTCGCAGTAACTTGTAGGAGTCACGCTTCCCGTGGCCGAATCGGGCACTCTCGTCTTCTAGCCCCGTAGATCCAAGCTTTCGACCTCGCCGGGCCATCACCTGGCGGCGTCCATGGAAACATTGCGAACGTCGTTCGCGCCTTCCACACCAACCATAAGCCAGTTTGCCCAGTGTTCGAGTTTGTGGTGCCCCGTCTTGTGGAAGGCGTAGGAGACGCCGAGAGCGGAGGCGTACCCGAGGGCCGATGCAACCGTTTGACCTGCCCAGCCCTGCCGTACCATCGGGCGCCAGATTGGATTCGCTTCGTAAGCGCGGCCGGAGTTGGTAAGACGCTGGGTTGTAATCGAGTCCACCGCGATCAGCCCAGCCAGCGTGCCAAACGCAACCTGATTCTGGCGATCGAAGAACTTGTGCTGTGACGGCGCGTCGGGCATCGTGAACTGCTGCGCACAAGCGGAGTAACCAGTCAGAACAACCAGAGCAAGAATCGCGGATCGGAGGATCGTCATGATGTGCATACAGAAGGGCACGCCGCATGCCACGTATAAGGCTAGGAATCTTAGTCTTTTCAGCATTCGTCCCTGCGACCCAGGTGAAGCGAATTGCACTCGCGAGGCACTCCGCTGGTCCACGGGAGGAGGCACTTCGACTCCGTAACAAAAGGTAATCAGCGGCAGTAACCACAGCGTCGAGATTGGCCCGAGCAGGCTGAAAAATCAATGCTCCGAAGGAAGACGGCCAGCGGGACATTACCGTCGAGCAGTAGGTAGCGCCGCCATCCTGCCAGCTGGCCCGAGGGCGTCTCGCCGGAAAGCCGCCGAGACGGCGGCACTGCTAGAACACATGCCCTAGTTGGAAGAACCATTTCCGGTGCCCGCTATCGCCGACACTAGCGCCAAGCAACAAAGGGCCAACCGCGGTTTCTGCCAGGATGCCTGCGGCCACGTCGTTGGGAAATTTGCTGGCGTTGGGCGAGTCGTACATCTTGCCGAATTCGTAAGCGCCGATTGCATACACTTTCTTGCCTACAAAAGGCGGCAAGGTCAGGAGGTCATGCAGGTATCCGACGCGGAAATAGTAATACTGATTGCCGAAAAATTCGTTCGTGCCATACGCGCTCAGGCGCGAGGGTCCGCCCAGGAAAAACTGTGGCACTCCGATCCGTCGCGAGCCAAACGTTGTGCCGCCTTCGGCAAGCAAAAAAAGTGACGCGGACCGTGTGATGGGCTCGAAGTACATCCCTTGTGCCTGGAGCAATGGGAAGGATCCCGTTGCGCCCGGATTGGTATCGAACCACTGGAAAGTGCTCTCGAAGCTGTAACCGTCGTGGGGCGCGATCGGGTCGTCGGTGTGCGCGGACAGGAAATGCAGCCGCGCATCGCCGACGCGGCCGGCGATCGAAGCAAATGTCGGCGTCCCGAGACGCAGGTGGGCATCGAGATATCCGACTTCGTACCCTGCGCGAATTTCCGTGAAGCGGTTGAATCCGTAACCGACATCGACGCCGATATGAGTGCGATACAGCCGGTAGTCCGCGGTGGGATCGCTCTTTCGAAAAACTTTGAAGGATGTACTGGAAGCATCGGCGCGGGGCGCGACAAACCACCGGCTGGTCGCTGTGAAGGGGCGATAGAGTTCGCTGGCCGCGCCGTATGTGTTTCCGAATTGCAGGTCCGTACGCCATTCGGACCGATAGCCCACCACATCCATCAGCGTGAGCCGCGTAAGAAGCGTATACGTCACGTCGTCGCTTTCGGAACCATCCACGCTGAACCCAATTTGCAGGATGGGAGGCGCATAGGTCTTTTCATGGACCGTGATGATGAGTCCGTCCCGTCCGTCGCGAGTGGTCAGGGCGTAGTCGGCAGCGTCGTACTTTCCAATTCCCGTCAGTCGTGTCAGGTAGCGGTTCAGGCTGGCGTTGTCGACGGGTTTGCCGGTCAGCGGCTTTAGGAATTTTTCCAGATTGGCCGCCGACTCCGTGTTCGTACCTTCGACCTTAACAAATTGAGGAACGGGCACAGCGCGCCGTTCACGGGCCTTCCGTGCATCCAGGTATTGCTGCCACGATTGTTCGTCGATTGCATAGGGCGTCAGCACTCGCTCCTTCGATTCCGCTGCCTCGGTACCGACTCCGATAATCGCTTCGCCTTTGGCGTAATCCAGCGAGGTGTAAGCGCGCAGGTTGACACTGACGATCAAGTCCGCGCCCGCCATGCCGCGAATCTCATTGTCGCGAATCACTACATCGATGGATCGCCCGAGGACGCCGAAGACCGATTGAATCTGCTTGGGCTCGGCAGGTGCAACATCCAGATGCACTGCAATGACGATATCGGCGCCCATTTTGCGCACTACGTCGGTTGGCAGGTTGCCTGTCAAGCCGCCATCGACATAAATCTTGTCGCCATCGTGTACGGGAGCAAACAAGCCCGGTATGGACATGGTCGCACGCAGCGCGGTTTGCAGCGATCCTTGCGAAAACACGACTTCCTTGGCGGAAACCAAATCGGTCGCCACACAGCGAAACGGGATGGGCAGATCGTCGAAAGACTCAAGGTTAGCGTAGGGCAACGTCTCGCGATCAATCAGCATGCTGACCTCGTGACCGGCATTCAGGCCCGAGGCCACCGATAAGCCGTTTTTCAATCCCAGGGCAATGGAATTCTGGAACGCTCGCACATCCTCTTTCCGGCGATAGGAAAGATCCTCGAAAGGCGTTTGCCCGGCGATAATCGTGTCCCAATCCTGCTCCCGTACAAAGTCCTCCATCTGCTTAGGAGTCTTTCCCGTCGCATACAGGCCTCCGACGAGTCCTCCCATACTGGTCCCTGCAATGTAGTCGATCGGGATATGGTGCTCCTCAAACCAGCGCAAGACGCCGATGTGCGCGAATCCGAGCGCCCCTCCGCCCTCTAGGGCGACGCCGATGCGGGGGCGAGGCGGTCTTTGAAGTTGCTGATCTGCGACAGCATGGTCCAAGCCAGTGTCAGGCGTTGAGGGCACTTCCTGTGTCAGAGAGGCTGATTCAATAAGTAAAGAGAAGACAAGAGAAAACACCGCGATTGCACTTCGAGACATCAATATCTCCCGCGTGAGAAGCACGCTCGAACAAACATCTTTGATGATGGCATCACGTGCGCTTGGCCAACATACCACGCTCGCCCGAAAAGCAGATTGGAAGGTGATGCGCGCTTAATGGGACGAGGAAGCGGATCTCACCGGATGTTTGAAAATGGTGACGGCAGGTGGAGTCAAACTTAGGTTCGTGTAGGTGAGACGTATCGTCGACGCCGATTTCATCATCGAACCATTCGTTTCGGCCATTTCAACAACAACTCTATCGCGAAAGCAAGACTTCAGTTCCCAGTGCCGGTCAATGAAACGGCTTGCGGGCTAGACGCGTCCGAATCACTAATACCTAACACTGCTTTTCTCATTCCGATCGCAGTAGGCGTGAAAGTGACCGAAACGGTACAAGTCCCGCCCGCTGCGATCCCGGCCCCACAGGTGTTCGTTTCCGCAAAATCGCCAGCGTTTGCGCCTGCGATATAGATTCTGTTGATGGTTAATGCGCTGGCGCCCGTATTGGTCAAGACGACCTTTTTAACTTTGCTGGTTGAGCCGACGGTGACTTTTCCGAGAGCCAACTTCAGCGGGGAAAAGCTCACATATACTTGCGTAGCAAACTTAGCTATGACGGTATCGGTAGTTTTTGCGCGACCCTTTTTTGACTGCTGGAATGCCAAAGGAGTTATGGGAAAGTTCTTCGACCAAGTCTCCCCTGTGATGTAGACACTGCTGGCAGCATCAACGGCAATGCCACGGCCAAAATCGCTGTTGCTCCCGCCCAGCAAGGTGGAAAAGGCAAGTGCGCTGCCGGCAGCATTGACCTTGGTCACAAATGCATCCCCAATGTGATTGGCGGCCTGGACTGGGTTAACTACAGGAAAGTCGATTGAATTTGTCCCGCCGGTCACATAAGCATTACCAGCCGAGTCTACGGCGATGCCGGAAGCAACGTCAGATGAACTTCCACCCAAGTAGGTGGAGTAGACGAATGCGCTGCCAGCATCATTCAGTTTAGTCACAAACGCATCCACGGCCCCCTCATTCGCCGGCTGCAAGGCACTGGCCGTAGGAAAGTCTGCCGAGTCTGTTGCGCCCGTAAGGTAAGCATTGCCCGCCGAATCCGCAGCGATACCATAACTGAAATCGGACTCGCTCCCGCCCAGGTAGGTAGAGTAAACAAATGCGGTACCGGCGCTATTGATCTTGGCCACAAACGCGTCGTACGCGCCACCGTGATAAGCGGGTTGGATAGCATTGGCCGTAGGAAAATCATTTGAACTTGTCCATCCCGTTACGTAGGAGTTACCCGTCGCATCCACTGCAATGTGAGAAGCCGAGTCTTCGGCGGTTCCCCCCAGATAGGTAGAGAAGACGAATGCACTGCCTGCAGCATTGATTTTGGCCACAAACGCATCCCCGTTAAGCCCCCCGTGATTAACGGGTTGGATGGCGTTGACAGTAGGAAAATCGGTGCATGAAGTCTGCCCGGCGACGTACGCATTGCCTATCGAGTCAACGGCTATGCCATTAACCCCCTCACCATCACAACTGCCGCCCAAGTACGTAGAATAGATCAGGGCGTCGCCACTAGCATTAATCTTAGTCACGAACGCATCCGCGCTGACACTCGTGGGCTGGATGGCATTCTTTGTAGGAAAGTCAGTTGAGTCTGTCGCGCCAGCCACATAAACGTTCCCAGATGAATCCAGGGCAATGCTTTTACCGAAATCATCTCCCTTTCCGCCCAGATAGGTAGAGTAGATCAGCGAAGTACCTTCAGCATTGATTTTGGTAACGAACACTTCGTCTAGCCAGTTGGATATATAGGGCTGGATGGCGTTCGCGACAGGAAAGTCTAAAGAGGATGTCGTCCCAGTCACGTAGGCGTTGCCCGCCGAGTCCACGGCGATACCGGCACCCGACTCATAAAGACTCCCACCCAGGTAGGTGGAATAGGCAAGTACGGGATCAATGACCAGCGTCCTGGCGTGATCATATGAGTCGATTTGAAATCCCACTTCATTCTTGCTCTTCAATACGTAGCGGCCACGAACCTCCCGCCTTCTTCCATTTGCCTTCTGGTAGATACGTGGACGTCGCAGGTGGATCTCTCCTCCTGAGCTGCTCATCACCAGGTTGCCTTGGTCTAAGCGAAGGTTCCTCATGCCATCGATTCCCAACCGAATCTGCGCCGGGTCGGCGCCAGGTTGAAGCACGAAGTCGTACTCTAGTTCCCGCTGATTGCCGTAGTAAACCAGATTTATGCCCGGATAAATGCTCTCGTAACGCACCTTGCCATACTGGCGAACATTGGCTTGCCACTTCTTCGGATCGTTGCCGACAAAGTAGTTATTCTTTCCGGGGAGTTCATCCGCGCCGGACACCTTAGCCGCAGGGTTGGCTCTCAGGAGCTTCATCTCCAATACTGCGTCCGTCGTCGGCACCGCAGGCATCGAGCGATTGGCTGGCGAGTTGTCGCTAATTGGCTTGCTGCCACGCAAGGCAAATACGGCTTCATCGCCGGTCAGGAAGAGTGTGTAGCCGCTGCCGCGCGACAGAAACTTGACGCGCCCGTCTGTCTGGCCTTGATTGACTTCAAAGCTGAGCGGCAGCTTGCCGTACCCCTGGAGAAGTTCACGCTGAGTTTTCAGCTCATTCTCTGAGAGGCCGGTCAGCTTTGCGCTTTTCGGTAGTAGCGGCTGACTCAGAAAAGGTGAAGAATTCGATTGCGCCAGCAGCGATGTAGTCAGAGCGAGCAGAAGGAGCGGAAGTAAACGAGGACAGCGCATGGCGTTCTCCAAAAACGTTTCAACAGAGGGGTGGTTAGTCTAACGGCCAACCTGCAGAGGGAGTCGATCTGTAACGTCGCAATAGTAGGATTAGGCCCCCGGACTGTCAAGTGAAAATCCATTCACAATATTGGAGACTGACAGTCCTGGTGTACAAAAAGGCAGAAGTGCCCAAAAGTGATCGAGTAGAATCAGAGTGCATAACGGACTTTCGGGGAGGCAGTAGTTCACCGAGTTCTTTACGGCCCCGTAGCTCAGTTGGATAGAGCAGCGGTTTCCTAAACCGTTGGTCGGCGGTTCGACTCCGCCCGGGGCCTCCATTCCAATTTGCCGGGCCAGCACACTCGCTGACGGCGTGAATGCCTCGTCTTTCAGCTGCGTTACCTCCGTACAAAACCCTTCATTCAAGTACGCATATCCGGAAGCACAATGCGTTAGACTTCGATGCAAACACCGACAGAAATACAGCAGGATAGACTCATGATTCGTAGCCTTACGCTCTACGCAGCCCTATTGCTTTCTGCTACCGCGACTTTCGGCCAACTCGGAGAGATTGCCAAGGAGCTGGGTTTAGGTCAAAGCCAGCTCAGCGATTCCAAATTGGCGTCGGGTTTAAAAGAGGCTCTTCGAGTTGGAACAGACAAATCTGTGAAACTGACGGGGCGAATCGACGGCTACTTCGGCAATCAGGCAATCAAAATTCTCATGCCGAAAAATCTGCATGGGCTAGAGACCGGATTGCGGGCGATGGGTTATGGCCCAAAGGTGGACGACTTTGTCCTCAGCATGAACCGCGCGGCAGAAGCTGCCGCTCCGGCTGCAAGAAGGATTTTTGTCGATGCGATTCTGGCGATGAGCTTTGAAGATGCAAGGAAAATCTATTCCGGTGGAGACACAGCCGCGACCGACTATTTCAAGAGCAAGACTACCGAGCAACTCACAGACGCATTTCGCCCGGTGGTCGAGAAGACAATGGACAAGAACGGCGTAACCCGGCAGTACAACGCGTTGGTCGGTCAATACAAGTCCATTCCGTTTGCGAAAAGTCTCAATCTGGACATCAATAAGTATGTCATGTCGAAGGCGCTCGATGGGCTTTTCTACATTCTAGGGCAGCAGGAGAAAGACATTCGCAAGAATCCAGCGGCGCGGACTACCAGTTTGCTGAAAGAGGTGTTTGGGAGATAGCCCAAGACACTCCGCACGCTACCCCGAGAGCGGGGGCACCCTCGGGACAGCCGGCAAGGTGCTGGCGTTACACTACTGTTGCGGCTGCGGTTTGGGCTTCGGTTCGTGAACCTTTGCGACGGCATCTTTCATTCGCTTAAACTCGCCGGTCTCAGAGCCATAGCGCTTCTGCGGGAGAGCGCGGGCTTCCAGCTGAATCGCGCGTTCGCGGTTGTCGGGATTGGGGTGGTCGGAGAGAAACTGGAGACTGTGTCCGCCCTGGGCGTTGAGTTTGTGGAAGAAGTGCGCCATCTCCATCGGATCATAGCCGGCTTCGGACATCAGGTGGGAACCCATCAGATCGGCCTGGCTCTCGGCGGTGCGCGAGAACTTAAGAAGAACGCCGCCTGCAACCCCGCTGATACCGAGCTGCGCCAACTGGGCAGCCATGGAATTGCTGCCGGTCATATGCGCCGCTAAGACCGCGGGCAGTTGAATCAGATTTCTCTTGGAAGCCTGGTTCGTTCCATGGCGCAGGATGACGTGCGACATCTCGTGTCCCATCACGCCTGCCAGCTAGGCTTCGTTGTCCACGGCGCGGAGCAGACCGGTATTGATGAACATCGGGCCGCCAGGAAGCGCGAAGGCGTTGATCGAGGAGTCGGCGACAACTTCAAAAGTGAAGGGGAAATTCGCTCTCCTGCGCTTCGCGCGAAGCGGTCAGCCGTTTGCCCACGCGATTCACGTAGTCGGTTAGGACAGGATCCTGGATGACAGCCATTTGCTTGCGAACCTGGGCAGCTGACTCCTAGCCAAGCTGCATGTCCTGCTGCTTGGAGAACAGATTGAAGCCCGGCTCGAAATGATGCGGGTGCTGCGTCAGAGCTGGAATCGCGATTACGACCAGAGCGGCGATCACATTCACGGCAGCGGTCAGATTTTTCTTGGTAACATTCTTCACAAATTTTCTCCTTTCTCCGCCAGGTTTTCTGAATTCAACGTTGATCCGCCGCCGACGAAGTGAACAATCTCCAGGCGGTCGCCGTCTCTTAGCGGAGTCTTGGGCCATTGGTCGCGCGGCACGATTTCCCGGTTGAGCTCAATCGCCACGCGGTCTGGCTTCATGCCGAGCTGGTCGACCAGAGCGCCCAGGGTCTCCACGTTCGATACGATGCGATTGCCTCCGTTGATAGTTAAGTTCATCCCCAGAGATTTTCGCAGCACGGAGAGCCACGGGGCAAGCCTGAGCGCGCTGGGCCGTGTCCACGCCAAATGCGGGACGCCTACGGGACAGTCGGCGTCCTGCCGGCGCTACGTTGCGCGCAGTCGGAATTTGCGGGTGGCAGTACGTCCGGAGTAGCTAGCCTGAACGAGAACGGAGGAATCGGCGAGGGACGCCTCGTCCACCTGAAAACTCATCTCGGCATTGCCATTGGCGTCGGTGAGAACCTGCGCGTAGTACGGTGCAGAATCGGGACGGGCTAAACGAAATGTCAGCCGGGCACCGTCGGCGGCGGCGCCTCCCTCGGTGACTCGGAGGTGCATCAGCAGGTTGCCGCCGGCGTGGACGGAGTTGGCATTCAGCCACTCCATTTCTAATTCCCTAACGGCGGCCAGCGCTTCCGGAGTCTCACGCTTGTCGAGGAGTGCATCGAGATTCCCTTCCCGGATCGCGTCCAGTACTTGCCGATGCTGCTCGCGCAACATTTTTTCTTTGTGGGGATCGCCGCTTTCAACTTCAGATGCGATCGAGGCATAGGTAACGGCGCGTTTTCCAATGCAGCGGCCGCGGACGAAAACCTGGGTCTGCAAAAGCTGCTCGCTTTCGCGCGCCTCGCTTTGCACGTGATAGACCGTGTCCTCGTGCTTGATGTCGGTGTTGAAGCCAAAAATCATGGGGGACTAGACTTTCGCGCTCGTCAAAATAGGGATGCCCGAATTAAACCTGTGTTAAATCGCGCAGTTGGCTTGACACTTCCGCCAGCCAAAAACTAATCTAGAACGTTTACTGTAGTGCTTGGCGCAGATTATATATAGCTACTCCTATGCGGGACAATTATTTCGCCAGCTACCTGCCTCTTTTGTTGCATTTCGTGATCGCGTTCACGGTCGCGGGTGCAATTGTCACCCTGTCGTGGCTGATTGGGCAGCGAAAACCCAATCGCGCCAAGATGTCTCCTTATGAGTGCGGTGTAGCGCCGGTGGGCGACGCCCGGGAGCGCTTTTCGGTGAAGTTCTACCTGGTAGCCATGCTTTTCATATTGTTCGACGTAGAAGCTGTATTCCTTTATCCGTGGGCCATTATCCTGCGTGAGTTGAAGATGTTCGGCTTCCTGGAGATGCTGGTTTACGTAGGGATCGTTCTGGTCGGCCTGTTCTACGTCTGGAAAAAAGGCGTGCTGGACTGGGGCGCAACGGGCGGCACGCGAGGACACGTCTAATGGCGCTCACGCCGGCCATCACCGATATCGAGCAACTCAAATCACATCCGGCCGTGGCGCGCCTGCTGGAATGGAATGCGGCGGCGGTCACGGAAGTGAAATTCGATCGCGAGGAACTCACGGTCTGGATCGAAAAAAGCCTGATTCGCGAAGCCTGCGCGATTCTTCGCGACTTGCGGGATTGTCCCTTCGACTATCTTTGTGATGTCACGGCCGTCGACTGGTTCCCTTCCCAGCCGCGGTTTGAAGTCGTCTACCATTTATTGTCGCTCTCGAAGAAGGAGCGCGTTCGCCTGAAAGCGCGATTGGACAATGAGAGTCCCGTGATCGAATCCGTCACGTCAGTCTGGCCTTCGGCCAATTACTTCGAGCGTGAGGTTTTCGACTTGTTTGGGATCCGGTTCACGGGCCACCCGCGCCTGGAGCGCCTGCTGATGCCCGATAACTGGGAAGGCCATCCTCTGCGCAAGGATTATCCGGTGGAGGGTTATCGTTAGCCATGACGCAATATCCCTCATCCGCAGTGCTCGAACCGGTAGCAGGACAGGAAAAGACTCTTGTCCTCAACATGGGACCGCAGCATCCGTCGACCCACGGGGTGTTGCGACTGGTGCTGGAGATTGACGGCGAAACAGTTGTGAAAGTCATGCCGGAGATCGGATTCCTGCACACCGGCATCGAAAAGACCTGCGAAGCGAAGTTCTATCAGCAGGTGGTGCCGCTCACCGATCGCATCGATTATCTCTGTCCCATGACCAACAACCTGACCTACTGCCTGGCAGTAGAGAAGTTGCTGGGGCTGGAGATTCCTCCCAAAGCGCAGTGGATGCGTGTGCTGATGAATGAACTGACACGCATCAATTCGCATCTGGTCTGGCTGGGAACGCACGCCATGGACTTGGGCGCAATGACGGTTTTCCTTTATTGCTTCCGGGAACGCGAAGATGTGCTGCGACTGTTCGAGATGGTGAGCGGACAGCGCATGATGACGTCGTACTTTCGGATCGGCGGCCTCGCGCTTGATCCTCCGCTTGGATTCTTCGAGCGAGTGAAGTCATTTGCCGACCGGTTCCTGGGGAATGTGGATGAGTATGAAGGCCTGCTGACCGGGAATCCAATTTTCCTGATGCGCGTGAAGGGTGTCGCATATTTGAGCAAGGAAGATGCGATCGCGCTGGGCGCGACCGGCCCGACATTGCGCGGCAGCGGCGTGGATATCGACCTGCGACGCGATGCTCCCTACTCCAGTTACGAAAAATTCAAGTTTAAGGTGCCGGTGTCGGATGGCGGCGATGTGTGGGCTCGATATGTCTGCCGTGTCCAGGAATTGCGTGAGTCCATTGGCATCGTGCAGCAGGCGCTGGCCGGGATGCCCGAAGGCCCGACGAAAGCCGACGCTCCGAAGGTTGTTCTTCCCGACCGTGAA
>Ga0137409_10005577_pt1 | contig 13112 bp, 9 predicted proteins | sample CZODoug1_16funga_FD_122059 | JGI IMG/M metagenome (GOLD analysis project Ga0137409, IMG submission 122059) | Vadose zone soil fungal communities from Angelo Coast Range Reserve, California, USA - CZODoug1_16fungal (Hybrid Assembly) | ecosystem: Environmental > Terrestrial > Soil > Vadose zone...
TCGCCGCTGAGCGCTTCCCGCGCGACCCCGGCGACGGCCGATGCGCCGACGGCGCTCGATGTGGCGTATGTGTCCGACCCGCGCTACCAGCGTGAGCGCGCGGCGCTCATGCAGTCGCTGCAGGCGCGGCTGGCGGCGCTGCCGCCCCCGGCCCGCGCCAAGGTCATGGCGAGTCTGGCGGCCATTCATCGTGCCAAGCAGGATCTGCAGAACGAGCTCGGCAAGGACCCGGGCAATGCGCTGCTGCAGGAGCTGCTGGTCAACACTTACCAGGATGAGATGCGCGTCCTCACGGACGTCCACTACGCCGGCGACGCTGGCAGGGGGATCTGAACATGCGTGGGGTTTCCAGGCTGGCGGTAGCGATAACCGTGCTGTTTGCGAGCGCGGCCGCCTGCGCCTCAGGCGATAAAACCTTCGAGCGCCAGGTGCCGGCGGAGGCTCGCGGCGTGGTGGACATTTCCAACGTCGGCGGCAGGATCGACGTGAGCGGCTGGGATCGCCCGGAAGTCAGCGTGCGCGCCGAGTTGGGCGAGAGCGTCGAGCGCGTGGACGTGAACTCCGACCACGGCCGCACCACCATCAAGGTCGTGTTGCCGCACCACTCGGAGCGCGACGGCGACGCCCAGCTGCACGTGCAGGTGCCCAAGGACAGCCAGCTCACCGTCTCGGCGGTGAGCGCCGATGTGACCACGACCGGCGTGACGGGCGCGCAGCGCCTCAATACGGTGAGCGGTGATATCACCGCAGAGCTCGCCGGCTCGGACCTGGAACTGAAGACCGTGAGCGGCGATGTCAAGCTCAAGGGCCACGGCCAGCCGGCGCGGCTGCACATGAGCACGGTCAGCGGGGATGTGCACCTGGAGCACGGGGCCGGGGATCTGGAGGCCGGAACGGTGAGCGGGACGCTGGTCGTGTCGCTCGACAGCGCGCGCTCGGTGCGCGCGCGCACCACCTCGGGCGACGTGCACTTCGAGGGCAAGCTGGCGCGCGGCGCGGACTTCGATGCCACCTCGGTGAGCGGCGACCTCAACGTGCGGGCCAGTGCGGAAGGGGGCTACGCCTACGAAATCTCGACCTTCAGCGGCGACATCTCCAACTGCTTCAACGCGACGCCGAGCGAGCACGGCCACATGCCGGGTCACACGCTGCAGGGCACGCGCGGCGATGGTGCGGGCCACGTGCGCCTGAAAACCATGAGCGGGGACGTGCAGTTGTGCGACCGCAAATGAGCTTCGACTAAACCGGCCCTGCCGGGGTGTGCGTTAGAATGCGCGGGTGTCCGTCAGCGCCGCAGCCGTAGCCCCCGCGCTCCTTGAGTGGCACGCCCGCGACGGGCGACACCACCTTCCCTGGCAGCAGGACCGCACGCCGTATCGCGTGTGGGTGTCCGAGATCATGCTGCAGCAGACGCAGGTCACGACCGTCGTTCCCTACTTTGAGCGCTTCATGGGCCGCTTCCCCGAGGTGCGCTCGCTCGCCGATGCGCCGGTCGATGAGGTGCTGCATCTGTGGTCGGGGCTCGGCTATTACGCGCGGGCGCGCAACCTGCATCGCGCGGCCGCGCGCATCCGCGATGACTACGGCGGGGAGTTTCCCCGCGAGTTCGCGCAGCTCGCAGCCCTTCCCGGCATCGGGCGCTCGACCGCGGGCGCGATCCTCGCACTCGCCCTCGGAGCCCGGTTCCCGATTCTCGATGGCAACGTGCGGCGCGTGCTGGCGCGTTACTTCGGCGTGGCGGGAAACTCCGCAGCGCGCGCGGTGGCGCAGCGGCTCTGGCAGCTGTCGGAGCGTTGTACGCCGCAAGTGCAGGTCGATGCGTACACCCAGGCGATCATGGATCTGGGCGCCACGGTGTGCGTGCGGCACAAACCCCTGTGCAGTCACTGCCCGCTGTCGGAAAAGTGCCTCGCCCGGCGCACCGGCCGCCAGCACGAGCTGCCGGCCCCGCGGGTGAGTCGCGCGCGGCGCCTGCGCCGCGTGTTCATGGTGGTGGCGCTGCAGGATGACGGCAGCGTACTGCTCGAACGCCGGCCCGAGAGCGGCGTGTGGGGCGGGCTGTGGTGCCTGCCCGAATTTGCGACCGCCACCGCGGCCGGTGCCTTCGTGCGCGCCTCCTTACGCGCCGCGGCGAGCGAGCCGCAACCCTTGAGCCAGGTCGAGCACGCGTTCACCCACTTTGATCTCTCGATCACCCCGCTGCTGGTGCGCTGTGCGGGCGCGTCGGCCGTCAGCGAGGAGGGAGCGGGAGCGAGCCTTTGGTATAACATCCGTGCACCGGCACGCATCGGCCTGCCCGCTCCCGTCACGACGCTCCTGTCGAGCCTTGCGAGCGAGTCCCTGTTCGATGCCCGCACGGCCTAGTTAAGCGGCGAGGAGGTTTGCTTGTCACGCATGGTGCAGTGTGTTCTTTTGAAGCGCGAGGCTCCGGGACTCGAGCGGACCCCTTATCCGGGCGAGCTCGGGCGGCGCATCTACGAGAGCGTCTCCCGGGAAGGCTGGGCACGCTGGCTGAAGCACCAGACCATGCTCATCAACGAGTATCGCCTGACGCCGATCGAGCCCAAGGCGCGCAAGTTCCTGGAGACGGAAATGGAGAAATTCTTCTTTGGGGCCGGCTCGCAGGCGCCCGAAGGCTATCAACCTCCCAAGGAGGGGAGTTAGCCACGCACGCATGTTGATACACGGTAAGTGCCACTGCGGGAACATCGCTTTTTCCCTGACCTGGGAGCCTGATCCACGCGAGATCCCGGCTCGCGCCTGCAGCTGCTCGTTCTGCACCAAACATGGCGGCGTGTGGACCTCCCATCCAGGCGGCGCGCTGCGGGTGGTGGTGCAGGATCCGTCGCTCGTATCCCGCTACGCGTTCGGCACCCGAACCGCGGAATTTCACGTCTGCACGCGCTGCGGCATCGTGCCCGTGGTCACCAGCCGAATCGATGACAACCTCTACGCGGTGGTCAGCGTCAACGCATTCGAGGCTGTCGATCCATCGCTGCTGCGGGTTGCGCCGGCGAGCTTCGATGGTGAAGGGGAAGGATCCCGACTGGCGCGCAGGAAGCGCAACTGGATTGCGGAGGTTGAATTCCTCGAAGGCGGCGGCTGACCTGCGTTACAGGTGGATCAGGCCGCGCTTGTGCGCCACCGCGACCGCTTCGGTGCGGCTGATGGCGTCGAGCTTGGTGAGAATGGCCTTCACGTGCGTCTTGGCGGTGCCTTCGGTGATCGACAGCCGGCGCGCAATGTCCTTGTTGCTGCGGCCCTGGGCGACGAGCTGCAACACGCCGAGCTCGCGCTGCGTGAGGCTCGGCTTCGCCATGCGCTGCAGCGCCTTCGCGGCCACGGTGGAGGAGGTATAGGGACGGTCCTCGCTCACGGCGCGGATGGCGGAGAGGATTTCCTGCCGGGGTGCGTCTTTCAGCAGGTATCCCTTGGCGCCCTGTGACAGGCACTGAAAAATGTCCTCATCGCCATCATAGGTGGTCATGATGAGGATGCAGGCCTTGGGATGGAGCTCGAGTACGCGCTGCACCACCGACACGCCGTCACGCTTGGGCATGCGCAGATCCAGCACCAGCACATCGGGCCGGTGCTGCTCGTAAAGGGTGATGGCCTCATCGCCATCGCCGGCTTCCGCGACCACTTCCATGTCGACCTGCTGGTTGACCATGGCCGCCAGGCCGTCGCGCACCACCGGATGATCGTCGGCGAGCACCACGCGGATCTTGGTCTTCATGACCGCGGCCACTAGGAGGCTCGCTTCACAATGCGCACGCTCACGCGTGTGCCCGCCCCAGGCTGGCTGTCGATCTGCCACTCCCCGCCGATCGCGCCGGCGCGCTGGCGCATGCTGGAGAGGCCAAAACCCTCGCCCGCGTACACATCGGGCCGCTCCTGCATGCCCACCCCGTCGTCCGCGACCGCGAGCTCCCAGTGGGCGGGCTCATCGGTCATGGTGATGCGCACGGAATGCGGGTGGGCATGCCGCACCGCGTTGCTCACGGCTTCCTGCGCGATGCGCAGCAGCTCGTGCTCGTGCTCCGGACGCAGGCCCGTTGCGACGCCGCCGCCTTCAAACGTGCAGGTGACGCCGCCGGGCACGGTGGAGCGGTCGCAGAGTTGCCGCAGCGCGATCTCCAGTCCCGGGCGCCGCGTCTGATCCAGGCGCAGCGCCATCACCGAGCGGCGCGCTTCGGACAGCCCGTCGCGCGCCAGTTCCCGGATGCGCGACAGGGTCACGGCGAGCTCCGAGCCGCGCTTCTTGCAGGACGGGAACTCCTCCACCGCCCCGAGCTGCAGCAGAATGCCGGTGAAGGACTGCGCCAACCCGTCGTGAATCTCCTGGCCGATGCGCGTGCGTTCCATGAGCACGGCGGCTTCCTTGGCCGAGTAGGCGAGGCGTGTCAGCTGCACCGCCAGCGTCGCCTGCTGCGCGAGCGCCACCAGCAGCTCGCTCTTCTGCACATCCTCTGCGTGGCGCTGAAAAGTCAGCACCAGAAAGCCGACGCTGCGGGCGCCGAACACCAGCGGATAGACCACGGTGCCGACCGCGCCTTCAGTGCGAAAAAAGGCGAGCACGCCCGGCCAGGTGTCCGTGTCCTCGCGGGCGACGTCAAGATACAAGGGCTCGCGCAGCTCCGCGAACCGGGCCGTGAACGTCGAGCCGTTCACCGGCACGCTGGCGGCGAACGGCGGCTCCCCGAGCTGACCGTCGCGCACGTGCGCGACGATGCGCCACTGTTGCAGCGAGTCCTTCAGCACGATCACCGCACCGGAGACGGCATCGAACTGGCGCGTCGCCTCGAGCAGCATCTGACCCATGAAGCTGTGCAGGTCGGTCTGGCCGGCGAGGCGCTCGAGGTTGGCGCGGATCACGGCGTTGGCCGTGGCGAGCCCGGCGACTCGTTCCTCCGCGGCGCGCTCGCGCTCGCGGCGCACGTCATCGACGAGGCGCTCGCGGTGCAACGCGGCACCGATCACACCCGCGGCGGTCTCGAGCGCGGCCAGCTCGGATGCGTCGATGGCCCGCTGCTGGCGGGTGTTGTCGAAGCCCACCACCCCGATGAACTCGCTCGCCACGAAGATCGGCACGATCGCCTTGATCTTGGTGCCGACGCCCTCGATGCCCGATGTGGTGTGGCCGCCGGGAGTCTCGTTCGGGCTCAGGCAGACGCTGCGCCCGGCGCGCAGCTGCGCGAATACGCTGGAGAAGTCACGCTCGTCGCACGAGAAACTGCACGCATCCGTCAGGTACGGCGTCACGCCCGGCCCCGTCCACTCGCTCGCCACCACCAGCAGCGGCTCGCCTTGTGGACCGGTGCGCGTTTCCATGACGCTCACGCGATCGACGTGGGCAGCCTCGCCGATCAGCCCCAGCACCCGCGGGATGGCGGCGCGCACGTCGGGGGCCTCGAGGAGCAGGCGGCTCGCGGTCGCGGAAGCGGTGAGCAGCCGCTCGCGTGCCCTCAGGGACTCGTTGATCTCGCTGAGCTTTTCCGCACAGGGGGCGGCTTGGGCTTCCAGTTCCAGAAGGGCCACATTCGCGTTCATGTCGGGCGGTACTCGCAGGCTTTCCAAGGGCAGATCGGAAAGTCTAGCGCGCCGCGCACGTGTTCTGCCGCTGCGGACCGCTCTCTCTATCTTAAGAGGGAGCGAGGCGGACTCGCCCTCGGCCCCTGCCGCACGCGCCTCCAGGGCTACTTCCGGCCGCATATGACTGTGATCCTCTTGTGAATCAAAGGCTTAGCCACCGGCCTGCCTGACGTAAGTTGGCAGGGGCGCCATTTCCCAGCCCCCGCCCAAGGCCTTGTAGACGGCGATCAGGCTGGTCGCCGCATCGATGCGAACTTGGGCGAGGCGATCTTCAGCGGCCAGCTGGGTCCGCTCGGCATCGAGCACTTCCAGAAAATCCGCCAGGCCCCCCTCGAAGCGAGTGCGCGCAATGCGCGCCGCCGTCAGACTCTCCCGGGCCGCGTCCTGCGCGTCCTTGAGGCTGTCGCGAGTCCGGGCATGGGTCACGAGCGAATCCTCCGTCTCTTCCAGCGCCCGCAGCACGGTCTGCTCGTAGCCGGCGAGCGCCACGTCGGCACGCGCCCGGCTGCCTGCGATCTGAGCTCTCACCCGCCCCAGATCAAAGGCCGCCCAGGAGATGGCGGGCGCGATCACGTAGCCGCGCGAGGAGGCCTGACCGAGCGAACCGGGCTCCGTGCCGGCGTAGGTGAAATTGCCGGTGAACGTGACCTTCGGGAACAGGTCGCCGATCGCCACACCGACGCGCGCGGTGGAGGCGGCGAGGGAGCGCTCGGCGACGCGGATGTCGGGGCGGCGACGCAGGAGCCCGGCGGGGTCCCCGACGGCGGTGATCTGCGGCAGTTCCGGCAGCTCGCGCGCCGGTGTCAGCAGGTCATTGAGCGCGTTGGGCTCGCGGCCGGTGAGTACCGCGAGGCGGTGAATGGAGCGCGCGACCTGCGCCTCGAGTGGTCCGATGGTGGCGAGCGTCGTCGAGAGCTGTGAGCGTGCGCGGGAGGTGTCGAGCTCGGTGCCGCGACCGGCATTAAGCCGCGCCTGGGTGAGCCCGGCCGTCTCGCGCTGGTTGTCGACGTTGCGCCGTGCGACGGCGAGCTGGGTCTGCGCGCCGCGCAGCTCGAAGTAGGTGCGTGCCACTTCCGCAGTCACCGACACCTGGGCATCGCGCAGGCTCGCCTCCGCGCCCTCGAGCTCCGCGCTCCGCGCCTCGACACCGCGGCGCACGCGGCCGAAGAAGTCGAGCTCCCAGAACGCATCGAAGCCCGCCTGGTAGAAATGCTCCGCCAGCGGCGCGCCGGTCGGACTGTCGACCGCGGGGAATCGCTCCTTGGTGTAGCCGCCGGCGGCGGTGACCGTGGGCGCGAGATCGAACCCGGCTTCGCGACGAATCGCCCGCGCCTCGAGGAGTCTTCCCAAGGCGATGCGCAGGTCGTGATTCGCGTCCAGCGCCTCATCGACCAGGCGGTTCAGGTTGTCATCGCCGAACTGCGTCCAGAATTTCGCCTGGGCGTCCGCGGTGGAGAAGGCGCCGTCCCTGGCACCTTCGAACTGCGGCGCGGCTTGGGTCTCGGGCTTCACGTAGTTGGGTCCCACCGCGCAGCTGGCGAGCGCGGCGCTCAACAGCAGCACGGAGCCGCGCAGAATGTTCAGGTTGGTCATGCTTCGGTCTCCGGGGCGGCGAGCTGAGCCAAGGGGGCGGGCGCCGCCCGGCGCGCCGCGGCGCGCCGCACGAACACGTAGAACACCGGGGTCAGCAGCAGGCCAAAGGCCGTCACCCCCAGCATGCCGGCGAACACCGTGACGCCGAGCGCGTGCCGCACCTCGGCTCCGGCGCCGGAGGCCAGCATCAGCGGCACGACGCCCATGATGAAGGCCATCGAGGTCATGAGGATGGGGCGCAGCCGCAGGTGCGCGGCCTCGAGCACCGCGGATTTCGCATCACGGCCGCGGTCCTCCTGCAGATGCTTGGCGAACTCCACGATCAGGATGGCGTTCTTGCAGGCCAGGCCGACGAGCACCAGGAGCCCAATCTGCATGAAGATGTTGTTGTCACCATGGTCGAGCCGCACGGCCGTGATCGCAGGCAGCAGGCACATCGGCACGATGAGAACGATCGCCAGCGGCAGGGTGAGGCTCTCGTACTGCGCGGCGAGCACCAGGAATACGAACAGCACGCACAGCGGGAACACCAGAATCGCCGTGTTGCCCGAGATAAGCTGCTGGTAGGCGAGGTCGGTCCACTCGTACGACATGCCGCGGGGCAGTGTCTGGTCCAGGATCTTCGACATCGCGCCCTGCGCCTGCCCCGAGCTGAACCCCGGCGCGGGGCCGCCATTGATGTCTGCCGCGCGATAGGCGTTGTAGCGCTGCACGACATCGGGGCCGAAGGAGTGGGCGACTTTGATCACCGAGCCCAGCGGCACCATGTCGCCGTTCGCGTTGCGCGTTTTCAGCGGCAGGACGTCATCGAGCTGGGAGCGAAACGGGGCGTCCGCCTGAGCCACCACCTGGTAGGTGCGGCCGTAGCGGTTGAAGTCATTGACATAGAGCGAGCCGAGATACACCTGCAGTGTCTCGAACACATCCGAGAGCCTCACGTTCTCGCGTTTCACCTTGACGCGATCGACGTCGATGTTCAGCTGCGGAACGTTGATCTGGTAGGTGCTGAACGCGCCGCCGAGGGCCGGGTCCTTGTTTGCCTTGCCGAGGGCGTCCGACAGTGCGCTGAAGAGCGCCTCCGGACCCGCATCCGCCCGATCCTCCACCTGCAGCTTGAAGCCGCCGAGCGTCCCCAGGCCGATCACCGGCGGCGGCGTGACGACCATGACGAACGCGTCCTGGATGGACGCAAGCTTGGCGTTCAGAGCCGCCGCGATGGCGCGACCCGACAAAGCCCGCGAGTTGCGCTGCGGGAAGTCCTCGAGCGGAAAGAAGATGAGTCCGGCGCTCGAGCTCTGGGTGAATCCATTGACGGACATGCCCGCGAACTCAACTGCGTGGGCCACGCCGGGCTGCTTGAGTCCGATCTCGGCGATCCGCCGTGTGACGGCCTCGGTGCGGTCGAGTGAGGCGGCCGGCGGCAGTTGCGCGACCGCGACCAGGTACTGCTTGTCCATCTCCGGGATAAAGCCCCCCGGCACGGCCTGGAAGCCGAACCAGGTGAGCACGACGAGCCCGCCGTAAATGGCCAGCGCAATGCCGCCGTGTCTCATCGTGATCCGCAGCGCGCCCGAATAGTTGTCGCCTGCCCGGGCGAAGCCGCGATTGAAGCGCTGGAAAAATCGGCCGAGGATGCGGTTCATCACCCGCGCGAGGGTGTCGGGCTTGGCGCCGTGGGGCTTGAGCAGCACCGCCGCGAGCGCGGGCGAGAGGGTCAGCGAGTTGAAGGCCGAGATCACCGTGGAGATGGCGATGGTGAGCGCGAACTGCCGGTAGAACTCGCCGGTGAGGCCGCTCACGAACGCAACCGGCCCGAACACCGCGACCAGAACCAGCGTGATGGCGATGATCGGACGACTCACCTCGCTCATCGCCACCTTGGTGGCTTCACGTGGCGAGAGGCCTTCGGCTATATGACGCTCGACGTTCTCGACGACGACGATGGCGTCGTCCACCACGATGCCTATGGCCAGCACGAGCCCGAACAGCGACAGGGTGTTGATGGAGAAACCGAACGCCAGCAACACCGCGAAGCTGCCTATCACGGACACCGGAACCGCGATCAGGGGAATGAGTGAGGCGCGCCAGGTCTGCAGAAAGAGGATGACCACCAGCACGACAAGAGCCACGGCTTCGAGCAGCGTGTGCACGACCGCATCGATCGACTGGCGCACGAACTGCGTGGGGTCATAAAGAATGCCGTAGTCCATGCCCTCCGGAAAGTTTTTCTTGAGCTCCTCCATCGTCTTGCGGACGCTGGTGGAGAGCTCCAGCGCGTTCGCACCGGGGGACTGGAACACCGGGATCGCGAGCGAGGGTTTGTTGTCGAGGAGACTGCGCACACCGTAGGCCTGCGCGCCCAATTCGACGCGCGCAATATCGCCCAGCTGCACGACCTGCCCGTCGGCACCGGTCTTGACGATGATGTCGCGGAATTGCTGCTCGTCGGTGAGGCGCCCGGCCGCGTTGAGTGCGATCTGAAATTCCGCGTTGTTCGAGGGCGGAGCGCCCAACTGCCCGGCCGCGACCTGGACGTTCTGCTCACGGATCGCGGCCACGACATCGCCGGCGGTCAGATTGCGCGCCGCAAGCTTCTGCGGATCGAGCCACACCCGCATCGAGTAGTCGCCGCCGCCAAAGACCTGCACATCGCCCATGCCCGGCAACCGTGCCAGCACGTCCTTGATGTTCAGTACCGCGTAGTTGCGCAGGTAGAGCGAGTCGTAGCGCCCGCTGGGCGAGGTCAGGTTGACGACCAGGGTGAGATTGGACGAGGCCTTGACCGTGTTGACTCCGAGATTGCGCACTTCCACGGGCAGGCGTGGCAGGGCCTGCGCCACACGGTTCTGCACCTGGACCTGGGCGCGATCGATATCCGCGCCGATGCGGAACGTCACTGTCAGCGTCAACGAGCCGTCCATCGTGGAGGTCGAAGACATATAGAGCATGTCCTCGACGCCCACGATCGCCTGCTCGAGGGGTCCCGCTACCGTGTCGGCGATGACCTTGGGATTCGCGCCCGGATAGGAAGCGTGCACGACCACGGACGGCGGCACGACTTCCGGGTACTCGCTGATCGGTAGCCTGAAGAGCGCAATGAGACCGGCGATGGTGATGAACGCCGAGATGACGCCGGCGAAGATCGGCCGCTCGATGAAGAAGTTAGAGATGTTCATCAGGGTGCCGCGCTGCCGGCAGCCGGGTCGGTGGTATTGCTGGCCAGCAAGGCTGCGTCCTCACCGGGTCGCCGCGTGCCCATGGCGACGCGCTGCGGCGCGACCTGCGCACCCGGGCGCACGCGCTGCAGGCCGTTTACGACGATGGTCTCGCCGGGCGCAAGTCCCGACTGCACGACGCGCAGCCCGTCGATGACCGGACCCAGTTGCACCGGCCGGTACTCGACCTTGTTGCCGGCACCCACTACCAGCACGTAGCGCACGGTCTGATCGGTGCCGATCGCGCTGTCATTGATGAGGATGGCTTCGTGCTGCCCGCTACCCATCAGTCTTATGCGGGCGAAAAGGCCCGGGGTGAACACCCGATCGCGGTTGTCGAGCAGCGCGCGGTTGCGGATGGTGCCCGTGGCAGGATCCAGTGCGTTGTCGACGAACACTATGGCGCCCGGGTGCGGATAGCCGTTCTCATCGGCCAACCCCACCAGCACGGGGTTGCGCGCCTCGCGCGAGCCGCCGTGTGCCGTGTCGCGCGCGAGCTTGGTGTACTTCAGATACTCCTGCTCGTCGCCGTCGAAGCTCACGTAGATCGGATCGAGCGACACCAGAGTCGTGAGCGGCGTCTGCCCATTGGTGACGAAGTTGCCGCTGGTGACCAGAGCCCGGCTGATGCGTCCGGCGATGGGCGCCGTCAGGCGCGTGAAGGTGACGTTGAGCGCGGCGGCATCGAGCGCCGCCTGCGCGGCCTCGACGTTGGCTTGCGCCTGCTCGCGCCCGGCCGTGCGGGTGTCGTACTCCTCCTGCGAGATCGCGTGCTGGGCGAGGAGACTCGTCGCGCGCTCGCGCTCGGACTTGGCGAGCACCAGCTGCGAGTGCGCCTGTGCGAGCCCGGCGCGCGCCTTGTCGCGCTCCGCCTCGTAGGGGCGCGGGTCGATGACGAACAGCACGTCGCCCTTTTTGACTTCGCTCCCCTCGGTGAAGTTGACCGAGGAGATGTAACCCGAGACGCGCGGCCGGATCTCGACGCGCTCGACTGCCTCGAAGCGGCCGGTGAACTCATCGGACTCCGTCACCTTGCGCGAGATGACCGGCGCGACGCTCACCTGCGGCAGCGGCGCGGCTTTGGGCTCGGCCGCCTCGTTGCGAGCGCAGCCGCTCACGATCAGCGCAGTGGCGGAAGCGGCGGCGAGCAATATAAGAGAATGGCGCATGAGTTCTCCCATCCGTAGTTGTGATTCCAAAAGACCGTCGCCGCCCGTGGGTCAGCGCCGAGGGGGTATTCTTGTGTGCGCGGCACCGTCCGCATATGCATCGGCAGGAGAGCCAAGGACGTGTCCGCCGAGGGGCGCGCGACTGCCTCGCATGAGTGAGTACGGATTCGCGACAAGGCGGCGGGGAAACCTGACACGCCCACCACCCGGGACGGAGGAGCTTAGGGAATCAAGGGGTTAGAGCGGTGATTGCTTGACGGCCTGTCCGCGGGCCGGTCTAATACGCGCCCTTCCGTCCCCGGCGGCCAGGTAGCTCAGTTGGTAGAGCAGCGGACTGAAAATCCGCGTGTCGGTGGTTCGATTCCGCCCCTGGCCACCATTAAATCAAATACTTGGGCGTGTCGTCCCAACATCAACTGTGAAATATGAGGGGACCTGTGAAAAATATTTCACTCCAGTCCGTTCGAACTAGCGCTTGCAAACTCTTGCTCGCGCTCTGATAACCCGCCGAGCAAACAGACCGAAACAACGGACAGATCTGTCCGTTGTTGCAGTCGGGCTTCAAGCCGGCCGAGGCATCTCTCGCCTGCTGACGCGTGCGCTGGCAGGGACATGAGCTGGGGCGATCGACGCGAAGCGCGACTCGACGGCTCCGAACGCGGCCACACGGCCGAAGGAGCGAGCCGCGCGGGTCGGAGCGGACGACCGCACTCTCGAGTGTGAACGCGCCGGAACGAGCATGCTCTTCGGCAACCTTGGGGCTCCGGCCAAAGCTAGGCCCGAGGTTCCCGAGGTGCCCGGCTCGGAATCATCTAAAAGGGGCACCTTCAAAGTCGAGAGCGGTCAGTCACCCGTACGACTTGTATGGGCGAGTCCGGCCAGGACCTGCCGCTCGCTTGGGACTCGTAGATCTTCCGGAAGCCGTCACTCGCGAGCTGTATTCCGGGCACCTCACTCCGCGCACTGCAAACTGGGCGCTTCGCTTGTATCAAAACGCTAGTCAGGAACATGATTCTGTGAAGACCGGCGTTGCCGGCTCCTCATAAGAACAAACGTAGGGAGTCAGCTACATGAAGAGACGCGACTTCTGCCGCATGAGTTTGCTTACTGGCGCGGCCGTAGCAGTGCCGGCGAGTCGGCTTATCGCGGCTTCCGAGGCCTCCACAGATTTGCGCGCCGTAAAGCTCTCCGGTGCCGAGACAACCATAGAGGGTGCCGCCGTTCGGGACCTTCGCGCGAGCCTGAGCGGAACGCTGCTGGCCCTAGGGGACGAGGGGTATGAGGGGGCGCGCCGGATCTGGAACGGGATGATTGACAAGCACCCGGCATTGATCGTTCGTTGCGTCGACACCGCAGACGTCGTGCGCGCGGTCACTTTTGCGCGCGAACGTGGGTTGTTGCTCGCGGTTCGCGGTGGGGGCCATAGCTTTCCGGGGTATTCAACCTGCGATGGCGGACTCGTGATCGATCTGTCGCCCATGCGCTCGGTGCTCGTGAGTGCGGATGCTCGACCCGCGCATGTGGCCGCTGGAGCTTGGGGAGC
>Ga0137409_10005578_pt1 | contig 13111 bp, 12 predicted proteins | sample CZODoug1_16funga_FD_122059 | JGI IMG/M metagenome (GOLD analysis project Ga0137409, IMG submission 122059) | Vadose zone soil fungal communities from Angelo Coast Range Reserve, California, USA - CZODoug1_16fungal (Hybrid Assembly) | ecosystem: Environmental > Terrestrial > Soil > Vadose zone...
CGGCGGAAGGTGCGTTCGAGCTCAAGGAGCATTTCGTGGCGGTCGGCCTCGGGCTGCTGCCGGCGTACTGGTACTACTGGCGCCAGCCGCTTGCACCCGAGCATGCTCGGACGCGTGCGATGCTGACTTCGATTCTCGCTTTCGTCGTCTGGTGGGGCTTTCTCGTCGGCCACGTCCTCAACAACATCCGCGGTTTCGGCGTATGAACGCGCCGTTCGCGATCGTCTTCGCCGTGGTCTACGTGATGGCCTATCTGATGTGCGTCGAAGGCAACTACGCGCTGTTCACCTATCATCCGGCGCTCAACGAGTTCGGCCTGGGCGTGCAGAAAGCAAAGGACGGTCCGGCGATGTACTGGTACGGCTGGATGGCGACTTCGGCCATCGCTGCGAGCGCCGCCGGCGGCCTGGCGATGCTGCTGCCAGAAGCAGGGGCCAGACGCCTGTGGCCGGCGTCGACCTGGATCGCCGCGCTGGCGACGATGGTTGCGTTCTGCTGGCTTCTGAAGGGGTTTTTTCTGCGGTGAGGTGGCTCGCCTTCATCGCCGTGCTGATACCGGGCCCCGCCCTGGCGGGCGCCGACGCAGCCGACGGGCACGACGAGGCCCCGCCCAACCAGGAAGAGGGACCGTTCTACTTCGGCTTCGTCAAGGACGCGGGCGGCGTGCCGGTGCGCGACGCGAAGGTATCGGCGAGTTACCGGGACAAGCTCGCGCTGGTGACGCGGACCAACGCAACCGGCTCTTACAAGCTGCCGGGCTTCAAGAAGGACATCAAGCCGGGCGAGGTGACGATTAGCTGCTCGAAGGAAGGCTACCGGCAGTTCCGCGTCTTCCGCCATCCGCCGCCCCGGAGCGGGCCAGTGAAGTCGGTGGAAACTGAATGCCGACTGCAAAAGTCCTAGCGCTTCTCGTCGCACTGCTTCTTTCGCCGCAGGCCCTGGCCGGCGCGAACAAGGGACAGGACGAGGTCGGACCCGGCCCGGACGAAGGGCCGGGCTATTTCGGTGTGGTCTTGGACGCCGCGGGCAAGCCGGTCGACGATGCGCGGGTCACAGCAACCCACAGGGACGGGTTGGCAATGGTCACGCGCAGCGACACAGCTGGCGTGTACAAGCTGCCCGGTTTCAACAAGAGGTTCAATCCGAACGACGTGATGATCTCCTGCGCGAAGCCAGGTTATCGGCAGGTGCGCGTCGTCCGCCAACCGCCGCGTGGTCAGTCGGTGAGGGTGATCGAGACCGAGTGCCGGCTGCAAAAGTCCTAGCGGTCTTCGCGCTCTCCGCCGCGGCTTGCGGTACGAGTTGGGCGCAGGGCAAGGTGCTGCGCTACGGCCAGGCGCTCTCGGCGCAGAAGAGCATCTATTCGCTTCCGGTGGCCCTGGCCGAGCGCGAAGGACTGTTTCGCCGCGAGGGCATCGATTTTCGCGTCGTCGTCCCGGTGCCAGGCGGCGCGGACCGGATGGTTGCCGCGCTTCACGACGATACCGTGGATTTGACGCACGTCGCGACGCCGTTCCTGGTGCGTGCCGCGCTCGCGGGCTCGGATGCGGTCGCGATCGCGGCCGAGTTCAACGATCCGATCTATTCGCTGGTGGCGCGCCCGGAAATCGCGCGCATCGCCGACCTGAAGGGCAGGATCGTGGCGCTCGCCGACCCTGGCGGCAGCATCACGTACTCGATGCGCAAGCTGCTGGCGCTGCATGGCCTGCGTGAAGCCGACGTGCAGGTGAAGACGATCGATGGCACTCCGGCACGCTTGAATTGCCTGCGCCGCGGCGGCTGCGATGCAGTGCCGCTCGGCCAGCCGCAGGACCTGGTCGCGCAAGCCGAGGGCTATCGTCTACTTGGCATCTCGAACGAGGCTGTGCCGGCGCACCTGTACACGGTCACCGCGGCGCGGCGTTCCTGGGCCGCGGCCAATCCGGATCTCGTCCTGCGCTATGTGAGGGCGCTCTCGGCGGCCTTCGCGACCATCCACGATCCGGCGAAGCGCGGCGCAGTAGTTGCTGCGATCGTCGACATCACCAGCGTCTCGCCCACGATCGCCGAGCAAGTGCTGGAGCTCTATTCGCGGCCGGGAAGAAAAGTCCTGCCGAGCCGTGGCGAGATCGACGTGCAAGGGCTCGCGCGGGTGATCGCTTTCATGGGGGAGGCTGGCCAGCTGAGGGGCCCGCTACCCGCCGCGGAACGCTTCGTGGACCTGAGCTACCTGCGCCGGGCAGACATCCAGTAGCTACCGCCAGGCGCGGTTGTCTACGGTGTTTTCGTAAGTCGCGCCGGCCGGCACCAGACCCCAGTCACGCGTCCACTCGTAGGTGTGCTGGAAACGCTCGCGCGTGTAGGGCTCCGGCGGCGCGTTGAGGAGCCGCGACAGCTTGAGGTCCTTCGCTTCGAGCAGACCGCCGGCCTCCTCGACGAAGTAGTGCACGTACTTCGCCGGGTTCTTCTCGATCGCCTTCGCCGCTTCCGCTTCGGCGTCGAACATCTTCTTCAGCGTCGGGCCGTCGAGCTCGTCGCCGGCCGCTTCGCTGCGCGTCGAATGCGATTCCATCAGTACCCGCAGGCCGCGCTTCTCGGCGATGCTGATCCAGGGCTCCATCAGGCTCACCGCCGCGACTTCACCGCGGCTGACCGCCTCGATGCGCTCCTTCATGGTGCCTGCGAAGGTGGTTTTGATCTGGTCGCGCTTGAGAAAGCCCTCCAGCAGCTTGAGGGTGGTGAAGTGCGAGCCGTTGTATGGGCTGACGCCGATCGGCTTGTCCTTGAGCTGCTCGGGCTCGTAGATGCGGGCCTTCGGGTCGGTCACGATGGCGAAGGTCGACATCGCCGAGCCGAGCGCGACGATCTTCGCCGGGCGGTGGCCGGAAGTGGCGGTCGATTCGACCGCGCGCTTCATCACTCCCCACTCGCACATGCGGAACTGGTCGCAGGCGCCTTTGTCGTAGAGCGACTCCATGGTGCGGTCGAAGATGTTCGAGCGGAGCGCCTGGTGGTCCGAGTCGCGCTGCCCCGAGCCCGGCGTCTTGAGGATCTCGACGTCGAGCCCCTGGTCGCGGAAGAAACCTTCGTCGCGGGCGACGAGGAGCGGCAGGTCGTGAACGGCGTTCATCATCGAAGCCTTCACCGGTTTCAGGGCACTGGTCAGCATCGCATTCTCCTCTCGAGGAAAATACCAGACTCCTTCGGTCGCCGTCTACGATGGGCTCGCCGGCGGCGCCGCCTGGCGACGGGCCCTAGCCGCCAGGGCGGCGTCGATCAGCCGTACCAGTCGGTCGGGAGCAATCGGCTTGGTCACGTACTCGTCGAATCCGGCTTCGCGAGCACGGCGCCACGAGTCGGGCTGCTCGTAACCGGTTACGGCGATCAGCACCATCCGTTGGCGCTCGGGCGTCTGGCGCAGCGCGCTCGCCACCTCATAGCCGTCGCGGCCGGGGAGGCCGATGTCGATGATCGCGACGTCAGGCTTAAGGGTGGTGGCGGCGCGAATGCCGGCCTCGCCGTCGATCGCCTCGTAGACCCGGTGGCCGTCGAGCTGAAGCGCGGCGAGCATCGTGTTGCGGGCGTCGACGTTGTCCTCGACCAGGAGGATCCGATGAGACGCGTGCGACGCCGGGTCCGAATGCGTCGCCGCCTGCGAAGCCTGCGCCTCGACGGTTGGCAGGCTCACGGTGAAGATCGAGCCTTGCCCGGGACCGGCGCTTGCCGCGAATGCCTTGCCGCCATGCAGCTCGGCGAGGTGTTTCACTAGCGTCAGTCCGATGCCGAGCCCGGCCTGCTTGCCGCCTCCTTCACCCTGGACGAAGACGTCGAAAACACGGGAGACGAGCTCGGCTGACATGCCGATCCCGGTATCCCGCACGCGCAGCAGCGCGGCATTGCGATCGCGTCTCAGCGTCACTTCGATGCTGCCGCCCTCGGGGGTGTACTTGACTGCGTTACCGATGAGATTGGCTGCGATCTGCTCGATCCTCGCCTCGTCGGCGCGAACCCAGACTTCCGCGAGATCCAGTCGCAGGTCGTGCCGGTGGAGGCGTCCGGAAAGCTGCAGCTCGCTCACCGCTTTCTCCACTGAGCGCGCGAAATTCAACGGCTGACGGTTGAGGCTCACCTTGCCGCGCGTGACGCGGTTCACGTCGAGCAAGTCCTCGACGAGGCGTGTCATGTGGTGCACCTGCCGTGTGACGACGCCGGCCGCGCTGACCACCGCCTCATTGTCCGCGGCGCTCTTGTGTAAGACGTGCGACGCGGCTGCCAGCGCACCGAGCGGATTGCGCAGCTCGTGGCCGAGCATGGCCAGAAACTCGTCCTTGGCGCGATCGTTTGCGCGCAGCGCGGCTTCGCGAGAACGCGCGACGGCTGCGGCGCGCGCGAGCTTGTCGCAGGCCGCGGCCATCTCCGACCAGTTGACCTTCGCGGGCACTTCGAGGCGTGCGCCGCCGGCGAGTGCTTTGGCGACGGCCTCGATGGGCGCAACGGCGGACGCAACCCGTTTCGCCAGAATTGAGGCGAGGGCGACAGGCACGGCAACCGTGGCGAGGAGGCAGAGTCCGACCAGCCACCCGCCATCGTCGGAGGAGGACACGGCATCGGGCGCCAGCCAGGCGGCGAGAGCAGTGATGACGACCGCGACGGCGAAACCGGCGAGGCCGAGGATGATCAGTTGCAGACGAAGCGAGATCGAGGGCATGGACACCTTCCTTGCGCGAGCCCCCCCCAGCGCGCGACCGGATCCCATTTTAGACCACTGCGAACGCGTGGAGCAGCAGAGGACTTTGGTCCCATGGCTGCTCGCGTGGCGATGGCATACAGTTCGGCTTCTCCAAGAGGGCGGCCGTGAACCGATTCGGCACGAAAGCGGCGCTGCTTGCCGCCTGTTTCGGGCTCTGCACTTCTCCCGCCGCCGTCGCTCAGTCCGCGGCGGGGAGCAGGGCGCCGCCTCGCATTGGCCTGGTCCTGTCCGGCGGTGGGGCACGCGGACTGGCACATGTCGGCGTGCTCAAGGTGCTGGAGGAGCTGCGCGTGCCGGTGCATTGCGTGACTGGCACCAGCATGGGAGCGATCGTCGGCGGCGCCTATGCCGCGGGCACGACGGCGGCCGGGCTGGAGAACTTTGTCCGCAAGGCGGACTGGGACGACATCTTCCGCGACCGCCCGCCGCGGGCCGAAATCTCGACCCGTCGCAAGATCGACGAGTACAAGACCCTGTTCGCGCCCGAGTACGGGCTCAAGGGCGGCGGCCTCGTCTTGCCAAAAGGCGTGATCGCCGGCGTTTCGATCCACGGTTTCTTCCGTCTGTTGACCGAGCAGGCGGTGCGGATTGGCGACTTCGACAAGCTGCCGATTCCCTACCGGGCAGTGGCTGCCGATATCGAGACGGGCGAAGCGGTGGTGCTTTCCCGAGGAAGCCTGTCGCATGCGATGCGCGCCAGCATGTCGGTACCCGGGGCTCTCGCGCCGGTCGAGATCGACGGCCGGCTGCTGGTCGACGGCGGCATCGCCAACAATCTGCCGATCGACGAAGCGAGGAAGCTTTGCGCTGACGTCATTATTGCCGTCAACATCTCCACCCCGCCGCTCAAGCGCGAGGAGATCACCTCCGCGCTCTCGGTCGGTGGCCAGCTCATCAACTTCCTCGGCAAAGTCAACGTGGAGCGGCAGCTCGCCTCGCTGGGGCAGCGCGATGTGTTGATCGCGCCCGAGCTCGGCGACATTTCAGCAGGCAGCTTCGAGCGCTCGAGCGATGCCATCCGCATCGGCGAGGATGCCGCGCGAGCGCTCGCCACATCCCTGAGCCGCTACAGCCTGCCGCCCGAGCAGTACGACGCGCTGCGCCGCCGGCAGATTTCCGAGCGCAAGCCGCTGGGCGCGGTGGATGAGATCCGATTCGAAGGTCTGCAGCGGACCAATCCCGAGGTGCTCCGCTCGCTGCTCGAGAGCAGGACCGGCGAGCCGCTGACGGAGGAGATGGTCAGCGCCGACCTGAGACGCATCTACGGCCGCGGCGATTTCGAAAGCGTCGACTATCACATCCAGCAGGACCCGGGAAAGCGCGTGCTGGTCGTCCAGCCGCGCGAAAAGGAATGGGGTCCGGATTACCTGCGCTTCGGGCTCGGCCTTGCGACCGACTTCCAGGGAGAGAACGTCTTCAACATCCTCGCCCAGCTCCGCCGGTCCTGGCTCAATCGCCTGGGCGGCGAGTGGCTGACCGAGTTGCAGGTCGGGCAGAACACCTACCTCGCCACGGAATTCATGCAACCGGTCGAGGAGCGCGGCCGCTACTTCATCGCGCCGCACGCCAAGTTCGGACAGGAATTCCGCGGCGTGTTCGTCGGCGACCAGCGGGTGGGCGAATACGAGACGAAGGAAACCCGCTTCGGCCTCGATGGCGGCGCGGTTCTCGGTACATGGGGCGAGGGACGCCTGGGCGGAGTCTGGCGCCGCGTCAACGCCAGCATCAATACGGGCCTGGCGATATTTCCCGACGTAAGGGAAACCACCGCGGGACTGCGCGGCGTGCTGCTCGTGGATCAGGTGGACAACGCATGGTTCCCGCGCCGGGGCTATCGACTTCACGCGGCCGGGTACGCGGCCAGCGAATCACTTGGATCCGACCGCGAGTACCAGCGCTTCGATGCCGGCGTCACGGCGGTCAGCACCTGGGGCCCGCACACGCTGAACTTCAACGTCAGCGGCGGCACCGATTTCAATTCGGACATGCCGGGCTACGAGACCTTTACCCTGGGCGGGCCGCTGCGGCTCTCCGGCTACCGCATCAATCAGTTCGCCGGCCAGCGCTACGCGTTCGGCCGCATGATGTATTACAACCGGGCGATTCCGCTGCCGGACATCCTGGGTTCCGGAATGTTCGTCGGCGGCTCGATCGAGGCGGGCCAGATGCAGGCCCGCTCCGACGGAACACCTTTCGCCGGCACGATCTGGTCCGGATCGGTGTTCCTCGCAGCGAGCACTTTTGCCGGCCCGGCCTACTTCGGCTTCGGCTTCGGCGAGCACGGCCACTACAGCGTCTACCTGCTGCTGGGCGCTCCCTAGAATCGGGGCCTGATCGCTCTAGAAGTTCTTTGCCAGCGCGCGCGCGTACTCCGGCGCAGTCGGTTCGTGCATGAAATACACATGGATCTGCTGCCAGGAAGTCGCGGCCAGGCGCCTCGCCCACGCGGCGAGGTCTGTGCCGGAATAGTTCTCGAGGCGCAGGCGCACGTAGCCCCAGGGTGCGGTCTCGACGAGAGGAGGAGGGGCGTTGTCCTCGCGCTCGGAGAGGCACAGCGCCGCGCCGGCCGCCTTGAGCGCCGCGTAGACGTCGTCGGCAAACCACGTGGCGTTACGGAACTCGAAGGCGGCGCGGTGATCGACGGGCAGGATCGCAAGGAACTCCTGCAGCCGCGGCAGATCCTTCTTCAGGAACGGCGGCAGCTGAAACAGCACCGGTCCGCGCTTCGCGCCGAGCGTTTCAAGATTGCGGTAGAGAAAGGCGACCGAGTCGGCCGCGGTGTCGGCCTTGAGGCGGGAGAGGTGGGTGATGCGGCGCGAGGCCTTGATGGCGAAGCGGAAGCTCTCCGGCGTGGCGCGCGCCCAGTTCTCGAGCACCGCGGTCTTCGGCATCTGGTAGAAAGTATTGTTGATTTCGACTGTCGGCAGCCGCTCGGCGTACCAGGCGAGCATGCCTTCCGGCTTCATGTCCGCGGGATAGAAACCGCCCTTCCATTCCTTGAACGAATAGCCGCTCGCGCCGGCGAACAATCGGGAAGTGGTCATGATTTCGTATTATGTGCGCCATGCCCGCCAAGGTTGTCGCTCACCTGCTCGCCGCCGACGGCGCGATCCCCAATCATCCGCGCTGGCCGCTGCTCGTCTATCCGGCGGCGCTGTTCGAACAGCTCTTCGCCCGCAACGGCTGGCCCGCGGCGTGGCGCAATGGGGTGTTCCCCTTCCATCACTATCACAGCAATGCGCACGAGGCCCTGGGCATCTATAGCGGCGAGGTGACCGTCCAGTTCGGCGGCGATGGCGGTGTAACGTTAGTTGCACGGCCAGGTGACGTGATCGTTCTTCCCGCAGGGACAGGGCACAAGAAACTGTCCTCGAGCGGCCACCTCGGCGTGGTCGGTGCGTACCCCGAAGGCGCGCATCCGAACACATGCATGCCGCCGTTCGCCCACAGCAAGAAGAGCGCAGCCTCGGTGGCGCAGGTCCAGTTGCCTTCCGGCGACCCGGTATTCGGCAAAGGCGGGCCTTTGTTCGAGCACTGGCGCTAGTGGCCAAGGGCAAGCTCAGCGAGTACTCGGCCAAGCGGACCTTTACCGCCACGCCTGAGCCTGGGCCGGTACCTGTCGAAGGCCGCGCCGGGCCGCTGATGTTCGTCATCCAGCAGCACTCCGCGACGCGCCTGCATTACGACTTCCGCCTCGAGTGCGACGGTGTCCTCATGTCGTGGGCGGTGCCGAAGGGCCCGTCGCTCGATCCCACCGACAAGCGCCTCGCGGTGCGCACCGAAGACCATCCTTTCGAATACGGCTCGTTCGAAGGCATCATCCCCGCGGGCCAATACGGCGCGGGCGAGGTGATCGTCTGGGACTGCGGCGTTTATTCGCCCGACGAGGACGAGGAAACGTGGTTCCATGACCGCGCCCGGGCCGAGGGCCTGGTGCGGAAAGGACTGGAGGATGGAAAGCTCAGCCTCCAGTTGCGCGGCGAGAAGGCGAAAGGCTCGTTCGCCCTGGTGCGCACCAAGGACGCCAAGACCTGGCTGCTGATCAAGCACAAGGACCGCTTCGCCGCAAAGGGCGACCTGACTGAGCGCGACCGTTCGGTGCTGTCCGGCGTCACGGTCGAGGAGATGACTGCCGTGCCGGTGCAGCGCCATCCCGCGGAACGCCTTGTGCCCGGCGGTGAGAAGCAGTCGCTGCCCGACAAGCTCTCACCGATGCATGCGGAGATCGGCGACGCCGCCTTCAACAATCCCGACTGGATGTGGGAGCCGAAGCTCGACGGCTACCGGGCGCTCGCCTTCATCGATGGGACGGGCGTGAAGCTGCGCTCCCGGCGCGGCCTGGAGCTCGGCGAGGATTTCCCGCGCCTGGTTACCGAGCTCGGCAATCAGGATGTGAACGGCATGGTGCTCGACGGCGAGATCGTCGCCTTCGACGCCAGCGGCAAGCCGTCGTTCGGCGCGATGCGGAATCGCGGCAGCGCGACCGAGCGCGCCGTCTTCTACTGCTTCGATTTGCTCTATTTCGCCGGCGCCGATCTGCGCAAGGCGATCTATGCCGACCGGCGGCGCTACCTCTCGCAATGCCTCCTGCCATCACCCCTGGTACAGCTCGTGCATGCTGAAGAGGATGGCCAGGCTTTGCACAAGGCGGCGATGGCGAACGGATTCGAAGGCGTGATCGGCAAGCGGAAAAGCAGCACCTACGAGGCGGGCAAGCGCTCCAAGGCCTGGCTCAAAGTGAAGGCGATCAACAGCGCCGACTTCGTGGTCGGCGGCTACACGACGGGCAAGGGCTCGCGCGCGCCGCTGGGCGCGCTCCTGCTCGGCTACTGGCAGGGCAGGAAGCTGCGCTTTGCCTCGCACGTTGGCTCCGGGTTCGACGACAAGACCTTGTCGCGGACGAAGAAGCTGCTCGAGCCGCTGCGGCGCAAGACCAGCCCGTTCGCCGACGAGCCGGAACTGAACGCGCCCACGACCTGGGTCGACCCGAAGCTGGTGGCCGAAGTGAAGTTCCAGGGCTGGACTGACGACCACCATTTGCGGGCGCCGGTTTTCCTTCGCCTGAGGGACGACATCGACGCACGCGAGGTGAAACGAGCGGTTCGCGCTGAATCCAAAGGCGACGAAATCCTCGAGCAGCTGAACAACGCCAAGACCGCATTCACTCTCGCGGTCGGCAAGGATCAGATCAAGCTGACGCATCTCGACCGCATCTACTGGCCCGCCGATCCGGCGCTGAAGCAGCCGGCGCTCACCAAGCGCGACCTGCTGCGCTACTTCGCCCAGGTGGCGCCTTTCATCCTGCCGCATCTCGCCGACCGGCCGCTGACGATGATCCGCATGCCCGACGGCATCGGCGGGCAGCGGTTTTTCCAGAAGCACTGGAAGCAGGAGCAGCCGGCATTCGTCGAGACGATCACCGTCTTCTCCGGGTCCAGGGAAGAAAGCCACGACTACATCGTCTGCAACAACTTGCCGACGCTCCTGTGGCTCGCGCAGTCGGGGACGCTCGAGTTCCACGTCTGGCATTCCCGCGCGAAGCCGGGCAGCGACGCGAAGAGCAGGAGCACCGACTACGCCAGCTCGGAGGCGGCGATGGACGCCTCGGTGCTCAACCATCCCGACTACGTGGTGTTCGACATCGACCCGTACATCTATTCCGGCAAGGAAGCTGCGGGGGACGAGCCCGAGCTCAACACCGTCGCGTTCGAGAAGGGCAAGGAGGTGGCGTTCTGGCTGCGCGAGCTGCTGCAGGACATGAAGCTCGACGCCATCGTCAAGACTTCGGGCAAGACCGGGTTGCATGTCTTCGTGCCGATCAAGCGCACCATCGATTTCGACGCCGCGCGCGCGGTCTCCGAGCTGGTCGGCCGGCATCTCGTGCGCCAGCACCCGAAGGACGTCACGGTCGAGTGGAGCGTGCCCAAGCGCACCGGCAAGATCTTCATGGACTACAACATGAACGTGCGCGGCAAGACCCTTAACGTCGCCTATTCACCGCGCGGGGCCCCTGGAGCCCCGGTCTCGATGCCCCTCAGCTGGGAGGAGCTCGCCGGCGCACACCCCCTCGCCTTCCGGATTACCAATGCCGCCGAGCGCCTGGCGAGGACCGGCGACCGCTGGCGGGATGCCCTGACCCGCAAGCAGGGCCTGGAGGAGGCATTGCAACGTTCGAAGTCAAATTAGGGTATTCTTCTAAGCTCTTGATTTAAAGAGGTGTCCCATGGCTGCTCGATCGATTGCGTCACTGACGATTTCCTTCGGCATGGTCTCCATCCCGGTGAAGCTCTTTTCGGCCACCGAGGCCAGCCGCGCCATCTCCTTCAACATGCTGCACAAGGCGTGCGGCTCACGCGTCAAGCAGCAGTACGTCTGCGTCAAGGAGGAGGTCATCGTCCCGCGCGAGGAGATGGCCAAAGGCTACGAGTTTGCCAAGGACCAGTACGTGATGTTCTCGCCGGAGGAGCTGAAGGCGCTCGAGGAAACGGGCACGCACACCGCCGAGATTACCGAATTCGTGCCGCTGAAGACGGTGGACCCGGTGTACTTCGACAAGGCGTACTACCTCGGGCCCGACAAAGGCGGCGCGAAACCCTATGCGCTGCTCGCGCGTGCGCTGCGGGAGTCCGGGCGCTGCGCGCTCGGCCGCTGGGCTGCGCGCGGCAAGCAGTACATCGTCATGATCCGGCCGGTCGAGGACCTGGTCGAGGGACTGGTGATGCAGCAGCTGCTCCACGCCGGCGAAGTGCGGCCGATGCGGGAGATCGATATTCCCAAGACCGAGGTCAAGGCGGCGGAGCTGAAGCTCGCGCAGCAGCTGATCGAGCAGCAGACGTCTGAAAAGTTCGACCCCGCGCAGTACAAGGACGACGTGCGCGAGCGTATCGAGGCCGCGGTGCAGAAGAAGGTCGAGGGGCAGGAGATCACCACCACCGAGCAACCCGAGACCGGCGCCCAGGTGATCGACCTGATGGAAGCGCTGCGCGCCAGCCTGGAGAAGAAGCCGGCGAAGAAGGTTCAAGCCGAGAAGCCCGCGGCACGGAAGTCCGCGAAGAAATAAGTGCAGCAATATGGCGTGCGCGAAGTCGAGAAGCTGCTTCGCCTGCCCCGCAGCACCATCCGCGCGCTGGTCGCCGCCGGCTTCGTTTCCCCCGCGCGCGGGCCGCGCAGCGCCTGGCGGTTCTCGTTCCAGGACCTGATCGCGCTGCGCACCGCGCAGGCGCTGGTCGCCGCGAATCTCCCGTCGCGCCGCATCTTGCGCGCGATCCGGGCGCTGCGGCGCCACCTGCCGCAATCGATGCCCGTCTCCGGCCTGAGTATCGGCGCGATCGCCGACCGAGTGGTCGTGCGGGAAGGGGCGAGCCGCTGGCACGCGGAGTCCGGGCAGTACCTGCTCGGCTTCGAGGGGGATCCGGCCGCCGGGTCGCTGAGCGTGTTCCAGGCGAAAGCGCAAACCAACTGGTTCGATCAGGCGGAAGGCCTGGAAGAATCCGACAGCGTCGGGGCGATCGACGCCTACCGGCACGCCATTGCCGCCGATCCCGCGCATCTCGAGGCGCGCATCAATCTCGGCCGTCTGCTGCACAACACCGGACGGCTGGCGCAGGCCGCGGCCGTGTACCGCGAGGCGATCGCCGCCTGCGGCAATGACGCGCTGCTGCTCTTCAACTATGGCGTCCTGCTCGACGACATGAAGCGCAAGGAAGAAGCGCGTGAAGCATACGAAGAAGCGTTGCGCCTCGATCCGGCGTTCGCGGACTGCTGCTACAACCTGGCGCTGCTGTGCGAAGAGCTTGGCCGGCCGCGCGAGGCGATCCGGCACATGGCGAAGTACCGGCGCCTGAGGCGCGGCCAATAGCCGCCGCGGCCATCCGCGCCATCGTCCTGCTGCTGGCATGCGTCGCCGCGCCGGCGGCACTGGCGCGCTGCATAGCAGTCGATGGCGATTCGCTGGTCTGCGATCGCAAGAAAATCCGCCTCAGCAACGTCTACGCGGCGGAGCTGAAGGAACCCGGCGGGCAGGCGGCGAAGAAGAAGCTGCAGGAGCTGATCAAGGGAAAGGACGTGGTGCTCGTTCCGCGCGGGACCGACAAATACGGCCGGACGCTCGCCGAGGTCTACGTCGATGGCCGCATCGAGCAGTCGGACATCGGCCCGCGTGCCGGAAGGGGTAGCGGCGTGCGCTATCACGTCCGCAAGGCGAACTAGAAGGAACGGCCCGCGCGCAGGTAGAACTTTGTCTCGCCCGTCTGGTCGAGCCCCCGCGCCACGCCGGCGCGGAACTGCACGCCGAAAGCGTAGATGGCCTGGAGCTCTCCCATGAGCTCGAGGCCGACGCCGCGATGGTAGTCCGGAGAGTCGCCGCGCTCCCACGCGGCGCCG
>Ga0137409_10005580_pt1 | contig 13106 bp, 11 predicted proteins | sample CZODoug1_16funga_FD_122059 | JGI IMG/M metagenome (GOLD analysis project Ga0137409, IMG submission 122059) | Vadose zone soil fungal communities from Angelo Coast Range Reserve, California, USA - CZODoug1_16fungal (Hybrid Assembly) | ecosystem: Environmental > Terrestrial > Soil > Vadose zone...
TCCCGGAATCACCCCAAAGTTCCGGAGACCCGCAGGTGTGCCGGTTGCCGACTTTGGTCGTCGATGTCCGGTGTGGGTCAATCGCGTCGTTTTAAGCCTTCGCCGATTACTTCCGGTCTTCCCCGATAAGCAGACATCATGCACTGAGACCGGCACTTCCGAAAAGTGCCAGTTGCTGACTCGTGCGGTGCACATGGCTCTCAATTCATGCCTTCCGCCTGTCATGCAACTGATGTAGCCTGATCATGAGCTGCCGAGCGGGACGTGCCGAAGTCCCTTTTATCTAGCCGCAGCGCTCATGCCGTCGGCAGGCGCGCATCGAAATTAATCCGACGTCTGCGTGTGCGGCCTCCCGTGCGGCTCCGCAGGGACTCCGCATGCCAGCAGCTTGTGGAGGTCCGCCATGAAAGTTCCCCGCCGTCAATTCCTGCATCTGGCAGCGGTCGCTGCCACGCTTCCGGCATTATCCCAATTCGCTAGCGCGCAGAGCTACCCGACGCGACAGGTGCACCTGCTCGAAGGCTTTGGTGCCGGCGGCGCACCTGACATCGTCGCGCGATTGATCGGTCAATCGCTGTCGGAGCGCCTTGGACAGTCATTTGTCGTCGAGAACCGCAGTGGCGCTAGCGGCAACATCGCAACTGAGGCAGTCGTGCGGGCGTCCCCGGACGGCTACACGCTGCTGTTGGTTACCGCAGCAAATGCGATAAATGCGACCATGCTCAACCTTAACTTCGACTTCATCCGCGATATCGCGCCGATCGCCGGTATCGTTCGGGTGCCCTTGGTCATGGAGGTCCACCCGTCGATTCCCGCCAAGACAGTCGCGGAGTTCATCGCCTACGCGAAGGCCAATCCCGGCAAGGTCAATATGGCGTCAGCCGGGACCGGATCTACGACCCACTTGGCCGGCGAAATGTTCAAAACGATGGCCGGCGTCGATCTCTTTCACGTGCCTTATCGGGGTGCGCAGGTATTTCCTGCCCTTCTCACCGGCGAAGCGCAGGTCTATTTTGGCCCGCTACTCTCATCGATCGAATATGTCAGGGCCGGCAATTTCCGCGCCCTGGCGGTAACGACGGTGGCGCGCTCACCAATACTGCCGGACGTTCCAGCTCTGGGCGAAACCTTGCCCGGTTACGAGGCAAGCGCATGGTACGGCATTGGCGGTCCAAAGCGCACGCCGGAAGACGTCATCGAAAAACTGAACAAGGAAGTCAACGTCAGCATCGCCGATCCGAAACTCCAAGCGAAGCTTGCCAATCTGGGCGGCACGGCTCTTGGCGGGTCGCCCGCCGACTTCGCCAAACTGATCGCCGACGAGGTCAAGAAGTGGAGCAGGGTGATTTTGGCGGCCAATATGCGGCCAATATGAAACGGGAATGAGCAGCCGGTGGGGACCGGGATGGTGTGCTGTTGCAGGCTGCGGTAGACTACCGCTGCGACTAAGGACCCGACCCTCTCCTGTGGGAGGTCGATATGGACATAGCGGATTGGCTACGCCGCCTTGGGTTGGACCAGTACGAGCGCGCATTTCGCGACAACGACGTAGACACGGAGACGCTGCCCAGCTTGACGGCAGACGATTTGCGTGAGCTCGGCGTCACGTCACTGGGGCACCGCAAGAAGCTCCTCTCGGCGATCGCCACCTTATCCCCGAAGCCTGACAGAGACGTGAGCGGCGAGCCGCCGGTACCGGAACTCAGCGCTTCACCGGCTGCGATGAAAACGGGACGCGCCGAGCGCCGCCATCTGACGGTGATGTTCGCTGACCTCGTCGGGTCTACTGCGCTCTCGGTGCGTCTGGATCCCGAGGACATGAGGGACATTCTTGCGACCTACCACCAGACCGTTGCAGCGGCGGTGGCCCGCTTCGAGGGATACATCGCGAGATTCATGGGCGACGGCGTGCTGGTCTATTTCGGCTGGCCACAGGCACATGAGGACGCGGCCGAACGTGCCGTGCGCGCCGGACTTGCAATCGTGGAAGCCGTAGAGCGGCTTAAGCGAGCAGGCGGCGCTCTTTCAGCGCGCGTCGGGATCGCGACCGGGCCGGTCGTCGTTGGCGACCTTATCGGGGAAGGGGGTGCCCAGGAAGAGGGAGTTGTCGGGGCCACGCCCAACCTCGCGGCGCGTTTGGAGCAGCTCGCAGAAACCGGTGCTGTGGTGATCTCCGAGACCACACGGCGCCTCCTTGGTAGTTGGTTCACGCTCACCGATCTGGGCCCGCAACAGATCCGAGGGATCGAAGCCCCGGTACCGGCGTTCCGCGTTCTTGGCGAAGCGGCAGCCGAGGGTCGGTTCGAGGCCCTGCGACGCGCCGATGTTGGCCCGCTGATCGGCCGCGAACACGAACTCGCTCTCCTCCTCGATCGCTGGGAGATGGCCAAAAGCGGCGAGGGTCAGGTCGTGCTGCTGTCTGGCGAGGCCGGCATCGGCAAGTCTCGGATTGTCCTCGCACTGCGTGAGCGTCTCCGAAACGAACCCCGGTTCCGGATCGGGTATTACTGTTCGCCCCATCATGTGAACAGCGCCCTCTGGCCGGTGGTCGCCCAGCTCCAGCGGGCGGCAGGGTATCTCCGTGAAGACGCACCCTCATTGAAGTTCGAGAAGCTGGTGCGGCTTCTCGGCAAAGCTGGCGAGTTCGGGGAGGACGCGGCGCTGCTGCTCGCCGAGCTGATAGGGCTGCCGCTCAATGGACACTACGCGGCGCCAGGAGGGACGCCGCTGGAGAAGAAGGCGCGGCTCTTTGGCATTCTCTTGGCACAGATGGAGGGGCTCTCGGGCCAGCGGCCAATGCTCGTGGTCCTGGAGGACGCACATTGGCTCGATCCAACGTCGGCAGAGCTGTTCGAGCGGGTGGTGGACAGGATCCGGGTTCTGCCGATACTTCTTGTCGCAACCTTGCGGCCTGATGTGCCGACGCCTTGGACGAATTTCCCGCACGTCACATTCCTCAGCCTCAATCGCCTCGGGCGGCCAGCATCCCGAGCGCTCATCCAGATGTCGGCCGGTGAACGGTCGCTGCCGCCAATCGTCATTGAAGCCATCCTCTCCCGCACCGAGGGCGTGCCGCTGTTCGTCGAGGAATTGACGAAAGCAGTCCTCGAATCGGTGATCTGGAAGACAACGGCCGGCGATGGCCATCTCGAGCTCGCGGGCCCACTTCCGCCGCTGGCCATTCCGGCGACGCTGCAGGATTCGCTCATGGCGCGTCTCGACCGCTTGGCTCCGGCGCGCGAGGTGGCGCAGATCGCAGCCTGCATCGGCCGCGAGTTCGACGAGGAGGTCGTCGGCGCGGTCGCTGGATACCCGCAGCCGCAGCTGACGGCGGTGCTCGGTCAGCTATGCCTGGCGGGACTCATCCAACGACGTGGGACGCCGCCGCATCACGCGTTCAGCTTCAAGCACGCGCTCGTTCGCGACGCGGCTTACGCCACCTTGCTGAAGGCGCCCCGTCAGCAGCTGCATGCGCAAATCGCGCAAGCGATCGAGCGGTTGCGGCCGGAGATCGCGGCGGGCCAGCCCGAGATCGTCGCCCATCATTTCATCGAAGGCGGCCTGCCTGACCAGGGGGCGATTTATCTTCTGGCCGCCGGTCGGCTGGCAAAGGCGCGGCACGCCGTCAGAGAGGCAGTCTCCCAGTTTGAAACGTGCCTGCAGCTCACGGCCCGTCCTGGGGACGATGCGGCGGCGGCCGATCGAGGCACCGAGCGCGAGTGTCTCCTGATGCTGGGTGACTTGGCCGGCGTCGAGGACGACCTCGACAGAGCGAACAACTACTACGAGCGCGCCATGGCGCTCGGCGAGACCGACGCCGACCGCGACCGCGCGCGCAACTGCCTTCACCGCGCCCGGTACGCGGAGCGGGACGGCGCGCGGCTCGTCTTCTACGAGCACGGCAGCGGCGAGCCGGCGATTGTATTCATCAATCCCATTGTCTACGGGCTGTCGACCTTTGAGCCGATTCTCGAGCAGCTTTGCCAAGAATTCCGTGTCATCACGGTCGACTGCCGGGGCGCCGGACGATCCGCACCTCTGGTACGTCCTTACTCGACGCTCCAGCACATGGAGGACCTCCGCGTGATCATCGAGGCCGCCGCTGCCGCCCCGATCGTCGGCGTCGGCATCTCGCGCGGCTCCAACCTGCTCATCCAGCTCGCCCATGCGCACCGGGAGCTCGTCGGAAAGATCATGACGGTGGGTACGCCGATGATGGGAGCGCTGCCGGACGGGCGCCCGGTGTTCAACCCGGATTATATGGCGCATCGTCAGGACGCCTACGCTCGGGGCGGCGTTGAGGAATTGGTCCGCTTGCAAACTCGGTACGTCTACAGCGAACCAGATGCCGAGGATTTGCGGCGGATGGCCATCGAGCGCATGTGCAGGTTGCCGACCGAGACGATCCTCAGCTTCTACGATCCGGATCCGGGCATGGACATCGCACCGCTGCTCGAATCGATCGCTGTTCCGACGCTCGTCGCGCACGGCCGAGAAGACCGGCTCGTCACCTGCGCCGCGAGCAAATTCATCGCGTCCCGCATCCCGGGCGCGCAGCTCTATCTCTTCGACGGCAAGGGGCACAACCCGATGTTCTCGGCCACGGACGAGTTTTGCGATGTGCTTCGCAATTTCATTCGCACGGAACGCGCGGAAAGAACAATTCGGGGACCAGCGGCGGCGTGAAACAAGAACCCAAGCAGCTGGTTGCGCGCCAAGTCTCGGCGGCTTGGCCGACAGTGTCGACGCGGTGCACTTGAAGGATCGAGGCGGCGACGCAGCAGATGTCTCAATTGGGTCAGACTCGGAAGTGTCGGCGTGCTAGGGTCAAGTCTGCTTTGCCCCAACGAACGGACATCATCGGCTCGACCCGCGAATTCCGAAAAGTGCCGCCAGAAGCTGACATTCAACAATGAGCGAAATGGCCCCCAGAGCGGGGGCGAGCAATTCCCGTCCGGCCGTTCTGGTGTTATGATTTCTGCGGCGTCGGGGTGTTGATACCGGCGCTCTAGCACAAACTTCCCCGTCCCGCGGTCATGCGGGCGGGGCTTTCTCGCGATGCTGGCGATCGTGAAGGAAACCAAGTTCTTCCGTAAGCAGGCCGATAAGGCTGAGCGCATGGCCCGATCCGCGACCGATGTCGAAATCTCGCAACGATATCTGAATATGGCGCAGGCCTATCGCAGTCAGGCTGAGGTTTTGAAAGCCAAGAAAAAGGCTGGCAAGAAACAGCGCTAATGGGCTCATAGGCGCGTCCGGCTCGCGGCCAACTATCTGGCCTTCATCAAGCTCGCATCAATCCGCATTTGGCTGCGTGCCAATGAGTCCGCGCCCTAGCTGGTCTTTTCAGGATCATTCCAGTGATGGGCACCGAGAACTGTGATACTCGCCTCCAGGAAGGCAAGATAGTTTGCATGGGAAATCAAAAAGCCAAGACCGACCAGTTCATGCGCAGCCCATGAGCTGCCTCCCACTGAACTCGCTCGCGCGCCCCCATCAATAACCAAGGGTCGGAAGCTGCGGGCGTGCTGCCGGTGCTTTGCTCGCGGCCGGATGTCGTTCGAGCAATGGATCAATTGCAGGCGTGTTTTCGACATAGCTCTGCTGCCTTTCGGTTAACCAGCAAGCGTAGTCATGGAGCGATGGATCGGACCATTGAACGGTGGTTGATCCGTACGTTACATTTGGTTGAGAAGAGTATACCTAGGTTTAGGGTCGACTACCTTGGGCGCTTGCGAGTGATGGGAACGACGCGCGCCGTTCGACACGACCTGGCGATTTCGGCCGATCAGCCGGATGACGCTGTTGTTTAGCAAGTGCGCTCGCCGTGTATATCGCGATGCATCATATCCGCCGGACAGTGAAAAGCTGCTAATATGTAATCTGTTAGGAGGGCGACGTTGTCGCCGCTGATGATAGCGATCACCTAGCGACGCAGCGCGGGCCCAAGATGGCCGAATGCTTAGTGCTGCCGATGATGCGTAACCAGACGATGAAATCCTGGCGCTCAGCCGAGCAATGGCTGCTCGGCAGCATGGTGCTGGCGTTGGTGGCGGCGGCTTGCATTTGGCTCGTGTTCGGTCCCGCACCGACTGCCCCTGGCGATTTGCTCGCCATCGTGCTGCTCGTCGCCTTGCTTCTCGTCTCAATGATCATGATGCGCATGGTAGGGAGTACCCGCAGGCAGATGGAAGCCGCGCTCCAGGGCCGAGCAAGGGCCGAACAGCGTGCGACAGAAGCGCTGCGCGGCAGTGAGGCGCAATGGAAGGAGGTCTTCGAGCACAACCCGGTCATGTACTTCATGGTCGATGCGACCGGCACCGTCTTGTCGGTCAACAGTTTTGGTGCCGCGCAACTCGGCTATTCGGTCAGCGAATTGCTTGGGCAGTCCGTGCTGCAAGTCTTCTTTGAAGAAGACCGAGACCTGGTCCGGCAAAGTGTGTCCGTCTGCCTGGAAAATATCGGTCAAACGCACAGCTGGGAAATCCGAAAAATCCGCAAGGATGGTTCAGCGCTTTGGGTTCGTGAAAACGCCAAATCCGTGCGGCGGCTGGATAAGCAGTTGATTGTCCTGATCGCATGCGAGGACATCACCGAGCGCAAGGAGGCTGAAAATGCCCTGCGGCAGAGCGAAACGTATTTGGCCGAAGCACAGCGATTGAGCCACACGGGCAGCTTCGGCTGGCGCGTCGTCAGCGGCGAAATCATTTGGTCGGAGGAAACTTTCAGAATATTTGGCTACGACAAGGCCCCGTCCGTCACGCTCGACATGGTCTTTCAACGCATTCATCCGGACGATCGTGCGCGCGCGAAACAGACCATCGACCGCGCGTCCAGCGACGGCAAGGATTTCGATCACGGATATCGACTGCTGATGCCCGACGGCTCGGTCAAACATGTCCATGCCACGGCGCATGCGGCAACGGATGCATCGGGCGGCATCGAGTTTGTTGGAGCGGTAACGGATGTCACTGCACGCAAGCGAGCCGAGGAGGAACTGCATGAAGCGCAGGCGGGGCTCGCGCATGTCACACGCGTGACGGCCCTCGGGGAACTGGCCGCGTCGATCGCCCATGAAGTGAACCAGCCGCTCGCCGCCGTCGTCACCAACGCCGCGGCCTGCCTGCGTTGGCTCGACCGCGAAACTCCCAACCTTGACGAAGCGCGCGGCACGGTGCGGTCGATTATCAAGGACGGCAGTCGGGCGGGCGAAGTGATCCAGCGCGTCCGTGGGCTCGTGAACAAGACTGCCGGTCAGAAAGCGCCGCTCCACCTCAATGAAGTCGTCGACGAGGTTATCACCTTGGTGCAGCATGAATTGTTCAGCCACCGGGTGTTGCTGCGGTTGGAACTCGCCCCTGCTCTGCCCCTGGTTCTCGCCGACCGGATCCAGCTTCAGCAGGTGATCCTCAACTTGGTGGTCAACGGCATTGAAGCGATGCAAGCGGTCACGGACCGGCCGCGCGAACTGGTGATCCAAACGCACCAGGACGAAACCCACCAAATTCTGCTCACGGTAAAGGACTGCGGTATCGGGATAGCCGCAGACAATGCCGACCGGCTGTTCGACGCCTTCTTCACCACCAAATCCAGCGGCATGGGCATAGGCCTATCGATCTGCCGCTCGATCGTCGATGCTCACGGAGGGCGACTGTCAGCCTCCGGCAATGTCGGGCCGGGTACGACGTTTCAGTTCACTTTGCCATTGCATCAGGAGGACAATACGCGGTGACCGGACGCCCAACATCGCCTCGCAACCCCGCAAGCGCCGAGGAACCGATCGTCTTCGTCATCGACGACGACGCATCGGTGCGCGAAGCGCTCGGGAATCTTTTCCGGTCGGTGGGCTTGCGGGTCGAGGTGTTCGGTTCGGCTTCCGAGTTTCTGCAGAGCAAGCTTCCGGGTGTTCCCGGTTGTCTGATCCTTGACATCAGGTTGCCTCGACTGAGCGGCCTCGACTTTCAGGCCGAGTTGGCGAAGGCGGGCATTCACATTCCGATCATCTTCATGACGGGTCACGGCGATATCCCGATGTCGGTCAGGGCGATGAAAGCCGGAGCTGTCGACTTTCTGACCAAGCCCTTCCGCGATCAAGACATGCTGGATGCCGTGACGACGGCAATCGAACGCGACCGCAATAGCCGCAATGAAGCAAGGATCCTCTCGGGCTTGCATGCCCTTTTCGCAACCCTGACCCCTCGGGAGCGGGAGGTGATGGCTCTGGTCACTGCCGGACTCATGAATAAACAGATCGCAGCCGAAATCGGAATTGCCGAAATCACCGTGAAGATACACCGCGGGCACATTATGCGGAAAATGGCGGCGAAATCGTTGGCCGATCTGGTTCGGATGGCCGAGGCGCTCGGACTACGGCACCCGGCGCCGTAGCGTGGAATTGCTTTAGGTCGAATCGCAATCCGCTGTCGTGCTGCAAACCTAAGTATGATTTTCCGGTCCGGTTTTGCGACGCACTCTGCCGTCGAGTGGCTGTGCAGCAGGAGGCATTCTGTTTGCGCCTCCAGGAAGGACCGCGTTGTCCAACCCACCAGTAATTTCAATCATTGACGATGACGGATCCGTTCGCGCCGCGACCCACAATCTCGTGAGGTCGCTTGGGTACGTCGTCCATACATTCGCGTCGGCCGAAGAGTTCTTGCGGTCGCCCCACCTGAATGACACCTCGTGTGTGATAGCAGATGTGCAAATGCCGACAATGAGCGGTATCGAGCTGCAAGCCCACTTGCTGACCAAGGGACACCGCGTGCCGTTCATTTTCATCACGGCCTTCGCCGTCGAGAGCGCCCGCGCGCGAGCTCCGAAGGCGGGAGCGACTTGTTTCCTGACCAAGCCCTTCGACGGAGAGACTCTGGTCAAATGCCTCGACGCCGCTCTGGAGGGACACGGCGAGGGAACGAGCATTTGATCCAATTGGCTGGCGCCGCATCTCGCACTCCGCGATGCCGATCAGTGGATGCGTTACGAGCGCGAACTGGCTGCAAGCGGATTATACGTAAGGATGAGTGCACCAAACATCTAGACAGGTTGATAATGGAGAGGGAGGGAATGAGACTGGAAACGTCGTCGCCCTTCGAGAGCATGAAGGCGAGATAAAGCAGCCCACTGTGATCGGTGAATGGCAATTCCTCGGAAGGAGGTCGCCATGCGTAGAGGCCCACGTTGTTCCGAGTGCGACAGTGAAGATCCCAAAATAGTCGCTCTGCGAAATCCTGCGCGTGAACATTACTGCGGACGCGCCTGTCTTGACGAAGGTACCGAGAACTTCATTCGCTGGACACGGCGAACGAATGCGGAGGCCGCGTCATGACAAATCGCTGCGGCAATCCGGAATGCAAACGTCCCTTCGGGTTAACCCGATGCAGCTGGTACTTCGAGCAGTTCTGCTCGGCCGAGTGCCGCGAGATTTTCAAGCGTCAGTGGAAACGCAACAAAGTTTATTGGAGATGGCTCTACAAATGTCCTGAACCGTCTGTCGCAGACCAGAATTAATCCAGCGCTGCAGCTGCTCCGCACTGGACACTTGCCCCCTCCCGTCCGGGGGCATTTTTTTGACGGTGCCAAAGTGCGAAATGCCAGTGGCGCATTAACGATTGCCGACAGAGTGAGCGAGATACCCAAGGAGCTATCATGACGACGCTACAAGCGATGCTGCTCGGAGCGATGATCGCGCTGACGCCTTCGCTTCTCGTGCTCGCCTACGTCCTGCGCGACATTCCCGACGCACCCCGTGAAGACCCCGATTGGCTTGAAGTCGATCCAAGCGAACATTGCGCCGACCTGCTAGCACGTCCGAAATTTGACGCTGAACGGACACCGGGCGCTGTCAAACGGGATTGAAAATTGCGCGTGCAAGTTCGTTACCCGATCGGCTTCAACCCCGCTTCGATTTGCGCGCGGCGCGGTTCCAGGAACGGCGGCAGCGCCAGTTTCTCGCCGAGCGTTTCCAGGGGCTCGTCGGTGGCAAAGCCGGGCCCGTCGGTGGCGATTTCAAACAGGATGCCGTTCGGCTCGCGGAAATAAAGGCTTCGAAAATAAAACCGGTCGATCTCGCCAGAGTTGCGGATGCCAAGCTCGTTCAGCCGCTGCGTCCAGGCATGATATTGCGCTTCGTCCGGGGTGCGGAACGCGACGTGGTGCACGCCGCCGGCGCCCTGCCGCGCTTCCTGCAAATCCGCACTCTCGATGACGTGCAGCTCCGCGGCCGGACCGCCCTCGCCCATCGCAAACACATGGATCTGCGCCCCGTGCGCGGCATAGTCGCGCACGCGGCGCATGTTCATCACGCCGGTCAGCACCTGCTCGGTGCGGGCGAGATCGTGCACGGTGAGCACGATCGGACCAAGGCCCCTGATCTGGTGCTCCGCCGGCACCGGGCTCTTCTCCCACGGCGAGGCTGGCCCCGCGCCGCCATCATCGACCAGCACCAGCCGCTGGCCCTCACCATCCTCGAACGGCAGCGTCAGACGGCCGTCGACCTCGATGATCTCACCGGTATGGCCGCCCGCTTTCTTGAGGCGGTCCCTCCAGTAACCAAGGCTTTTTTCGCCGGCGACGCGCAATCCGGTGCGGGAAATGCTGTTGGTGCCGCGCCGCTCCGGTGCTGCCGGGAAATCGAAGAATGTAAGGTCGGTGCCGGGATTGGCGTTTCCGTCGGCGTAGAACAGATGATAGGCGCTGACGTCGTCCTGATTGACGGTCTTCTTCACCAGCCGCATGCCGAGCAGGCCGGTATAGAACGCCAGGTTCTGCCGCGGTTTCGCGGAAATCGCGGTCAGATGGTGAATCCCGGTCAACTGCATCGAATTATCCTTTAATCCTTCAGACCCCTTCCCGGGGAAAATCGGCGGAGGCATTGGGGCCCCATCGCGGATCATGTAGGATATGGTCGGGAGACTCGCCAGCGGCCCCCTTTGCCGCCTGGGTTTCAAGGACAGCTTCATGGCCGGACACCTGATAGTCACCGACGAGGACGCGACGCGGGTGATCACGCTGCGGCGGCCCGAAAAGAAGAACGCGATCACGCAGGACATGTATCGCGCCATGAGCGATGCGATCGACACCGCGCAGAACAATCCGGCGATCCGCTGCATGATCATCACCGGCGGGTCAGGCGTATTCACCGCTGGCAACGATCTGGAAGATTTTCTCAAGGACGGCACCTCCACTACCGACCTGCCGCGCGCGTCCAATGCGACGAAGTTTCTCTATTCGCTGGCGCACAACATCAAGCCGATCATCGCCGCGGTCGACGGCGTAGCCATTGGCATCGGCACCACCATGCTGTTCCACTGCGATTACGTTCTCGCCAGCAAGACCGCGACATTCTCCACGCCGTTCATCCATCTTGGGCTGGTCCCGGAAGGCGCCTCCAGCCTGCTGATGCCGCGCACCATGGGATATCAGCGTGCGTTCGCCACCTTGGTGATGGGACGCACGGTCAGCGCCGACGATGCGCGCGTCGCCGGCTTCGTCAACGTGGTGGTGGCGCCCGGCCACACCGAGGCCGAGGCGCGCAAGGTTGCGCGCGAGATCTGCGCGTTGCCGGCCGAAGCGGTGGCGATTTCGCGCAAGCTTCTGAAACTGCCGCCTGAGGACCTGACCCGCAGGATCGACCAGGAAGGCCACCTGTTTGGCGAGCGGATGCGCTCGAAGGAAGCGGTGGCCGCGTTCAAGGCATTCTTTTCGCGCAAGAAGGCCTGAAGTCGAAGCTTCGTGAAATCGTTATGCTGGACGCTTTATTATCGAGTCATGAGAACATCCCTCTTGCCATCCCTTGCGGGCGCGCTGCTTCTGATGCTGGCTCCGCCCCCGCGCGCGGCCGCGCAGGCTGCGCCGCCGATCGATCTGCGGATTCTCGCGATCAACGATTTCCACGGCAATCTTCTGCCGCCGCCGGGCGGGATCAGGATCGCCGATCCCGACGACAACACCAGGAAGATCAATGTGCCGGCGGGCGGCGCCGAACACATGGCGACGCTGGTCAAGCAACTCCGCCAGGGCACCAGGAACACGATTTTTGTCGCGGCCGGAGACCTGATCGGCGCCAGCCCGTTTCTGTCGGCGATGTTTCACGATGAGCCCACCATCGAATCGCTGTCGATGATGGGGCTGGAGGTGGCGTCGGTCGGCAATCACGAATTCGACGAGGGCAAGGTCGAATTGCTTCGGATGCAGAATGGCGGCTGTCACCCCACCGACAATTGCCAGGGGCCGCACCCGTTCCTTGGCGCAAGATTCCACTACCTTGCCGCAAGCACGATCGAGACCGCTTCCGGGAAGACGATATTTCCTCCCTACGAAGTCAGGGAGTTCGATGGAATTCGCGTCGCCTTCGTCGGCCTGACATTGAAGGGAACGCCCAACCTCGTCTCCCCGGTGAGCGTCGCAGGTCTCGAATTCAGGGACGAGGCTGACACGGTGAATGCGCTGGTGCCGGAGCTGAAGGCGCTTGGCATCGAGGCCATCGTGGTTCTGATCCACGAAGGTGGCTTCCCGGCCGGCGACTATAATGAATGCCCGGGCATTTCCGGACCGATCGTCGACATCGTCAGGAAATTCGATCGCGCGGTCGACGTGGTGATCAGCGGTCACACCCATCAAGCCTATGTCTGCGCGATCGATGGACGACTTGTCACCAGTGGCGACAAGTACGGCACCATCGTCACCGCGATCGATCTGAAGCTCGATCCCACGACCCGCGACGTCGTCAGCGCCAAGGCTGACAACGTCATTGTCCGCACCGGTACTTATGCCAAGGATCCGGAACAGACCGCGCTGCTTGCCTCCTACGATAAGTTCGCAGCCCCGATCGCCAACCGCCTGGCAGGCTCGATCACCCAAACGCTGTCGCGCACGCCAAACGATGCAGGCGAGAGCCCGCTCGGCGATATCGTCGCCGATGCCCAGCTGGCCGCGACCAGCGCCGACAACAACGGCGGAGCCGTGATCGCATTCACCAATCCGGGCGGCGTCCGCACCGATATTCCGAAGAAAGAGCAAGGCGGCGTGACCTACGCCGATGTATTCGCCAGCCAGCCGTTCCGGAATCAGCTGGTGACGCTGACGCTGACGGGAATGCAGATCAAGAA
>Ga0137409_10005581_pt1 | contig 13103 bp, 11 predicted proteins | sample CZODoug1_16funga_FD_122059 | JGI IMG/M metagenome (GOLD analysis project Ga0137409, IMG submission 122059) | Vadose zone soil fungal communities from Angelo Coast Range Reserve, California, USA - CZODoug1_16fungal (Hybrid Assembly) | ecosystem: Environmental > Terrestrial > Soil > Vadose zone...
GGCAGCTCGACCCGCCGCCGACCTCAAAGCAGCTCGAACCGCTCGGCGATCGTTTCCGGCCTTACCGCTCGATTGTTGCCCGCTACTGCTGGGCAGCCGTCCCCCTGCTCCGATTGAGCAGCACCGAGCCCTCGCTCCGCTGACCTCGCAGCCTATTCCCCGCCAGACAAGGAGGACACGTGCCCACAGAGATCCCCGACGTCGTCTCGCGCTACTTCGAACGCGACACCGATCGCGACATCGACTCGATCGTCAGCCTCTTCGCCGAGGACGCCACCGTCATCGACGAAGGCGAAACACGCCACGGCACAGCAGAAATCCACGCCTGGCAAACCGGCGCAGCCTCGAAATACACCTACACGACTGAGATCACCAGCACCGAAGCACTCGGCCCCGATCGCTACCTGATCACTGGCCGCCTGACCGGCGACTTCCCCGGCGGCATCGCCGACCTGAAGTGGGACTTCACGATCGCCGGCCACCACATGCGCCGTTTCTCTCGCATGAGCCGGCCTGCCCAGGCGAAGGCTACGCCGGCTGGACGCTTTCGCTCGTCAAGGCACGGGAAGCCACCCTCACCCGCGATCAACACACCGCAATCGTTGCACTTCCTCCCCCGCGCTGACGGGACTTCGTTCCATTCCAAAGACTTAACAAGCTCGTGGGCCCCGCGCATGGAATTCCTGACGCAGGCTTGTTAACATTCCTTCCTGTGACCCTCGGGACGGGCAAGCCTCAAGGCTTTGCAGCGCTCGCGATCGGCGGCTGCAGAGGCCGTGGCGGTTCATCGGGTGGCGCGGAGGCGGATGATCAGTGGAGCCGGTGCCCGACAAGAAACCCGAGTTTATGGCGACGGCGACGCCGGAGGTGGATTTCGCCCTGGTTCTGGCGCGCGTCATCGACGCCGTGAACCAAGACCCGGCGGAGTTGCGCCGGGCCATCTACGAGCTGGCGCGAATCAAATTGCAGCGCGAGGCCTGGCAATTAGCAGACATCGATCTCGTTCCAACCCGGATGTTCGTGGTTCAGTCTCACGTCGGAGGATTGGTCCTCGGTGCATTTGATTCTGATCGCCTCGTCGGATTTCTCAATGCAATGCCGGGAATTCGCGACGGCATGACCTACTGGCACTCTCAGATGCTGGCGGTCGCAACGGATTACTGGAACTCCGGCATTGGCTTCAACCTCAAGCAGGCGCAGCGGGACCATGCACTGCAGCGTGGTGTTCACGTGATTCAATGGACCTTCGAGCCGCTCCAATCCAAGAATGCTTACTTCAACATCGAGAAACTGGGCGCGATCGTAAGACGGTATTATGTGAATCTGTATGGTGCCCCGGCATCGCGCCTGCAACAGGGCCTTGAAACCGATCGCATGGTTGCCGAGTGGTGGATTGACCGGCCCCGGCCAAAGATCGAGGGTGACGTGCGCCGCGTTCTCATTCCTGCGGATATTCAATCCATCAAGAAGCAGAGCCTGGAGTCCGCGAAGGATGTGCAGTTGCGCGTTCGCGAGCAGTTGCTGAAAAACTTTCAGGAAGACTATTTCGTCGCGGGATTTGAGCGGAAAGACGAATGGAGCGAATATCTGCTTATCCCGGGAGCGTCCCGTGTTCATTAAACAGATTGAAATGCGGGAGCTGCACATGCGGCTCCTGCACCCGTTCGAGACGAGCTTCGGTGTCACCCAGGAGCGGCGCATCCTTCTGCTCAAAGTGACAGATGGCGCACACGCCGGCTGGGGAGAAGTAACCGCAGGCGAAGGTCCCTTCTACAGCCACGAGACCGCGGAAACCGCGTGGCATGTCCTTCGCGATTTCATCATTCCCGGCTTTCTTAGCAGGAAAGCTCGTGAAATCCGCGGCCACAACATGGCGAAAGCCGGACTGGAAACGGCGCTCTGGGATCTCGAGGCCCGGATCAAGTACGTTCCGCTTTGGAAATTGCTGGGAGGAACGCGAGAGCGCATCGACTGCGGCGTCTCGATTGGCATTCAGCCTGCGATCGACAAGCTGCTGGCCAAAATCGATACCGAAGTGAAGGCGGGGTACCGGCGGATCAAAATCAAAATCAAGCCGGGCTGGGACGTTGAAGTGATCCGCCAGGTAAGGGCCGCGTTCCCGAACATCAAGCTGATGGGCGATGCCAACTCCGCATATACCCTGGCTGACGTGGATCTGTTCAAGAAGATGGACAAGTACAACGTGATGATGTTCGAGCAACCGCTGCATCACGAAGACATCATCGACCATGCCGAGCTTCAGAAGCAGATCGATACGCCGATTTGCCTGGACGAATCGATTCACTCCGCCGAGGACGCGCGAAAAGCCATCAAGATTGGCGCCTGCCGGATTATCAATATCAAGCTTGGCCGGGTTGGCGGCCACAGGGAAGCGCGCGCGGTCCACGATGTCTGCCGGGACAATGGCATACCCGTGTGGTGCGGCGGCATGCTGGAATCGGGCATCGGCCGCGCGCACAATGTTGCGTTGTCGAGCCTGGAGAATTTCTCGCTTCCGGGTGACGTCTCGGCCAGCAAGCGCTACTGGGTCGAAGACATCATCGATCCTCCCGTGGAAGTTTCCTCTGAAGGCCAGATCACCCAGCGCTCCGACTCGGGTATCGGTTACCGAGTCAAGGAAGACCTGGTCGAGCGTTTAACGGTCCGCTCCCAACTTTTCACCGCATGACTGTCTTCGAAGCCGACTGGCTGTGCCCTGTTTCCTCTCCTCCAATCCCCAACGGCAGGCTCGTGGTCGAAAATGGCCGGATCGGCGGTGACGCGACAGGTGAGGCTCACAATCGCGTTAGTTTCCCGGGTTGCGCCATCATCCCCGGCTTCGTCAACTCTCATGCGCATCTTGAACTGACGATCCTGCGTGGTTTTCTCGAGGACCTCCCGTTTGCCACCTGGATCCCTCGCCTCACGCGCGCCAAATACCAGCAGCTCACACCGGATGACATGCGAGTCTCCGCCCGTCTCGGCGCCATCGAAATGATTCGCGCCGGCGTGACGTGCGTGGCCGAGGTTATGGACCTCGGACCGGGCTGGCAAGCCATGCGGGAATTCGACCTTCAAGGGGTCGCTTATCAGGAGGTCTTCGGTCCTGCGGAAAGCCAATCCGTGGAAGCCCTCGCCGGTCTGCAGCAGAAGATCGACACATATCGGCCGAACGAAACCGAGACTCGCCGCATCGGCGTCTCACCGCATGCGCCTTACACAGTGTCTTCGAAACTCTTTGAGGCCGTTAACGAGTACAGTTTAAGCGCGAAGCTCCCGATGACCACTCACATCGCCGAGTCGAAGGAAGAGGGGCTTCTCGTCCGCCACGGCAGCGGGCCGTTCGCCGAAAGACTGCGGGAGCGCGGAATTCCATTTGCGGCCGCGGGCTGCAGTCCGATCGCCTATCTCGATCGATTCGGTCTGGTGCGGCCTGAGATGCTTCTGGTCCATGCCGTGGATCTCGAGGACACCGATTTCGATATGCTTCGGCAGCGAGGTCCTTCCGTTGCTCACTGTCCGAAATCGAATGCAAAGCTTGCTCACGGCATTTCGCCAATTCCGGAGATTCGGGGAACCGGCATCCGCCTCGGTCTCGGCACCGACAGCGTTGCCAGTAACAACGTTGTCGATATGTTCGAGGAAATGCGCGCCGCGATTTTCCAACAGCGCGGCCGCACTCAACGGCTTGAAGCCCTGGACGCGAAGGCCGCCTTTCGAATGGCAACACTGGGCGGCGCCGAGTGCCTGGGACTGAGCCGGCATCTTGGCAGTCTCGACCCCGGCAAGCGCGCCGACTTTGTTGTGGTGGACCTGAGTGATCCCGCCGTGCAGCCCGTCTACGATCCGATTGATGCCATGGTCTACTCGGCCTCGCGGCACAACGTTCGCGCGACATACATCGGAGGAAAGGAAATGAAGACCGATGCGGAGGAGATCGTCCGGGAGTGTGCGGTTATCGCGAGAAAACTGAGTTAAACACAAAGACACAAAGGGCACAAAGACACAAAGAAAAGCCGCAAACAAAAATCTTTGTTTGCGGCTTTTCTTTGTGTCTTTGTGCCCTTTGTGTCTTTGTGTTTAACCGGCGTTTACACCATCTCGAGCATGTGCCCGAGTTTGGCTTTCTTGGTTTTGAGGTAGTTCTGGGTTCGCTCGGATGGCGCGATCTCGATCGGAACACGTTCAGTCACCTGGATGCCGGCGGCATGCAGGGCTTCGAATTTTCGCGGATTATTCGACATCAGGCGCACGCGGGACACTCCGAGTTGGCGCAGCACCTCAGCGCAGAGCCTATAGTTCCGATGGTCGGCCTCGAAGCCGAGATGGTGATTCGCCTCGACCGTGTCGTGGCCGGAGTCCTGAAGCTCGTATGCCTGCAGCTTGTTCATCAGACCAATCCCTCGGCCTTCCTGAAGCTGATAAATAAGGATGCCGCTTCCACGCTCCCCAATCGTCTTCAACGCGAAGTGCAGCTGGTCACCGCAATCGCAGCGTCCGGAACCAAACACGTCGCCGGTGAGGCATTGCGAATGGATGCGGACGAGCGGAGCGTCATCTTCAGCGCAGGTCGTAGGAGTACCCATAACGAGCGCCAGCACGCTGTCGGTCTTGTCTTCGGACTCGAAACCGAAGATTCGAAAAGTGCCAAAAGCGGTGGGAAGGCTGGTTTCCGCGACCTTCGTGGTTTTCATGGGCGTGAATTATATCACGGTGCAGCGGGCTGGCTGCTGTCGAGCACAATATCGTCGGCCGTTCCCCGGCGGCCGTCCGGGCCTGGAGAGATCAGCTTAAAGGCCGTGCCACTGCTGACTTGGTAGTCGATGGGATGTCCCCAGGCGTCCTCGCGCACGAGATCGTTGATGTACGCGGGATGGAGGACATTCGTGAGGCTGACGATGTCTCGCGAGTCGGGAATTGAGCCGTTACGATCCCTGTACTTTGCAATACCATCGGCCAGCTTGCGGAGGCCCTCGATGGTCACCTTCCGGCGGCCCTCGTTGATAGCGGAGAGCAGCTCGTCGAGACTGATCCAATCGCGGTCGCCGAGGCGCACAGCGGCGATTTGCCATTCGCTGTCGGGCTTGCTTCGCTTGAATTGGAAAGCCAGAGTCACGCTCGCTTCAGCGATTGCCTCGGTATCGGTCTGGGACACGATGCGGCGAATTTCGATCGCGTCGGGGACGAGATTGGAGCGGCCGATCTCGGCAATTTTCTTTCTCGCCTCATCGTGGGAGAGACGGGCGGAAGTGCACGCGTTGAGGGCTAGAGACGTTAGAAGCAACACCTTAACAATTCGTCTCATTGTGTCGAGTCTAGCACACTGCCTTTGTGCCTTTGTGTCTTAGTGGTTAACCACAAAGGCACTAAGACACAAAGGCACAAAGGCAGTGTGCTAGACTCCAAAACAATGCAGGTGAACCTTCTTTTCTTCGCAACCCTCAAAGACATTGTCGGCGCGCGGCAACTGCAGTTCGATGTCCCGGCGGGCGCCACTGTGTCGGATCTGCTGACCCACCTCGAGGCCAGTTACCCTCGCATCAAGGACTACAGGCGGATCGTTTTGACCGCGGTCAACGAAGAATATGTCGATCAGCGGACGCTCATCCACGAGGGGGATGAAGTTGCGATCTTCCCACCCGTAAGCGGAGGTGAAGTCCAGTCGGACGCTCTCCTCATCAGCCGGCCGGGCGAGATCTATCAGATCACCCGGGATGCGATCGATGCGCAGAAGATCGCGCGCCGGATGCTGCGGGGGGAAGACGGCGCCATTTGCGTCTTCGAGGGTGTGGTTCGTAACAACTCGAAAGGAAAGCGCACACTGCACCTGGTCTACGAGGCCTACGAAACCATGGCGCTTAAGAAGATGGAAGAGATCGGCATCTTCGTTCGCCAGGCCTGGGATATCGACGGAATTGCCATGATCCACCGCCTTGGCCACCTCGACATCGGCGAAACCAGCGTCGCCGTTATCGTCACCTCCGCGCACCGCCGCGCCGCCTTCGACGCCTGCCACTACTCCATCGACAAGCTGAAGAAAGTCGTTCCCATCTGGAAAAAGGAATACTTTGAGGATGGGGAACTCTGGATCGAAGGGCAGTAGAAAACACAAAGACACAACGCGGCGTAGCCGCAACCAAATTTCTCGATTGGTTGAGGCGAGCGTATTCCCCTCCTGGGACAGGAGGGGTGGCTGCGCCATCAAGAGAGTAACCAGTTTAAACCGTCAGAGTGTCGGGAATGAAAGAGTCCTACAGTGAAGGTCTAGCAAACCACACTGGCCTCAGGTCATACGCAGGCGTCCGCAAGGATGTCGGCGGGACGTTGATAGAGGTACGTGCAGGCAGGGTATCGAGCCGCGAAATGAGGGCAAAGAATCAGGGTGCCGACAGCGTTCTTGAGCTTGGAAGGCAACATCGACTGCAGCGAAGGCTTAGGTTGCAGGAGAACCCTGCGAGGTCTAAGACCCCAGGCATGCATGGAAACATTCTGAAAGGGAATTGGGAGATCCCACGGTCGTCTGCGAAAGCAGACCGCGTCGGGAAGTCTAAGGACAAACGCCGATGATGAACGACAGTGGGAAGTCGGACCGAACCGTAGTACCTGAGAAGCCGCCGAACAAAGCGGACAGCCACGCAGCGGAGGTGGTGGAGGAAAGGGATCGGGCCAAGGGGAACTCGTCCAAGCGTGACAAACCCTGGACACTGAGCCAGCCCGGTTTGCCCAGTGCGCTGGAACGAGTCGGTCAAGCAGCACGACAGGATAGGAAGCTGCGCTTCACAGCGCTGCTGCACCACATTTACGACGTGGATCGACTGCGGAGGGCCTACTATGCCCTGGAGCATGATGCGGCCGCCGGGATCGACGGAGAGACGTGGAAGCACTACGGAGAGAGCCTGAGAGAAAACCTTCAGGATCTATCCGGACGGCTCGCACGCGGCGCCTACCGGGCAAGACCTGTTCGGCGTGTTTATATCGAGAAGGCGGACGGGCGGAAAAGACCGCTCGGTGTTCCAGTGCTGGAAGACAAAATCGTTCAGCGCTCCGCCGTCGAGGTATTGAACGCGATTTACGAGGGGGACTTCCTGGGGTTTTCTTACGGATTCCGGCCAAGGCGGAACCAGCATCAAGCGCTGGACGCTGTGGCATATGGAATGTGGAAGAAGCTGGTGAAATGGGTGCTTGATGCTGACCTTCAAAGCTTTTTGGACGTGGCTTCATAATGCACCCGTTGTCATGATGAATGAGTAAAGAGGTCCGGTTGGTGATCTACGACTTTGATTCGTATGCCCTTTCTGCGTCCACGAACGACATGAACGGCGTCAAGTTCGCCGCGCTTTACACGTTGCAACACAGTTTGCCGAGACACACCCAGTAGCAACGTCGCTTCAAGCATTGCCACGTACCCTTCGGGCGCTTCTTCAACAAATCGTGCACGCAATTCGTCGGTGATCCGAATCTGCCACGGTGCACCGGGAGTGACCTGTTCGCCCGGAATGATACCGGCGGCGAGCCAGCGATGAATCGTGGAAGGAGCAACCTGTAGGATCTCCGCAGCGCCGGCGATTGTGACCAGTTCGCCTTTTGGGGGTGTTGCAGGTGATTCGAAGCGCGCGATATTGCGATATCGTCGCAGGCACCCAACCTGGTTCGCGGTGAAACGCTCACCGCGGACGGTTTTGCGTCCTTGACGATTGAGAATGCCCGCAATGACGCCGTCAGGATAATGAACGGCGAGGCGTCGAACCAGTTCAATAGTATCTTCGTCGGTGCGTACACGCGCAGGGTTCAAGCGGGGCAAATGAAGGTTGAGTTCGGTAATCATGCCGCCGCGCCAACGCAGCGTAAGGTGGGCACGGAAATCGTCGCGCCGCACGGCAATGATGACTTCTTCGAGCAGCGTGCGCAGCAGTTCCTTCTTGTCGCGATCCGTGGTGGTCGGCGCATCCCACACTCGCTCGAGATCAGCGCCGAGAGCTCGAATGCGCCGATAGTCTTCGGGACTCAATGGAGGTGGACGCAATTGGCTTTTGCGCTCGAGCGCGGTTCTAGCCCGCTCGAGATCACTCAAGCGCTGTTCCCATTCCGCTTCCAATCCGCGAGCCACGAGTCTGTTCTCCGGATCCACGGCACGATAGCGACGCTCCGCGCGTTGTGCTTCGTAGTGGGCCCTTTCTACAGCCAGACGCCACTGTGCGAGCGCCGTATCGTGGTCGGATTCGAGTTGTTGTGTGGCCTGCAGTGTGGCCTCAAAAGCGGCGGGTTTGAGCGCTTCAAGAAGGGCATCGGCGACGGCCTGATCGATTTGCACGCCGCCGATGTTCAAGCAAAAGATGCCGCGACCGTTGACGATGTTCTTGCCGGCACAATAGTAACCGGGACGTGCGTTTCTTCCTGGGTATTGAGTGCGTAGCTTACGACCACAGTGACCGCAGGTCGCAATCCCTTGCAGCAGGGCGGCGCCTTCTCTCACAGCCCCTCCCGGTTGGTGCGGTCGGGGACGGATGTTGGCGCCGATGCGCGCTTGGTTGGCGTCATAGGTTGCCCGGTCAATATAGCCTTCGTGATGATCATGAATCAGAACCGCCCATTGCGATTGGGGTAACTTACGGCTTCGTCGCTTGATTTTACCCTCCTGGTCCAGCACCCGTTCATGGCGACTCTTGCCATAGACGTAGGCGCCTGCATAAACGGGATTGGTGAGAATGCTGTGAATCGCCGTATAGGTCGGATCCCCCCAGCGGATTTCGTTGCCATCGTTGTACTGCGCCGGAAATGATAAGCCTTCGGAGCGCAACCATAACCAGACACGACGCGCTGACCCGAGCTCGGCAAAGCGGGCAAAGACGCACCGTATAGCCTCTCGGACGGCCTCATTGGGATGCAGCAATACCTGTCCCTCGTCCTCGCCCCAAATGAAGCCAGTGGGCAATCCGCGCCGTAACTCGCCTCGAGCGGCCTTGTTGCGAATGCCACCTTCGAGGCGCGCACGAATGATGTGTAACTCCGCTTCACTCATGGTGCCCTTGAGCCCCAGTAACAGTCGGTCATTGAACCATGCCGGATGATAGAGACCGTCGGCATCGCCGATCAAGGTGTCCGTCATGGCACACAAATCGAGCAGGCGGTACCAGTCGGCATTGTTGCGTGCCAGACGAGAGACTTCGAGGCCCAGCACAATGCCTACCAGTCGCATCGCAACGGCGGCGATGAGGCGGGCAAATCCGGAACGCTGGTCAGCGCTGGCACCGGACAGGCCGAGATCTTCGTCGACGACGGTGACCTGTTCGCGTGGCCAGCCCAGTTCAACGGCGCGATTAGCCAACGCATACTGCCTTTCGGTGGATTCACGATTGTGTTCCACTTGCGAAGGCGTCGATTGGCGCACGTAGACGAAGGCGTCGCGCTGCAGATGGGCTGGTTTGATTTTGCTACGGTCAGTCATGATTGTGCTCCTCGCTTTGGTTGGCTATCGCTGCCTGCGAAATCAGCCGTGCCAGCACCTCGACGACGGCCTTTTGTTGTTCCTCGTTCAGCAATCCCCACGCGTCGTTGTCGGGGATCGGGTCCTCCAGAATGCCCAGACTCAGTTGCACGTTGGCGCTCCTTTCCGGCACGCGTACCCGCCGCCGCTTCATCCGGTGCGGGAAGTTGACGCAGCAGAGCATCCACGATGGTGCGTGCATGCAGCAAATCTGAGAGCGGAGCAAGGGTGACGTCGGCCGACAGATCGTCAACTGAGGTATGTTCCGACGATGGAAAATCAGTCCATGCCGCCGGAATGAGCGATCGACTGCCATCGGGCAGAACTAAAAGCAAATGCACACGACCTTGCCGATGGAGTCGCCCCTGTACCACAAGGGACTGACCTTCAAAGGCATGGTGTGATCGAGTGATGATGACGCTTGGAGGAAGTTCCCGGTGATGGGTAGTGTGTGGCTCTTTCCTTCGATACGTTGAAGCATGAATGGTTAGTGAAGTTTCTCGAGCATCGGATAGCGGACCAGCGCGTGATTCGGTTGATCCAGAAATGGCTCAATGCGGGCGTGCTGGAAGATGGGAAGCGGATGGTCAGCGAGATCGGTACCGTACAAGGCGGCAGCATATCGCCGCTTTTAGCGAATATCTATCTCCACTACGTGTTGGACCTGTGGATTGAACAATGGAGGAAGACGAAAGCCAAGGGCGACGTCCTCGTTGTCCGGTTTGCGGATGACTTCATTGTCGGATTCCAGCATCGGAAGGAAGCCGAACAGCTACTGGACGAACTGCGAGATCGTTTCGCCAAGTTCGGACTGAGGCTGCACCCCGAGAAGACGCGGCTGATCGAGTTTGGCCGGTTTGCAACAGAGGACCGGAAAGCTCGCGGCGAGGGAAAACCGGAGACGTTCAACTTTTTGGGATTCACGCACTGTTGCGGGATCGACCTGAAGGGAAAGTTCACGGTGATTCGGAAGACGATGCGGTCCCGGCTGTTGAAGAAGCTCAAGGCCGTCAATCTGGAACTTCGGCAGCGGAGGCATCAGCCGATCAATGAGCAAGGACGTTATGTTCACGCGTTGGTCAGTGGGCACGTCCGCTATTACGGCGTTCCATTCAACAGTCGCGCCATCCGGGCGTTTCGGGCGATGGTCGTCCGGCTATGGCAGAAATGGCTGAGTCGCCGGAGCCAGAGAGGCTACCTGACGTGGGACCGCATGACGTGTTACCTCGATCGATGGGTTCCGCCCGCTGTCATCTGTCATCCTTATCCGTCGGCCCGCTTTGGCGGCTGACCTGAGGCAAGAGCCGGATATGGGAAATCTGTACGTCCGGATCCGTGCGGGGGGTGGAGAGTGATCTCCATTCCTACCGCGACAAATGCCGCGAAGCCACCTTTGAAAGGCGCGGCCGGGGTGGTCAGTTCGGCGAAAACGTCGGCGCGCCGGTCTGACCACCCCGTCTGCGCCGCTTCGGAACGGGATCTTTCTTTTAATGGCGCAGCCACCCCTCCTGTTCCAGGAGGGGAATACCCTCGCCTGACAATCTTTCGCTCCCCCGAAAACCGTCTCAAAAAAGGGTTATAAGTCCGACGTTCGGCCCAGACCTTGTTTTAGAGCCCGCTCATAAACCAATCTTCCGATCGCGACATCCTCCAGCGCGAGGCCCTGGGATTTGAAGAGCGTGATATCCGAACGATCGGTTCTTCCCGGGATCAAGCCCGGCACGACGTGCCGCAGCTCGACGAAATCTTCCCAACGACGGCGGCCGGTTTCGATGACACCCACAAACTCACCAACCTCGATCTTCGCCTGTTCGACGGAATCCACGACGACCCGGTTCGCGCGCAGAACGGCCTCGTCATCGATCTCTTTCCGGAGCAGCGAATTGCCGCCGGCTGCAGTGACGTGTGTGCCCGGCTGCAGCCATTCCCCTTTCAGGACCGGCTCGCGGCTGCTCGTCATCGTCGTCACGATCTGGCTGGAACGCACGGCCTCGTCCGGGGAACCAGCCGCTACGAGCCTGGCCTTCACCTGCGGCTGCATCTTCCGGATGAATGCTTCACGGCGGTCGGAATTTCGATTCACGATCCACACCCGCTTCAAACTGCGAACCGAATCCATGGCGAGCAACTGACTTTGGGCTTGCCAGCCTGCACCGAACAGCGTGGCCTCACTCGCGTCGGGATTCGAGAGCAGCCGGGTCGCAAGACCGGTCGCCGCGCCCGTACGAATCTGGCCAAGCGTGTCCGCTTCCATCATTGCGACGAGGTCGGTTGTCTGTGCGTCGTACAAAAAGAACAGGAACTGCGCCTTGCCGGCGCCGACCGTGTAGGCCTTGTATCCGAAATAGCCCGGAACGGCGCCCGCCATGATATGCAGGGTGGTTCCCGGCATGCGCAGCCGGTTGCGCGAGTTGGTAAATGCTCGACCCTTGGCCTGATCCCCGAATGCCGCTTCGAGAGTTTCGATGACCTCCGGCACAGTGACAAGCTGCTGGACCTCTTCCTCTTTGATGTACAGGATCTTCATGGTGAATTCAAAAATTGATCCGGGCGCCCAGTACGATAACCCGGTTGCCTACTGCAGAGGTGATGCGGCCGAAGTCCGTCGAGTTAATGTCGGTATTGGGAGAAGCGAATTGCGGCTTGTTCAGAACATCCAGGAAGTCGGCGCGAATCTCAACAGTTCTTCCTTCCCGGATTTCGAACCGCTTCAACACATTGGCGTCGAGCTGAATGGTGCCCGGACCTTCCATCACGTACGGCGCAAGATTGCCGAGCCGTCCCGGTGTGGGATTCACCATGATCAGGTTGCCCGAGCTATTGGCGATAGCCTGAAGTTTGCTGCTCTCCGCGAGTCCCTGCGCATTGGTCAGGCTTTGAATGGCAGGGTCGGGAACCGTCTTCAGTCCGGCAAAGAACGTTGCGCCGTTGCTGCCGCGTTGAACGTGTCCCTTCGCCGGTAACGGCCCGACAAGCGTCGGAGTGTTGTCCGCGAACTGATTCAACGACTGCACCCCGGAATCGAAGCCCAGCGGCGGGCCCGAAAACAAATTGAATATGGTGCCGATCTGCCAGTGTTCGGTTAGGCGTGCGAGCTTGCCCGCGGAGTTTCCCAGAAAGCGGCGGCCGGGACCGAAAGGCAGCTCAACCGTGCCGTTGGTACGAGCGATGTGGGACCTGTTGAAACCGAGAATACGTTTGTCCGCATGACGATCGCGGCCGTTGCGGTAGCTGTTCTGCAGGTCCTGCGAATCGCCTTCCTCTTCGCCGAGCGCCTTGCTCCACGTGTAATTGCTCTGGAGTGTCCAGCCCTTTGAAAAACGCTTCTCTACTTCGACCTGGAAGGAATGATAGGTCGAATTGGCCAGGTTGCCTGTGAGTACCGCCTCGCCGAACTGCGGGTTGGCCACAATGAAATTCTCGGGCAAACCTGCGCGCCGGACGAGGCCGCCGGGCACACCTGTGAAATCCGCTGTGGAGTTCAGGTACTCCGCAAACGCGCCGGCGCTGTTAAATGCAAAGAACGAGCGCGTGTCCTGCAAAGCCCTCAATGAAGCGGATCCCCGGACTGTCGTGCCGTTCACGCGGCCCAGGCCAAGGTTCAGGCCGTTGAAGATCC
>Ga0137409_10005582_pt1 | contig 13101 bp, 17 predicted proteins | sample CZODoug1_16funga_FD_122059 | JGI IMG/M metagenome (GOLD analysis project Ga0137409, IMG submission 122059) | Vadose zone soil fungal communities from Angelo Coast Range Reserve, California, USA - CZODoug1_16fungal (Hybrid Assembly) | ecosystem: Environmental > Terrestrial > Soil > Vadose zone...
GTTGGTGCATTACGCCGGCAAGCAGGTCGAAGCCAACGACACGCGTGCGCTGCTGGCACATCCGCATCACCCCTATACCGCGGGCTTGCTCGCCGCGTTGCCCGAGCACGCCGCCGGCCGCAGGTTGCGATCGATTCCGGGCGTTGTGCCCGGACTGCACGATCGGCCGCATGGATGCCTCTTTGCGCCGCGCTGCGCGCTCGCCAACGACCTGTGCCGCACAACTCCGCCGCATCTGGCCGATGCTGCGCTCGGGCGCGCGTTGTGTCATACGCCGATCCTTGCGGGCAACGAGCCGAGTGGCAAGGTCGCCGCCGTGCACGGTGACCTCCAATGACTCAGCCCGCGACGTTGATTTCCGCCACCGACCTGCACCGCGACTACGACGTACGCCGCGGTCTGTTCGCGCCGCGTGCCACCGTGCACGCACTGGCGGGCGTGTCCTTCACGCTGGCAGCGGGCAAGACGCTGGCGGTGGTGGGCGAATCCGGTTCGGGCAAATCCACGCTCGCACGTTTGTTGACGCTAATCGAAACGCCGAGCGCGGGGCAACTGATCATCGACGGCATCGACGTCTCGGCGGGGCGTCGCGGCGAGAGCGCGCAGCAGAGGGCACAGCTGCGGCGCGATGTGCAGATCGTGTTCCAGAATCCGTACGGATCGCTCAATCCGCGCCAGACCATCGGCCGCACGCTCGAGGAGCCGCTGCTCGTCAACACCGGGCTCGATGCGTCGGCGCGGCGCGCCGCCGCGCACGAAATGCTGGCGCGCGTTGGCCTGCGTGCTGAGAGCTATCACCGCTATCCGCACATGTTCTCCGGCGGCCAGCGGCAACGCGTTGCGATTGCGCGGGCGCTGATGTTGCGGCCCAAGATCCTGGTACTCGACGAGCCGGTGTCGGCGCTCGACGTATCGATTCGCGCGCAGGTCCTCAATTTGCTCGCCGAGCTGCAAGAGGAGTTTGCACTCGCCTATGTATTCATCTCGCACGACCTGTCGGTCGTGCGTTATCTCGCCGACGAGGTGCTGGTCATGTATTTGGGCACTGCGGTCGAAATGGGCACGCGCGCAGCAATCTTCAGCACGCCGCGTCATCCGTATACGCAGGCGCTGTTGAGCGCGACCCCGAGCACTGATCCGGCCGCCAAGCGCCGGCGCATCATTCTGCGCGGCGAATTGCCGTCGCCCTTCGCGCCGGCCGTGGGCTGCGTGTTTCATCCCCGCTGTCCGCTCGCTATCGAACGCTGCCGGAGCGAGGCGCCGCCGATGGCGGGACCGGTTACGCAACGCGCGGCGTGTTGGGTGGCCAATGCGGCGGGCGCGGATTCCAACACGCTTGCGAGCGAGGGCATCGTCGCGGCGTAGTCGTGTTTGCTTGCGAGTCAACGTGGCGACCGCGGTTTCCGCTCGGTACCCGTCGTGGCTGCCGTGACCTTGCTCAGTGACCGCACGACGCGGCGCACCGGTGCCAGTGCGCGTTCGACCGCACGCGCACGAACGGCCTCTTTTGCCCGGCGGAACGCAGCGGCGATGTCAGCCTGAACGTGCTGCCGCAATACCACGCGCGCACGCGCGGACGCCCCGTTGCGCCGGGGTCGCGTTGCGGGCTGCACGGCATCCTGCGCGGCCAGCAGCTGCAGGTCGTGCAGTTCGCCCAGATCTTGCTGGATTCTCGTCAGCCGGCGCGTTGCCAGACGGGCGTCAAGCGACCACTGCTCCAGGCTCTCCAGCAGATAGCGCAACCGCTTGACCGCGATCCGTGCTCTGTGTGCGGCCGCGATCCTGGTTCGTACCCGGCGCAGGCGGTCTGCCACGCGGGTCGACTGTGCCACGAGCAGGGCCGCCAGCGCGGTCGCCATGGTGGCTTGCGATTTTGCGCGATCAGGTTCGATCCGCAACCGGTCGTGGCGTAATTGCGCGGACAGGCGCGCCGCTGCCGGCGCCATATCCCTCGGCAGTGCCGCGGCCAGCGCCTCGTGCGCACGCCTGCGTTTGACGGCGACGCGCCTTGCCAACCACTGTGCGCCGGCCTGGCGTTCACGCGGGCCGCGCGCAATGATGTCTGCGAGGTGAAGTTGCTGCACGTCGAGGTCGCGGGCACGCCCGGCCAGGCGCGAAAGCCGCTGCAATTCACGCTCAACGTCGGGGCTCACGGAAGCGCGCAGCAGCGGGCGCCAGGCGCGCAGCCAGCTGCGCAAGCGCCGCAGCGCAACGCGAAAGTCGTGAATTGCCTCCGGGTCAACATGGGTCGACGCGATGTCGTCGATGCGGTCGCGCCGAGACGCTGGTGGCGCCTGAGGCGTAATCCGTGCGGCCGCCATCAGAACGCGCCGCAAGTAGCCGCGCGCGACAAGGCGAGCGCCGTATTGCGGATACCGGCCGAGCACCTTCGCAGGCAGGTTCAGAGTCGCCACTGGAACATTTGCGTCATGGGCTCGCGCGCGGACGCAGGCCAGCACAGCGAGGCGAGCAACAAAGAGGTTTCACTGTCCCACATCGTGATCTGCATCGTGCCCGCGCCGTCCACATCGCCTACGCCCACCTTGGCGGCGAACTTGAAGCGACGGGTGCGGGTCAGCTGCCGCGCGATGTCACCTCAACGGCCGGCGAGTGCAGCAGTGTCTGGTACACCACACAGTAGCGCTCCGTCAGGCGTACCAGGGTTGACACCTGCTCCGGCGGTGCATCGGTAACAAGGTCAAACGACAAGCGGATACGCTGGAATCCGACCGGCACGTCCTTGGCGACACCCAGCGTGCCGCGAAAGTCCAGATCGCCTTCCGCGCGCACGGTGGCGTCGCGCAATTCAATCGCCAGGGCGGTCGCGACCGCGCGCAAGGTCACGCCGGCGCAGGCCACCAGCGCCTCCAGCAGCATGTCCCCGGAGCAGGCCTGTTGTCCCGTGCCGCCGGTTGCAGGATGCAATCCCGCTTCCACCGGCGCGCGTGCGGTGTTGACCCGACAGCTGACGCCGGCGCCGGCATGTCCTTCGGCGCGCAGCGTGATCAAGGCCGCCTCCGGTTGCGCGCGATAGCGATCCTTGAGCGGCGCCTGCAGCGACCGCAATTCGTCGGCATTCATCGCCCTGATTCTCCCAAGATTGAACCGAATGAGACTTGCGGCCGCCGCTCGCTCCCAAGCACCGAATGACCGGCGCGATCGCGCGGACCTGCGCGCGGTCGATTGCGTCCTATCCGTATTTCCACCAGAGCGTGGCGGCGACGGCGGCCGGAACGCCGAAGAGTACGAGAAATACCGGCAACTCTTCGCGCACCGAGTAGCCGGCCTGCAGCACGCCGAATCCCATATTGACAAGCGCGACGGCGAGCCATACCGGAATGAAGATCTTCGCGCCGCTTGCTATCGATTGCATGCCGCCGCCCCATCGCGCGCCGGCAAAGGCAAACACAGCGAGCAGGACCAGGCCGGAAACGATGATCACCAGCGTCCGCATTGTCAAAGACTCCAAAGGTTTGGCATCGATCTCCCGCAGCGCTTCCGTGATCTGGAAAACCAAGCGCGCGGCGCGCGAGCAGCGATTACGCCGATGCGCCGGCGCAGAGAATGTAGGACATCCAGGGTCGAGGTCCGCACGGTGACGCACTGTCGGGTACGCGCGCAACGACGCGATCGCCCGCGAATCCAGCCGACCGTACTCACGCCCGGACCGGGCCGTCTCCGGCGATCTGGCGATAGACCCACGCGCCCAATGCGGCGCCCGCAATCGGCGCTAGCCAGAACAACCACAATTGTCCTAACGCCCAATCGCCCACAAATACTGCAACGCCTGTGCTGCGCGCAGGATTCACCGATGTATTGGTCACCGGAATGCTGATCAGGTGGATCAGCGTCAGCGCGAAACCGATCGCGATCGGCGCGAAGCCCGACGGCGCGCGTTTGTCGGTGGCGCCAAGAATGACGACCAGAAAGATCATCGTCATCACCACTTCGCTCACCAGTGCCGCGAGTAGCGAATAGCCGCCCGGCGAATGCGCCGCGTAGCCGTTGGCTGCGAATCCGGCGCTGGCGTCAAATCCGGCCTTGCCGCTGGCAATGACGAACAGGACGCTGCCCGCGACAATTCCCCCCAGCACCTGCGCGACGATGTAGGGCAGAAGCTTCGCTGCAGGGAAGCGGCCTCCCAACCACAGCCCAACCGATACGGCCGGGTTCAGATGACAGCCTGAGATAGGACCAATCGCGTAAGCCATCGTCAGCACGGTCAGCCCGAAGGCGAGCGACACGCCGAGCAACCCGATGCCGACGCCGGGGAACGCGGCTGCCAACACCGCGCTGCCACAACCTCCCAAGACGAGCCAGAACGTGCCGACAAACTCCGCCGCATATGTTTTCATTTTTTCCTCCTATTGTTATGGTCTCACTGACCGCACCCAGGTCCGGCTCGGAAAATTCGCAGCAAAGATAATCCGCAAATCGCCCGGCAAATTCGAGCGCAATCGTCGTTCGGTCTGAGTTGCAGGGTTGTTGTCCTAGTCTGCATCGATTTCGAAATCCGCCGCGGCAGCAGCGACGACATCGGCGCAACGACCCTCGCAGCACCGCGACACGATGCGGCACGAATCTTACTGACCCGCCGTGCGTTGCGCCCGGGCGATGACCGGCGCGCCGCGCCTGGGCGTTCGTCCGCTCGCAAGAACGCCCTGCAGCTGCGCTGCCCCGCCAGTGTGTGCACCGGCGGCCCGCACGTTGCTGCACTCGCAGCCTGTTCTCAGCCTTCGTGCAGCTGCTGGCGCCGCTGCTGCAGGAAACGCCGCACCGCCGGATCGATCTCCAGGCCGATGGCGCGCTGGTAGGCCCCATCGGCGCGCTCGCGGTCGCCGGCGCGCGCCAGCAATTGCGCACGCGCCGCCCAATACGGCTGATATTGCAAAAGCCGCGTGTCCGCTGCAATCGAATCGAGCGCGGCGAGCGCGGCAGTGGCGCCGCGCGTCTCGGCCAGCGCTACCGCCCGATTGACCGCTACGACCGGCGAATCGGTCAGCGCCAGCAGCGCGTCGTACAAGCTCTCAATCGCATGCCAATCGGAGCGCCCCGTGCGCCGCCGGACCACGTGCGCCGATTGCACGGCCGCTTCGAGCTGAAAGCGGCCGACGACCTGCATCGCGCCGGCGCGCGTGAGCAGCGCCTCCGCCTGGTCGATCAACTGCGCATCCCACAGCGCCGGATCCTGATCCGCGAGCGGCACGTAGTCGCCGCGCGCATCGCGCCGCGCCGCGCGCCGCGCTTGTGCGTGCAACATCAGCGACAGCAGTCCCAGCGCTTCCGGTTCTTTCGGCAGCAGCGAAACGACCAGCCCGCCAAGCCAGATCGCCTCTTCTGAAAGGTTGCGGCGGCGTGCCTCGGTGCCGGCTGGATCGGACCAGCCTTCGGCAAACGCGGCGTAGATCGCATCGAGCACCGCGGCCAGCCGCGGCTGCAGCTCATCGCTGTCCGGTACGCGCAATGGAATGCCGGCTTGCCGGATCTTGCTCTTGGCGCGCACCAGCCGTTGTCCCATGGTCGCGGGCGCGACCAGGAATGCCGAAGCGATCGTGGCTGCATCGAAGCCCAGGATCGTCTGCAAGATGAGCGGCGCGCGCACGCCGGCATCGAGCGCCGGATGGGCGCACGCGAACATCAACTCCAGCCGATGGTCCGGAATCGCGCTCGTGTCATCTTCATCTTCAGCAAGTTCGGCAAGCAGCAGCAAGTGTTCGGCCGAGCGCTCGTGCGTGTGCCGCAGTCGCGCCGCGTCGATCAACTTGCGCCGCGCCGCCGTCAGCAGCCATGCTTCGGGCGTGTGCGGCGCACCGTGCGCCGGCCAATCCTCGAGCGCGGCGGCGAAGGCCTCGGACAAAGCGTCTTCGGCCCCCGCCACATCGCGCGTGCGCGCCGCCAGGAATGCAACCAGCTTGCCGTAGCTGCGGCGTGCTGCCGCCTCCGCAATGGCGTGCGCGGATTCGGGCGCCGACGACGGCCTCGATAAGCCGGCCACCTGAGTTGGCGCCGATCCGGTGTTGGCGCTTTCTGAGGACCTCGGTGCGCCTGTCTCCTCTGCGGGCGCAGGCGTCATATCGGGTCGCCGCTCACCGGGGCGGCGCGTGGGAGCAACATCGCCGAGAGTTACATCGACCAGATCGGCCGGACCTCGATCGTGCCGTGGCTCGCGCCCGGACAGCGTGCCGCCCATGAGAGCGCGGCGTCGAGATCCGGCACGTTGATCAGAAAGTAGCCGCCAAGTTGTTCCTTGGTTTCGGCGTACGGACCGTTGAGCACCTGGCTCTTGCCGTTGGCCACGCGCACGGTAGTTGCCGATGCAGTTGGCTGCAGCCGGTTGCCGCCGGTCATCACGCCGGCCTTTTTCATCGCTTCGGTGTACGCGCCGTAGGCGGCCAGCATCTGGCTCTCATCGGCTTTGCTCGCGGACTGCATGCCGGTTTCGTTCGAAAAGATCAACAACATGTATTCCATGACATCTCCTCGTCGGGTGGACACGGAGCATCGTGCTCCGATATGACAATGACGTCCGAACCGGGTCGATTTCGACAATGGGGGCAGGTTTTTCTGTTCGCTTCGCGCATCGGCCGCGATTGCCGCAGAGCGCGGCGCGCGCGAGCGCAAATCTATGACTTCGCCTTGACCGCGCTCATCGGCGCTTCATTGACGATCAGCTGGAACACATCGGGCCGGCTGTAGTGGCCGGCCACATCGAAGTCGAACTTGCCGCGGCCGATGTCATTCAGGTCAAGTGTTGCGGTCAGGATCGTTTCACCGCCGAAATCCGGCCCCGCCAGCACCTTGCCGAGCGGACTCACGATCAAGCTGCCGCCGCGCATCAACACGGCGTCGGGCGAATCGCCGAGCGTCACGCGCACAGTGGCCGGAAAGTCTTTCTTGCGCAGGTATTGGCAGGCGGACAGGACAAAGCAGCGGCCTTCGAGCGCAACGTGCTGCATGGTCGGCAGCCACGTGTCGCGATCGTCGGCGGTGGGCGCGCAATACAGCGCGACGTTCTTCGCGTACATCGCCATGCGCAGCATCGGCATGTAATTTTCCCAGCAAATGACCGCGCCGATCCTCCCATAGGGGCTTTCCACCGCGGTGAGCGTGGAGCCGTCGCCGAAGCCCCAGATCATCCGCTCCATTGCCGTGGGCATCAGCTTGCGATGTTTGCCGAGCAGCCGGCCATCGGGCGCGAAGAAGAGCACCGTGCAGTAGCAGGTACCGAGTTCGCGCTCGATTACGCCGATCACGACGTAGCTCCCGTGCGCGGCCGCCGCTTCGGCCAGCCGCGCCGTCTGCGGCCCTGGGACGTCGATCGCGGCCTCCAGATAGAGGCGGAATTCTTCGCGCCCCGCAGGATCGCGCGCGCCGACCACCAGTCCGAAGTTGAGGCCCTTGGGGTAACCCGGGATGAATGCTTCCGGAAACACAATCACCTGCGCTCCGGTCGCGGCAGCTTCGCCGATCAATCGCACCGCCTTGCCGACGCCTGCCTCGGTGTCAAACGGCACTGCGCCCGCCTGCACGACTGCAACCTTGACTCGTGTTTCTCTCGCGTTGGCACCCACGATGTTGCTCCTCAGTTGCCCTCAATCCGTACCAGCTTCATTCGTCCTGACGCGCCGCTCTTGATCGACACGCAGGACTTGGCGCAACCGAAGTGGCGGGCGATCAATTGCCGCAATTCCCGATTGGCCTTGCCATCGATTGGCGGCGACTTCAGGCGCGCGAGCCAGGTGCCGTCGGCCTGCGCGATCACTTCGCTGACTTTGGCGTTGGGTCTTACTTTGACCTGAATCGTTTTCATTCGTGTGTTATGGAACCGGGGCGCCGGCAAGTGCGTCGCGTTTCCAGGTGGCGCAGTCGCACCTCTTCTACCACTGGTCGTGGCGCTCGCGTCGCTCTTGCCGGTAGTTTGTCACCTCCAACCGGATGCCATCGGGATCCGTAACAAAGGTTGCCCAGTAGTCAGGCGCGTAGTCCGGATAGTGCGTGGCATCAGTGGCAGCGAAGCCTGCCGCTTGCGCCGCGCGCGCGATCGTCGTCACGTCGGCGATCGATGCAACGCGCAGGCAGAGGTGATGCAGGCCGGGCGCGTAAGGATTGTGTTCGCTTTGCGCGCGCGCCGGTCGCAAAACAAATCCGAAGTGACGGTTGTAGTACTGGACGTGCGGATCGACGCCGATCGCAAAGTTGTTCTTGCGAAAACCCAGCAGCGGCATCAGGCGGTCATAGAACGCCTCGGAGCGCGCCAGATCGGCGACAGCGATGTAAATGTGATCGATGCCGATGACCTCGGACATGGTTGTTTCCAGCAGTGGGTCGAAGCGCTGATTCCAGGACCGCGGCGCAGCGGCGCCGATTTATGAACAATTAATCCCGAGATTCAGAACGGTAAAGGACTTTGCGCCGCCATACGCCGATAGTGGCTCCAATGGATCAAGAGATGCATTTCACAGCAGGCGGGGAGATCACTCATGACGAAGGAACGCAAACCGAAACGGGACAGCATTTTTTGCGTTGTCGCCGAGAGCTACCTGGACCTGGGCCAGAACCTGGTTGAATTGTTCGGCCGACTCGGCCGGGGCATTCATGGCGGCGCCGCCGTCGCTTGCGCTGCCTTGACGGTCATTCTGGCTGGCACTTTTCTTTAGCGGATCGGCGGTCCGCACCCAGGACGTGATTATTGCGTCCCCTGATGCAGGATTTGTAACACGTGTCGGAGTTTGTTCGCGAATAACGTAGTTGTTGTTGTGGGCCCGCGGTTGTGCGCGCGGATGCGGGTGAAACGGAGCATCCGAAATGCAGTGGGCGATCTTGGTTTCGTGAATCCCACTGCACGGATACGCGCACGGTCAATGGCGGTCGGCCAACGAGCGCGGGCCGGGTTCGATTGATTTGCAACCTTGGGAGAAGACGATGACGAATTCATTCAAAAACACCGGATCGATTCCGTCGCGCAAGAATTCGAGCTGGCTCCTGCTAGCGGGTATTGGCGTGCCGGTCGCCGTCGCGGTCATCGCGCTGTCGATCGTCATGACGCGTTCGAGTCAGGCGTCGCACGCTGCGCCGCCCGCGGCCGTGAGCGCGCCGCCGACGGCCGCTGCGCCGACCGCCGATGCGAAAAACAGCGAACCGATGCCCGGCGATGGCGCCGACAAGGCCTGGAATTACGGCGGCGCGAATTGAGTGGTTGCGCGCCGCTGGCAGCGGCGCGCAATCGCTGATGAGCCAGTAGCACGAAGGGTGGGTGACTCGCAGGCTACTGCTGTTTGATCGCCTCGATCTGGATCAGCAGGTGGATGTCGTCAGGCAGGCCCTTAGCGACGCCATAGTCCATGCCCCACTGACTGCGCATGATCGTTGTCTCGAAGTCACCGCCGCAGGTTTCGCGCTTGAGCATCGGATTTTCGTAGCAATTGAAATTGGTGGCCTTGAGCGTCACCGGCATGGTCTTGCCCAGCATGGTCAAGGTTCCATAGGCCTCGCTGATCTTGTCGCCATTGAAGCTGAACTTGTCGGCGACAAACTTGGCGCTGCCATTGTTGTCGGCGTCGAAGAAGTCCTTGCTCTTCAGATGTTTGTCCAGCAACGGCACGCCGGTGTCGACCGAGGTCACGTCGATCGTGATTTCCGCCTTGCCGGTCTTGGCGGCGCGGTCGATCGTCACTGACCCGTCCTTCTTGTCGAAGCGGCCGCGCAAGGTCGAGGTGTTGAAGTGCTTGCTCTCGAACGTCACGAACGTGTGGTTCGGGTCGATGTTGTAGGTGGCGCTTTCAGCTTGTGCTAATCCCGTGACGGCGAAGAGGGCGGCGCAGATAAGAGGTTTCATCATCATCAATTTCCTTCTGGTTGAAAAGCGGCTTGAATGTGAGAGGTCGATTCCAGAGATTAATTCGAGAGATCGGATCGGAAGGTCGGTTTGGGAGGTCGCGGATGGGATCAACACCAGGCGACACCGGAAGCCTCAGCGCTACAGGGCACCAATACCGGTCAGCGCCAGCTTGAACTTGACTTGCACATCGTTGGCGACCATCGACGTATCTTTCCAGTCGCCATCGCCGATGCGGAAGTCGAGCCGCTTGATCACGAAGGCTCCCGTCGCGGTCGTGTTCGCCCCCGCCTGCGTCAGCGCGAAGGGCACGACCACGTTTTGGGTCGTGCCTTTGATCGTCAACTTGCCGGTCATTTCGTATTTGGCGGGGCCCGCGGCCTTGACCGCGGTGCTCTGAAACGTCGCCTGCGGAAACTTGGCAGTGTCGAACCAGTCGGCTTTCACGATTTCAGCGTCGCTCTCGGCGGCGCCCAGCGACACGCTCGCAAGATCGATCGTCAGACCGATCTTCGCGGCCTCGGGCTTCTTCGGATCGAAGCCTATTTGCGCGTCGAACTTGCGAAACTTGCCATCCACCGGCACGCCCATCTGCTTGCTCGTGAACGCAATCTCGCTGGCGGCCGCGACCAGTTGCTGCGCGCCAGCCGGCGCTGACGCGATGACAAACCAGGCAATGAGAAATCGACGGAACATCATCGTTTAGGACTTTCAGGTGCGACCGGGCCACATGCGCGCCAGCAAGCGATCACGGTCGATGAAGTGGTGCTTCAGCGCGGCGCCGATGTGACCCGCGACCAGCAGCGCCAGCGTGTAGGCGAGGTATTTGTGCAGCGGCTTCAGCACCGCGGCCAACGCCTTGTCGGGTGCGACAAGGTCCGGCAACGGCAGCACACCAAATACGACCACGGGGAAACCGGCGGCCGAACTGTAGGTCCAGCCCGCAAGCGGCACCGCGAAGAACAGCACGTAGAGCGCCTGGTGCAGCCGGTGTGCGGCGACCTGTTGCCACGCTGGCATTGCCGCAGCGGGCGGCGGCCGCCGCAGCAGCCGCCACATCAGGCGAACAGCAGAAAACGTGAGGATCGTGATGCCGGCCCACTTGTGCCAGTTGAAGAGCTTTAACCGCAACGGCGACAAGGGCAGGTCCGACATATACAGGCCGACGCTGAATGAAATCGCGATCGCAATCGCGAGCAGCCAATGCAGAGCAATGGCCGAATGGCTATAGCGGTCGACGCCAGCGCCTGACATGCTGAGAGAGGGAGCAAAGCGGGAAGATTGGGAGGTTGCCAGCGCGAATTTCGATCAATTCCCCCGCGGGGGCGCGCCGTGACGTGGGTGCGTCACTTGACTGTTACTTACTCTGCTTCCGGAACGAAGCAGTTGGACTGGCAGTAACGTGCTTGGTTCAATCCGCGCGAACGGTTGACGTTATTGTCGGCCCGGGATGCATCGTCGATGGGGCCGAGGCGATCGCATCACCGCGACGCGCGTTCTTGTGTCACATAGCGAACAATTGAATTTATTCCATGCTGACAAAAGTTCGGAGCGTCAGTGGAGGGCGAGCGCCCCAAATGCAAGGCGTCAGCAGAGGCGGTCAGATGTGCGGCGCGGCGTGGTGGAATACCGCCTCGATCTTGTTTCCTTCCGGGTCCAGCAGGAATGCGGCGTAGTAACCCGGGTGGTAGTCGCGGCGGCCGGGCGCGCCGGCGCTCGTGCCCCCGTTGGCGACGCCTGCCGAGTGAAAGGCATCCACCTGCGCGGTTGAAGCAGAGCGGAAGCACCAATGCCGCCGCGGATCCGGTGTGGCCGCGATCGACTCGAACACGCTCAGGTAGGTATGGACATCGTCGTTGGCGCGATTCCTCTCGCCGAACCCGAGCGCGTCGCCCCGATCATAAGCAACACGAGCGCCAAGCGCGGCCATGGAAGCAAGATAAAACGCACGCACGCGCGACAAGTTCCGGACCGTGATTGAAACGTGATCGAGCAGTTGCATCGCGCCTACCTTCGCCCCAGTGACTGGAGGCTCACTGTACGCGTCAACGGCAGGCACAATTTGCCGGTTGCAACAGCGTCCAACGGCCGCCTTCCGCTGGCACGATCGGTACACCGATCCGGCGCGAATCGGAGCGCGAGTTTGGGCTATGGGCGGAGTTCGACTTCGCCTTCGATTTCTACCGGAATATCGAAGGGCAACTCGGCCATGCCGACCGCGCTCCTGGCATGCGCGCCGCAGTCGGGACCGTAGAGTTCGATGATCAGATCGGAGAAGCCGTTGATGACGCCCGGTTGCTGGTTGAACCCGGGCGCCGAATTCACCATCCCGAAAACCCGGGTCCAGGCGGCGATGCGATCGAGATCTCCCAAAGCGCGCTGCAAGCTGCCGAGAATTGAAAGCGCCGTCAGGCGGGCCGCGGCGTAACCCTGGTTCACGGTGAGATCGCGTCCTACCTTGCCCAGCGGCCGGGCGAGCGAGCCATCCGGCGCCTGCGGCGGATGGCCGGAAATGAAGGCGCGCCGGCCGGCAATTCGCACGAATTGAAATGGCAGCACGACGCCCGCGGGCGGGACCAGCGCCGGCGGTAGGACGAGTCCAAGAGCGGACAGTCTTGCCTCGATTTGAGCCATGGCAGGCGTTGCTCCTCAACCGGTCCTATAAAAGGCACTGCAAAGACCAGCTTGGCGCCGGGTGCTCGGCTCGCCGCGTTTTTCAACAGCCGGCGAGGCTGCCATCGCGTGCGCTCTCGATCTCGCGAACATAGCGCACTTCTTCCAATTGCGTGCCGCCCAGCGTGAATGACTTTGTGGAATCGGTCTCCGGCGCAAAGCCGGCAGCGGCATAGAAGCGGCGTGCCTGGGTATTGCGCGCGATAACCCAAAGGGTCACCGCGGCGAAGCCGGCGCGCCGAATCTCCTGCTGCGCGGCCAGCCACAACGCGCGCCCCTGGCCTTGCGCCCAGAACGACGGTGCAACATAGATCGCCCAGATTTCCGCCGTCAACGCCGGCGCGTCCGCGTCGCGTGAACGGCCATAGGCGACGAAACCGTTGACAGCGAAGGACCCGCTGCCGGGCCGGCCGCCTGCCGCGCGCGCGACCAGCAGCCGCGGCGCGCCGCTGGCGATCGCCTCGCGCCAAATCGCTTCGCGGCGATCCACGGCAAGCGACGCAAGATAATCGGCCGGCAGCAGATCGCGGTAGGCGTGTTGCCAGGACAGGACGTGGACTTCGGCAATCGCGCGGCAATCCTCGAGCGTCGCG
>Ga0137409_10005583_pt1 | contig 13099 bp, 7 predicted proteins | sample CZODoug1_16funga_FD_122059 | JGI IMG/M metagenome (GOLD analysis project Ga0137409, IMG submission 122059) | Vadose zone soil fungal communities from Angelo Coast Range Reserve, California, USA - CZODoug1_16fungal (Hybrid Assembly) | ecosystem: Environmental > Terrestrial > Soil > Vadose zone...
TATCGGCGTCGCGCCGGTCGGCTGCGGGCCAATGCGCCACGGCGATCTTCTCCTCAAGAGCGTAAATGGCGTCGGCCCGCAGGGCCGCGTCTTTCACGCCGGCGAGGGTCAGCATGTCGGCAAGCCACGTCTTGTACGCCTCGCGTGCAGCGGCGATGTCCTTGTCGTCGCGAAGGTAATAGTCGCGGTCCGGCATGCCGAGACCGGATTGTCTCAGCCGCGCGACATACGCATTCGGGTTCTTGCTGTCGGTCGTAATGTTGATCACGAAGGGCCCGCCCATTTGCCTGGCGGGACCACCCATGAAGCTTGCCACATCGTCATGGGTTTTCAGTGACGCGATGCCGGCGAAATCAGCCTGCACCGGCAAATACTTTGCAAAGAGACCCGGAGAATCCTTTAGCTCTGGATAAACTCGTCCGTCGAATGCATTACCGACGGTGATTTTCGGTTGTCCTGTGAGCCGCCAGAGCAGGGCCTGCCAGCATGTCAGCAAGCTGGCTTCGGTAGTCATTTCAAACTGCGCGGCGAGCGCTTCCACCTTTTTCAAGAGGTCAACCTCAATTGTTAAGGCGAGCGCAACGGGCGCGAATTTTGTTTTGCCTAAAGGCTGGTGTTGAATGCGCAGCCTTAAGGCCGGGAGTGAAGAGAGGTCTTGCCGCCGCCAGTAGGATCTGCCGCTTTCAGTTTCAGCCGATTCCAGCAACTGATTTTGCCATTCGGAAAGATCGGCATACTGAATCGGCTCATCCGAAATTTGTGCGCCATCGAGGTTGGCCCCATAACAAGCCACGATGTCGCGCACCATGTTCTGTAACCCAGCCACATCAAGGCAGAGCGAGGGGAGACTGACTAGCAAAAGATGGCGCACCTCTGAGAGCCTGAGCAACGTCGCCTGTAGTGATTGTTCTCGCGCGAAGTCAAACGGGTGGCAAAGAGATTCGCTTAGCAACTGCTCAATCTCGTGTTCCTGCTTTGGTGTCCCATCCGCCGACAAACTTTTCCGCTCGTTCCAGATGACGTGCCCCTCACCAATGACTTGCAAGGGAACGGTCATTCCGGGCAGGCAATAGAATGCAGTGCGCAGAATTTCGTGGCGCTTGACGACGTTCTCAATCGCCGCGCGCAGGAGTTGCGGCTTGAGCTGCCCTTCGATAAGAATCGCAGACTGCGCGCGGTATGCGGGGCTTTGATCATTCTGCTGCAGCAGCCACACGCGCTCCTGCTGCGGCGCGAGCCGGAATCCCTCTACAATTTCCTTCGACATTCTCTCTACACGCTCTCTGACCATTCAAGCTCTTGCCAGCTCATGGGCTGGCCCATCCCGACCAGTATCTTGCGCGCTCCCGTATAGGCGGCGCGTCCATGCGCGGTCAACATGTTGTCCAACACCAGCAGGTCGCCCTCTTGCCACGGAAACGCCACGGTCTCCTGCTTGTAGGCTTCGCGCAGATGTTCTAACACCGCCGCTTCAATCGGGTTTCCATCGCCATAGTAGGTATTGGTCGGCAGCTCGTCTTCCGCAAACTCCGCCAACAGGGCAGCCCGCATTCCGGCTTCCAGCATCGTCACATGAAAAAATGTGGCGTGATTGAACCAGACCATTTCGCCTGTCCATGGATGAGGCGCGATGGCGGGTCGAATCGCATGAGTTCTCAAACCATCGTCACCCTTCCATTCGACGCCGATGCCGACCTTGCGGCAATGTTCCTCGACAACAGATTTATCAGTTGTTTGAAACACGGTAGGCCACGGAAGCCCGAACCCGTAGCCGAAGTTTCGGATATACATCCATCCCTTTTCCCGAAAACGCTTTCTAATCTCCGGGTCTATTCGCTGCAAGACTTTCCTGCAATCCGCAATCGGCGTTTCACCGCCCTGCTCTGCGGCCTGCGCGCAAAAGAAGAAAATTTTCATCGGCCAGGTCTGCTGATATGAATTTTCGTTATGCAGGAAGATCGAATGTTCCGGTGGATAATCGGTCGAAGTATAGACGTTGCCGCCCACCTGGGTCCGGGGCGATGAACGCTCCGTGTATTCCAACAACTCGCCGCAGATTTCTTTCGCGGCCTGTTCAAAATCAGCCACGGATTGAAGATCAAAGTCGCGAAAGAGCACCGCTCCGTGCTTGAGTAAATAGCTCTCAACCAGAGCTCTTGAGTTTCTGGCCCACTCGCGCAGGCTCACGCCCTTGAGCGCCGGACGGATAACCAGCGGCAGCGACCGGTCCGGTTGCAGGCTTTCAACCTTGACCAGCCCCTCTTCCGGCGTCACCACGATTGGCTTGCGCACAGTGGAGCCCAACCTCTTCATTACAGCCTTTTCGACCTCAATATGACTCGCCACCCGAATGCAGGCTTTTTGAAATTTTAGGAGATTGAAGTTGCGCGTGAGGTCGACATCTGTCCTCTGCGGAACTCATGAAGAAAGCGAATCGGAACGCACACTTTTGCGCTTGACGTTCATAAGTTTTTGCAGGCAAGCCTGTTTATATTCTTGCTCTTTGACGACTTGTTGCTGCCGTTCTCTTTCTGCCAGTGATTCCTCAATCTGGCTCAATCGAATCTCTGGTTGCGCGACAACGCGGTTCAGAATCTCGCCAAAATGTTCGGCCATGCGCGTGACCGTAGCGGAGTCGAAAAGGTCCGTGCTGTACTCGAACACTCCGGCCAACCCATACTTTGATTCCATTCCATTGACTACGAGATCAAACTGCGCGGTTTCGGTCACCAGGTTCAGCGGGCGAACAACCAACCCCGAAAGTTTGCTATCCGTTTCACCTACACTTTGCAAGGTGTAGGTGGCTTGAAATAGCGGCTGGCCATTCGAGCTCCGCTCCGGCTGCAAAGCCTCAACCAGCTTTTCCAACGGCACATCCTGGTGCGCGTGTGCGCCGAGGCAGGCCTCGCGCACCCTTTTGAGGAGTTCACGAAAACTGGGGTCGCCTGACATATCTGTGGAGAGGACCAGCGTGTTGAGAAACAGCCCGATGAGGCTCTGCGTTTCGGCGTGCTGACGATGGGCCACGGGAGCACCGATAGTGATCCTGTCCTGTCGCGAATAGTAATGAAACAAAGCCTTGAGGGCAGCCAGCACGACCATGAACAGCGTCGCGCCCTCCTGGCGACCCAATCCCTTGAGTGCTTCAGACAACGCGGCGGAAAAGGCCCAGGATTGGGTGGCGCCGCGAAAGCTCCGCACCAACGGGCGAGGGCGATCGGCGGGCAATTCAAGCGGATACAGGTTGTCGCTCAACTGCTGCTTCCAATATTGAAGTTGCGACTCCACAATATCACTCGTCAGCCACTCACGCTGCCACACGGCATAATCGGCGTATTGAATCGGCAGCTCAGGTAAAGGCGAAGGCTGCCCCAGTGTGAAAGCTTCATAGAGCATCGTCACCTCACGAACCAACACTTCGGTTGACCATCCATCGCAGATGATGTGATGCATGGTAAAGAGCAGCACGTGCTCTTCGGCACCCAGGCGTAACAAACTTGCGCGCCACGCCGGTCCTTGCTCCAGATTGAAAGAACGTTGCGCTTCTTGCTGCGCCAGGACCTCCGCTTTCATCTCTCGCTCGGTGTCTGCGCTGAGGTCTATGGTCTCAATTTTGTACGCCAACTCCGGCGCTATGACCTGCACCGGCCCGCCATCCCCAAGCTTGAAGCTGGTGCGTAAAATTTCATGGCGACGAATCACTTCGTTGATACTGCGCTCCAGCGCCGCGAGGTCAAGGCGTCCTGAAAGATGCAGCGCCGCAGGAATGTTGTAAGCCGAGGTATCGGGATCAAGCTGATCCAGAAACCATAAACGCTGCTGAGCAAATGAGAGCGGAGGATTTGAAACCGCATTGGTTCGGCGCGGGATTTCCTGCGCGTGCGCCTGGTCCGCCCCTTGCTTTTTCTTCAAGCGGAGGGCCAGCAACTCTCGCTTGGCGGGAGAGAGATTGGCTATGATCTCGGACAAGTTAGTCATCTTGAATTTGTAGCGCCTCGGCTCGAAGCCTAGTGCTCACTTGAGACAATCAGCCTCAATCATTTCTCTCAGACCACGGCTCAGGCAGGAACGAATTAATGACTGTTCCCAGATTCTCCTTGAGCGCCAACTGGTGGACTAAATTCCCGACTGCAACATCAAGCACTCCCAAGCCAAATGGACTGAAGACCACGATGCCTGCGGTGTCTTTGCGTGGGGCGATGTTGCCTTCAAGAACATCCGCCAGAGTTCCCTTGATGAAATCACGATGACCTACCAGTTGTTCCGCGAGATGTATAGAGGTTTGGGCGCGGCAGACATGATCGATGTCATCCACAATATTGTCGCAAGCGAGAATTACCTGCGGTGCAAGATCACGCAGAGAGACATGCAGAATTGTGCTCCCCGGCCGACAGCCGGAGAGATCTGCAATGTGCGGCTGGATGGCCGTTGTGGCGATGGAGATCAGCAAGCACTCGCTCAAAACCGAACGCGGCTCAGCAGCGATTTCGACCTCGATGCCCTTGAAGACGTGCTCACACCTGATCTTGAAAGATTTGGAACGATCCGCGTCGAGATCAAAGATGACCAACTTCTCAATCTCATGACAGGCGGCGAGCAGAAACCTGACGATCTCGAAGCTAATCAGGCCGGCGCCGATAATGCCGGCGCAGCTGGCCCTGTTTTGCCCTTGTAATTGCTGTGCGGCCAGCGCGACACTCGCGGCTGTGCGCTTGGCGCTAATGATTGAGGCTTCCATAATGGCCCGCGGGCGGCCAGTCTGCGGCGAGTTCAAAATCAAAACGGCAGACGCTCGATCCTGACCGCTTTCCAGGTTGCCGGGAAAAGACGAAATCCATTTAAGGCCTGCCACTCCAAACCCGTCTCCCAGATATGCAGGTAAAGCAATAATGCGGTTTCCCGGATTATTCGGAAAGCGCAGGAAGTTGGAATGTGGTAGCGAGCTATGGCCGTTAGCGTGCGCCAGGTAAGCAAGCCGCGTGATCTCCGTCACTTGCCCCTCACGTGCGGCGAGCAACGAGTGCACTTCGCTTCCTTTCAGAATTAGTATGTCATTGGCATGCATAAGCGAGATTCTAAAGGCTCCTCCCAGTGATGTGAGACATCACCCAGGTTAGCTTTCACCCAGGCATCAGAATAGATCGTGTCAAGATAACGTTCGCCCCGGTCGGGGAAAAAGACAACACAATTGGCGTTGCGCGCGATTTCATGCTTCAGGTAGTCGACGGCCATCATCACGGCGCCGGAAGAACCGCCCGCCAGGATTGCCTCTCGGCGCACGAGTTTGCGGCAACCGATGACACAATCCAAATCCGTCACATGAATACAACGGTCCGCGAGGTCTGGCTGAAAGAGTTCGGGTATTACAGCCGCGCCGTGCCCCGGAATAAGTCGCTTCGACCGCGGTCCTCCAAAGATCACGCTGCCAACCGCGTCAACCGCGATAATCGTTGTATTCAACTGGTGGTCGCGCGCATATTCGGCGCAGCCGCGCAGTGTTCCGCAAGTGCTGGTGGCGCAGAAGAGGTAATCCACTTTCCCGCCGAGCGCGTTCGCAATTTCGCGCATCGTTTGTTTGTGCGAGATAGGATTGTTCTGGTTGGCGTACTGGTTGGGCCAGAAACTGTCTTCGAGGGAATTAAGCAGTTCCCCGACGCGTTTGATTCGCGCTTGCAGAAAATCATTCGTTACCGGGTCTGGTTCCGTCACCGGGACTATCTCAGCGCCATATGCCCTAAGAATGTCGATGTTCTGCTGAGTGGTCTTGGGGTCAACCACACAGATGAACCTCAGGCCGGAGTAGCAGCAGGCTTGAGCCAGACCGATGCCCATATTTCCCGAACTTGATTCGACGATCACCGTTCCGGGCCTGATTGCACCATTGTCGATGCCTTGCCGAATAATATTGAGAGCCGGTCTGTCTTTGGTGCTGCCGCCGGGATTGAGCATTTCCATTTTGGCGTACAGCTGGAAGGGAATGTCAGGAAAGAATTGCGCTAACCTGACGATCGGCGTGTTGCCGATGGATGAAAAAACGCCTTCATTCATAAGTTTTAGCCCTGAGCTTTCTGTACCCGTGGACGACCTTTGGTGAAGAAGCGAGGCAATGACGCCTCCGGCTTGAAGTGTCGGCGCATCCCTTATCCGACCAGATCAGGATACGCTGTTGTCGTGGCGATTTGCCGCCCGCACTGTGGCGGTGATGATTGCAAATAAGTTCGAGGTGACTTATCGCGCTGGTGAGATTGCGCTTTGAGAAACTTTTGTCTGCGGCTTTGCCTGTTTCAAGTCCTTCCAACCAGTAACGCGTAGTTACAAGAGATTCAAATCAGTGAGGCCATAATCGCTTTCTGCATATGGAGGCGGTTTTCCGCCTGGTCGTAAATGATCGAGGCCGGACCATCAGCCACTTCCGCCGTCACCTGCTCGCCGCGGACGAAGGGCATGCAATCCATATAGCAAGCTCCTGGGTTCGCGCGCTTGAAGTGTTCGCTGTTGACACACCACGCGTCCCTGATTCCCTCTTTGAAGCTCTGCTCTTCATCCCGCGACATCTTCAAGCTCTTCCAGTTTTTGACGTAAATCACATCCGCGCCTTCTGCGGCTTCATTCAGGTCATTGGAGAATTCAAGCGTGCCGCCAGAAGCTTTTATCTCGCGCTCCGCGAATGCGACGTACTCTTCATCAAGCTCAAATCCCTTCGGATGCGCGAACCTGACGTTCATTCCCAGGATGGCCGCCGCGCTCATCATTGAATGCAGCACGCCGAGAGATTTTTGTCGCTTTGAATAACCCCAACTCATCACCAGCTTTCGCTTCTTATAGTCCTCGCCGAATCTTTCTCTAATGGTCAGCACGTCTGCCATTACCTGGCAGGGATGGCCTTTGTCATCCAGCGCATTGATGACCGGAACGTCGGCATATTTGGCCAACGTAGCAATGGCGTCGCTCCCCTGACCGTAAAAATTCATGTCGTACATGCGCACGATAATGGCATCCAGAAATCTACTCATCACTGCAGCCGTGTCCTTCAGGCTTTCATTATTACTCAATTGCAGATCGGCGGCATTGTAGTGCTCCGCGTGCGCGCCCAATTGTTTTGCTCCCACCTGAAAAGAAATTCTGGTGCGGGTCGACGCTACGGCAAAGAGCAGCCCCAGATACTTGTCCTTGAGATACTGCTTGCGGTCTTCGCCGCTTTTCATTGCCTGGGCGAGGCCAATCAATTGCTCCAATTCGGATTTCGTGAAATCCATCAAGTTGATAAAGTCTCTATTCTTCACCGGTAGGTTCTTCTTTCAGGACAGTTGAGTTTGAGATCTGAACGACGCAGAAAAACGAGCCAAAGTTGAAAGCTGGCGTGATGACGTGATGATTTAACGTTCGGTGATGCTCAACCCGATTCGGGATGCCTGCTCACTCTGATCGGCCAGCATGGCTTCCGCTTCCTCATCGGAAAGTTGTTCAAGCTCTGCCAGTACTCGCGCCGCCTCCTCACTGCTAACGCTTCTCAGGGCCTGGCTTTCCAGGAGAGCGATGGCAAGCTCGGTGACGGTCGGCATTTCCAGCAGCCAGTGCATCGGCAGTTCTACCTGAAAAACTTGATTCACTCGGGCGATGATTCGCGTCGCCAGCAGCGAGTGACCGCCCAACTCGAAGAAGTTATCGTTGACGCCGACTCTCTTCACTCCTAATACTTCCGCCCACATCCCGGCCAACACTTTTTCCGTCGGCGTACTCGGTGCAACGTATCTTGCGATCGATTCTGGTCGCCCCTGCTCCGGCGCGGGCAACTGCTTGCGATCCACTTTGCCGTGCGCCGTGAGCGGTAATTTCTCCAGCCACACGAACGCTGCTGGAATCATGTAATCCGGCAACCTCTCTTTCGCGTAGTTGCGCAACTCGTCAACTCCCGGCGTCCCTTCCGGGTGGACCGGGACAAGGTAAACAACCAGGCGCTTTTCCGCGGGAGAATCTTCACGCATCACAGCCACAATTTCTCTCACCGCTGGCTGTGTACTGAGCACCGCCTCGATCTCTCCCAACTCGATCCGGTAACCCCTGAGCTTCACCTGATGGTCTACTCTTCCCACAAACTGTAGCTCCCCATCAGGCAAGTATCTGCCCAGGTCACCGGTGCGATAGAGCCGTTCTCCCGGCGCTGTGCTGAATGGATGGGGAATGAATCGGGCGGCTGTCAGGTCCGGGCGTTTGAGATAGCCGCGCGCGATAGCTGCGCCGCCGATGAAGATCTCTGCTGTCGCACCCAACGGCGCCGCCTGGAGCTCGCTGTTGAGTAAATAGACCTGCGTGTTGAAGATGGGGCGGCCAATGGAAACCGGCCCGGGTTTAACTTCTCCGGCAGTCGTTTTGTAAACGCAGGAGCCGACGACGGTTTCCGTTGGTCCATACTCATTAATGATTCTTGTGGCAGGTGCATTCCGCTGCCAGAACTCAAGATTCTCTCCATACAAAGCTTCCCCGCCAATGACGAGCACTTTCGCGTATCCGGCGGCTTTGCTCGCGGGCAACAGTTGGCTGAGCGCCTCGAGATGTGCGGGAGTGAGTTTGACAAAGCTGAAACCGTCACCGGCGCCTGGCGCTGCGCTGAGCGCGTCCACTCCCTCATTCTCGTTGAGCAGGACCACTTTCCGGCCTGCTAACAACGGCGCGAAGAGCCCGGTGACAGTCAAATCGAAAGTCAGCGGAGAATGGATGGGAGCGCCCTGGCCTTCAGCCACAGCGTAATTCTTCAGACACCAGTTCAAGTAATTGACCAGCCCGCGATGGTGGACCATTACCCCCTTGGGCTGCCCGGTCGAGCCGGACGTATAAATGATGTAAGCCAGGTTGTCGCCCGTCGTTCCGCTTGAAGGATTCGACTGGCTCTCCAGATCCAGACTGAGGCGTTCGGTGTCCAGCTCGAAGACCTGCCCAACATTTGTGGGCAAACTCTCCCGCCAGGCGCTCTGTGTTAAAAGGACCGCCGCCTCCGCATCTTCGAGCATGAAAGTGAGACGCTGTTTCGGATACGAGCGGTCAAGCGGGAGGTAGCTCCCGCCCGCTTTCAGTGTGCCGAGCAACGCGGCCATCATTTCCAAGGAACGCTCCATGCAAATCCCTACTACTGCTTCCGGCCCGACGCCGAGAGCGCGCAGACGATGCGCTACTTGATTGGCGCGCGCGTTCAGCTCTGCATAGGTCAAGCGTTGTTCTTGAAACTCTACCGCCACGGCATCAGGCGTGAGTTCGACCTGCTCTTCGAAGAGTTGATGAACACCGAGGTTATGCGGATAGGCCCTCTCCGTGCCACTCATGTCATATAGCGGTTGCTGCCGTTCGGCGTCCGTGATGATGTTCAATCGATTGATCGAGGCGTCCGGCTGAGCGACCACGCTTGCGAGCAACTCCTGAAACTGCCCGGCCAGTCGTTTCATGTCTTGCGGATCGAATAGACTGGAATCGTAGTGGAGTTCAACGGCCAACTTATCATTGTCTCTGAGGGCGCCCAGCTTGAGTTTGAATCGGTCAAAGCAAGCATGCGTCTGGTACAGCGAAGTGGTTAAGTCACCCAGCGTATGTTGCAGCTCGGCCTCTACAAAGTCGAAACAGAAGGGGAAGTAGGGAGTTTCAGTAGTGGTTTCACCAAGCCTGCCGACCTTGTCCCACGTAAAGCTCTCATGCCACTTCGAAACCTCTTCAAGCGACCCGGCAGTTTCTTTGAGCACATCCGTGAACCGAGTGTTCGCCGCCAGTTTGAATTGCACGGGCAGGTATTTCGCGAACAGCCCCAATGACGCCTCCAGTTCTTCATAGTCGCGACCATCGAAGCTTGTGCCGACGACCATGCTTTGCTGCTCCAGGTAGCGCCACAGGAGAACCTGCCAACACGACAGCATGAACGCAGCAACGGTCGTCTGTTGCCGCTCCGTGATGGCCGTGATGCCAGCTACCATATCGGATCTGACGTTGGTGGCGAACAGTCTTGGCTGGAATATGGATCCGCTCTCAGGTTGATGCTCTAAGGGGAGTCGTTGCATCAGTGGCAAGTTGATATTCCGGCTGAGCCAGAATTCCCTTGCCGTTTGCGCGTCTTCTGATTCAAAGAGTTCGTTCTGCCATTCGGCAAGATCAACATATTGCGTGACCCCTTCGCTGAGTTCTTTGTTCTGAGAGACGGCTTCATAGGCACGCTCCAACTCCCGAACCAGATTCTTCAGCCCCGCAAGGTCGCCGCAGAGGGCAGGCAGACTCATGAGCAGCACATGTTTAGTCATCGAGAGAGTCAAAAACACGACGCGCAACATCGGCCCGCGTTCAAGGTCATAGTCCAATTGGCCCATCTTTTCAGAGAGCCGTTCCATCTGCTCACGTTGCTGGGCGCCATCCAACTGGCTTAAATCGTCTTCGGTCCAGTTGCAGGTGCTCTCGTCGGTGACGACCTGGAGAGGAACTTTCATGCCGGGGGTTCGCTGGAAAACCGTGCGTAGTATCTCGTGGCGCCCGACAACGTGACTGACGGCGCGTTTGAGAGTTGCAGGGTTGAGATTTCCCTCAATCAAAACGGCACACCGCGCCTGATACGACGCGTCGTCAGGATGCTGTAGCAACCAGAGATGCCGCTGCTGCGGGGAGAGACGGAACCCTTGGAGTTGATTGAACACTTACATCTCGGAGGCTTGTTTTTCCACTTCCGCGAAACTCATCATCGCGCCCATCGCCACTAACATCCTGCGCTCGCCCACGTAGCGGTTGCGCCCGTGTGCCGTCAATAAATTGTCGAGCATCACAATGTCTCCGGCGCGCCAGGGAAAGCTGACTTCCAACTCTTGATACACGTCAAGAATTCCCGTCATGACCGAATCTTCGATGGGAGAGCCGTCGCCGTAGTAGCAATGGCGCGGCAGCTCGTCCTCGCGAAAAGATGAGGTCAAGACCTGGCGCGCTTCCGCATCCAGACAGGAGACGTGCCAGTGCTGCGCTTGATTGAACCAGACGCTCTCGCCGCTTAGCGGGTGCTTGACCACGGCAGGGCGCACACAGCGAGTTCTTAATCGATCTCCATCCTGCCATTGAAACTCCATCAAACCTTCCGCGCATCGCCGCGCGACTTCCGCTTTGTCCGAAGTCTGAAAAACGGTTTGCCAATCGAGTCCCATTCGGTTTCCGTAGTTACGAACATACATGACCTGCTTCTCTGCAAACTTTTTCCTGACCGCCGGATCAATCAACTGGTAAACTCTGCGGCTGTCAACCAGGGGCGTTTCTCCGCCTTCCTCGGCTGGGTTCAGGCAGCAGAACCAGATTTTGGTGGGCCAGCGATAGTTAAAAGAGTTTTCGTTGTGCCAGAGAAGCTGTTTGTCAGGTGGATAAAAGACGGGCGTATAGACTTTCCCGCTCACTGTCCGGCGTGGATGTTCCCCATTTTCGTTGAAAAGTTCCGGGCAGATGGCGAGCGCAAATCTTTCAAACTCCAGGGGCGAATCAACCGTGAAACCGCGAAAAAGAATCGCCCCGTGTTGCACAAGCTGTGCCTCGACCAATTCCAGGTTGTTTCTGGTCCATTCGACTAAATCCAGGTCGGGTACAGCGGGACTACAAACTCCAGGCAGCATTCCTCCTCCGGGCAACGATTCCATGCGGACCAGACTTTGCGAAGTCGTCTGCACGGAAAAGCCCTTGCTTCTGCCTGAAAGATTGATACTCGGTTTGCGGGTTGCTTGATTACTCATCGCTCTGTTGTTATCTCATTGCCTTGGACCGCTGCCCGGCGTTTCAAATTTTTCAGCTTTTGACGGCGCGACTCCTTGAACTCTTGCTCCTTAAGCCGCTGCTGCCGGCGGACCCCTTCCTCGATAATCTCTTTGAGTTCCTTGAGCTTGATGGCGGGATTACTCAGCAGGGCTCGCAATGTTATTTTAAACGATGTCATCCAACGGCGGACAGTCTCGGCCTCAAAAAGGTCTGTGTTGTAGTCACACTCCATTTCGAGATGATCGGTTTCCTCTACCAGATTCACGCTAAGATCAAACTTCGAATGGCCGTTATGGTTCACCACGACATCAACTTCGAGGCCGTAAAACTTCGCCGGCTGGCCCGCACGGTCCACGTTGAATGTCACCGCAATGAGAGGCGACCGGCTTGGGTCGCGCGGCGGGTTGAGCTTTTTGATCAATTTGCCGAGCGGATAGTTCTGATGACTATACACGTCCAACAGTTCGTGCCTGACCTGGGCGAGATATTCAGTGAAGCTCAACGCCCCATCGATGCGCGTACGGAACGGCAGCAGGTTAATGCAGTAGCCGATTAAATCTTTCACGTTTGAAGTTAACTGGCCCGCCGAGTGAATCCCAACGATAAAGTCGTCCTGGCCGCTCAATTGACGCAACACTACACTGAAGGCAACAAGCAGCGTGACGAAGGTAGTGCAGCCTTGTTGTGCGCTCAGCTTTTTCAATTCCTGAGAAATCCCGCCATTGAGGATTGCGCGCTGGCGGTCGCCATTAAAAGTTTGTACGGGCGGGCGCGCGTGGTCCAGCGGCAGATTCAACACCGGAATGCCGTCGGCAAACTGTTTGAGCCAGAACATTTCGGCCTGCACCATCTCGTTGCTTTGCTCACCTGTCATCAAACGTCGCGCAAACTCGCTGTAAGATTCCGGCAGCGGCAAATGACATTCAAGCGCCTGGCATTCCGCCGAATAAATTTCTCTCAGTTCACGCAGCAACACTCCCGCGGACCATCCGTCCATCACGAGGTGGTGGATCGTCAGGACCAGCAGATGATACTCATCCTCAAGCCTGGCGATGTGCGCCCGCAAGAGTGGTCCATGTGCGAGGTCAAACGGCTCTTGCACTTCCTTTGCCAACCATCCAGTGACCTGCGCCTGTCGCTGCGTTTTGTCAAGATGCGAAAAGTCTAACAAGGGAACCAACACTTTCGTGTCAGGCTTGATTTGCTGGTAGTCACCCAGCGGGCTGAAAGTGGTTCGCAGGGATTCATGCCTTTCGACCAGTTTCTCAATTGCCCGCCGTAGGGCCGCGACATTGCACTTGCCGCGCATGTGCAGGTTGATGGATTCGTTGTAAGCGACTGACGC
>Ga0137409_10005584_pt1 | contig 13097 bp, 13 predicted proteins | sample CZODoug1_16funga_FD_122059 | JGI IMG/M metagenome (GOLD analysis project Ga0137409, IMG submission 122059) | Vadose zone soil fungal communities from Angelo Coast Range Reserve, California, USA - CZODoug1_16fungal (Hybrid Assembly) | ecosystem: Environmental > Terrestrial > Soil > Vadose zone...
GGAGGTCACCCGTGGCACATCTTTCTGAAGGAACACTGCGCCGGATGCTCGACGATCCGGATACTCACGCCGGCGCCGACGCGCGCCACTACGAGAGCTGCCCCGAATGCCAGGCCCGCTACAAGGCCGTGGCAGGCGATGCAGCGCACATCACCAGTCTCCTGGCCGCGCCGGAGCTGAAGGTCGACGTCGCGTCGGCTTTCGATCGGGTGCGCTCCGCGCCCGCGGCACAGCCGAGGTTCGGATTCCGCCTGCCGGTGCTGCAGCCGGGCCGCCGTCCGGTGGCGCTGGCTTTCGCGGCGACGCTGGCGGCCGTTGCGTTGCTGGTGACGGCGCTCGCCTCGGGCGACAACATCTTTTCGCCTAAGACGATCACGCCCGTCCCGGTGACGGTGGCCGACCTCGAGTCCCTCTCCCAGCTGAGCGCCTATGGCGACATGACCTGGACCACCCGGCCGAACCTCCAGATCGCCGCGAACGAGGCCGAGGCGCAGTCGATCTCCGGCCTGACCCCGCCGAGGGTGGCCAAGCTGCCGGCCGGGGTTTCGTCGACGGTGACCTACGCGGCAATGCCGAAGGCGGTTGCGGTCTTCACCTTCAGCAAGGACAAGGCCGCCGCAGCAGCGGCGCAGGCCGGCAAGTCCCTCCCGGCCCTGCCGGCGGGAATGGACGGCGCGAAGCTGACGGTGACCATCGGCCCGGCCGTCGCTGAGATCTACGGCAACCTGAGCAACCCGAGCGCGTCGTCGGACCTGTCGCAGGCCAACCTGCCTCAGCTGATCGTCGCCACCTCGAGCGCGCCGGTGGCCACGTCCACCCAGGTCAGCGTCAAGCAGCTCGAGGACTACATCCTCACGGTGCCCGGCATCTCACCGCAGCTCGCCGCGGCGCTCAAGGCGATCGGCGATCCGAGCACAACCCTTCCGGTTCCGGTCCCGATCGAGTTCGGCACCGCGACACGCGTCCAGGTGCAGGGCGTAGACGGGGTCGCGCTGGGCGACAACACGGGGGTCGGCTCGGGCGTGATCTGGATCAAGAACGGCGTCGTCTACGGAGTCGTGGGCACGATCAAGCAGTCGGACGCAATCGACATCGCTAACCATCTGACCTGAGCGGGCGTTATAGCCTGCACTCGTGGCAGATGCAATAGAAGAGAAGAAGGCGGCCGCTCCTGAGGGGGCGGCCGCTTCGCCTCATCCCGCAATCCAGACGGTCAATCTCTCAAAGAAGTTCGGCAAGACCGTCGCCCTGGCCGGGCTCTCGATGACGGTGCCACGTGGTGAGGTATTCGGGTTCCTCGGACCAAACGGCGCCGGCAAGACCACCTCGGTGAAGCTCCTGCTCGGGCTGCTCAAGCCGTCAGGAGGCGAGGCATGGCTGCTGGGCCGCCCGATCGGGGACCTGGAAACCCGGCGCAGGATCGGCTACCTGCCGGAGCTGTTCCGCTACCAGGGCTGGCTTTCGGCGCGCGAGGTCCTGGCCCTCCACTGCGAGCTGGCGCCGCTGCCGCGGTCGAGCTGGGACGACGAGATCACCAGCGCCCTCGAGACCGTCGGGCTGACCGATCGCGCCACGGATCGCGTGGGCACGTTTTCAAAAGGCATGCAGCAACGCCTCGGCCTGGCGGCGGCGCTCCTGGGCGAACCCGAGCTCGTCTTCCTCGATGAGCCCACCTCCGCCCTCGACCCCGTCGGCCGCCACGACGTGCGCGAGATCATTCGCGGCCTGGCCTCGCGCGGCTCAGCGGTCTTTCTCAACTCTCACCTGCTCAGCGAGGTGGAGCAGGTCTGCGACCGCGTGGCGGTGGTGGACCACGGCCGTGTGATCGCGTCGGGGACCATGGATGAGCTGCTTGGCGGCACGGCGGTCAAGGTGCGGGTCAGCGGGCTCAGCGCGGGTGACATCGGCAAGCTCTCGAGCTTCGGTGACGTCGACGACGAAGGTGACCAGCTGACCTTCAGCAAGCTGAAGCCGGAGCGCGTGCCAGAGCTGGTCTCGGAGATCGTCGCCCTGGGCGGCCGCGTGTACGAAGTCGCACCCCGCCATCAAACCCTGGAAGACCGCTTCCTCCAGCTGTTGGAGGAAGAAGAGAAGTAATGCCTCCGATCCTGGTCATCGCGCGACTCACCGTGCAGGAGACGTCGCGCCGGCGCCTGATTCTCGCGCTGATCATCCTCACCCTGATCGTCGTCGGCGTCTCGGGGTGGGGTTTTCAAAAAATCACGACCGTGACCAACAACGAGGGCAGGCCTTTGCCGCCTGAACAGGTGGCGCTGATCACCTCGCAGCTGCTGATCGTCGTCACCTTCATGTACAGCGGAGTGCTTGCGCTGAGCGCGGCCGTCGTCGCAGGACCCCTGATCTCGAGCGAGGTGGAGAGCGGCCTCCTGCTTTCGATCCTGGCGCGGCCGGTGCGGCGGAGCGAGATCGTGATCGGCAAGTGGCTGGGCCTCGCGGTGCTGATCGCGATTTACGCCGCCGGCTCGGCATTCCTCGAGCTGGCCGCCGTCGATTGGGCGACCGGTTACGTGCCGCCACATCCCGTCCAGCTCGTCCTGTATGTCGGAATGGAAGGCCTCGCCCTCCTCTCTTTGGGCCTGCTCCTTTCGACGCGCCTTTCCGGCATCACCGGTGGCGTGATCGCGCTGGTGGCGTGGCTGATGGGTTGGATCGGAGGCGTCGTAGGGGATATCGGAGCCGGCTTGCAGAACGATGCTGTCGCCAAGGTCGGCGTCGTCACGCACACGATCCTGCCCACCGACTTGCTCTGGCGCGGGGCGATCTATGCGCTGGAGCCGGATGCGTTTCTTGCCACCATGCGCGCCGCCGGGGCCGCGGCTCGAGCCAACCCGTTCTTCGCCGCCGACCCGCCCCCGATCCTCTTTCTTGCGTGGGTCGTGGTGTGGTTCACCCTGATGCTCGGGCTCAGCATCCTTAGCTTCAGGACGAGAGAGATCTAGGGGTACAGCCCTCGCTCTCTGGTCGCGCCGGCGACGCGTGAGACCGCCCGGCAGTACGCCGCCATGCGCATGTCCAGCTTCTTCTCGAGCTTGGTCTTGAGCACTTCGGAAAATGCTCGCGAGAGGATTGCCTTCAGCTTCTGATTGACCTCGTGCTCGGACCAGAAGAACGACTGCAGGTCCTGCACCCACTCGAAATAGGAGACCGTGACGCCGCCCGCGTTCGCGAGGATGTCGGGCACGACGAAGATGTCACGCTCGCGGAAGATCGCGTCGGCCTCCGGGGTCGTGGGCCCGTTGGCGCCCTCGACGATCAGTCTCGCTTTTACGTCACGCGCGTTGCGTGACGTGAGCTGATTGCCAATCGCCGCGGGGACGAGCAGGTCGCAATCGACGGTGAGCAGGTCCTGGTTGCCGATCTCCTGCGCGCCCGGAAAGCCTTTCAGCGTCTTCTCGCGCGCCCGATATTCGAGCACACGCTTGATCGAAAGACCGAGCGGGTTGTAGATGCCGCCGTAATCCTCCGACACCGCGACGATGGTGCAGCCCGACTCTTCGAGCAGCTTCGCGCTGATGCTGCCCACGTTGCCGAAACCCTGTACCGCGACGCGGGTCTGGTGTGGGAGCCGGTTGAGGTGCTCGAGCGCGGCCATGGCGCAGATCGTCACCCCGCGACCGGTGGCTTCGATGCGGCCCAGCGATCCGCCGACCTCGATCGGCTTGCCCGTCACGGAGGCCGGTACCGAGTAGCCGAGGTGCATGGAGAGCGTGTCCATGATCCAGGCCATGGTCTGGCCGTCGGTGTTGACATCGGGAGCGGGGATGTCGCGGTCGGCGCCGATGAGGATCGAGATCTCGGTCGCGAACCGGCGCGTCATGTGCTCGAGCTCGTTTAGCGAGAGCTCCTTCGGGTTGACGATGATGCCGCCCTTCGCGCCGCCGAACGGGATGTTGACCACGGCGCATTTCCACGTCATCCACATGGCGAGCGCCTTGACCTCGTTGAGCGAGACATCCGGGTGGTATCGAATGCCGCCCTTGGCCGGCCCGCGGTTGATGTTGTGCTGCACGCGATAGCCGGTGAAGACCCGCATGTGGCCCGTGTCCATCTTCACCGGGAAGTTGCAGGTGAACTCTCGCTGCACCTCCCGCAGGACCTCGCGCAGCCACGGCTCGAGGTTGATGATCTCGGCGGCGGTGTCGAACTGCGACTGGGCGGTTCGCCACTCGTCCGCTTCGATTACGGGTTTGAGCTCGGTGGCGCTCACATCAATACAGATGATCGCGGATATTCCGCGCTCGGGTCACAGATTACGTTGACGCAGGCGGGCAGCCCGGACGCGAACGCACGCTCGAGGGCGGGCCGGATCTGGTCCGGGCGATCGACCAGCTCGCCGTGCCCTCCCAGCGCCTCGACCACCTTGTCGTAGCGGGTCTGGCGTCCCAGGTCGGCGGCGATGCTCACGCCGAGCATGCTCAGCATCGGGTGCTTCTCCAGCGCCCAGATCCCGTTGTTGCCGACGACGCATACGACAGGGATGCTGTGGCGGGCCATGGTGTCGAACTCCATCGCTGAGAAGCCGAAAGCCCCGTCGCCGGCGAGAAGCAGCACCTGCTTGTCGGGGTGTGCGAGCTTCGCCGCCATCGCATAACCAGGTCCCGAACCGAGGCATCCGAACGGCCCGGGATCGATCCACAGTCCAGGCCTGGAGCGCTCGATCAAGCGGCCGGCGAAGGAGATGAAGTCGCCCCCATCCCCGACGATGATCGCGTCGGGGTCGGCGAAGCGATCGACCTCCGCGATCAGCCGCGCGGGATGCACCGGCGCCGAATCTGAGCTCGTCATCGCCTGGTCACGGCTGCGTGACGAAGCCTCGGCCAGGCGCAGCGTTTCGAGCCACGCGCTGCGCGGGCTTGTGCCCTGCACCGCCGAAGCGAGCGCCCCGAGCGCCGCCTTCAGGTCTCCATAGAGCGCGACGTCCGGAGTCCGGTGCTTGCGGTGGCCGTCCACGTCAACGAAGATCAGCCGCACGTCGTCCGGGAAAACCGGCGCCTGGCCCCAGTTGAGCCTGAAGTCCAGCGGAACGCCGATGACGAGGATGAGGTCTGCTCCACCAAGCGCTGGGCCCCGCGCGCGCGGAAAGAACAGCGGGTGGCCTGGCGGCAGCATCCCGCGCGCCATTCCATTGACCGAAAGCGGCAGGTGCGCGGCCTCAACCAGGTTTCGCAACTCGGTCTCTGCGTGTGCCCACCACACGCTTCCGCCGGCGATCACCGCCGGGCGCTCGGCCGCTCGAATCAACCGAGCGGCGTCCTGGACCAGGTCCGGGTCGGGTGGCGGGCCCAGATCCGCAGTCAGGTGCTCTGTGGCTTCGGGCACGTCCGCGGCCCCCAGCATGAAGGTGTCGACCGGGACGTCCATGAAGACCGGGCCCGTGCGCCGGCTGAGCGCAGTGCGCATGCATTCCGCGGCGAGGCCGTACGCCTCTTCGGCCGAAGCCAGTGTCAGCGCCTTCTTGGTCAAGCTCTTCACCACCTCGACGTGGTCCATCTCCTGCAGGGATCCCATGCCCCACCTCGCTTCGGGAGCGCGGCCGCCGATCAGGAACATCGGGCTGTCTGCGGCCAGCGCCTGGCCGAGTGCGGAGGTGGAGTTGGTCACGCCCGGTCCGGCCGTGACGGCCGCAACGCCGACCTGCCGCGTCACCTTGGCCCAGCCCTCGGCGGCGAACGCGGCGGACTGCTCGTGGCGCGTGTCGATGATCCGGATGCCGTGCTCGGTCGCGCCGGTGAGGACCGGCCAGATGTGGGCTCCGTTCAGGGTGAAAAGGTGACTTACGCCCGCGCGCTTGAGCGCAAGCGCGATCAGCTCCCCGGTATTCGCTGAGTCACTCACTGGGCGATCGCGAACGGCATGACCGGTGTGTTGAAGGCGGCTTCGGGCGCTCCCTCGCGGCCGATCAGGATCACCCCTCCCGACGCTTTCAGACTCTTGGCAAGCCATTCGATCGCCCCCGTTGCGACGGCCGCCGCATCCATGCCGTGCTGCAGCTCGACCACCATCACCCTGGCCAGCGCGAGGCGGATGAAAGCCTCGCCATGCCCTGTGCCGCAAACCGCGCCGAACCGATCATCGGCGTAGAACCCGGCCCCGGGAATCGGCGAATCTCCGATCCGTCCGGGCAGCTTGCCGGTGATGCCGCCGGTGGACACCGCGACGGCCAGCCGGCCATCCGAGTCGCGGGCCACCGCGCCCACGGTGTCCGCGCCCTCCATCAGCTCCTGGCGTTTCCGATCGGTGATGAAGATCGAGGGGTCGCACATCTCGATCCCATGGTCACGAGCAAAGCGTGAGGCTCCATCGCCTGCCAGCAGGACATGCCGGCCGTCGCGCAGTACGGCTACCGCGAGGTCGATCGGGTGGCGCACGTCCTTCAACCCGGCGACTCCGCCTGCCCGCAGCTCGGCGCCCTCCATGACGCCGGCGTCGAGCTCCACCACCCCGTCAGCGTTCAGGCACGCCCCGATGCCGGCGTTGAGGAGAGGCTCGTCCTCCAGCTGCCGGACGGCCGCCAGCGCAGCGGCCAGGGCTCCTGAGCCGATTTGAGACCAGCCGGCGTCGCGCGCGCGTTCGACAGCAGCCTGCCGGCGCGTAAGTTCCGCGTCGGGCACCGGTCCGGCGCCGCCGTGGACGATCAGCGCCGGTCGGACGCTACTGAGGCCAGTCGGCGCGGCGATCGAGCATGCGGCGCTCGGCGATCCGCCGGTCGAACGGATAGAGCACGCGCCGGCCCGCGCCGGCCCGCGCCGGATCCCGTCGCTCGGCAAACCTCCGCTCCACCCAGGCGCGCCTGTCGCTGTCGCGCCTTTCCGGTCCCCGCGGGACCAACATCTCCCTCAAAACCACTCCTTCCTCTTGCGTGAGCACTGGTCCGTGATGCTATCGCACGCCGTGGTCCAGCGCGGATAACTTGTCATCAAGTTTTTGCTCAGCCTTGCGCCGCTCCAGCTCGTCGCCCGGCCCAAGGTCGACAAAACGGGCGTAGCGAGCCAGCCGTGGATGGACCTCGCCGACCCGGCGAAACATCTCCTGGGCGACCCACCGGTAGTCGGGGTGCCCTTGCGGGGTGGTCCGCAGCTCGCACAGGTGATACACCTCGCGCAGGTTGGCCTTGAAGTACCAGCGGACGCGAAACGACAGCGGAACCAGGTATTGGGCAAGCGCCGGGCCTGGGTCACGCTCCAGCCTCCCGTGGACCGCCGCCGCGGCTTCGACGGCCGCGGCAAACCGACTGTCTAACTGAAGGTTTGGCCCGAGGTCCGCGAGCCCGGGCGGGAGGTCATAGCCCAAGGCAGTGCCGAGGACCTGGCGGTCCTGGGTGAGCATGCGGTGGCGGTGCAGGTCGCGATACGCGCCAAAGTTGGCGACGATCTCGAACGTGTAGGTGGCGTGCTCCAGGGCGCGAGGCGCGCGCTGGCGGCGGTTGGTGCGGTCGCCCAGCAAAGCCTCCAGCACCTTGGCGGGATCCCCGTGCTGCTCCTCCAACCCGGCGTTCGAGTGCTGGAAAAGCGCGGCGGCCACCACCTTTCGCTCAGCGTCGGGGTCGTACTCGATGAGCTTCACGCTTGGTCCCGATTGAGGCTCTATCTGGATGACGCGCCGGCTCAGGCCGGCGACCTCGGTTCGGATTCGGGCCAAGCGTTCGGCGGACGGCCGGCCGTACCGGTCGTCCAGCGCCCGCTTGACGAAAGAAGGAATCACCGCCGCCAGCTCGCCGTGCAGGTCGATGGCCAGCCGGCGACATTCAGGCAGCTCGTGCGCCGCCATCTTCGTGATCAGGTACTCGAACGCGCGGCCGTTGCCGAAAAGGCCGAGGTTGGTCAGGGTGCCGGCTGGCAGCAGCCCGCGGAGCAGGTCGAGCGCCTTGGCTCGCGTCGCGGCCTTCCAGGCCCGGTCGGTCTCGCCGGCCTCGAGCGGAAACCGCCGGCGGATCGCCTCGGTGACGGGTTCGACCATGGTGCTGTAGGCGGTGAAAAGCGCGTCGGCGGCCGGCTCGTAGTCAGGGTGGGCGAGCTCACGTCCGCGGTGGTAGAGGTAGCGCCCGTCGGGACCGGGCCGGTCGAAGCGGACGTAGCGCGTCGACTTCTCGAGTGGCGAGATGCCGATGCGGCTGTCCTCGAGCGCCTTGGCGGCCAGCGTGGACGTGCGCTCGACCGCGACGTGCGCGCCCGCGAGCTCGGCGACGGAGTCGTCTCCGTAGCCCACGAGAACCCGCTCGTAGAACTCCTCCGCTCGGCGCACCGCCACCATGTCGTCGCCGTGCGACGGCTCACCAGCGAGCGCGTCAAACCCGGACTCGGGTGAGTTGATGAACTCGTCCAGCAGCACCCTCCGAAGGCTTTTCTCGGTCCGCGAGTAGCGGGAAAAGAGGGCGCCCTTGACAACCTCGGGCAGGTTGCGCAGTGCGAACACGGGCCGGTCGAGATTGGTGAAGTACCGGGCCAGGAGGGCCGATTCCGCGTCGGAGAACTCGCTTGCGGCCACGTCGCTATGGTAGCCCCGGCACAAGATCTAGCGGCGTGAACCTGCCTGGCCCCACTATGTAGAAGAGGCAACGGGAAGTTGTCCCCCGGTTGTCCCCAACCTTGTTAAAAACCGAGTGCGAATTGCCGACGCTCCTGATTGCGCTAGCCTCGAATTCGGTTATGGATTGGGAGCAGCACTGGCAACAGGTCGTTCGCGAAAGGGCGAGCCTGGCCGGCACGCACGCCGACCCGGGATACTGGGACCGCCGCGCGCCCAGCTTTGCCCGCTCGACGCGCACCCGGACCGACGAGTTCCTCTCTGTGATCGAGCCCTACCTCTCACCACGCAAGACCCTGATCGACGCCGGCGCGGGCACCGGTCGCCACGCGATTCCGCTGGCGGACCGGCTCGAGTGGGTCACTGCCGTCGAGCCTTCCGAGGGCATGCGAGCGCAGATAACGCCAAAAGACAACATCACCATTGTCGCCAGCACGTGGGAGGACGCCGAGGTTGCGCCCGCGGACCTCGTCATCTGCTGCCACGTGCTCTACGGGATCGAGAACCCGATGCCGTTCATCGCAAAACTCGAACGCTCGGCGCGCGAGCGCGTCTTCATCATGCTGCGCGAGAGCGACCTCCCGCACCCGGCGGCAGCGATTCGAAAGCGGCTCGCCGGTGACGCAGGCCCGCGCCTTCCTCGCTTCAGCGACCTCTTCATGCTGCTGATGCAGATGGGCGCCGCACCCGACGTCACATTCCTGCGCTACACGAGCACCAATCGGTACGCGAACTTTGACGAGGCGATTGCTGACTCGAGGGCGTTGGTGGGAGATGTTTGGGATGAGGCTGTCGGACGATCCATGCTGGAAGACATGCTCAGTCGCGAGGGCGACGACTATGTTTTTGGCGGCGGCACCGTGTTGTCGGGAGTTGCACATTGGCAACCACAGGCCAGGAGCTGACCCTCCGGCCGATGCGGCCGGCGGATCGCGAACGCGTGACGGAGATCTGTCGGGACGTGTGGGACGGGCACGACTACATCCCACGAGTGTTCGACGACTGGGTGGCGGATGCCGGCTCCACGTTCCATGCCGCGGAGCTCGAAGGCGTGGTTGTTGGTTTGCAGCGCATGCGGCCGTACGCGCCGGGCCTCATCTGGTACGAGGGCCTGCGGGTCGCGAGCACGCACCGGCGGCAGGGGCTCGCGAGGGCGATGCTGGCGTCCGCGATCGCAGAAGCGAGAGAGCAGGGATTTCAGGAGATGCGGCTGGCCACCGGCAACCCGGAAGCCGCCAGGCTCTTCGAAGCCGCCGGGTTCGAGCGACGCCTCGACTGTCGATGGTGGCGCGCCCAACGAGTCGAAGGTGGGGACCCCTCCCGGATGCCGGATCCATCCGAGGCCACCAGGCTCTGGGCGGCGGTGGAGAAGAGTCCCGGGATCGAGCTGTACCGCGGCGTCACCGCGGACTTCAACGGCGCATACGACCTCGGCGCGGCGGAGCTCGAACGGCTGGCTTCGATCGGAATGCTCAGAGCTGGTCCTGGAGGTCGAGCAGTCGTCGGGCTGCGCGACCCCTGGGGTGAGAATCTCGCGGTGGGATTCGTCGCGGGCCAGGGCGGAGCGCTGCGCGAGCTGCTCATGTCGCTGCGATTCGAAGCGGACGCCGACGGGCTCGACCACGTCACCATCGCGCTCCCGCGGGATCATCCCGCGGCCGGGGACATGACCGCTTCCGGATACGATCTCGCGAATGACGACGACACCAGCTACATCTACGGCCTGCAGCTCTAGGTGACGCGCCTCTCCCCATCCCCTCCCCACAAGTGGGGAGGGACGTTGCCAGAATGACCCGCAAGTACGTCGTCATCGGCAACGGCATCGCCGGGCAGACGGCCGCGGAGGAGCTGCGCAAGGCTGACCCCGACGCGTCCATCGTGATGATCGCCGCGGAGCGGCATCCCCTCTACAACCGCGTCGCCCTGCCGCGATATCTGCGCGGCCAGGTCCGTCGCGAGAAGGTGCTGATGCGCACCGTCGAGGATTACGCGAAGCAGAACCTCGAGATTCATTTCGAGACCTGGGCGACGGAGATCGATGTGCGCGAGAAGGTGGTCCGCACCAACCGCGGCCAGGAATTCGCCTACGACGCGCTGCTCATCGCGACAGGCGGGCGACCGAAGCCGCCGCCGTGGCCTGGTTCAGATGAGGTCTCCGCGTGCCTCGGATTTCAGACCCTGGACGACACCGACGCGATCATCGAGAAGGCGGATGCCTCGGAGCGCGTGCTGGTGATGGGCGGCAGCTTCATCGGCTACGAGCTCGCCGAGGGCGTGAGCTTTCGCAAGAAAGCGAAGCTCACCTGGATCATGCGCGGGCCATGGTTCCTGCGCTACGTGCTGGACGAGGAGGGCGGCCAGCTGTGCCGGCAGATGGGCGAAGCCCAGGACGTGCAGTTCATCGTTTCGGACGAGGTCCAGAAGTTCAGCCGCAGCAACGGACATTTCCACGCCGAGACCGTCAACGGAGAGCATGTCGATTTCAACCTGCTCACCTACGGTGTAGGCCTCGACTATTACACGGAGCCGGTACGTGACACCGGAATCGAGCTGAACAAGGGCATCGTCACGGACGCCAAGCTGCGCACCGCGGCGCCGGATGTATACGCAGCAGGCGATGTGGCGGTGTTCTACGACCTGATGGTCGAGCGGCACAACCAGATGGGAACGTGGGACAACGCCGAGGCACACGGCAAGGTGGCGGCGCGGAACATGGCGGGAGCGGACGAGGATTTCTTCGACGTCCCGACCTACACGACGACGATGTTCGGGTCGACGCTGGCGGTGATGGGCGTGACGCCCGACGTGCAGCCGGGCCTCGAGTCGGTGCGCACATACAGCTTCGAAGAGAAGTTCTATCGCAAGCTCTTCTTCAAGGACGACCGCCTGGTCGGTGCGATCATGATCGGGCCGCCGAAGGGCCGCAAGAAGTTGATCGAGATCATGCGCTCGCGGAACAAGATCGAGCGGCCGAAGCAAGAGCTCCTCGACCCGGCCAACCTCAAAGACCAGTGATGTCTGGGTATGCGTTCCTCACCCACTGGCGCGTGCGTGGGACCGCTCAAGAGGTTTCAGAGGTGCTGAGCGACGCCTTGCAGCTGTCGCGTTGGTGGCCTTCGGTCTACCTCGACGTGAAGGAGCTGGCGCCTGGCGACTCTCGAACGGGAGTCGGCAGGGTGATCGACCTGTTCACCAAGGGCTGGCTGCCCTACACGCTTCGCTGGCAGTTCAAGGTCACGGAATCCAACCCGCCTCACGGATTCAAGCTGGTGGCTGAAGGTGATTTCGTCGGCACCGGGGTCTGGACTTTCACGCAGGACAGCGACTTCGTCGACATCACCTACGACTGGCGGATCGCGGTGAACAAGCGACTGCTGCAAATCGGGACGCCCGTCTTCAGGCCGATCTTCGCCGCCAACCATCGCTGGGCGATGGCGCGAGGCGAACAGAGCCTGGAGCTCGAGCTGCGCCGCCGGCATGCCGGCAGCGACGTCGAAAGGCAGGCCGTGCCCGCACCACCGGGGCCAACCTTCAGACGCGGCTGATCCCCGCGTATGCTTAGCCCTGGAAGAATGGCGTTCGCTTACAGCGAATCCGCTCGGTTGGTCCGGGGCGCGCTTGGCGCGATCCTGCGCCAGCGTCGTGAGGCGTCGCGACGGACCCTGACCGAGGTCGCCGGCGAGGCCGGCCTCTCCCCCGCCCACCTCTCTGAAGTGGAGCGGGGCCGCAAAGAGGTCTCAACTGAAAGGCTGCTGGCCGTCGCGCATGCTCTCGGCGCCCGTCCAGCCGACATCTACGCCGACCTCGCACGTATTTTGGGAGCCGACCCCGATCGTCCCGCCTGGCCGGAGGATCCGCCCGCGAAGCTTCGACTCGCCACCGCTTCTCTGCCGCTAGAGGCGCTGCGCAGCGTCGCCGACTTCAGCGCGTATTTGGCGATGGCCCACCCGCCGCCCAGACCAAAACCGAGAATCGGCTTCGATACAAGGAGTTAAGACCATGAACCTCATCCCCACCGTGATCACCAACGACGGCCGCGGCGAGCGCGCCTACGACATCTATTCGCGCCTGCTGCGGGACGGCATCATCTTCGTTAGGGGCGTGATCGACGACGACCTGGCGAGCATTGTCACCGCGCAGCTCCTGTTCCTCGAGAGCGAGTCGCCGGAACGCGACATCCAGCTCTACATCAACAGCCCGGGCGGATCGCTGACCGCCGCGCTGTCCGTGTATGACGCCATGCAGTACGTGGCCCCGAAGGTTGGCACGCTGTGCACCGGACTCGCGGCGAGCGGCGCGTCCATCCTGCTCGCGGGAGGCGATCCCGGCATGCGCATGTCCCTGCCCCACGCCCAGATCCTCATCCACCAGCCGTTCAGCCAGGGCATCCAGGGGCAGGCGACCGACATCCAGCTGCACGCGCAGGAGATCCTCCGGCAGCGCGAGGCGATGGCGCGCATCTACACCAAGCACACCGGCCGGCCGCTCGAGGACGTCGAGCGGGCGATGGAGCGCGACTTCTTCATGAACCCGGAAGAGGCCAAGAAGTGGGG
>Ga0137409_10005586_pt1 | contig 13095 bp, 9 predicted proteins | sample CZODoug1_16funga_FD_122059 | JGI IMG/M metagenome (GOLD analysis project Ga0137409, IMG submission 122059) | Vadose zone soil fungal communities from Angelo Coast Range Reserve, California, USA - CZODoug1_16fungal (Hybrid Assembly) | ecosystem: Environmental > Terrestrial > Soil > Vadose zone...
GGCCTTTCCTGCGGTATTGGCTGCGGCTGGGGATTCAAGATTCAGGTCTCTCCGGACCGTTCCAAAATCAACCTGGTCGATGTCCTGCCGGCCAACCCGCTCAACTTCGTCGAAGGCGTGGCCATTCTGGCTTCGCCCAACGGTCACATCGACATTGCTGACCTGACCGGCTCCTGGCAAATGACTTTCTTCGGCCAGACGGGTTGCGGCATCGGAGCCTCGCTCGTGACGTTCACACTCAACCCCGCCGGCACCGGCACTGCCACCGAAACCGGCCACAACAATGGCTGTCCGGACGGAACCAGCACGGGGACCTTCACCGTGCAGACCCTCAATCCTGACGGCAGCGGAACGGCTGGCCTGTCCTGCGGGCCAAGCTGCGGATGGAACCTCAACATCCAGGTTTCGCCCGATCGCTCGACCTTCAGCGTTATCGACGTCTCTTCCGCTAACCCCGGAAACTTCGTCGCTGGCGTAGCCGTCAACAATTCCACCGCCGCGAAGGTTACTAAGACCAACCTCGCCGGGAGGTGGCAGCTCGCGCTTTATGGGAACACGGGCTGCGGCGTCGGGTCCTCGCTGGTCACGTTCACGCTGAATGGTTTAGGTGTGGCCACGAATGCGTCCAACACCGGTCATACTGCCGGCTGCGGCGATGCCGCATGAGCGGAAGCGATGCCCGCAAGCAATAAGAAAGCCGGTAGTAATTTATTCATGACAATTTCTCCTCAACAGTTATTTGCAAATGAACCCAACAGACAAGACTCGACTCCATTCAGATGTCGAATTGAATCAGCCTCGCGTCGCGCCTGAAGCGCGCACGAATCGAGTAACGATGACTAGACTGGTTGTAAGACGCGGGCCAGGAAGGGACCCGAGTACGAGGCGAGACTTAAAGGCGCAGGCGCCCGGTGCTTAAGTAAAGCGTGGAGTAGGAGAGAGGTGGCGTAACGATGCGGAAATAATCGATGGCCGGCGACTGAACGTAAGGTGTGGTCAGCGTGGTCAATACGACGAGGAGCACGGGGAGATCGGCACGATCCCAATGCTTCCGGAGCTCATTTGACGGGGTCGCTATCGCCGTGGCTGTCGCGATCGTACCGCCAATGGCGCAACAAAAATCCTGTCGGTTTGTCTCAGCCGTTCTGGATTGCTCAGGTGCGCAGGGAGCGCTCGGTCCATTCGGACAGCAGTCGTGCGTAGCCACCACATCCGCGCATGCGAACGCGGGCACTCCCGCACCGAGCAGACTCAGCAGCAGAATCGGTAGAGTAATGATGTGGCGCAACATGCTTAAAAGATCTGAAGCCTAATAACAATCAATCGGCCGAAGACACGAGTTCCTTATACAGTATACCGGCGATTGGGCCAAAATATTGCAGATCGGCGCTCATTTCGACACATAACCAGCGACCGACCTCTTCTGAAACAACCCCTTTGGTTTGCCGGGTCTCCTCGATCCTGAGCTTGGGCGTCTTCGGCAAGTACCCTGCTCTTCTCTCACTCGCGGAGGCACGGCGGGCTTACTGTTTGAGGCATGATGACGCCGGTCCCTTGACTATTCAAGAGAATACTTGAATAGTCAGGCGCATGACACAAACTCATCGGCAGTTTAAGGGCGCCATCTACGAACAGCTGGCTCGGATCGGCAAGGCAACGTCAGCGCCCAAGCGGCTGGAGTTGCTCGAGTTGCTGTGCCAGGGACCTCGCACGGTGGAAGCTCTGGCTTGCCAAGCTGCCATCTCTACCGCGAACGCCTCTCAGCACTTGCAAGTACTGCGCGCGGCCAGGCTGGTCGATGCGGAGAAACTCGGCCTTCATGTCGAATATCGACTCACCGATGATAGGGTCAGTGAATTCTTTCTCCAGTTGCGCACGCTTGCAGAGTCTCAGCTCATCGAGTTGCAGCATGTTGCGCAGCAATATCTTGAAGGGCGCGGCGCGATGGAGCCGATCGGGGCTAAGGAATTGCGACGTCGAATTCGGCGGGGCGAGGTGGTCCTACTGGACGTTCGACCGACGGAGGAATACCGAGCGGGCCACATTCCGGGGGCACTGTCGGTACCACTTGCGGACCTTAAAAAGCGAGTCCACGCCTTGCCCAAGGGTCGCGAAATTGTCGCCTACTGCCGAGGACCGTACTGCGTCATGGCAATCGAGGCGGTAGAGCTGCTTCGGAAGGGGGGATTTCGTGCACAGCGCATGGAGCAAGGCGTTATGGAGTGGCGCGCCCGCGGCTGGCGCATCGCTACCGGTGGCGAGGGGGTACACACATGATATTCAAGCCCTTTTATTACTACGATACAGGTTGTGCGGCCTATCTTTTTGGCTGCGGTACTCTCGGCAAATGCACGGTGGTCGATGCGCACGAAGACGATATCTCGGCATATGTTGAATTTGCGACCGCCAAGGGTATGCAGATCACGCACGTTATCGATACCCACGTACATGCCGATCATCGATCCGGAGGTCCTTCCCTCGCACGGCTAGTCCACGCCGACTACTGTCTGCATGAATCGGCGGACGTTGCGCTGGCTTTCACCCGGCTTCACGACGGACAAGTAATCAAATTGGGCAATACCTGTGTCACGGTGCTGCACACACCGGGCCACACGCCGGAGAGCATCAGTTTGGTCGTGACCGATCATCGTCGTGGCGGCGATCCGTGGTTTGTGCTCACGGGTGACACGCTGTTTGTTGGCGCTGTCGGGCGCCCCGATCTGCCCGGAAATGCACGGCAGAACGCGGGGGAACTCTACGATAGTATTCACCGGAAACTGCTGACACTGCCCGATGCACTTGAGATATTTCCTGGTCACTTCGCTGGCTCACTGTGCGGTGCCGGCATGAGCGGCAAACCGTCAAGCACCATCGCATTCGAGAAGCGCTGGAATCCTTTGCTATCGAGTCCAAGAGAGGCGTTCATCGAAGCACTGCTTGATGTGCCAGCCAAACCGTCGGCGATGCAGCACCTCATGAAACTCAACCAAGGTCGCGCGGCAACTGCCTCATGAGAGCAGTGCGCCTTGGTTTGCGAGCGAACCTGGCGCAATTCGCACTGCTGGTCCTTGTGAATGCCTTCGTCGGCGCGATGATTGGATTGGAACGCACGATTCTCCCGGCCATCGCCGAACAGGAATTTCACTTGGCGGCAACGGCTGCCGTCCTATCGTTCATCGTGGTCTTCGGCCTCACCAAGGCATTCACCAACTACCTGGCGGGAACACTGGCCGATAGGATCGGGCGTAAGCACGTGCTCGTTGCTGGTTGGGTGGTGGCGGCACCGGTGCCGTTCCTGCTGATGTGGGCACCAACCTGGCGGTGGGTGCTCGTGGCCAACGCCCTACTCGGCATCAGTCAAGGGCTGACATGGTCCACCACGGTCATCATGAAGATCGACCTGGTGGGCGCAAGCCATCGCGGACTGGCGATGGGGCTTAATGAGTTCTCGGGTTATGTCGCGGTGGCCGGCAGCGCGCTCGCCACAGGGTACCTCGCCGCAGAGTATGGATTGCGCCCCGTGCCCTTCTATCCGGGCGTTGCATTCGTGGTGATGGGCTTAGGGTTGTCGATATTCGCGGTTCGTGAGACGAAACACCACGTCGTCGCTGAGGCGGCGCAGAGCGTCGCCCCATCGGTGGAGACAATGCCGTCTCGGCGTCAAATCTTTTGGCGAACGACCATCGCTGATCGAGATCTCTCCAGCGTCACTCAGGCAGGCTTGGTTAACAATCTGAACGATGGCATGGCGTGGGGACTTTTTCCGCTGTATTTCGCGGCTGCTGGCACCAGTCTCAAGCAGATCGGTACTTTGGCTGCGCTGTATCCGGCGATGTGGGGCATCGCCCAACTCTTCACCGGTGCCTGGTCGGATCACGTCGGACGCAAATGGCTCATTGCCGCTGGCATGTGGGTGCAGGCCCTGGGTATTGCCGCGACGATTCTGAGTAGCAGCCTGTTGGGTTTCGCCAGCGGCGCGGTCCTGCTCGGTATCGGCACGGCCATGGTGTATCCGACGCTGCTGGCTGCCATTGGCGATGTGGCGCATCCGACCTGGCGCGGGTCATCCATTGGCGTCTACCGCTTGTGGCGCGATCTCGGCTATGCCATCGGAGCATTGCTCGCGGGTGTTGCCGCTGATTTTTTCGGTCTTGCCGTTGCCATGTGGATTGTCGCCGCCTTGACCTTGTGCTCTGGCGTCATTGTGGCCATTCGCATGGCGGAGACACTACCCAAGCTTAGGAAACCGTTGAAAGGGGAACTCTCGGTTCAGTGGTAGCAACGATGAGCAGACGATCCCATCTACCTCGACTACAACGCCACGACTCCGATGCTGCCCGAAGTCGTCGATGCCATGTTGCCGTATCTACACGAGCACTTCGGCAACCCGTCGAGTCGCCACCTCTACGGTAGGCGGACGCACGACGCAATCGAGCGCGCGCGGACCGAAGTTGCTCCACTCATTGGGTAGTGACCCTGACGAGATCATATTCACGTCTGGCGGCACTGAAGCCAACAATCTTGCCATTCGTGGCACGACTGCGCGCACCAGTCGCCGTCGTATTGTAACGTCCATGGTAGAACACCCTGCGACAGCCCGCCCCGTCGCGTGGCTCGAGCGGCAGGGCTGGGATATTGTTCGTGTCGGCGTGGATGCCGGGGGACGCGCCCATGTTCGCGAACTCGATACCGCGATCACGCGACCCATTGTCTGGCAGCGACATTGATAGAATCGTGGACTATTCAGTTCCAGTCGACCGAAAGGCGTGCGGTAACTCATTCGATGCGAGCCGTTGCGTCGCACGGCGCCTGACATTCAGGGCAGGTCGAAGCACGATGGATCGCTTCGTGGGCTTGGCTTTCGACCAAGGCGCGTTGCACACCCCCCGTCATGGTCTTCGCCTCCTCCAGGCTGATGCCGACCAGGTCGTCAGCCTCTCCACGCTCGATCGCGGCGATCTCTGCGGTCGTGGTGAGTCCTGACTCGTTCTCAATGATCAGCTGAATCCGCATCTTCATAAATGCTCCCGGCGTCCCAGTTGATTGCCGGTAGTACCTTCAGTTGCCGATCGATCGAACGCCGGCGGGGTTGCCTCAGGCGAGCGCTGCCGACAATGTCGAGCATTTCGGCACGCAAATTGCGCGCTGTCCAAACCTTCTTCCAGCAATTCCTCGATCTGATGGACCGCCCATGCCGGGCCGCTGCTCTCCAGCCAGTCGGCATATGCCGCGGCGCCTTCGAGGTCTTCATCGGGAGGGTCACCCCGTGCAGCCAGGCAACCCAATGGTTCGGTCACCGGGACCACACTGCGGGATGCGATCCTGCAGTTATCTTCCATGGGACAAATAAATTGTAGTGGTACTGAAAGGTTTCATTGATCTCGAACGCAAATGCCGCCAGCGGCATATCGACACCGCCGCCGGCAAGCGCCAACTCGATCGCCCGGCCGGGGTCCCCAAACTGCCAGCCACGGATCTGAAAAGAATACAGATGCTGGTCACTCCAGCCGAAGGCGACTTGCAGGGCAGCGTGCAGCTGCGCCAGAGACGCCTGTTCAGTGATCAATGACCGGCGAGTGACCGGCGGAGACACGCCGCACAGCCGCGTGTTGAGCTGCACCGCATCCACTTTCTGCTCAGCGCCCATCGCCTGACGCTACCACCAACGCAAACTGCGCTCAAATTTCAACCCAGCACCCGGAACGGACCACTCTCAGTACTCCTGGCCTGCAAGGGCTGGGAAGCCGAGCAACGCGCGGCCGCCTGAAGCCGAACATGACCAAACGATCCGCGTGCCCGATGACCGCCGAAACTCCCTGTCTCTTGCGCCCTTTCGTGCGCTATGAGCACTTTTTACACGAATGCTCCCGACGGGCCTTCAATAGCCCAGCCCGACCGTGGCGATGACACCATCGGCCTTCCGCAGCGCTTGGCGCGCGTAGTCCCAGAGAATTGCGATCGTGGCGTCGTGCACCGTGGCGCGCAGCAGGTCGGAGAACCGCTCGATGTTGGGCTCGGAACTCTGCCCCTGCGCGTCGACCGGTGGATGCGCCTCGAGCAGCAGGGTGCCACCGCTCAAGGCGACTTTCAGGGGCACATTGATGAGGCGTACCGGTGTGCCAATTGGAACCAGCGCAAACAGCACGGCCACATCCTCCGGGTACATGCCAATGCAGCCATTGGTGATGCCCATGCCAACCGTCACGGGCTTGTTCGTTCCGTGGATTTCATAGGTACCATCGCCGAAGCCGAGCCGCATCATGAAGTCACCCAGCGGATTATCAGGTCCGGGGCCCACCACCGCCGGCAGCGGATCACCGAGCTCAGCGTGCTCTTTGCGGACGGATGCCGGCGGATACCAGGAGGGATGTTTGATTTTAGCGGTGATGTAGGATTGCCCCAGGGGCGTGTTCTTCCCCATTTTGCCGATGCTCACCGGGTAGGTGATGACCACTGGTTTTTCGTTCTTGTTCGGCTTGGGAAAGTAATACAACCGGTGTTCAGCCAAATTGACGACCACACCCTCACGTAATCCCGGCGGCAGAATGCGCCGGCCGGGCAACAGAATCCGCGTGCCCTCGCCGGGCAACCACATGTCGACGCCAGGATTGGCACGGGCGATTTCTTCGTAGCCTAGGTTGTAGCGCCGGGCGATGTCGGGAAGCGTGTCTTCATAATGGGATCTGATCGTGGCGTCGGCTCCGATGACAGCCGCGTCCTCAGGAGGCAACTCGTGCGTTGCGCTCGATGCGATGTGCGGTTGCGCCGCGACATCAGCTCGAACACGAGGACTCGGTAGTGCAACGGCTGTCACCTCGCTGGAGATCATCTGCGTTTGCGCCGGTCGCAGCACCCTGTCGTGCTGCGCGTGTAAGAGCGGAATTCGGGGGCGTCCTGGTACATGCCACCCGTATCCCGAACATGCTTCAGACCAAGCGACTGCGTCGGCATAGTCCTTCTCAATCCATCCAGCAAAAAACGGTTGATAATCCGACGACAGCGCATTATCCAATTGCGCGATCGCACTGCAGGTCTTCGGCGTTCCATGGATTACGAATATTGGCGTTTGCCGGCCCACTTGACCACGAACGACCGGCGTGGAAAGGCAAAGCGAGAGAGCGGCAGCTAACGCTTGGCTGACATTCACACTTGGATGACGAGCGTGCAAAATCCTTCCTTTCCCCGAAGCAGAAGCGTGTGCCGCGGTGGTCGCGACCGGTCACCTGATTGTCCACAACTTGCAATTGGAAGTTTGAACCAGAGTCTACGGTTGAACAAGCACGACGCGCGATCAACCACGTGAGTGGCCGATTCTGAGGAGAGCGATCCAAACTGGGTGCTATGCGGCGCGCGATCGAGGATCGTATGCAATCGCGATAACGTACGCGCCCGCCGTTCGTCAGTTCCCGCCAGGCAGCCTGCCAACCATTGAGATTGCATGTGGAGTTGGGGTGACTTCAAGGTTGCGACCTGGCAATGTCGCGTAGGTCAAGCGGGTGCGAATCCTGCCCTGGTAGTCGTTAGCCACGAGACCATCCAGATCTTGGGGTGTGCGGCGCACAAGTGAGGCTTGGTGCACTGAGAATGAGCGCGGACAGGGTGTTTCCATTGGCTCGCTTGACGCCGACCTCTCGATCGCTAACGCTGCATTGATCGCACGGAAGGAACGCGCTTCCCAGATCGACCAGCGCCATCTGTTACTCGCGCTACTCGCGGACGAAAACACGGGTACGATGAATGAGATCGCCAAGAGCCTCAGCGCAACGCGTAGGGAGTCAATCCAGGCGGCTGCCGAGACGGGCCGCCCAAGAGATTTGCGTCCCGTACGCTCTGCAGTGACACCCTTGACACGAGGGGGGAGGTGACGCGCGCGCTGCAATCAATCGTAGAGTGCCTAACGACATTACGACCCGCACCCGCCGTCGGCCCGCGGAGGGGCTTCGGTGACAGAGTTAAGGGGACAGAATGACAACCAATAAGGATGCCGACACCATACTTGGGGCACCTTGCGGACACTCGCGCGTGGATATCCGAGATTCACCACACGCATCAGCCAGCGGGTCATAATCGGCCTGCGGAATGGTCGGCGTGCCGGCGTGCCTGCCATCATCCAGTGGACTTGGAGCTGGTTACGAAGTACCTCGACCGGATCCGAAGGCCGCGATACAAACGGACTGGGATTACGGGCCACCACATCCGGGGATGATTTGCCCGCCCCCGTCGCGACGGCCATCGAGCAGAGGGTGGTGGTGCGCGTATGACGGGGCCACTTCAATATTCGGATTTTTATGCACGCCAAGCACCAGCAAGAGTTTGATTTGTATTACATTGTCCGCATTGTCGCGCATTCTCTGGATGACTGAGAGACCTCGGGCGAAGTGACAACTGCCTGATTTCGTTGTTGGTGCGGTGCCGATAACGTACGTTTTGATCCGAATCTTGACGTCACCCCAATACGGCAGTCACGTAGTTTCTCTCAGTAGAGGGCCCTATCGACGCGCCAGGGCCAAGGCGGACACGGGGGTTCACTCCGCCTCTATCCTGATTTGTGTGTTCCACGTCAAAGCGCGCAGAAGAAGGAGCCGATACCCTGAAGCTCCTCGCAACTCCCGAGCCGCCGCATGCCTAACGCACCCCGTGCTCTTTTGAGCAGCCTGTTCGAATACGTCGGCGAGCAGCTCAAGAGTGTCGAACCCCCTGCCTACTACCTTTCGGGACACGCGGGGTTCAAGCGGGAACCGCTGGATCTCGTGGGCTTGCCGAGCGTGGAACTGGACTCGAAGTCCGACGACGGCCATGTCTGGCTGCGGGTGGCGCGCCTTGAGGCAGAAGGCGCGCCCAAACCGGCTGATGGACAACAGGGATTGTTCCTGATTTCCGAGGACCCGTTCGGGGCGCCCCCGTCCCTGAACCCGGGCGCCCTGCTTCAGAAGACCCTGTCCAATGCCGTGGAGAAGGCATTCGAGACCTATAGGGATCGATGGGTCACCTGGTCGGAATGCGAAAAGCCCCGGCGACAGACCATTGCGCTGTACGGCGACCTGTTCTCCCTGAAGCACCAGATCGAGGGCGGCGAGACGGCCAACCCCACCGAACTCGTGTGGGGCATCGGGGTGGCGTCCTGGCGGATGACGCACGACGGGGAGGAATTTCCTCTGCACTATCCGATTCTGACCCAGTCGGTCGAAATCTCCCTCGACGAGAACAGCATGATGCTGGAAGTGCGTCCGCGGCTGGTCGATGCGAAGCTCGAACTCGATCCGTTCATCGAATGCCAGGTAATCGGCGCCGCCGACATCGAGCGTACCGGACGCGAATTTCTTGGCCGTCAAAAAGAACGACTGATCACACCGTTCGACGCCAGCAGCTACGTCGACATCCTGAAGCTGGTCGCGACGAACCTGGACGGCAAAGGCAGCTATCTCGAGGTGTTGAACTCCCGTGCCGCGGTCCCCGCGGGCGGCAAACAGCTCATCGTCACCGACTCCTGGGCGCTGTTTTCGCGCCCGCGGGTGAACAATTACCTGATCGAAGACTTGAAACGCCTGCAATCGACGATCGAAGGCGGCTGCGAGATACCCGAGGGCCCGCTAGCCCTGGTGTCCAATCCGGCCGATGCGCCCATTGTGCACGAGTCGATCAACTTTCGCGGGCTGTCGAGCCGCGGCGACACCACCGCGGGTAAAAAGCCGGTCGAACTCCACTTCCCACTGCCGTACAACGCGGAACAAGTGACCATCATGCAGCGCCTCGAGCACAGCCCCGGGGTGACCGTTCAGGGCCCGCCGGGCACGGGCAAGACGCATACGATCGCCAACATCATCTGCCATTACGTCGCCACCGGCAGGCGGGTGCTCGTGACCTCGCGCGGCGAGCAGGCGCTCAAAGTACTGCAATCGATGATCCCCGAACAGGTCCGCCCATTAAGCGTTGCGTTGCTGACCAATGACCAGGAAGGCGTGCGGCAATTTCAGGCATCGATCGAGGCGATACAGCACCAGGTATCGCAGCTCAACACCGAAGAGACGCGCGCGGAAATCCGGCTGCTTGAGAGTTCGATCAACCGCGCACACGCGGAACTCAGCGCCATCGACCGGCGCGTCGATGACATTGCCATGCCCCAGCTCGAGGAAATCGAAGTTAATGAGACGCCCCTGCGAGCGCAGAGGCTCGCGGATCTCGTCGTATCCGGTGCAGAGCAGCATTCGTGGTTCGACGACGTATTGTCGTTGGACCCGTCTTGCTCCCCGCCCTTGAGCGATGCCGAAGCCGCGACGCTGCGCGCAACGCGCCACAAGCTGGGGGCGGACCTCGTCTACGCCAACGCCACCGTGCTGTCGGCGGATGAATTGCCGGGTCCAGCCGTCATTGCCGAATTGCACGATGCCTTGAGCCAGATTCGTAAAGTCGACGACATGATCGAATCAGGCAGGCTTTTGCGCCTCAAGAATTCGACGCCGGAATTGATCGAGGCGGCCCGCCGCCTGCGCGGCGCCATCGAAATCGCGGCCGAAGAGGTTCGCCAGCTCGAAACCTCGGGCGCCCCCTGGGTCATGCCGCTGCGCGAAAAGCTGGGCAGCCCGCGCTTCGCGTCCGAGCGGATCGCGTTCGAGTCGGTGTTGAACGACGCTACACACTTGATCCGTGCCCGGGCGGAATTCTTGATGCGGCCCGTCGAGTTGCCGCCGGCCCCGGCGATCTCGGCGCCGGTCCGTGAGGCCGTCGCGAAGGCGGCAAAAACGGGAAAGCCGTTCGGGGCCTTCGCGCTCGGGCTGTCCGACGCGAAGCGTTACGTCGAGGCGATCAGGATTTCGGGGCTGTCCCCCGCGAGCGCCGACGAGTGGGCACACGTCAACCGGTTTTTGGATCTTCGCACGCAGGTCCACTCGTTCGAAAACCGCTGGAACGGAATTGCCGACGCGTTGGCCGTGCCGCGATTGGAAGGCGGGATCGCGAACCTGAAACGGCTCGAGGCGATATGCAGCCTCGCGAAGATCGCGCACAAGGTGGCGACCGTGCACGACGCGTCATTTCCCCGCCGTGCCGAACGGATCTTCGATGAGGAACCTGCCAGCGGGTCCTTTGGCAGTTCCGCGCGGCTGCAAGACATGCAGGATCAACTCGGCGCCCACATCGACCGCGCCGCATTGACGATGGACTCGATCACACTGTTTGCGCTGCGTGAGAAGCTGGCCGGCAAAGACGGACCGGTGATGATCCGCCTGCGCGAATTCATCGAAAGGACGCTCGGCAGCGAAACCGCGAAGCAGAGCCACGTGCTGGCGCAATATGCGGACATCACCAACGAGTTGCGCCGTATCTCTTCCTTGGAACTCACGCTGTCGATTATCCGCGATTACGCCCGTCGGTTCGAAGCGCGCGGCGCGGTGAAGCTCGCCGTCCGCGTGCGCACCTGTTGCGTAGGACAAGACGGAGAAGACACCACGTTCCCGGTAACCTGGCGCGACGCGTGGACCTGGGCGAGAGTCAGAACCCATCTCGATCAGATCGACTCGCGCGATGAGTTGGTGAGCTTAAACGCCAGGCGCACGGCGCTTGAGGAGAGCCTGTCCCGTTTCTACAGGGACCTGGTGTCGAAGACCGCGTGGCTCGCCACCAAGTCGAAGGCGACACCCCGTGTCCTGCAAGCGCTGGCCGGGTATGGCGCGGCCATAAGGCGGATCGGCCAGGGAACGGGACCCAATGCCGCGCGCTATCGGCGGGATGCGCGCGATGCGATGTTCGATGCGGTGGCCGCGGTGCCGTGCTGGATCATGAGTCACGCCAAGATCAGTGAATCGATGCCCGCTCAGGTCGGCGCCTTCGATCTCGTGATCGTGGACGAAGCCAGCCAGTCCGACCTCTGGGCGCTGCCCGCCATCGTCAGAGGCAAGCGCATTCTCGTCGTGGGCGACGACAAGCAGGTCTCGCCTTCCGCCGGCTTCATCAATGCCCAGACCATCACCGATTTGCGTCTTCGATTCCTGACCGAGCAGCCCTACGGCGTGGAAATGACGCCGGAAAAATCGCTGTATGAGCTGGCCGCGCGGGTGTTCGCCGCACAGCAGGTGATGTTGCGCGAGCACTTCCGGTGCGTACCGGCCATCATCGCGTACTCGAACCGCACGTTTTACGGCAATGGCATTCTGCCGTTGCGCATCCCGAAAGCTTCCGAGCGCATCGATCCGCCGCTGGTCGACCTGTTCGTCGAGGGCGGCCGCCGCGACCGGCACGATCGGAACGAGTTCGAGGCGCGGGCGATTGCGGACGAGATCGAGGCCATCCTCGGCAACGAGGCGCTGGCAAATCGAACGCTCGGCGTGGTCTCCCTGCTCGGGATGGATCAGGCGAAGTATATCGATTCTGTCGTGAGAAAGAGGTGCGCCGCGACCGAATTGCTGAAACGCCGCTTCCTCTGTGGCGACGCCTCGACCTTTCAGGGCAGCGAACGGGACATCATGTTCCTGTCCCTGGTCGTCGATGCGGAGCAGTGCAAGGCGATTTCAGGTGCGATGTTCAATCAACGCTTCAATGTTGCCGCAAGCCGCGCCCGCGACCGGATGTACTTGGTACGTTCCATCCGGCTCGATCAACTCTCCAACAAGGATCTGCGGCTGACGCTGCTCAATTATTTTGAGAAGCCGGCGGTCAACAGTGCGCTGGAATCGGTTTCCCTCCTCGATCTGTGCGAGTCCGGATTCGAGCGGGACGTCTTCGCTTCGTTGACGAGCCTAGGCTATCGAGTGATGCCGCAGGTTAAGACGGGAGCGTATCGCATTGACATGGTGGTCGAAGGCAGCGGCGACAAGCGGCTTGCCATCGAATGCGACGGCGACGAGTTCCACGGTCCCGATCGGTGGCGGCACGACATCGACCGGCAACGCATCCTGGAGCGGGCCGGCTGGTCCTTCTGGCGCTGCTTCGCATCGACCTGGTCGCTGCGCAAAGCCGATGTATTCGGCGAACTCATCGAACGGCTTACCGCTATGGGAATCGAACCACTCGGCGCGTTGGATGAAACGCCGAACCTCGTCGAGAAGCGCACGTGGACGCAGCCGCAGCCCAGTGCGGTCCTGCCGATCCCAGCAGCGCCTG
>Ga0137409_10005588_pt1 | contig 13094 bp, 11 predicted proteins | sample CZODoug1_16funga_FD_122059 | JGI IMG/M metagenome (GOLD analysis project Ga0137409, IMG submission 122059) | Vadose zone soil fungal communities from Angelo Coast Range Reserve, California, USA - CZODoug1_16fungal (Hybrid Assembly) | ecosystem: Environmental > Terrestrial > Soil > Vadose zone...
GTCACCCCTCACCCGTCACCCGTCACCCGTCACCCGTCACCCGTCACCCGTCACCCGTCACTCATCACTCATCACCCATATGGCTATCTATCCCGAATTCAAAGGCCGCTTCGTCGCGGTCACCGGCGGCGCGCAGGGCATCGGCGCCGTCACTGCGCGCGCTTTCGCCAAGCAGGGTGCGAAAGTGGCCGTGCTCGACATCGACGGCGCCGGCGCGAAAAAAATCGCGGACGCAATTGCTGCCGACGGCGGCCAGGCGATCGCGGTTCACACCGACGTGACCGACGAGCTGTCCGTCGGGCGCGCCATTGCTGGCGTCGTTTCCGGACTCGGCGGCCTCGACGTGCTCATCAACTGCGCCGGCGGCTACGGGCGGCTCGCCACGATCGAAGACACGCCGATCGAAGAATGGGACCGCACGATCGCACTCAACCTGCGCAGCGTGTTCATCGTCTCGAAGGCGGCGATCCCGCATCTCAAGCGCTCGAAGGCCGGGCGCATCATCAACGTCTCCTCCATCACCGGCCGCCAGGTGACGGTGGCCTCCTCCCCGGCCTACGGTTCGGCCAAGGCCGGCGTGATCCAGTTGACGCGCTTTCTCGCGCAGCAGCTCGGCCCCGACGGCATCACGGCGAACGCGATCGCGCCTATCACCACCCTCACCCCGCGTGTGGCGGCGCTGCGCACGGAAGCCGAAGTCGAGCGCATCGCCGCGCTGGTGCCGCTGCGGCGCCTTGCCGAGCCCGAGGATCACGCCCAGGCGATGCTGTTTCTCGCCTCCGACGCCGCGGCCTACCTGAACGGCGTCACGCTCGATGTGAACGGCGGAAGAGTGATGATGTAAGGAAACTCCCTATTCAATCGACGGGCGGAATTCGGGCCTGCCTGACGATGGTTTTCCACTTTTCTATCTCTTTTCGGTACAAGTCGGAAAACTCCTCGACGCTCTTGGGATTCGTCTCGATGCCGAGTTCCAGCAACCGCCCCCCCAGAGCTGGAGCGCTGATGATCCTGTTGATAGTCGCGTTGAGCTTCTCGATGATGTCGGCTCGAGTGCCCGCAGAGACATAGACGCCGAATATTGTGCCGGCCTTATAGTCGGGGAAACCCGCTTCCGAGGTGGTCGGCACATTGGGAAGCGATTTCAGGCGCTTCTCCCCGGCTACCGCGAGCGCCCTGAGTTTGCCCGCCGCGAGCTGCCCATGGATGGGGGATGTTTCCATAACCACGAAATCCGCTTCGCCGGTCATGACGGCGAGCGCGGCCTGACCACTGCCCTGATACGGAATGATCTCAAGTATCAGCCTGTTCTGAATCTGGAACAGCTCGGACGAGAGGCGCGTGCCGATGCCGCCGGAGGCAGCGTTCAGCTTGCCCGGATATCTGCGCGCGAGGTTGATCAGCTGCTGGAGGTTCCTGGCGGGCACTCCGGGATTCACGAGGAAAACGTAGGGCGCCTGCCCCAATTCGGCCACCGGCTGGATATCGCGCAGCGGGTCATACGGCAGCTTGCGAAACAGCGCGGGGTTCTGGGTAGACGCCGTTGCGCTGAACAGTATCGTGTGGCCGTTCGGCAGTGACTTGGCAACTGCATCGATGCCGATGTTTCCGGCCGCTCCCGGCCGATTTTCAACGATGACCTGCTGCCCGAGCGCCTTGCTCAACTCCGGCGAGATCAGGCGCGCCATGGTGTCGTTGGACCCGCCCGGCGCGAACGGCACGACCGCCCGGATCAATCGATCGGGATACTGCGCCCATGCCGTGCAGGGTGGCACGGCGAATATGAGCAGCACTCCGATCCGTGCGCAACCGTGCAGCGAATATGTCGAACGTTTCATGGTCCCTCAGTCGCATCGATAGACTTTCCTGGTTCCCGCAAGGCAATTATCCCCCGGCAGAGCACTGGAGGTCGCGCACTGTTCACCCGTGTGAAATGGCGAAACAAACAACAACGAAGCCACGATGGGACCAAGACTGCAAGCCACGTCCATCCCGGGCCGACCGGCACCCGCTGCGCTTGACCCGGCGCGCATGGCGATTGCATGATCTGTCGTGACGTAATACGATGCAATGCGATCCATAATTTCCAACAACCGCTCGGCGTAACTAGAGCGTGACGTGACAGACATCAAGGCCTTTCCCTATCTGTGCTTCGTCAGGTTTGACCTTGTGCACAAGGAATTCGACCGCGAGTTCAACACCCACTTCGACGGCCATATCCAGGAACTGGCGGACCGGCCGGGTTACTCGACGGCTTGGCGCACGAAGGAGCTGCGCGGCGCTGACAACGAAGGCGCGATGGAACAGGAATACCAGCAGATCTACGCCATTAGCGACCCGGGGCTGTTCAAGTCATTTCCCCAGGATCCACCACCGCCCGTAATGGAACGGGAGCCCTGGCGCCGCGATCTCAGGAGCTGGGGACGCGTGTTCTACCGGTCGTTGTCCTTCGTCGAAAGAGATACCCGCGCAGGCCGCTGCTGGGCACGCTGCGAAAGCAATTTCCGCGGCGCGGCGGCGGAAGAAGCCCGATTCGTGTCCGAGAGCGCGCGGCACCTGAAGCGCGTGCTGGAACTGCCCGGCATCCACCGCGCCTGGCAACTGCAGCACGCGCCCCATCCCGCCCAAATCGGCCCCGACCCGGTCGGCAAGTACATGAATCTGTTCGAAGCTGATGCCCCGGAAAATCTGTTCGATCCCAGCCTGGGCGAGGATCGTCTGCCGCTCAAGGCCGGACAGGAATTTGCGGGCCGGCATTTTGCGCGGCTGCTGTCGAAGGCGGAGCCGCGACGCTGAGGGCGACTCGACTGAAGTCGCCGCGCTGGTGCCGTTGCGGCGCCTTGCCGAGCCCGAGGATCACGCCCAGGCGATGCTGTTTCTTGCCTCCGACGCCGCGGCCTACCTGAACGGCGTCACGCTCGATGTGAACGGCGGAAGGGTAATGATGTGACCTATTCGGGCGCGCCTGTCGGGGACGACGGTACCGTCGCAGCACGCTGAGCGAACACCAGCGCGATGCCCCCGAGGATGGCGGCCGACGAGAGGAGCAGGCGCATCGTGATTTGCTCGGACAGAAACAACACGCCGCCGAGCGCGGCGATTGCGGGTACGGACAACTGCACTGTAGCCGCGCGAGTGGCGCTGAGACCGGTCAACGCGGCGTACCAGATTACATAGCCGATCGCCGACGTTATTGCGCCGGAAGCGACTGCCAGCGCGACGCCAGCCCAGGAACCCTGTATCTCGCTGGCAAGAATCGCACTGACCAGCACGGTGAAGGGCAAACTGCGCAGAAAGTTGCCGGCGGTCGCGTGCAGCGGATCGGGAACCCCACGACCGCGCAACGAGTAGATGCCCCAGGCCACACCGGCGACCGCCATGAGCGCTGCGCCGAACAGTGGCGGCGCAGAGATGCCGGGCGAGACGAGGTACGCCACGCCAATGACCGCGGTCACGAGCCCCGTCCAGGACAGAGGCGCAAATCGCTCACCGGACCGCAGCCCCACGACGAACATGGTCAGTTGAACCAGCCCGAACAAAATGAGGGCGCCGGTCCCGGCGGTCAGCGACTGGTAGGCGAAGGAAAAAGCCATCGCGTACAGAAACAGCATGGCGCCGGCGATCCAGTCTCCACCCTGCCGCGCGGCGCCGGGTTGGGCAAGCCGGATGATCAACCAGAGCGTCAAGGCGCCCGACACGAGGCGAACCGTGGTAAAGCTCGCGGCATCGATCGCACGTTCCCCCAGCGCCGCGCGGCACAGAAGTGAATTCGCCGCAAAGGCAATCATCGCCAGAGCAGTCAGCGTGATCGTCCTTGCCAAGCCGGATTGCGTCAACATGAACACAGCCTCTGTAATTATTGAAGCCTTGAAAAACGGGCCACTCGAAATCGTCAACGTTCAGCGGACGGAAGTCTCTTTTGCAAACGCGCGCACGTTTCGCAACGTCAACGCATGCTCCGCAAGACGTTGATCGGCGGTTTCTGCGAGAACCGCACAAACGCCAGCGATCTGGGACGGGCTGAAAGTTCCAAAAAAGTCTTTCGATTCACGTAACGCATCCGGGCATTCCCGGCGCGACTCGAGTATCTTGATCGTTTCAAGGTTATCTTTTCGGAAACGCCCATAAGACTCAACGGTCCGCTTCTGCTTGTCAGGGAACCGCTGAATACACACTTCGATCTCTGCTACCTTGCTCGAGTGAATTTCCAACAGCGTTTGTAATTCGATTTCCGCTGGACCCCGCGCATTCCTAGCCGGCTGTTGGGGCCAACCATTCGTTGAGCCAAAAAGAAGTGCAACTGCAGTGATAATTGTTATTGACCGCACGACGCTCCCTCCGGGTCATGCCGATAATCCATGTGATGGTTCTTCACGCTCTAACGTGTAATGGTTAGACGAAATTCTACCTAATCGGGTGTTAGATGGACGAAATGCCATATAACATGACAAATTAACCAGTCAGCACATCCATCGCGCAGCGAAGTGGCTGGCAGGTTTCTCCTCATCCCTCATCCCTCATCCCTCATCCCTCATCCCTCATCCCTCATCCTTCATCCTTCCGCCCTCCCGACCTCCCGCTCTCCCGTCCTATAATTAATCCATGACCGTCCGTTCCCTCCAGCACATTGCATTGGCGGTGCCGGATCCCGCCGTCGGCAAGCGGTTTTACGGCGATTTCGGACTGGAGGGCCGCGAGGACGGAAAGCGCGTCGTGATGCGCTGCCATGGCCGCGACCAGGACCAGGTCATCCTCGTCGAGGGGAAAAAGAAGCGGATGCATCACATCGGCTTCAGCGCGCGCGCGGACGCGATCCCCGCGCTCAAGCAGCGGCTCGAGCGCAACGGCACGCCCCTCCTCGATGCGCCGCAGGAAACGCCGGGCGACGGCGTGTGGTTCCGCGATCTCGACGGCCTGCTCGTGAACGTGCGCGCGGCCGAGCCGGCGCCGTGGCTGCCCGCGCCGGAATGGAAGATCAACAATCCCGGCCACCTCAACCGCTCCGGCGTCGTCGGGCATCCGTCACGCGACGCACCAGTGCGCCCGCGGCGGCTGGGCCACACCCTGCGTTTCACGCCCAATCTCGACAAGCAGGTTGATTTCTACACGCGCGTCGTGGGCATGCGTCTCTCGGACCGCTCGCAGGACATCGTGGCGTTCCTACGCAACGGCGAAGGCGGCAGCGACCATCACGTCCTCGGTTTCATCAAAAGCGACCGGCCCGGCTATCACCACGCGAGCTTCGAGGTCGCCAACGTGGACGAGCTGGGGCTGGGCGCCTGCCGCCTCATCGACAAGGGCTATCGCAACGGCTGGGGCTTCGGCCGCCACGTCATCGGCTCCAATTTTTTCCATTACATCCGCGACCCCTGGGGCAGCCTGGTCGAGTACTTCTGCGACATCGACTACATCCCGGCCGACGCGGACTGGAAGCCGAAAGATTACCCGCCGGAGGATTCCCTCTACGTGTGGGGGCCCGCCGTGCCGCAGGATTTCGGGATGAATTTCGAGGCAACCGACTAGACCCTAAATCAAAAATCAAGAACAGGAATTAGCCGCAGATAAACGCCGATATAAAAACAGAAATAATTCAGCAGGTTGGTCTTGACTCCATCTGCGTTCATCGGCGTCCGGCCCTCACCCCCACCCCTCTCCCGCGCGGAGAGGGGTGGCTCAAGCTTCCCCTTCTCCTTGGGGAGAAGGGGAAGGGATGAGGGATGAGTGGTTACAGGGCCTTTGAATTGTTTTTGAGACAGCCTCCAGGGGCTGTTTCAGGACACGATGTAAACTGATATTTCGGTAAGCCGGGTTCCAATCCAGGAGGGGACAATGAAACTCAAGGTGATACTGGCAAGACTGCTCGGCGTCGCGCTGCTTGCGGCTGCGGGCACGGCGCTGGCGCAGCAACCGCCGCTCAAGATCGGCTTCGGCATGAGCCTGACCGGGCCGCTCGCCGGCAACGGCAAGGCGGCGCTGATCTCGATGGAGATCTGGCGCGACGACGTCAACGCCAAGGGCGGGATCCTCGGCCGCAGGGTCGAGTTCGTCTACTACGACGACCAGACCAGCCCCGCGACCGTGCCGAGCATCTACACCAAGCTGCTCGACGTGGACAAGGTGGACCTCGTGGTGTCGGGCTACGGCACCAACGTCATCGCCCCCGCGATGCCGATCGCCATGCAGCGCAAGCTGACGTTCATGGGCCTGTTCGGGCTCAACGTCAATTCCAAGTTCAAGTACGACCGCTACTTCCAGATCATGCCTGCGGGCCCCGAGCCGGCGATCGGCTGGTCGCAGGGATTCTTCGATGCGGCGATGGGCCTCAACCCGAAACCGACGACCATCGCACTGGTGGGCGCGGACGTCGAGTACTCGGCGATGGCGCTGGAAGGCGCGCGCGCTCACGCCAAGCGGGTCGGCCTGAAAGTGGTCTACGACAAGACCTATCCGGAAAAAACGGTGGACTTCTCGCCGATCCTGCGCGCGATCCAGGCAACCAGCCCGGATCTCATCTTCGCGGCGCCCTACCCGCCCGATTCGGCCGGCATCGTGCGCTCGGCGAACGAGGTGGGGCTGAAGGCGCGGATGTTCGGCGGCGGCCTGGTCGGCCCGCAATTTGCCGCGCTGAAGACGCAGCTCGGACCGCTGCTGAACGGCATGGTCAACTACGAGTTCTACGTGCCGGAATTGAACCGGCAGTTCCCGTCCCTCCAATTGTTCCTGGCGAAATACCAGGGACGCGCGGCGAAGGAAGGCGTGGACCCGCTCGGGTTCTACCTGCCGCCCTATGCCTACGCGATGATGCAGGTGCTCGAGCAGGCGATCGCCAAGGTGGGCAGCCTCGACCAGGAGAAGCTCGCCGCCACCATCCACAAAAACGAGTTCGAGACCTTCGTCGGCAAGATCCGCTTCGGGCAGAACGGCGAGTGGGCCGCGTCGCGGGTGCTGATGGTGCAATACCACGGCATCGTAGGCAACGACGTCGACCAGTTCCGGCAGCCCGGGAAAGCCACCGTGTTGTCCCCGAAGGAGTTCCGGACCGGGGACGTGAAGACGCCCTTTCACGAAAACCGGAAATAGCGACTCAAGACACCGGCGGAGAAATCCGCCGGTGTCGTTTTGGGGTCACGTTTCAGGTATGGAAATCTCCACATCGCTGTTGTTCAACGCGATCATCGCCGGGCTGCTGCTCGGCGGCTTCTACGCCGCCGTCAGCGTCGGCGTCTCGATCTCGTTCGGCATGCTGGACGTGGTCAACATCGCCCACCCGGCCTTCATCCTCCTCGGCTCCTACATCGCCTATTACGTCAACAGCCAGCTCGGCTTCGATCCGATCGTGGTCTCGCTCGTGCTGTCGCCGCTGTTCTTCCTGCTGGGCATGGCGCTCTACCGCGTCTATTACCTGTGCTTCGAGAAGCGCGGGCAGGAAGCGCTGCGCGGCCTCGCGTTCTTCTTCGGCATCCTGTTCATCACCGAGGTCGCGCTGATCCTGGTGTTCGGCGTGGACTACCGCACTGTGCAGACCGTCTACGCCGACACGACCCTGCGGCTCGGCGAGCTCGACTTTCCCCTGCGCCTGGTGGTGCCGTTCCTGGTGTCGGTCGCGATGGTCGTGGGGCTGCAGCTCTACTTCACGCACACCTTCTTCGGGCGCGCCGTGCTCGCCGTGGCGCAGGACCCGCTCGCGTTGCGGCTGATGGGCGTCAACCCGGTCCGCGTCAAGGAGCTCGCCTTCGCGCTGTCGATTGCCACCGCGGGCGTGGCGGGCGCGTTCCTGATCGTGATCCAGCCGGTGCAGCCCTCGATCGGGCGCGAGTACATCGGGCTCACGTTCGCGGTCTGCGTCCTGGGCGGCATGGGCTCGATCTGGGGCACCCTGCTCGGCGCGTTCGTACTGGGGCTCGCTGAATCGTTCACGTCCACCTTCTTTGGCCCGTCGTGGGCGCCGGCCGTTTCCTTCGGCCTGTTGCTGCTGACGCTCGCGTTCAGGCCCTCCGGACTGTTTGGACGATGAGCAACCGCACCTTCGCCCTCGTCGCCTTCACCGTCGCGCTCGCGATCGCGGCGGGCTGCCAGCTCATACCCAACGAGTATTTCTTCTCAGCGGCGTACACGGTGCTGCTGTACGTGATCCTCGCTACCGCGTGGAATATCCTCGGCGGCTACACCGGCTATGTGAACTTCGGTTCGGCCGCATTCTTCGCGATCGGCGCCTACACCACGGTCGCGCTCTACTACGCGTTCAAGGCGCCACTGCTGATCACGGTCCCGGCGGGGATGGTCGTGGCAGGGCTCGCGGGCCTGGGGCTCGGCTATCTCACCCTGCGGCTGCGCGGCGTGTTCTTCGCGATCGCCTCGCTCGCGCTCGCGGTCATGCTCTACGTCTGCGTCGTGAACTGGACTTTCGTCGGCGGGGCGCGCGGCGCCTATGTCCTGCAGCCCGAAGAGATCCCCTTTGGCCTGCCGCGATACATCCACTTGTTGTTTGCCGTAAAGGTGATGATGGCCGCGGCCGCGCTGGTCGTCGCGCGCGCGATCGAGACCTCCACCATCGGGCGTGGCCTCGCCGCCATCAGAGACGACGAGGTCGCCGCCGAAGCGGCCGGGGTGCCGACGCTGCGGCTGAAGATCTTTTCGGCGGCCGTGAGCGGCGCGCTGATGGGGATGGCGGGCACGACCTTCCCCTATTACCTCTCCTATATCGAGCCGAGCTCGGCGTTCAGCCTGACCTACGCGGTGAACAGCATCGCCATGCCGCTGATCGGCGGCATGATGAGCTGGATCGGTCCGCTGATCGGCGCGGTGCTGCTCGGCTCGGTACAGCAGTTCGTCCAGGTGACAATTTCCTCGGCGTGGAACCTGCTCATCGTCGGCGTGCTGCTGGTCGCGTTCGTGACGCTCGCGCCGAATGGGATCATGGGATGGGTGGGTGCCTGGCGGCAGCGCCGCGGACGCGGCGCCAAGGGATAAGGGCGGGGGGATGAGGGATGAAAAAAACGACCCACGATCCACGATCCACGCATTTGGATAAAGCATGAGCGATGCGTTGCTTGAGGTGAGAGGCGTAACAAAGCGCTTCGGCGGCTTTACGGCGCTGGAGAGCGTGGATCTCGTGGTGCGGCCGGGAGAGCGGCTGGGGCTGATCGGCCCCAACGGCTCGGGCAAGAGCACGCTCGTGAACTGCATTTGCGGCGCGCTGCGCAACGAGGAAGGCGCCATTCACTTCGAGGGGCGCGACATCTGCACGCAACCCCCGCATCGACGCACCCGCATGGGGCTCGCCCGCAGTTTCCAGATTCCCAGGCCCTTCGCCAGCATGTCGGTGCTCGACAACCTGTGTATTCCGCTGCTTTACGCGGCGTGGCAGCACGAAAAACTGCCGGTCAACCGGATCAACGACGAGGCGATGCGCATCCTCAGCCAGGTCGGGCTCGCCGCCAAGGCGCAGGCCCGTTCGGGCGGCCTTACGCAAGTGGACATGCGCAAGCTCGAGCTGGCGCGCGCCATGGCCGCGAAGCCGAAGCTGCTGATCTCCGACGAGGCGATGGCGGGACTGTCGGCCTCGGAGGTGGACGACATCCTCGCCCTGCTCTTTCAGCTCAAGGACCAGGGCGTCGCGGTGATCATGATCGAACACGTCATGCGCGCCGTGATGAAATTCTCCGACCGCGTCGCCGTGCTCGTCGCCGGCCGCAAGATCGCCGACAGCGATCCGCAGTCGGTCGTTGCCAACGCCGAGGTTATCAAGGCCTACCTTGGTGAGTGACGGGTGACGAGTAACGAGCGATGAAAACTGATTTTTCCGACCTCACGATCTCCCGACCTACCGATCTCCCGGTGTCCTGGATTTCCGATCTCCCGACCTCCCGATCTCCCGATCTCCCGGATTTCAGATGAGCGCAAGCATTCGCATCGAAAACCTCTGCGCCGGCTACGGCGTGGTGCAGGTACTCGACCGTATCTCGCTCTCTGCGAATGACGGCGAGACCGTGGCGCTGCTTGGCACCAACGGCAACGGCAAGAGCACGCTCATGAAGTGCATCATGGGCATCGTGCCGCCGAGCGCTGGCCGGATCGTTGCGACGATAGACGGCGTCGAGCACAACCTGGCTGGAAAGGCGACCGAGGAAATCGTGGACCTGGGGATCGCGCTCGTGCCGGAAGGCCGGCGCCTGTTCCCGCGCCTCACCGTCGAGGAAAACCTGCTTCTTGGCGCCTACCGCGACGCGGCGCGCGCGCGCATCGCCGACAACCTGGCGTTCTGTTTCGAGGCCTTCCCGCGCCTGGCCGAGCGCCGCAACCAGCTCGCCGGCAGCATGAGCGGCGGCGAGCAGCAGATGCTGGCCCTCGCCCGCGCGCTCATGACCGCGCCCCGGATCCTGCTGATCGACGAGCCCTCCGTGGGCCTCGCGCCGATACTGGTGATCAACACCATAGACAAGATCCAAGAACTGAAAGAACGCTACCGCCTGACCGTGCTGATGGCAGAGCAGAACTTCAACCAGGCGATCCGCATCGCCGACCGCGGCTACGTCATCGTCCACGGCAAGATCGAATACGAAGGCGGCTCGCGCGAGGACCTGGCGAACAATCAGCTGATACACAAGCTGTATATGGGGCTCTAGAGCCCCGGTGATGAGTGATAGGTGATAAGTGATAAGTTTCCCGCGCAGCGGACGAAAACCTTCTGTTATCTAGATTTAGGGATGATATAAAAAGCCGGCATTGCCGGCTTTTCTTATTCTTTATCGGACTTTACGTCTTGGTTCAGTTGTGGATCGGAGCTATTTTTACGATGCGGAAGTTCCGCTTATCAAAAGTGACTCCGGCCCAATTTTTCGTTCGTGTTCACCGATGCCCGCCCTTTCATCCGCGAGACAGCGTTAGCACGCAGGGGAGCCCTGTCGCAGCGCACCATCCTGATCAGCAGACGGGTCGCTGGACTCCGTCTCCGAATCCGTGCATCTTAAGCGCCGGTTCTTTGTGCTCAATCGGTCTCACACTCATTGGAGGAGATAACACATGAAAAAAGTAAACGGCGCAGAAGGAGTGCGGGCCGAGCCGCAAACGGCAGATCTCGGGCGGCGCACGGTCTTGCACGGCATGCTGGCTTTCGGCGGCGCCCTGGCGCTCGGCGGATGCGCAGCAGCGACACAATCGGGGACGGGCGGCGGCGCGCGTATGACCGGAGGGAGCATCTCCGTTCGGTGGCTAGGCGGAGGCGTCGTCGAGCTTGCCACGCCGGATTACAAGCAGATCGCCTACTCCGACGCCTGGATCTGGAACAACTCGGGCTGGAGCCGGTTCTCCGTAGAGAAGCCGCCTGAATACGCCACCAGCGCAGGCTTCGTCCAGTACGTCGCCAGCAAGAAGCCGGAAGCGGTGTTCGTGCTGCTCACACACGACCACGGCGATCACATTGGCGACTATTTCGAGATGCTGAAGGGGCTGGTCGACGCCGGACTGCCGGTCATGACAACCGGCCAGAGCGACCTCATGCGCAAGGGACTCGTCCCCGACTTCAAGAAAGCGGGTATCGATCCGGCGAAGGTGGTGGCCAACGGCGGCGCGGCAATGAACTTCGGCGGCATTTCGAAGCACGGCGCCATGGCCGCACATCTGGTGCCGGCCGTCCACTCGAACCTTGCCGGCTTTCCCGCCGCAGGGTTCATGCTGGATATCGGCGGCATGCGCATCTACCTGAGTGGCGACACCGACCTCTATGGGGACATGAAGATGATTGGTGAGCGTTACCAACCCAACCTCGCGTTCGTGTGCGTCGGAAACGGCCCCTTCACGATGGGACCGGAGGACGCCGCTCGCGCGTGCCAGTGGATGGGTGTCTCGCACGCGATTCCCGTGCACTATGCGCACAATCCCCTGGTGCGTGGCGTCGAGGCCGGTGAGGACTTCCGCCGTGCACTGGGCAAGATCGCGCCGAGCGTGCAGGTGACGGTAATGAAGCCGGGCGCCACGCAAAAGATTGCGCTCTGACGCGACTGCAAACTTAAAACTTAATGGGGTCGGAGTGATTTTTACGATGTAGCGGTTTCGCTAATCAAATGACTCCGACCCAATTTTTTGGAGTCAATAAAACAAAAAGGCCGGCGACCGCCGGCCTTTCTTTCGGGCAATGAGCGACGACTGCTAGCGGTTTCTCATTTGCCGTTGGACTTATACTTCTTTTCGGCAGCTTCGTTCGCGGCCTTGCGCTCGGCAGACAGTTGTTTGATCCTGGCATCGTACTCGGGCTTGGTCTGCTTCATCGCCTTGTTCTTGGCATCGCGCTGCACGATCAGCGGATCCTTGCCCTTGGCGCCGGGATCCTTCATGGCGGTATCCACCGCGGCCTTCACCTTGGCAGTGCGCTCGGCCTGGGCAGCGGCCTTCCCTTTCTTGAACGCGTCGCCGGCGGCACGCCGCTCGGCACGCATTTACACGGTTGCATCGCTTGCCTCGGCTGCGGGTGCTGCCGTGCCCTGGGCCAACGCGGGACCGCTCAGCGCTGCGAGCAGGGCGACGACAAATAGAGAGATCGTCTTCATGGTAGGCCTTTCATGGGGTCGATAAAGTTAATTAATAGGGTCGGAGTGATTTTACAACGCGGGAATTCACTAATCAAAAATGACTCCGACCGACAACACTTCCGCCTTCCTCCTTCCGCCTCCCGCCTTGATTTTCGGCGGTGCTAGAATCTCCAGCATCCGCCGCCGTGGAGGTTCCCATGCCGCTATCGCATATCGAGCATTTCCTGGTCGCCACCGACGACATCGAGAAGACCGGCGACTGGTACTGCCAGGTCCTCGGCATGAAGGAAGGCCCGCACCCCGACTTCGGCTTCCCGGTTAAATGGCTTTACCTCGGCGGCGTCGACATCGTGCACATCACCCAGAGCGCGAAGAGCGCCGGCGCCAACCAGAAGAAGTACCTCGGCCGCACCTCGCAGGACGCCGGCGCCGGCACCGGCGCGCTCGACCACATCGCGTTCCGCGCAACCGGACTGAAGCAGATGATGACGCACCTGAAATCGCTCGGCATCGAGTTCAACGAGCGCCGCGCCAACGGCCAGGCGCTCTACCAGCTCTTCCTGTTCG
>Ga0137409_10005589_pt1 | contig 13089 bp, 13 predicted proteins | sample CZODoug1_16funga_FD_122059 | JGI IMG/M metagenome (GOLD analysis project Ga0137409, IMG submission 122059) | Vadose zone soil fungal communities from Angelo Coast Range Reserve, California, USA - CZODoug1_16fungal (Hybrid Assembly) | ecosystem: Environmental > Terrestrial > Soil > Vadose zone...
TCGTACTCCACGTGCGCCGTCGCGATCGTGATCCCGCGCTCCCGCTCTTCCGGCGCGTTGTCGATCGACCCGTAGTCGCGCACCGCGATCTTCGGGTTCTTCTGCGCCAGCACCATCGTGATCGCCGCCGTCAGCGTCGTCTTCCCGTGGTCCACGTGCCCGATCGTCCCCACGTTCACATGCGGCTTCGTGCGCTCATACTTCTGCTTCGCCATCTGGACTGGCTCCTGTGATCACGCGGAGGCTCCTGCCCCCGCGGTGGGGTCGAGACATAGACTTCAGGTGAATCGATCGCCGGGGCGCTCACCGCGCGCCGGCGTTTCACAAATGCACTACGGGTTCCGCGCGCGGCGCGAGTGAGCTTCTCGCTCGCTCGTCCAGCCCTCGAGGCGCTGGCCTCCGCTTCGCGGAATGGAGCCCACGATCGGAATCGAACCGATGACCTTCTCCTTACCATGGAGATGCTCTACCGACTGAGCTACGTGGGCTTTGAATACCGGGACGTCCGGGTGGGCAGCACTGCTCGTGATGGCGCGGCAGTGTTGGAAGTACTGCACCGGACTTTGAAGACGTGGCTCAGCGTCCTGGGGTCTCAAGGCGCACTACCCCGAGGCGACTTTCACTCTGAGAAGGTCGTCGGGGCTGGGTGCGAGCCCGGGAATCTATGGCTCGGTTCGAGGGGTGTCAACGGGAAAATCTTCTATCGCGCGGATTTAAGGCGGGCCTGACACTTGCTTTCCCGGCTCGCGGCCCGCCGCGAGACAGACGGGCGCAAGACCGGGGACTGGCGGCCGTTTGATCATGTCGATGATGAGGTCGCGGTCTCGTCCGCGCAGGTGCCAGATGTTGGCTCGCTTGAAAATCGAGACATGTGGCTCAATTTCAAGGCACTAAGATCCATTTTTCACAACCAGATGGCCCCTGCGCGGAACCGGAACTCTGCAAGGTTCTGCAGCTTTAGCCATTTCCTTTTCAATGGTTGTTTCTCCAAAAACCTCCAAGTCCTGCCTAACGCTCGGCGTAACCCGCAGCCTCGCAACGAAGAGGCCACTTGGGCGCGAACCTGAAAGAGAGCTGCGGGAAACAAAAAAGCCAAGTCTCTGGAACTAATAGGAAAAGGTTTACCACTAACCGGTATGGGGCTTGACGAGGAGGGCTGGCAGGAGAGCGTCAACAGCCGCGGCCTGCGCGCGCTGTTCAGCTACTCGCCCCTCGAAACGGTGCCCTGGGTGCTGGTCGCGGCCCTTCCGGTCGAGGAGGCCTTTGCGCCGATCGTCGCCACGCAAAGGGACATCGCCCGGATCACGATATTGCTGATCGTGCTGATCGCGCCGCTGGTGTGGCTGGGCACGCGATACCTTCTCGCGCCGCTGCTCGGGCTACACGACGCCAAACGACGCGCGCGCAGCGACCCGAGCGCGACCGCCGAAGTGCCTGTGCGCAGCCGCGACGAAATCGGCGACCTCGCGGCCGATTTCAACAGCCTGATTCGCGAGCGCACCCAGGCCGAGGCGTCGCTGCGCGAAAGCGAGCATCGCCTGCGCATGATCACCGACAACACGCCGGCGCTGATCGGATATGTCGATTCGGAGCTGCGTTATCGCTACGCCAACGCCACCTACTTCGAGTGGTTCGGGAGGAAGCCGGAGGAGATGCTCGGACGCAGCATGCAGGAAGTCCTCGGACACACGGTGTACGCGGTGCGCGAGCCGTACGTTCGCGAGGCGCTTGCCGGCACGGAGGCGAGCTTCGAGCTCCCGCCGCCCGCCTCGGGCGTCGACCGGCACGTCCACACGCGCTATGTCCCGGATCGGCGCGCCGACGGCGGCGTGGCCGGGTTCTACATACTCGCGAGCGACGTGACCCCGCTCAAGAAATCCGAGGCGCTGCTGCGCGAGAGCGAGAAGCAGCTGAGTCTGGCGCTGGAAGGATCGGAGCTCGCGCTGTTCGACTGGAACATCCGGACCGGCGAGATTTTCTTGAGCGAACAGTGGTCGGTGATCCTCGGCGGCGAGCCCAAGCTGACCCTGACCACGCTTTCGGGGCTCGAGCAGATCACCCATCCGGACGACAAACCCCGTCTCCAGCGATCCATCCGCGACGCCCTGAAAGGTTTGACGTCGCACTACCGCGCGGAGCACAGGGTCAACACCGGGAGCCGCGGCTGGATCTGGATCCAGAGCCACGGGCAGGTGACCGCGCGCGATCCAGCGGGATACGCGACTCGCATGGTGGGCACCAACGCCGACGTGACCGAGCGCAAGCGAGCCGAGCAGGAGCTCGCCGAAAGCCGCGCGGAGCTCGAGCGCGCGGCCTGGTACGACGCGCTGACCGGGCTGCCCAACCGCGGCTTGCTGCTCGATCGTCTCGAGCAGGCGCTCGCGCGCAACCGGAGGAACCGGCAGCTGCTCGCCCTGTTCTACCTGGATCTGGACGGATTCAAGACGATCAACGACAGCATGGGTCACGCCGCGGGTGACGCCTTGCTGAAGCAGTTCGCCGAGCGCCTTCGCAAGGCGGTGCGCACCAGCGACACCGTCGCACGCCTGAGCGGCGACGAGTTCGTCATCCTCCTGGAAGACCTGCGGGAAGCCAAGGACGCCGATGCGGTCGCGAGCACCATCGTCGAGGCGGCACGCGAGGAATTCACGATCGACTCGAGGGTGTTGCGCGTCACCACCTGCGTCGGCATCGCCTTTGCCAAGGACGAGACATCCGGCGCCGAGCTGCTGAAGCGGGCCGATGCCGCGCTGTACCAGGCGAAGCGCGCCGGCCGCGACAGATACCAGATCGCGCAAACGGACGAGGCCACGGACGCGTCGCGAGATCCGCCCGCGCGAGTGCGTCCTTGATCGAGCAGGTCCGCGCGTGGGTGGGCGCGGCGAAGCGCATCGTCATCCTGACCGGCGCGGGGATCTCCACCGAATCCGGGATACCCGATTTTCGCGGGCCCCAGGGCGTGTGGACCCGGGATCCGGAGGCCGAGAAGCTCTCCGATATCCGCTACTACGTGGCCGACCCCGAGATACGGCGGAAATCCTGGCAGTCGCGGCTCGGTCATCCCGCCTGGAGCGCGCGCCCCAATGCGGGCCACGCGGCGATCGCGGAGCTCGAACGACGCGGCAAGCTGCATGCCCTCATCACGCAGAACATCGACGGGCTGCACCAGAAGGCGGGTAACTCGGCCGCGCGGGTGATCGAGGTCCACGGCACGGTGCACGCCGCGGTGTGCCTGTCGTGCGGATGGAAGGGTCCGATGCAGGACACGCTCGAGCGTGTCCGCCGGGGCGAGCCCGATCCGCCGTGTGCGCGCTGCGGGGGAATCCTCAAGAGCGATACGATCTCGTTCGGACAGCCCCTGGTGGCCGAGGTCATCGATCGCGCGATGAACGCGGCCGCCGAAGCCGATCTGTTCGTCACGGTAGGCACCAGCCTGCAGGTCTACCCGATCGCCGGAGCCGTTTCCGCCGCGAAGAGGGCCGGCGCGCGCGTGGTGATCGTGAATGCGCAGCCGACGCCCTTCGACGGCGCCGCGGACGCCGTGCTTCGCGACCCGATCGGAGAAATCCTGCCGCGCATCCTCGGCGGGGCCGACGCAATCTCCCCTTGACGCGGGCGCGCTTCGGGTGCCAAATGCGCTCGCAACGAGGTGAGGAGAAGTGATGGAGGTGGTTTCCGAGGGAATCCCGAAGCAAAAGCCGAAATTCTGGGACCGGCTCCTGCCGCTCCGCCACTGGCTCGGCGCGGAGGCGACGGGCGGCATCGAGCTGGGGCAGGCCAAGACGCGCCTCATGTGCACGTTGGTGGGGCTGTGCGGCTTTGGCGTCATAGGATCCTTCTCCAGCCTTCCCCTGGGTATCGTGGTTGCCGGCGGCGTGTTCCTGCTGTACTCCGCCGGCTACCTGCTGCTGGTCCGCAGGCGCCCGATCCCGACGCACGGGAGACGCGGCCTCGCCGTCTTGATGGACAATCTGGTGAACATCTACGTCGCGTCCTTCGGCGGCCCCTTCGCCGCCTACGCGGGGTTCTTGTTCCTGGTGACGATAGGATGGGGGCTGCGTTTCGGGCGCCACTACCTGGTGCTCGCGACGACCATCGCGATCCTCGGGATGGTGTGCAATCTCGTGCTGAGCCCGTATTGGCAGGGGAACCTGCTCTTCGGGGCTACCATCATCTTCGGACTGCTCGCCAATACCGTCAACGCGTCCATCCTTCAGGGGATGATCGCGAGGGGCAACCGCCAGCTCGCGGAGAAGATCGAGGAGATCTCGCGCCTCGCATGGCAGGATCAGCTGACCAAGCTCCCCAACCGGCCTTACTTCCGCGACCGCCTCGGGCAGATGCTCTCCGCGGCAGGACGAAGCGGGGGCCAGGTCGCGCTCCTCCTTTTCGATATCGATGGATTCAAGTCGGTCAACGACACGCTGGGTCACGAGGCCGGCGACCGTCTGCTCCTGGAGATCGCCGAGCGGGTGGGGCGCCGGGTGCGGCAGGCGGACACCTTTGCGCGCGTCGGCGGCGACGAGTTCGTGATCCTCATGGACATCGCTCACGACAGCTCCGATGCGATTCCGGTCGCCGAGACGGTCGTGGCGGCGATCGCGGAGATCGACATGTTCGCCGCGCAGGGGCTTCGCGTCGGCGCGAGCGTCGGCATCGCCTGCAGCGCAAGCGTGGCTACGCGCGAGCGGGTCGCCGACGAGCTGCTGATCCGCGCCGATCGCGCGATGTACGAGGCCAAGCGCGCGGGGAAGGGCCGCTACAAGTTCGCCGACGAGGGCCGGTGACGCGCACGTGACTTCGTCCGCCATCGTACCGCCGGCGTGCATCGGCTTCGTCGGGCTGGGGAAGATGGGAGCGCCGATGCTTCGCCACCTCTCGCGCGCCGGGTATCGGATTCTGGCGCACGACCTGGACCCGAATGCGCTCCAGCGAGCGTGCGAAGCCGCCGGCGCCGAGGCGCCGGGCTCGCTCAGGGCGATCGCCGAGGGCTGCGAGGCGGTGATCACGATGCTCCCCGACGGCAACGCGGTCCGTGCGGTCGCGCTCGGGAAGGAGGAGACCGGCGACGGGCTGCTCGCCTGGCTTTCGCGCGGCGACATCCTCATCGATATGAGCTCGTCCTCGCCTGTGGGCACGCGGCAGCTCGGAGCGCGCCTCGCCGAGCGCGGCGTCGACATGATCGACGCGCCGGTCTCGGGCGGAGTGAGAAAAGCCGACGACGCGACGCTCGCCATCATGGTGGGCGGCGAAGCGCACGCCGTCGCGCGCTGCAAGCCCGTGCTCGAGGCGCTGGGAAAGCAGATCTTTCTCACCGGCCCGCTCGGTTCGGGGCACGCCATGAAGGCGCTCAACAACTACGTTTCGGCGGCGGGGCTCGTCGCGGCGGCGGAGGCCGTGCTCGCCGCCGGGCGCTTCGGTCTCGACCCCGGGAAAGTCGTCGACATACTGAACGCGTCGACGGGGATGAACAACTCGACCCTCAACAAGTTCCATCGATTCATCCTGTCGCGCGCGTTCGACTCAGGTTTCTCGCTCGACTTGATGGTCAAGGACCTGAAGACGGCCCTCGAAGTCGCGCGCGCGACCGGCTCACCCGCTCCCCTCGCGGAGGCGTGCGTCGAGGCCTGGAGCGAAGCGCAGGCCGCCCTCGGCCCGGGCCTGGACCACACCGCGGTCGTGCGCTATTGGGAAAACCTCGCCGGAACGGAGATCGGGCGGAAATAGCCTCGCCCCTTGACGCCGCCGGGCGGGCGTTTCAAGCTACGCACCCTCACACGGAGCCGAACGCATGGCCGCCTCTGAACCGAAATCCACCGAGCTGAAGCTCGATCCCGACAAGCTCTACCTGGAGGAGGTCTTGACCGATCGTCGCATCGGGACGCTGCGCAGGCTCACTCCGGTCACCCGAGACGGCGCGCCCGATCCCACGCGTTCGGTGTCCTACGTGGGTGAAACGCAGATATTGACGCCCGCCGGATCGATCCCGATCGCGTTCGAGATCGATGCGGCCTCGCTCGGGGAAGCCGCCGAGAAGTTCGCGGCCCTCGCCAAGGAAGCGATCGACCGCACCGTGCGCGAGCTGCAGGAGTTGCGCCGCCAGGCGAGCTCCTCGATCGTCGTTCCGCAGGGGCCGCTCGGCGGCGGCGGCGGCGGCGGAAAAATCCAGCTTCCCTGATTCTCCCGCGCGGGGCTACTTGATCAGCCCCGATTTCGCCGCGATCTCGGAAACCCGGCGGTGCTCCTCGCGAATCTCCGCGAGGAGCTTCGCCGGTGGAGAGTAGTCCATCACCATCCCCAGTGGCTTGAGCTTCGCCCCTATGGCAGGAGAATTGATGGCCCGCTCGAGGGCGGGCACCAGCGCGCGCGCGACCTCGGAGGGCACACCCGAAGGCGCGAAGAACGCGACCCAGATTCCGAACATTCCCTCGGCGTAACCCAGGTCGGCCAGGGTCGGGATACCCGGAAAATCCGGGTACTTGCTCGAGATGGCGAGACCCCGCAGGGTGCCGCTCCTCAGATGGCCGGTCATGGTGCCCAGGGCAAGCACGACGCCCTCCACGTGCCCGCCGAGGAGCGCCGTAACCCCGGGCGAGGCTCCGGTGAAAGGCACGGGCACGAGACCGGCCCCGGTGAGCGAGTTGATGATGTGGATGCAGAATTCGCCCACGGATCCGGCGCCGGCGGTCCCGATGCGTGCGCTGCCGGGGTTTTTCTTCGCGTATTCCACCAGCTCGGCGAACGTCTTGTAGGGCGCGTCGCCCCGCACCGCGAGAATGCTCGGCGAGCGCATGGCCAGGCCCAGGGGCGTGAGATCGGTCAGCGGGTTGTAGCTGGCGGTCTTGGGGTCGAGGATCGACCTGAACACGAGCGATGCGTTGTTCGTGAGGATGATGGTGTTGCCGTCGGGCTTCGCTTTCACGACGAGCTCGGTGCCGAGGGCGCCGCCCGCGCCGGGCCGGTTCACCGGCACGATGGGCACTTTCAGCTCGCGCGAGAGCTCGTCGGCGATGGCGCGAGCCGACGTGTCGGTCGCGTCACCCGGCGCGAGGGGAATGACCAGCGTCACCGCGCCCGTCGGATAGTCCTGGGCGTGAACGGGAGCTGCAGCGGCGAGGAGCAGCACTGCGCAGCGGAACAGGCGCTTCATTCTCACTCCTCTGAGTCGGAAACCCGGCGCCGTGGATCGCACATCCAGGGCCAAAGGATTCTAGCGCATCAAAACGTGACCTGGGTCTGCACCAGAAATTGCACTGTCTTGATGTTCGGGTCGCGGTTCAGCGGGAAGGCGAGATCCAGGTGGAGCACGTTGCCGAAGGCCGAACGCGCGCTCAGGATGCGCAGGCCGAAGCCGACGTCGCTGAGCCAGCCGGTGTGCTCGGTGTTGGCGGTGGGACCGCCCCACGCCCGGCCCAGGTCGTAGAACACGGCGCCTCCCACACGGAAGAGCCGGAAGGGATACCAGTCCGTATACACACGGTCCTCGACGTTGAAGACCACGCGGTTATCTCCGCTCTGATAGTTACGGGGATAGCCTCGCAGGCCGGTGTCGCCTCCCACGAAAAGCTGGACAGATCCCGTGGCGTCTCTAACCGTGCCCGCGGAGAGAGCGGTATAAATCAGCGTGCGGCTGTCCGGACGGCTGTAGAACCTGATCGATCCGTCGTTCGCTTGCTTGTCGAGCGGACCGTACCCGGTCTGACCGGAGCTGGAGACCGAGGTGAGCAGGATTCCGCCTGTGCGCACCTTGTATCCGTCGCTCGCGCTGAGGGTGTAGAGCCAGAGCTGCTGTGTCGAGCCCAGCGACGTCAGCGAGCGGCCGAGCTGCACGCTCGACTGGAATCCCATCACGAAATATTCGGGGCGCTCGATGAGATCCAGGTTCTTGTATTTCTCGTAATTGTCCTGCACGATTTGGTAGAGGAAGTAGGGTGTGACCAGGGTCTGGTCGGTCGGCAACTGCGCGGGAGCGGGAAGATCCCCTTCGGTGTTGTAGGCGTCCTTCTGGTAATTCAAGCCGACCGAGTAACGTTGCACCCAATCCCCGACGCGGCCCCGGGACCAGCCGCCAAAGGCGTCGGCCGATTCCTGCCGGTGGCGGTATTTCGCGAGCGTGCTGCCATTCTCGAAGACGGAATTGAGGCGATCGTCCTGCGCGGTCCTGACGCCCGCCGCCCAGCGCGTATCCAGCGCGTAGAACGGCCGGTTGACCGATATGGTCCGGTTTTCGCCGTCGCTCAATTGGGCCAGCGAGTAGTTGATCGAGGTCCAGCCGTCGAACGCGTGCGGGTCCGACACTTGGTACAGTATTCCGGTGCGATCGGGGTCGGAGAAGCGGTTGGCGGCGACGAGGATGCCGCTGCCGAGGAAGTTGGCCTCGGTCAGGCCTACGTTGGTCTTGTTGGAGCCTCCGCTGCGGCTTGCGCTCAGCCCCGGCTGCAGGGTCCAGGTGTCGCGCGTTCTCACTTCGACGTCGACGACGCCGTCGTGATAGGCCACCGGGACGATGCTGACCTCGTAGAAAATACGGTTCGTTCGCAGCAGGCGCTCGGTTTCCTCGATGGCGTGGACCGAAACGCGCTCGCCGCTCTTGAAGAGGATCTTGTCCCGGACGACGCTGGGCCAGGTCTGAATGTGAATGGCATTGGCGGCGCGATACAAGACACCGTTCTCGCGCTCGTTCTGTATGTCGAAAATGTTGTCGGTGTGGACCCGGATTTCTCCGACGATCGCGCCGGCCGCCTCGAGCTCGGTGAACGAAGGAATTTTCTTGTCCGCGGCGGAAGCGGCCTCGGGAACGGGCGAAGGCGCTTTGTCCGGCGGAATCTCCTGGGCTGCGGCGGGCCCGAACGCGCAGACGGCGAGCGCAAGACAACTCAACGAAGATGCAACACGGAGACGGAGCGAAGGTCCGGCGATGCTGCCCGCCGGCTGAGCGGATCGGTCTGTCACGCCCGATTGTGCCGTCAAATTCCCTTACAGCGCTGTAAGACTGACGGATGGCCGTACGCATCGACCACGTCGGCCGCGTGATTCGCAATCGCGCATCCGCAGGCCCGGAGCGGTCGGATGGCGCTCGCCTAGAACGGGTGGTCGGGCACCTCGTAGCCGAGCCGCCTGCACTGCGCGTGCGCGTAGCGCTTTCCCGTGACGCGCTCCAAGGTGCCGCCGTTTGACGCCACCGCCCGTCCCGCGCGGATGTAGACGACCACGGGATAGTAGCCTTCGTAGGCGCCGCGCGGATTCTTGTCGTTCACCAGGACGCACACGGCCCAGCCGTATTCCCGCTCTTGCATCAAGGCGTCCGTCTGGACCAGGGGCGCGGGGCCGGCTTTGAACTCGATCAAGGCGAAATCGGGTTCTGCGAGCCGGGGTCTGAGGTAGTCGCGCACGATTTTTTCGTAGTCTTGCGGACGTGGACCGTAGTCGAGCGCCGCGATCTGCTCGCGCGTGAGGGGTTGGGAGCATGCCGCGAGAAGCGCAACCGCGATCAGCATTCCCGCGAACGGTCCAACAACCGAGCGATTGCTCAAGGCGTTACGAAGGGAGCGCCGAGCTCGTTGCATCCGGTGCGCGCGTAGCGCCAACCGATGACGTTGTCGTCCGAGCCGCCGTTCACCGCGACGATTTTGCCGTCGCGGATGAAAAACACCATGGGATACGTGCCGTCGTACGCTCCCTTGGTGTTCTTGTCGTTGATCACCACGCAAACGCCCCACCCGTACTGCAGCGGGCGCAGCGTCGTGTCCTGCTGAAACAGCTCCCTGGGGCCCGCCTTGAACTCGACGATCGCATTGCCCGGATCGAGAAGCTTGGGCCACAGGTAATCCCGGATGAGCTTCTCGTAGTTGTCGGGGCGCGGGCCGTAGTTGTAGGCGGCCATCTCCGCCTGCGTAGGAGGATTCTTGCATCCGGCGGCCAGGCCGGCCGCGATCCCGAGGACCGCGAGCATCGTCCATCGAATCTGCATGAATCCTCCTTCGCTTCGTCGCATCGTCCCTACTTCGGCTGGGCGACCGTGCGCAGATAAGGCTTGAGCGTCTTGAAGCCCTGCGGGTACTTCTTCTTCGCATCCTCGTCGGACACCGAGGTCGGGATGATCACGTCCTGCCCGGGCTTCCAGTTCACCGGCGTGGCGACCGAGTGCTTGGCGCTCAATTGAAGCGAGTCGAGGAGCCGCAGAACCTCGTCGAAGTTGCGGCCCGCGCTCATCGGATACACGAGCATCGCCTTGACCTTCTTGTCGGGCCCGATCATGAACACCGAGCGAATCGTGGCGTTATCGGCGGCGGTGCGCTTTCCGCCGCTTGCGTTCGGGTGGATCATGTCGTAGAGCTTCGCGACGTTGAGGTCCGCGTCGCCGATCATGGGGTAGTTCACGGCCGACCCTTGAGTCTCCTTGATGTCGTTCACCCACCGCTGGTGGTCGCTGACGGGATCGATCGAAAGCCCGATGATCTTGGTATTGCGCTTGTCGAACTCGGGCTTGAGCTTCGCCATGTACCCCAGCTCGGTCGTGCAGACGGGGGTGAAATCCTTGGGGTGCGAGAACAGGATCGCCCACTTGTCGCCAATCCATTCATGGAACCGGATCTTTCCTTCGGTCGTCTCGGCCGTGAAGTCCGGCGCTTCGTCTCCAATGCGAACTGCCATTTTGCCTCCGTACTGGTAGCGGGCGGCGCGCGCTACGCCCTAAGGGGCTCGCGGCCGACCCGAGGTTCGAGAATTCCCGTTGAACGTTGCGGGACAAAAAAAATTATACTCCGCCCGGCTGGTACCGATGACATTTGAATAATAATGGGACGTCGGGAGGAGGGCCTTTGAAGGATCCTCCCCAGGTCCCGGAGGCCCGTCCGGCAGGGCGGGCGCAACGAGGGAGCTCAGGTGACGACCAAGGAGACGGACAAACCCGAACGCACGCCGACGGTGATCCTCTTCGCCGAGATGCGCGGATTCACGGGGCAGTCGGACATGCTCGATCCGGCCGTCGTGATCGCCCGGGTCGGCGAGTTTGTCACTCTCGTTTGGAACGCGGTGGAAAAGCACGAAGGCGCCCTGGTCGATATCCTCAGCGACACCGCGATGGCGACTTTCACCGGACAGGACGACGCTCAGCACGCGATCGCCGCGGCGCAGGAGATCCAGGCCGGCTTCGCGATCCTTGCCGAGGCGTGGCAGCGCGACTTCGGCATCCGCGCGGCGGCCTCGATGGGGCTGCACTGCGGGGATGCGGTCGTCGGATTCGCCGAGAAAAGCCCCACGCCCGAGCAGCTGTTCGTTTTCGGCGACTGCGTCAGCATCGCCAACCGCCTGCTTCACCGCGCCCGCGCGGGCGAATTCGTCATCTCGGAAACGCTGAAGGATCTCGCCGCGGAGATGGGCGTGACTGTCGACGCCGAGGAGCTGCCGCCTCTGGAAATCCCGCGGCGCGATCCGATCAGGCTATACGGCGTGCTGCTCGATACCCGGCTGGATTTCACTCACTGAGCGCGGAACTGAGCGCGGATCATCCGTGCGCGCGCCTGGGGGTCCTGGGACGGAGCGTCGAGACCGAAGCGGGCTCCCTGCGCGAGAAGACCCGGACCTGATCGCGCCCGCGCCCCTTGGCCTCGTAGAGCGCCTCGTCGGCCGCGCGGAGCAGCGCTTCGGGGTCCGCGGTGGTGTCCGGGAAGACCGCCACGCCCAGCGAGGCCGTGACGCCCATGAGACGGCCGCTTTCCTCGCGCACCGCCGAGCAGATCGCCTCGGCCCGGGTACGCGCGCTCTGCGGCGTCGCGTTGGGGAGGACAAGGGTGAACTCCTCGCCGCCGAAGCGGCAGGCGATATCGCTGCCTCGGATATGGCGCTTGAGCAGCGCCGCGATCTCCATCAGAACGATGTCCCCGACGCCGTGGCCCTTGGTGTCGTTGACCCGCTTGAAGTGGTCGAGATCGATCATCAGGATGCCGACCGTGGTCTCGTCCCGCTCGGCCCTGGACAGCTCGCGGCGGGCCATCTCGCTCCAGTGCAGCACGTTGGCCAGGCCGGTCTTGTTGTCGGTCCGGGCGGCGAGCTCGTACTGGTGCAGCAGCAGGCTGCGGTGCAGCAGCAGCAGCGGGGGCATGACCAGCAGCAGCCACCACTTGTCGTGCGCGACCACGAGCGCGGTCACCGCGCCGAGGCTCAGGCCGGCCCCCTCGATGAACAGGCTGCCGATGCCGCCGAGCGCGTGCCGTCCCGGCGTCTGCGGGGAGGACACCAGGATGATCACCACGATGGAGACCCCGGCAAACAGTGTTTCCCCCACCGTCTCCAGGGAGTGATTGATGAGGAAGCTCCTGTCGTATAGGGTTTTTATTTGGACGCCCTCCGGCAATTCATTACCCACCATTAAAGCAATCCTGTCCTTTACCAGCTTGAGCACTTCACTGGGGTTTTCACCCCGGCGCAACAAAATGATTCCTTCCGTTCCTCCGCTGCTCTCAATTTGTTCGTCTTTGAATGTGTAACCTAAAATTCCCGACGGAGGGGGTGGTGCAATTTCTACCGAAGCAATGTCCCTGACGAAAACGGGTACACCGTTAGTTGACGAGAGTACAATATTTTTGATATCATTCTCATTTTTGATGGCGCCCAATCCGCGAACGGCAAAACCCTGACCTCCTCGTTCAATGACATTTCCACCTGTATTTTGATTATTTTGTTCTACCGCATTGATGACATCCTCCAGGTTCAACCCATATTTTCTAAGACGCTCCGGCGAAGTAAGAATTTGAAACTGCTTGATGGGACCGCCAAAAGTGGCGATATCAGCAATACCACGGACTTGCAACAAGGCGGGCCGGATAACCCAATCCTGTAGGTCGCGAACCTGTGTGGGTGTTTGCGTAGGGGGTGAATCAATCACGTATCGCAAGATCTCGCCTACCGCGGTGGTGAGTGGCGCAAGCTCCGGAGAAACGCCTGGAGGGAGTTCCGCGCTTTGTAAGCGTTCAAGTACCTGCTGACGGGCGAAGTAATCGTTTACCCCGTCTTCGAAGGTGAGTTGTACTACAGCCAGGCCAAAAATCGTGCGGCTTCTCCGGTCGAGAACCCTGGGGACATTATTGA
>Ga0137409_10004362_pt2 | contig 13086 bp, 8 predicted proteins | sample CZODoug1_16funga_FD_122059 | JGI IMG/M metagenome (GOLD analysis project Ga0137409, IMG submission 122059) | Vadose zone soil fungal communities from Angelo Coast Range Reserve, California, USA - CZODoug1_16fungal (Hybrid Assembly) | ecosystem: Environmental > Terrestrial > Soil > Vadose zone...
GGGCAACCGCACGTTCGTGCTCGCGGACGGCGCCGGTGCAGTCGCTTCCGCGAGCCCGTTGAATCGATTGAGCCCGTCGAAGCCATAGGCGAAGAAATAGCCATCCGGATGCGTAATCCGCGTGCGATTGCCTTCCGCGTCGTAGCGGAAACTCAATGCGCGCGATGTGGTTCCGGTGCGCGAAGTGCGCGTGAGGAGATTGCCGAAGCCATCGAAGGAACTGGTTTCTCCCTGCCCGCTCGTGCTGCACGAGTCGGTGACACCGAAACAAGATGACAGCGCAAGACCGCGCAGGTCGTAGTTATACGTGGCGTCGCCCGAATAGGTGTTGTCCGAGAGATCCTTGAAGATCAGCCGATTGCCGGCGTCATACGTGTTCGTGATCGTTCGGGCGTCGCGCTTGCGCTCGTAGGTGATATTGCCGTTGTTGTCATAGCGGTACTCGTTGAAGTCGCCTTCGTTCACGCTGCCGCCTGCGCCCGGCGACGGGTACACCCGCTTCCAGAGCTGAAAGCGTTCGTTGTAGCGCAACTCGGTGCGATTGCCGTTCGCGTCTTTCTGCGACGTGAGGATTCCACGGCCGATATACGTGTTGGTGACGAACGTCTGCGCGAGGGCCGTACCGACGGCCCGCTCTTCGGTGAGCACCTGGTCGAGGCCGTCGTACGAGTACCGCGTGATGCGGTCGGGGCCGAACACGCCTTCGGCGCCCGGCGCGCACGCATCCACGGGCAGCGAGCCGAACGCACTCTTGTTCATTCGCACCGCTTTGCACCGCACGCGGTCCCAGTCGTCGTAGCTGTACTGAATCAGCGCTTCGGTTGTGCCGTCGGACCCGACGACGGCCTCGGTGACTTTGCGCGCCAGGGTGTCATAGGTGAAGGTCTTTGCCTGATGAATGGCGAACGCATTGCTGTCCCAGGCGCCGGGCGCAATGGTTTCGTCGAGCCATGCGCTGAGCTCGCCGTTCTCCACTTTCACCAACAAGCCTTTCAGGGCTGCCGTTGTGCCGTAGGTATTGCGCGTCGCGCGATACATGAGCGGGCCGGCACCGTCCGGGTCCGGCGCAATCGTGCCGGTGACCTGACCGCTTTCGTTGTAGCGGATCGCGCGGGTATAGGGCGCGGCCGGTTGGGCGGCATGAACGTTCATCGCGATCAGCAAGAGAATCCCGGCGACGCATCGTGCGTTCATGGGCAGCTACCCAAGTTGGCGTTCGGCGTGGTTACGCCGCTCTGATTTCCGTAGATGTCGTAGCGGTAGCAGGTGCGGTGAATCACGCCGCCGGGTTCGCGTACGGTCATGCCGGTCAGGAGCAGGTTGTTGTGGTTGTATTCGAAGCGCGTGACGACTTCGTCCCCGCCCACGCATACGCCATTCGCTGCGCCGCTGTTCACGCAGAACTTCTCCGCAGTCTTCATCCAGATCGGCGCGCCGCTGATCCACGCGCCCGCGCTGTCGTAGTAGTGCGCGGACTTCGGTTCGTATTCGAACCGGCTTTGTGGCCGCAGCCCGTTCTTGTTTGCCGGGTACGTGATCGAGGCGACCTGCCCGGATTCGGCATGGTAGGTGTAGTCGGTCCAGTTGCCGTTCGCGTCGCGCAGGCGCACGGCCTCGTTGCAGGTCTTGCGCGTTGCCGGCGTGCAGGACGCCGGATACTCGGCGAGCTTCGTGTACGCGCTCGCGGTCGCCGCATTGAAGGTGATGCTGGTGAGGTTGCCGCGCGTGTACGTGTAGTTTTCGCGCGGCGCGGCATTCCTGTCGAACTGCCGGATGAACGCCCGCGCGGTTTCCTCGTACCACACCCGGCCGTCTTCGGTGTCCACGTAGTACGGCGCACCGGGATCACCGAATCGCCCCTGCAAGTGCACGCGCGTTACACCGCCCACTCCGTTCGAGGAGTTCTGCGTTTCGCCGTTGAAGTCGAACAGCATGTCGTAGCTGCCAACCGCGCCGAGGCGCGTGGCGCTCTTCACGATCCCCGCCGACTGCAAGCGGATGTCCAGGCCCGTGCCAGCGTTCGGCGCGAACAGGTTTTCATAGTCATAGGTGAATTTGGTGGCGGTGGCTCCCGGCGGAGCGATTCCCACGAGGCGCGGCGAAAACTCGCGTCCGGCGACGTACGGCGGAACGACGCTGCCGAACTGGTTGTATGCGAGGTCATACGCCCGGAACTTGTAGCTGGTGGTCAACCCGCCCGCGTCCGTGACCTTCACCGTGCTGTCGCCGAGATACATGGTGCGTGGCATTCCGGGCGGCCAGCTGAAAGTTGCCGTTGGCCAGGAGTGCGTCAAAGGGCAGTCCGCGCTGCTCCAGGGGCAGTACTCCACCGCCGCGTTGATGCCGCGGATGTACTTCGGATTGAGCAGCGACCAGCCGGACGCGGCGGATGTGGCCAAAGGCGGCGCGACAATGTTGGGATTGTTCGGCTTGTCCATGGGCCGGTTGTCCGGTTCGAAGAATTGGCGCAGCTGAAAGCCGGTGTTGGTGTTGACGCTGACGCCCCCGTTCGTGACGGTGATCGCGAATCCATTCGGATACAGCACGCTCGTCAAAAGGCCGCCCAGCGAGGCCCGTTTGGCCGCGGAGCTGCCGCGGTAAAACCTCACGACGGTGCCGTTGGGCTTCGTCCACACGAGATCGTCGCCCTCGACGGTGAGCGAGTGGCGTTCGTCCGCCGTCGGCAGATAGCTGTAGCCGGAAGTTGCGTCACCGCTTTGCTGGAGCGCGCCGTTTACGTAGTACGCAAAGTTGGCGGTGTCGTCGAAGTCATGCACGCGCATGACATTGAGCGGGGCGCAGCTGGCGGGCGACGTGCAGAGCGCCACGTTACGCGCGCGCGCGAAGTACCGGTCCTGGAATCCGCGATAGCCGCTGTAGTTGAACTCGTTCGCGAGCACCGAGACTCTGTGCGCGAGACCCAGCGCGCCGCCGATGCTCACGGTGCCGAGACTGTGCGTGACCTGCCCGTTCGCCAGGTTCACGCCGAACTTGTCGACGACCTGCACTTTGGGCGGCTCGATGTCCGACGCAGCGACGGGCGCGCCCGGGAATACGCCCGCCGCCAGCCAGACCAGCAACGGCGCGCACGAAGGAAAGTGGCGATGCATGAGTGCCTCCATGGCGTTACGGGAAATTCGCCTGCGCGCCACAGCCGCTGGCATTGCAGGCCTTGACCCACTTGGGTTTGTAGTCGTCCGGGTTACCGGTGTAGTCCGGCGTGCCACAGAAGGAATAGACCGCGGAGTTCGTGGTGACGGTGACCAGGAAATTGCCGCTTCGGTCCCGCACCATGTAGCTGCTCGCCCCCGCGGAGGCATTCCAGTTCGTGGTCCAGGAGCACTGCGAGTTCTGATTCGACAGGAGCCCCGTGGGCGCGGCGGGCGGCGCGGGCGGCGGCGGGGGCAAGGCGGGCCCCGAAACCGGCCCTTCCTGCACCTGCGTGCGATTGCCGGCCGCATCGAGCGTGTAGATAGTCCGTACGCCGTCGGGCCGCGCGGCGGATGTCAGCCGGCCGAGCGCATCGTAGGTATAGCTGGTGTCGCCCGCGCGGCATAGCAGCGCGATCCATGCGCCCACGAAGAGCATTGTGAGCACGGGCAAGCGGCGCCGATCCTTCGGCCTGGTATTCATGGGCGTATCCTCGGCAAATTCGGGCGAGCCGCTGCCGTGCGCGCCTCAATCTCGAGGTGCGCAGGGATTTCCGCAGCGGAGTCAACGTTGCGTGAGAATACGGCGGCGCTACGCGGGCGGGTACCCGCGAATTGCTCGATTCGCCGCAGTTTTTCCGGCTAGTTAGCCGTTGTACGCCCGCTCCAGCGCGGCGATGTCCAGCTTGCCCATCTTCATCATGGCCGCGAATGCGCGCTCGGTGTTCTCACCCGGGCGCGTGAACCAGGTGAGCATTTTCTTCGGCGTAACCTGCCACGACAGCCCGAACCTGTCCTTGAGCCAGCCGCACACGTGCGACTTGGGGTCACCGCCGGGCGTGAGCCTGTCCCAGTAGTAGTCGTATTCCTTCTGATCGTCGACGAAGATCTGCAGCGAGATCGCCTCATTGAATTTGAAGATGGGTCCGCCGTTGAGCGCGGTGAACGAGAGCCCGGCCAGTTCGAACGCCACCGTCATCACCGACCCCGGCTCTCTCTGGTGAGTCTCGTGCCCTGCTTTGCCGTAGCGCGCGATGTCGACGATCCGCGAGTCCTTGAAAATGCCGACGTATGCCTTCGCGGCCTCTTCGGCCTGACTGTCGAACCACAGGCAAGGGGCAATCTTCTGGCTGAATTGCATGTTCGATACTCCAGAAATGGGGGTTCGTTGAGTAGCCGAACCGCCGCCAGCCGGATCGACATGAATCCGAAAAAGTTGTTTCCGCCCCAGGGTCGCTATCGGACGCCGCCGACTTCAGACGTGGCGCACCAGCGACTCTTCGAGTTGTTCCAGGCTGCGGCCGCGCGTCTCGGGCAGCATCTTCGCGATCAGCACCAGGCCGAGCAACGCGAACACCGCGTAGATGAAAAAGGTGCGCGTGCCGCCCATGTTTTCCATCTGCCACGGAAACACGAGTTGAACGAAAAAGCACACCGCCGAGTTGACCAGCCCCACGCAGGAGATGGCGAGTGCGCGCAGGCGATTTGGAAATATCTCCGACAACAGCACCCACATTACCGGTCCGAGCGACATGGCGAAGCTCGCGACGAAACCGAGCAGGCCGGCCAGCACGATCCTGGGATTGATCGCGCCGTCCGCGGCGCCGAAGCCGTACGCGGTCAGCAGCAGGCACGCGGCCATACCCGACATGCCGGCCAGCAGCAGCGGCCGCCGCCCGACCCGGTCGATGAGCAGCAGCGCGAACACGGTGAACACGAGATTCACGAGCCCGACGTACACCGTCTGCATGAAGGACGCGTCAGCGCCGGCACCGGCGCGCTCGAAGATCACCGTCGCATAGGCCAGCACCGAGCTGATGCCGGTGATCTGCTGGAAGACGCCGACCAGGATTCCGATCATCAGCACGCCGCGCAGTTCCGGCGCCCACAGGTCGCGCAGGCCGGCCTCCTTCTTGCCCGCCTCGTGCGACAGCGACACACGCATCTCGGCGAGCTCATTCTCGGCGACCGCCTCGCCATGTGCGCGCGTGAGAATGCGTCGCGCGGCATCGAGACGGCCGTGCATCGCCAGCCAGCGCGGACTCTCCGGCACCCACAACAGCGCGAATAGATAGAGGGTCGCCGGCAGCGAGCCGATGCCGAGCATCCAGCGCCAGTTCCAGTCGGCGAGGCGCAGCGCGGCGAGCCAGCCATAGTCGAAGTCGTTGAGCCGGACGATCGCATAGTTGCTGCTGAAAGCGAGCGCGATGCCGAACACGATGAACAATTGATTGAACGTCACCATCCGCCCGCGCAGCGCGGGCGGCGAAATCTCGGCGATGTACATGGGACCCGCCACGAGCACCGCGCCAACCCCGAAACCGCTCAGCATGCGGCCAGCGATGAGAGCCACCATGGTAGTGGCGACCGCGGCCACCAGCGCCGAGGCGACGAAAATGATGGCGGCGGCGCGCAGCACGGTGCGGCGCCCGACGCGATCCGCAAGCGGGCCGGCGCAGAAGATCGCGATTGTCGCGGTAAACGTGTGCGAGACCACCGCCCAGCCGACCTCGAGATTCGTGAGCGCGAACGTTTCCTTTACGTACACCACCGCGCCGGTGAACAGCGAGCCGTCGAAGCCCATGAGAAAACCGCTGAGCGCGACGATCAGGATGATCCCGATGGGGGACCTTTCCCGGGAAGCCTCGTGCGCAACGGACGTCAACTCGGACTTCAAGAGAATCTCCGGAGTTTTCCCGGTCTTCCGGCCGGCACCGATCAGGAGCTAGGAGGCGCGACCGACGGAATCGCGTTCGATGAGTTTGGGTTCGAACACCTGCTGCACATCCTGGTTCTGGTCGTAGACGTGCTTCAGCACCCAGCGCGCGGCCATCCGGCCCATGTCGGCGATGGGGTAATGAACGGTTGTGAGGCGCGGATAGACGTAGCGTGAGATGGGCGCGTCGTCGAACCCGACGATCGACAGTTCGCGTGGTAGTTCGAGCCCGCGCTCGTGCGCGGCCGCCATGGCGCCCGCCGCCATCTCGTCGTTCGCGCACACCACCGCGGTGAACGGCAGGTTTTTCGCGAATAACTTGTTCAACGCGTCGCTGCCGCCGGTTTCATGATAGTCGCCTTCGATGAGCAGGCGAGCGTCGAACTTGACTCTGGCTTCGGCGAGCGCGCGCTTGTGTCCGGCAAAACGCTGCTTCGCGTCCACCCAGTCGAGCGGACCGGAGATGTAGGCGATGCGCTTGTGCTTGCGCCGCACCAGCGACTGCGTGGCGAGATAGCCGCCAAGCTCGTTGTTGAGGCTGAAGCAATGATCCGCGAGACCGCGCACCTTGCGGTTCATCACGACGATCGGCGTCGTGTTGTGGTCGTGATCGATCAGGAATTTGTCCGGGAGACGCTCCACATGAACGATGAGCGCATCGCAGTTACGGCTCACGAGGAAGCGGATCGCTTCGCGTTCCTGCTCCTCGTTGCTGTGACCGGCAGCCACCATCACGAATTTGCCGGCGGCTTTGAGTGATTGTTCGATGGCGCTCAGCATGGCGCCGAAGAAGGGTCCGTGCAGTTCCGAGACCAGCACGCCGACGGCGTTCGAGCTGCGCGTGGCGAGCGATTGCGCGATGGAGTTCGGCTGGTAGCCGAGCTGCTCCATCGCGGCGAGCACTTTCTGCCGCGTCTTGTCGCTGACCTTGGCGCCCGGGTTGATGACCCGCGAAACAGTGGCAAGCGAAACGCCCGCCAGCTCCGCGACTTCATAGATGTTTGCCATTACTCGCTGTGCGCCCTGCAGTATTGCTCGACATAGGTCTGGTGCGCGGGTAGTTGGGCAACGGTCTGTTCGACCGAGGACCTTATGCCATCCAGAAATCGCCCCAACTCTTCGTCTCCCATCAGGTCGGCCACCGGGTGATGCTGCAGCGGCTCGATGCCCTGCCCCAACATAACCTGAATCCAGGAGTTCTCGGCAAATAGTTCATTCGGCACGCGGAACACCCGACCCGTTTCGCGAAACAGATCGATGCGGTGTCGCAGTGAGTCAGGAATGTCCATGGCGCGACACGAACGCCAGAACGGCGTGTCCTGGCGGCGGGTCACGTGATAGTGCAGCACGATGAAATCGCGGATATGTTCGATCTCGTCGTTGGTCTGGCGGTTGTACTCATCGACGTCGGACTGGCGGATGCCATCGCGCGGGAACATCTGGATGAGCCACATGATTCCGCGCTGGATCAGGTGAATGCTGGTCGATTCCAGCGGCTCGATGAACCCGCTGGAGAGGCCGATGGCGATGCAATTTCGCTTCCAGGTCTGGCGGCGCTGGCCGGGCCGGAACTTGATGACCCGCGGCTCGGTGAGCACCTTGCCTTCGACGTTGGCCAACAAACCTTGTTTGGCCGCGTCGTCGGCGAGATACCGGCTGCAGTACACCATGCCGTTGCCGACGCGATGCTGAAGCGGGATGCGCCACTGCCAGCCGGCTTCGCGCGCGATGGAACGGGTGTACGGAATGGCCGGCCCCACCGACTCGGTCTGCAGCGCGACCGCGCTGTCGCAGAACAGGTGGTGAGACCAGTCTTCGTAGCCCACGTGCAGCGCATTGCCGATGAGCAGGCCGCGAAAACCCGTGCAGTCGATGAACAGGTCGCCTTCGAGCACGTCGCCCGAATCGAGCCTGACGGAGGCGATGTTGCCCGACGCCTCATCCACCTTCACGTCGACGATCTTGCCTTCGATGCGCGTGACGCCGAACCCTTCGGCGAACTTGCGCAGGAATCTGGCGTACAGGCTGGCGTCGATGTGGAAGGCGTAGTTCATGCCGTTGCGCGGCAGGTGCGCAAACCGGCTTTCGAGCGAGGCGCGCAGCTCGAGGCAATAGTCGCCGTAGTCTGAAGCGAGTTTCCGGTCCCGGCCCTTGAGCCAGAAATGCTGAAAGCCCGCCGTCCAGTGGTCCTTCCCCGTCATACCGAACGAGTGAATGTAGTTCTCGCCGCGGTCGCGCCAGTTTTCGAAACCGATGCCGAGCTTGAACGTACCTTGCGTGGCGGCCATGAACTCCTGCTCGTCGATCCCCAGCAAGCGGTGGAACAACACGAGCGTCGGAATGGTTGCCTCGCCCACGCCCACGGTCCCGATTTCGTCGGACTCCACCAGGCGGATGTCGAGCAGCTTGCCGAGCGTTTTCGACAGACCCGCCGCCACCATCCAGCCAGCCGTGCCGCCGCCGGCGATCACCACCCGTCGCACGCGGTTCTGTGTCTGGCTCCCGTTCTGCATGCCCACCTCTTCTATCTAGATGCGTTCAGCGTTGGGCGGCGTCGAGCCGGCTCGCGCGTTCGATCAGGCCGCGAAATTGGGATACCGACGCGATGACCATGTACACCGCCTCCAGATAGCCCTGGCTGTGCAGTTTGCCCAATGCATCAGGGCCGAGCTGCCTCAGGCGATCCTCCTGGATGGTGTGGAAACCCGCGAACTGGTGCTTCGTCCCGTCGCGAAATCCGATGTCGAGCGCGAACGACTCGAGCAGGTTGTATTCCTGAATGGCGGCGATGAAAGCCGGGGTCGAGCTGGCCCCCTGGTCGATTGCCGCCAGCACCGAACCCATGCGCTCGAGGAATCCGGAATTGGCGCCCTGCTCGTCGAACACGCGCTCGCCATCCGTGCGGCTGACGCGCGGGTGATCGAGGTCTATGTGTATGACCTTGCCGGTTGACGAGGTGCCGATGAGAAACGGCAGACGATCGACCGTCAGTGGTAGATAGCTGGCGTCCCAGCGGCCGTCGACGAGGAACAGGTTTTGCTTCTCGCGAAAGCCAAACAACGCCAGCGGAGCGAACGTGCCCTCACGCGACTTGGCGAACACGATGGGATAGTTCGCCTGCACGTTGCGGAATTCCGCCGGAAACGTGAGCGCGAACATCGCATCGTCACCGTAGGCGGCGCCGCGCGCGGTGATCACGCGCAGATCACGGTGTTCGGTGTTGTTCAGCAGAGCATGTTGGGTCACGGGGTTGGTTCCTCAGCGGTTGAGACGTTGCAACAGGCGTGCCCGCAGCGCCCGTGCTCTAGTGTCGTCGAACGGTCCGAGCACGCCGCGCGCATTCTCGGGAATGTGTGTGGTCGTCGCTTCGTTGGCGCCAAACACATAGTGGCGGAAGACGTCGTCCCATATCTCGCGTTGATTTGGCGGCAGATCGCGTACGGTCATGATTGCGAGCATCAGCGCGTTCATCGGCGTATCCATCCATGCCGACGCCTGCCGCCACCAGTAGTTGACCAGCACGTTGAAGTCCTCGAGCGACTGTATGTAGTGCCACCACATGCTCGGAATGAATACCGCATCACCGGGACCGAGTTCCGCGACCTGCGCGTGTTTGACGGCCTCGGCGAACCTGGGGAAGCGAACGTAGTCCGGTGCGTCGAAGTCGACCAGGCTGATGGCCTGGCCCGCCGGATTGAAATCGAGCGGACCGATGTACAAGTTGGACAACTGTTGCGGTGGAAACAGGATGACCCGCCGGCGTCCCGCGACCACACAGGCAAGGTTGTCAGGCAGATCCTGATGTGCAGGAACACGCGTGCGGTTGCCGATCCAGATGCTCGCCAGCGGCTCGTGCACGCCGAGCGCCAGGTCGTTTTCGGCGCGGAAGCCCGGCAGCCAGGTGTCGATGGTGGTGGAAGCGACGTAAATCGACGGCGGCGAGTCTTGCGCGGCATATTTGAGTAGCGTCTTCAATACCACGCCCAGCGGCACATGCTCACGGCGGAAATTGAAGTCGCTGAGGTCACCGTTGTAGAAGAATCGTCCGCCGATTTCCGGCGGTCCGACGGTGACCACCGCCGGCAGCGCACCCTCGCGTTCGAATCCCTGCAGATAGGCCACGGCTTCGCCTGGCGACGCACGGCCGGCCCGCGTCGCGGGCCAATGCTCGACGAGTCCGCGCAGCACCACCGGCTGCCCGGATTTCAGCAGCTCCTCGGGCAGGGAGTGCGGATCGACGCCCGCCATCTCGGCGATGTGCCTGTCAACCGGCAGCATGGACTGCGCTGGCGCGTTCGATTCGGGCGCGCGAGCGAGCCTCCTGAATCAAGTAGAAGTTTTCCATGTGGTTGAGCTCTGCGTGCCGGCGTGTAGGCGTTCCGCCCTGCCGTCCGCACCGCCAGCTTCGCGGCGAATCAGGGCGAAGGCAAGCATCTCACGGCCGCGCTGACCCCAAGGCCAAACGAAGGAGCCGCTGAAAGACAGCGGCTCCTCCCCGACATGCGGCCCAAAACCGCCTGTCAATCGCTTGGGCTTCGGCCTCAGAACTTGTAGCGAGCTCCGAACTGGTACCGGGCCCCGACCTGAGTCGCAAACAACAGCTGGTTATCGTTACGTCCGTGTATCCGCTGTGTCTCGTCGGTGAGATTGATCGCCTCGGCAAACACGGACAGATGGTCGTTGGCAGCAAAAGTCACGTTGAGATCCAGCTGGCCGTAGGGATCGGTGTAGCCGGGGTTCGAACCCTGGCCATCACCTACGAACGCCAGGAACTCATCGCGCCAGTTGTAAGCCGCACGAACCTGCCAGCCGAATTTGTCGTAGAACGCCACCAGGTTGTAGGAATCGGCCAACCCCAGCATCGGGTATTGCGGATTGGTGATATCCGTGTCGTGGAATTTCAGCCCTGAATCGACCATGGTGTAGTTAGCCGCGAAACCGAAGCCGGTGTCCCCGAGCATGTGCTGAAGGTTGAGTTCCCAACCGTCCAGATGGTCGGAGCGCTGGTTCGCAGGCCTGGACATCAGGAACGTCGCAATCGGATCGCCCGGCTGACCCAGGATCCGCTGGTTCGCAACATCGACACCCGGAGCCGTTGGATGGTTCGTGAAGATGTAGTTGCGAATGCAGGGTCGGTCACCGACGTTACAGCCATTGGCCACCGCCTCGTTCCAGAGCGCACCGCCGGCAGGCGTGTGCAAACTGAATGGCGTTTCAGTGGTCGTGACTCTGCTGATGAAGTTGGTGATCTCCTTGCGGAAATAACCCAACGACACGTAGCTGGCCTCGCCGTAATACCATTCCAGTGACAGGTCGTAGTTAGTCGACTCCAGCGGCTTCAGCGCTGGATCGCCCGACGAGCCAGTGCCGCCGTCGAAGCGGAGCTGACCGTCAAGGTTGGCGCCACCCTGGATATCCTGCCAACCAGGCCGACCGATCGTCTCGCTATAGCTGGCGCGCGCCACCAGGTTTTCCCTGAGGTCGAGCTTCAGATCGAGTGACGGCAACACGTAGTCGTACTCGCCGGTGCCCGAGTCGAACCCCTGTTCGGCGGCAAATCCGACATCGAACTCATTGGCCGCATCCCACGAGATGGTCTGGCCGATCCGGACCAGCGACTCCGAATCGACTTCGGTTTTCTCGTAGCGCACACCCGCGGCCACATGAAACGGCATCGCCGATTCAAAGGTCTTGGTGTACTGCAGGTAGGCGCTCTTGGATTTTTCTGTGCTGCGCAAGTCGCTCGTGTAGTTATCCGGGGCACGAAACATCGCGTCGTCCCCCATGACCTCGGCAGCGTTCGCTCGCAGGCGATTGAAATCGAACACCAGGAAGTGATCCGTGAAGCGCGAGTCGTTGTGCCCCGACATCAGGTCGAAATAGCCACCCATGTTGTCGCCGAACCAGATGCTGTCGTCATAGTCAGCCGGCGTACCGAGTCCGCCCCAGTTGTTCTGCTGCATGACGGCGGCGGCAGTGCGGTTCTGCACTTCGGTCGCGGAGAGTCCGAAATCCAGCCCAGAATTGTTCTTGAACTCAAAACGGCCCTTGGCCTGGATCTGCTCGACCTCGGACCTGTTGAAGCTGCTCTGGAACACCGAGCCGGTGACGACCGCATCCGCCGGCTCCACCTGGGTCCGGCCGGTGGGCAATACGACGTTCACGATCGGGAAGTCATTGGAGAAATCCACGGTGGTCGTGCCGCGGATGAAGGCCGCGACGCCGAGCACGCCGGCCGAGCCGAACGGGCTGTCGGGCTTCGATTCGGCGATGGAGTCGTGGTAATCGAGCTCGAGATTCAGTGCATCGTTGACTTGCCAGGCGACGTTGAACCCGAGTGAATTGTTCTCATTCTTCGTGCCGAGGCTCATGCCGCCCATGGAGAGGTCAGAACCGTTCAGTGTTTCGGAGTAAATATCCGGACCCGCGGCGGGCCCATCCGTCCACGAACTCGTACCCGGTCCCCAGTTGAACCACACCGACAACTCACTGCGCTGCGTCTGCACCTTGTTCTCGGCATAGGTGTAATCGAGCGTCGTCTTGACGCTGTCGGTCGGCGCAAACTGCAGTACCAGCTGGCCGTTGATGCGCTTGCGCTGCACACCGTTGACACTCAATCCGAAATTCTGCGGCCGGCCATACACGTCGGTCACAGTCGGCTGATTCGTGATGCTGTAGCCGGTATAGGCAGGATCACCGGGGCGTGGCAGGCGCGCGCCGTTGCTGGTGTCGGCTCCGCTCAACGTCTTCCAGCCGTTTGCCACGGCGGCCTGGCTGAATCCCGAATCGCGCTCCTGGTAACTCGCGCTCGCACCGATGCCGAACTTTTCGTCGGCAAAAGTATTGCTGAAGATGGCCGACACTTCAGGCGTGATCTCGCTGCCCGCGTAGTTGCTGGGCAGGTTGGACGCCGAAGGATCGTACACGCCCTTGACGCCGAAGGTGGCGATGAGCGACAGCGGCACCGCCACGCCGGGGATGATGGTGGCGCGCCAGCTGCGCAGGAACACGTAGATGACCCCGACGACCAGGAGCACGGTCAGCGCCAGCGTGAACTGCACGTCGCTGACCGAGGCGCGCACGGTCTCGGTGCGGTCGCTCAAGACCGACACGTCGATCCCTTGCGGCATCGACGCCGAGAGCTGCGGCAACAACTTCTTGATGCGGTCGGTGACCTCGATGATGTTGGCGCCGGGCTGGCGCTGCACGTTGACGATGACG
>Ga0137409_10005590_pt1 | contig 13086 bp, 13 predicted proteins | sample CZODoug1_16funga_FD_122059 | JGI IMG/M metagenome (GOLD analysis project Ga0137409, IMG submission 122059) | Vadose zone soil fungal communities from Angelo Coast Range Reserve, California, USA - CZODoug1_16fungal (Hybrid Assembly) | ecosystem: Environmental > Terrestrial > Soil > Vadose zone...
TGGTGGGCTTCACGGCGCGAGGCCGGACCGCGAAGCGCAATCTGCAGCGCCCGCGGGAAGCGGCCGCCGAGATTCTGACACGCGGGGAGGCCGGCCCGGTCGCGCTGCTCTTCGGGCGGGAGGACAAGGGGCTACCGAATGAGGCGCTCGATCGCTGCCACCGCGTGGTGAACATTCCCACGAGCCCCGCGTATGCTTCCCTCAACCTGGCGCACGCCGTCGTGCTCATGCTATACGAGCTGGCGTTGGCACGCGGCGACGAGGGTCGCCCCTTCAAAGCGCCGCGCCGCGAGGGCCCGCCGGCGACGGTGGACGAGCTGGAACGGCTGTTCGCGGACGCGGAGGCGGCGCTCCGCGCGATCGATTTTTTCAAGACGCGTCAGGCCGAGGGCGTGATGCGGACGCTGCGCGAGGTGATTCATCGCACGCCGCTCGACCAGCGCGAGGCGAAGCTGTTACGAGCAATGGCCATCGAGGTGGTGAAATACGGTGAGCGACTGGCGCGTTCCCGGCTTCACGTCGACCGGTAGCAAGCGGCCCGACGCCCTGTTCGGCGCCGACGCGGACGCGGGTCTGCCGACGCGGATGACCCGCGCGTCGGGGTGCCGGGTGTGGGATGCCGAGGGCCGTGAGTACCTCGATTACGTGATGGCCCTCGGCGCCGTGGCGCTCGGCTACGGGCATCCGGACGTGAACCGCGCCGCCGAGCGGGCGATCGCCGCGGGTGTCGCGGGTCCGCTGCCTCCGGTGCTCGAGGAGGAGCTGGCCGATGCGCTCGCCATGCGGATCCCCTGGCTCGAGCGCGTGCGGTTTCTGAAGACGGGCGCGGAAGCGGTGGCAGCGGCGGTGCGGCTCGCCCGCGTGGCGACGGGACGCGAGCGGGTGCTTGGTTGCGGGTACCACGGCTGGCTCGACTGGGCCCAGGGCGGGGAAGGCGTGCCCGCGGGCACCAAGGCGCTGTATGCCGAGATCCCCTTCAACGATGTCGACGGCACGCGTCGACTGATCCGCGAGGTAGGCGACCGTTTGGCCGTGGTCGTCATCGAGCCGGTGGTCGTGATCGAGCCCACCCGCGACTGGCTCGAGGTGTTACGCGCGGAGACGACGCGGGTAGGCGCGGTGCTCGTGTTCGACGAGATCAAGACGGCGTTCCGGGTGGCGATCGGAGGTGCGGCCGAGCGATATGGCGTGCGGCCGGACCTGGCGGTGTTGGGCAAAGCCATCGCGAACGGCTTTCCGCTCGCCCTGGTGGGTGGACGGGCAGACCTCATGGCCGGTGTGGCGCGCACATGGATCTCGTCCACCCTCGCGACCGAGAGTGTGGCGCTCGCCGCCGCGCAAGCGACGCTGGAGATATTCGCACACCAAGATGTGTGTGGGCATCTGCACCGCATGGGCACCCGGTTGCTGCACGGGCTGCATCGCTTGCACCGCAAGCATTCCGACGTGGTGACGGGGGTGGGTGGGATCGCGGAGATGTGCTTTCTCCATTTTGCGAGCGAAAACATTTCGCGCGATGTGGCGCGTGGGTGTGCGGCGCGCGGGCTCCTCTTCAAACGCACGGCGTACAACTTCGTGTCGATGGCGCATGATGAGGAGACGGTCGATCGCACGCTGGACTTACTGGGCGAAGTGCTCGCGCAGGCTGGCGACGGAGCCTAGCTTCCCCCCATGACCCTCCAGCGCAAGCTGCTCTTGGGCTTCTCCCTGATGGTGATCCCGGCCCTGCTGGTCGGCGTTCAGGCGATCCGCACTAATGCGCTGGTGCGCGGCACGCTCCAGTCGCTGGGTGAGCGGTTGGCGCGTTCTCGGACGTACGCCGAAGTGGAAGACGCCATGTTCAACCAGACCCAGGTGATCTGGCGCTACCTGAGCGGCGATCCCGCGGCCAAGAAAGAGTTTCCCCTTACCGAGCAAGTCGTCGCGTTCTGGCTCGATCGCTGGACCGCGGGACTGCCACCCGACGAGCTCAAGCTCGCAGACGGTGTCCGCGGGATCGAGACGGATATCCGGGCCGTCGCGGGTCGGGTGTTCAAGCTGCATGATGCCGGCCGGCACGATGCGGCCGCGGTCCTGGCACAACAGGAGCTGGTCGAGCGCCTGCAGCCGGCCCTGGCGGAGGTCAACCGGGAGATTTACCGACGAGCGCGGGAGTTCAGCGTCCAGGCGGCCTTCACGCAGGTGGCGGGGATCGTCGACGCGGAACGGCGCGTCCTGTGGGGGATCATCGCGCTCGCCCTCGCGGCCGGCCTGTTGGCGTCATGGCTCATTTCCCGCAGCCTGGCGCGTCCCCTCAACGCGCTGCGCCACGCGATGGCCGTCGTCGGTGCGGGCGACCTGGACCACGCGATCGAGCCGCGCTCCTCGGACGAGATCGGCGACCTGGCGCGCGCCTTTGCGCAGATGACCGAGCGGCTCCGTCAATCCCGCGCGCAGCTGGTGCAGTCCGAGAAGCTGGCCTCCATCGGCCAGATGGCCGCCGGGGTTGCGCACGGCCTCCGGAATCCGCTCGCGAGCTTGCGCGCCGCCGCGCAGCTCGCCCAGCACCGTGTCGAGGGCGCCGCTGCTCGCGAACCGTTGAACGCGATCATCGAGCAGGTCGATCGCCTCGATCACCGGATTGCCCACCTGCTGACTTTCTCGCGCCCCGCCCCCTTCCGCCCGCTGCGCGAGAGCGTGCGGACTTTGGTGGACGGTGCGGTCTCGGGCTTCTCCGACCTGCTGCGGCAGCGCCGGGTGGAGCTGACGGTCGCCGTTCCTCCGACACTGCGCGAGATCCGCGTCGATCCCATGCGGTTAGAGCAGGCGCTGACCGAGATCATCTCCAACGCGCTCGACGCTATGTCGGACGGTGGCCGGCTCGAGCTCGCGGCGCAGTCGCAGAGCGGCGCGGGAGGCGCCGACGGGGTTTTGGTCGAGATCACCGATTCGGGGCCGGGAATTGCAGCGGAGATTCTACCCAACCTGGGTGAGCCGTTCTTCACGACTCGACCCGAGGGCACGGGCCTGGGGCTCGCCATCGCGAAGCGCTACGTCGAGGAGACAGGCGGCCGCCTGGACATCGTGAGCCGGATCGGCCATGGCACGACGGTGCGCATCTGGCTGCCCATCGCCAGCGGCGAGGCCGCTCAGACGCCCGCGCGGAGCCTCTCATGAACGGCTCGACCGTGCTGATCGTCGACGACGAGCAGACCCTGGCCCGTTCCGCTAAGGCTTTTCTCGCGGACCACGGCTACGAAGCGGAGGTGGCGGCCTCGGGCGAAAAGGCGCTCGAGCTGCTGCAAAGCCTCCAGCCGGACGTGGTCTTCGCCGACGTGCGGCTCCCCGGGATGAGCGGCATCGACCTCCTGAAGCGCATCCGCGAGTTCGATCCGGTGCTCCCGGTGATCATGCTGACGGCCTATGGCTCCATCGAGGGTGCCGTCGAGGCCGTGAAGCTCGGCGCCTTCGACTATGTCAAGAAGCCGGTGGACCTGGAGGAGCTGAAGCTGCTCGCCGACCGCGCTCGCGAGAACCGCCTCCTCAAGCAGGAGCTCTCGTATTATCGTCGCCGCGCCACGCGGGACGTCGGGTTTGCCACCATGGTAGGCGAGTCACCCGCCGTCCAAGCGGTGCTCGAGCGGGCGCGCCAGATCGCCGCGCTGGAGGACACGCCGCCGGTGCTGCTGACGGGCGAAACGGGCACAGGCAAGGGTATCCTCGCGCACGCGATCCACGCGGCGGGCCCGCGCGCGTCGAAGCCGTTCATCGAGGTCAACTGCACGGCCCTCCCGGCAAACCTCATGGAGGCCGAGCTGTTCGGGTACGAGCGCGGCGCGTTCACCGACGCCAAGGAATCGAAGCCCGGTCTGGTCGAAGCGGCCGAGGGCGGGTTTCTGTTTCTCGACGAGATTGGCGACGTCGATCTGTCGGTACAGGGCAAGCTGCTGCGAGCCATCGAGGAGCGCACGGTCCGACGCGTCGGCAGCGTGCGCGAGCGCAAGGTGGACGTCCGCATCGTCGCCGCGACCAACCGCGATCTCGAGCGCGAGACGGGGCGTGAGCGATTCCGCCGCGATCTCTACTTCCGCCTCGCCGTGATCGTCCTCGTCATGCCGCCGTTGCGCGAGCGGGGCGAGGACGTACTCCTGCTCACCGACCACTATCTGCGGCTGCTCAATGCCAAGTATGGGAAGACCGTGCGTGAGATCAGCGCGCCGGCGCGCGAGCTGCTCCTGGCGTATCCGTGGCCCGGCAACGTCCGGGAGCTCAGCCACGTGATCGAACGGGCCGTGCTGTGGAGCCGCGGACCGACGCTCGAGGTGGAGCACCTCTCGCTCACGAGCCCCGACGACGGCTCCGTGCCCGCGGCGGCGGGCGCCGGCGCGCCGGCGTTGCCGCCGCAGGGCATCGACCTCGCTCAATGGGAAAAGGCCATGATCGAACGGGCGCTGCGCGATGCGGCCGGAAACCAGACCAAGGCGGCTCAACGGCTGGGAATCTCACGGGACACGCTGCGCTATCGGCTGAAGAAGTTCGGCCTCCAGCCCTGAGCGGGATTGGGTTATTTCACCCCAAATGGGGTGAAATCGCGCATCGAGGTAGGACTTGGCGTGTCGACGCATGCGGCAGCCGCGTGGCACGCGACCTGCACGGTGAGGGCACGAGCGCTTGAAGTGGTCGACCACGGTTCCCCTTGGAGGAAGATCCAATGACTTGGACGAAGCCCGAGTTCGAGGTCGTCGAGCTGGGAATGGAAGTCGGCGCCTACGCCGGCAACGCCTGAACCAGGCTGATACGGCTAATGAGGGGCCGGGTGATGAACCCGGCCCCTTTGTTCAATGCGCATCATCATCCTTGGTTCGGCGGCGGGTGGTGGAGTCCCTCAGTGGAATTGCCGCTGCCCGAACTGTATCGACGCCCGCCACGACGCCCGGGGCCGCACGCAATCGTCCGTGGCGGTGAGCGCGGACGGGGAGAGATGGGTTCTTCTCAACGCCTCGCCCGATCTCCGTATGCAGCTCGCTGCCCACCGCGAGCTTTGGCCCCGCAGCCTGCGCGGTTCGCCCATCGCCTCTGTTGTGCTGACCGACGGTGAGATCGACCACACGCTCGGGCTCCTGCTGCTGCGTGAGAGTAGTGCGCGGCTTCCGGTGTACGCCCCCGGCGGCGTGACCGCGCTGCTCGACAACCAGTGGCCGCTCTATCGCGTCCTCTCCTCTTACGCGGGCGTCGAGCCGCGGACGCTCGAAGAAGAGCGGCTGGTCGCTCTCACCGATGGCGCCGGCGCCGCGCTCGGCATCAGCTGCTCCGCGACTGCCGTGGCCCGGCGTCCGCCGCGCTATGCACGCATGGCGCCGAGTCAGACGTTCGACGTCGGCCTGCGGCTCACGGACGAGCGCACCGGCGGCACGCTCGCCTACGTGCCGACGGCCGGGGCCGTGGACGACGGCGTGCGCCGAGTGGCCGGGGGCGCCGATCTCCTGCTGTTCGACGGCACGTTCTGGTCGGACGACGAGCTCACCGCCGCGGGCGTCGACGGGCCGACGGCGCGGGAGATGGGGCACCTTCCGGTCGGTGGGGCGGGTGGCAGCCTGGCGCTGCTGCCGCGGCTCGACGCGAAGCGGGTGGCCTTGGTCCACATCAACAACACGAATCCGATCTTGTGTCGCAGCTCCGCGGAGCGAGCGCAGGTCGAGGCCGCCGGTATTGTGGTGGGAGAGGACGCGATGGAGTTCGAGCTGTGAGCACGCAGGTGAGCCCGTCAGCGACCGACGCGCTGGTCGTCCGGCTGCGCGGCGTGCTCGAGCGCCGCTACCACCACCTCCACCCCTTCAACCAGCGGATGCACCGGGGCGAGCTGTCGCGCGACGAGCTGCGACTGTGGGTGGCGAACCGCTTCTATTATCAGATCAGCATTCCCCTCAAGGACGCCTTGATCCTCTCGAGCTGCCCCGAGCGCGAGGTGCGCCAGCAGTGGATCCAGCGGATTATCGACCACGACGGCCGGCCGGGGGAGGAGGGCGGCATCGAGGCGTGGCTGCGGTTGGGCGAAGCGATGGGCGCGAAACGTGAGGATCTGGTCGGCCAGCGGTTTCTGCTCCCCGGCGTGCGTTTCGCCGTGGATGCGTACGTGAACTTCTGCCGCTTTCGGCCCTGGCTCGAGGCGGTGGCCGCCTCGCTCACCGAGATGTTCGCCCCCCTCATAGTGAAAGAGCGGCTGTCCGCGATGCTGAGCCACTACAAATGGGTGGATCCCGCGGGGCTGCAGTATTTCAAGAACCGGCTCACACAGGCGCCGCGCGATGCGGAGTACGCCCTCGCGCTCGTCACCGAGCGCTTCCGGACGCCGGAGCAGCAGGATCGTGCCGTCGCAGCGATCCAGTTCAAGTGCGATGTGCTGTGGTGCCTGCTCGATTCGGTGGAACGCGGCCACCTCCCGGGGACGGCGGCGTGATGGCCCTGAGCCCGCCCGTGCCTCGCCTCCACCCCAAGGCGCGCCTGCAGCATGACGATGTGCGGGGGCGGGACGTGCTGCTCTACCCCGAGGGACTCGTGGCGCTGAATCCCACGGGGGCAGAGATCCTCGCGTTGTGCGACGGCGTCCGCTCGGTCGCCGACGTCGTGGCGGCGTTGGCGCAGCGGTATGGCTCCGCGGCGGTGGAGGGTGACGTCACGGCGTTTCTCGATGGGCTCGCCGCGAAGGGGTTGGTGACGTATGGATCCTAAACCGCTGTGGCTCCTCGCGGAGCTCACCTATAAGTGTCCGCTGCAGTGTCCCTACTGCTCGAATCCGCTCGACTTCGCGGGCTCGCCCTTCAAGCGTGAGCTCTCGACGGACGAGTGGTGCCGGGTGTTCCGCGAAGCGAAGGCGCTGGGTGTGCTGCAGCTGGGACTGTCGGGTGGCGAGCCGACCCTGCGCGCAGATCTGGAGGACTTGGTCCGCCACGCGCACGGACTCGGTCTCTATACATCCCTCATCACATCCGCCTACCGGCTGACCAAGGAGCGCCTGGCGGCGCTGAAGGCCGCGGGCCTGGACCACGTGCAGATCAGCATTCAGGGGGCGGACGCGGAGCTCTCGGATGCAGTCGCCGGAACCGCCGCGTATCGGGACAAGATCGCCGCCTACCACTACACCCGAGAGCTGGGCTTCCCGCTCACGGTCAACGTGGTGCTGCACCGACGGAACCTCCATCAGGTCGAGGCCCTCATCCGGCTCGCCGAGTCGCTCGGCGCCGAGCGCATCGAGCTTGCCAACACGCAGTTCTACGGTTGGGCGCTGCACAATCGTGATGCCCTCATGCCCACCAAGGCTCAGCTCGACGATGCATGGCGCGTGGTGCAGCGCGAGCGCGCGCGCCTCGGGACGCGGCTCGAGATCGTGTGGGTGCTTCCCGACTATCACGAGCAGTATCCCAAGCCCTGCATGGGCGGCTGGGCGAGGGCGTACATGACCGTCACGCCCGCCGGGGAAGTCTGGCCCTGCCATGCGGCGGGTCGGATCACAACGCTCAGGTTCGAGAATGTGCGCGATCACCCGCTCCAATGGATCTGGGAGCACTCGGACGCGTTCACCCGCTTCCGAGGCGACGCCTGGATGCCCGAGCCCTGCCGGTCCTGTCCGCGCAAGACGCAGGACTTCGGGGGCTGCCGGTGCCAGGCGTTCCTGGTGGCGGGCGACGCGGGCTTCACCGATCCGGTGTGCTCGCTCTCGCCCCACCGCTCCTTGATCGACGCCGCGGTCGCGCAGGCGGAGCGCGCGGTGGAGGCTCCCGAGTGGACCTATCGCGCCGCGCCGGCCTCGCGCGCGCTCGCCGCGAAAGGATGACCGCCGCCGCGATCCTCGCCCGCGGCCTCGGGAAGGACTTCGGCGCGCTCCGCGCGCTCGACCGGCTCGACCTCGAGGTCGGCGACGGAGAGTTCTTCGGCTTGCTCGGGCCGAACGGCGCCGGGAAGACCACCACCGTTCATCTGCTGGCGACGCTGCTCGCGCCTTCGCGCGGTACGGCGCGCGTCGCGGGACACGATGTCGCGTACGAGGGCCTCGCCGTGCGGCGCAGCATCGGGCTCGTGTTCCAGGACACCACGCTCGATCGCGACCTGACGGTCGCGGAAAATCTGCGCTTCGCCGCGCGCCTGTGGAGCCTCCCCGGCCGCGTCGCCCGGCCGCGGATCGACGCACTGCTGCGCCAGTTCGAGTTGCTCGAGCGACGCGATGACCCGGTGCGCACTCTCTCGGGCGGCATGCGGCGCGCCGCGGACATCGCCCGGGGAATCCTGCACGAGCCGCGCATCCTGTTCCTCGACGAGCCCACGGCCGGGCTCGACCTGCGGGCGCGGCGCTCGCTGTGGGACCGGATCCGGGGCCTGCGCGCCGCGTCCGGCGTCACGGTGCTCCTGACGACGCATTACGTCGAGGAGGCCGAGCCGTGCGATCGCGTCGCCGTGTTGGATCATGGTCGGCTCGTCGCCCTCGGCACCCCGGCCGACCTCAAGCGGGAGGCGGGCGTGGGCTCGCTCGAAGACGTGTTTCTCGCGCACACCGGCCATCCGCTGGCCGAAGCAGAGGGCGGCTGAGCATGCGGGCCGTGTACGGGATCGTCGCACGCGAGTTCCTGCGGTTCTTCCGGCAGCGCGGCCGAGTGCTCGCGAGCATCGGGCGGCCGTTCGTGTGGCTGGTATTCGCGGGCGCGGGGTTCGCAGCCGTGTTCGCGGGGCGCAACGAGATCGATTACCGCGTCTACATGGCGCCCGGTCTGCTCGGGATGGTGGTGATGTTCGGCTCGTTGCTCTCGGCCCTGTCCACCGTGACCGACCGCGAGGCCGGGGTGCTCCGCATGATGCTCGTCGCTCCCGTCCGGCGCGGCGCGGTCGCGTTGGGCAAAGCGCTGGGCGCGACGCTGCTCGGTACCGCGCAGGCGCTGGTGGTCGCGGGCCTGCTGCTCCCGCTCGTCCAGCTGCGTCCCACGCTCGCGGGGACGCTGCTCGGGCTCGTCGCCGTCGTCTTGTCGGGGTTGGCGCTGGGCGCGCTCGGTGTGGTGCTCGCGGCGAGCATCCGGTCAATCGAGAATTTCGCTGGCGTCATGAACTTCGTGATCTTCCCGATGTTGTTTCTGTCGGGTGCCCTGTACCCGGTGCGGCATCTCGGACCGGCGCTGCGCGCCGTGGCATACGCGAACCCGCTCGCGTACGGTGTGGACTTGCTGAAGCACGCGCTGCTCAGCGCGTGGGCGGGAGTGGGCTACGGCGGCGAGCTACCCGTGCCGCTCGACTGCGCCGCGCTCGCCCTGTTCGCGATCGTGGGGCTGGCCCTCGCCGCGTGGCTGCTCGGCCGTGAGGGCGGGGTGACGCACACGGCGTTCCGGGAGCGGCGCTAAGCCACGACCAGGCGCGTGATGACCGCGGTGATCACCAGGACGATCAGGGCGGCGGCGATGCTCGTGAGGAGAGTAAACGCGGCCGTCTTGTCGCGCGGCGCCTTCATGACCGCCGGCAACCCCTGGGCGAACAGCCGGATGCTGTAAAGCCCGAGCAACATCCCGAGCGGCTCGATCCTGGGGAAGAGGGCGAACACGCCGGCGAGCCAGAATGGGGTGCTCGCATAGGCCGCGACCTTCAGGGCCTGCACACGGTTTTTCTGTCCCCCGATCGACCCTGCGATCAGCTCGATCGCCATCGCCAGGCCGTACACAGCGACCAGGTTGAGCACGTACTCGAGGACCCCGGCCTGCACCGCGGTCCCGGGGTTGATCGGAACGGTACCGAACGTCAGTAGGCTGCCACGCTCGCCAAACACGATCCCGCCGATCGTTGCCGCCAGAGGGCCGATGGCCGCCATGGGGACGATGTAGCGCATGTAGATCGGTCCGGCGCTCGCGAACTCGGGGGCGATCGCCGCCCATTCCTGCGTCGGCTGCAGCAGCAGGCGCCGTGCGCGGGCGAGCCAGGCCGGGAGCTTGCGCGCGGCCCGCGGTTTGGCCGCCACAGGCTTGGCGGTTGGCCGTGGGGGCGGGCCGGCTTTGGGCGCCGTCGGTCCACGCGGGGGCGTGGGGCCGCGGGGGGGAGGTGTGGGACCGCGGGGGGGCGTGGGACCGCGGGGAGGCGTCCCTCCGGGAGGACGCGGGGGATTCGGCGGCTGCGGCGTGCGCATGTCGGTCCCTTGCGGCTCGGGTGATGGGACAAGATACATAAACCGTTGTACGACGCCACGACGCCACGCTACCCGACGTGCGGCGCGGCTCCGTACAACGTAGCGTCGTAGCGTCGTGTAACCCAGATTCTGGCCATGCTCATCGACGTCCACGCCCATTTCTACCATGCTGCAACCCCCCGGGCCGATTGGCGCGAGCGCAACGCCAGCCGGCTTGGGGCGGGGCGCAAGATCGGGGTGACGATCCACGTCGCCTCGATCCTCGGGAGCTGGGGCCGGACATCGCCGATCTACTTCCCGTCGCCTCAGGACATGGAAGCCGGTAACACCGCGCTTCTTGCACTGCAGCGGGACCATCCCGATCTGATCCGCGGCTATGTCACCGTGAACCCCAACTACACCTCCCACGCGCGGGCGGAGATCGCCCGCTGCCTGAGCGCCGGGATGGTGGGGATCAAGCTCGCGGCCAGCCGCCGCGCGACCGACCCTCTGCTCGATCCGATTTGCGAGCTGGCGAGGGAGCGCGGAGTGCCGGTGCTGCACCACGTCTGGCAGCACCGCAGACGCGACTGGCCGGGGCAGGAAGCGTCGGACGGATCGGAGCTCGCCACCTTGGCCGCGCGACACCCTCACGTGCGATTCATCCTGGCGCACATCGGCGGCGGCGGCGACTGGGAACACTCCCTCGCCGCCCTGCGCGCCACTCCCAACGTGTACGTGGACTTGTCGGGGAGCGGTGTGGACGGCGGCATGCTCGAAGCGTGCCTCGCGGCCGCCGGCGTGGAACGCTTGCTGTGGGGAACCGATCTCACCATGGACACCGGCTGGGCCAAGCTGCGCTATCTGGAGCGCCTGCTGCCGCCGAGTGACCTGGAGCTCGTGCAGTGGAGGAATGCGGCGCGCATCTTCCCGCGCGGCGCGTTCCCGGCCGACTGATGCGGATCGACGTCAACGCTTTCCTCGGCGCCTACCCGTATCGGCGGGTGCCCGGTACGTCGCCCGACGGGCTGTTGCGGGCGATGGCGCGCGCCGGGATCGACGAAGCATGGGTGAGCCATTTGCCCAGCCTGTTCTGGCGCCAGCCGATGGAGGGGAACTCCTGGCTGTACGAAACCGTGGCGCGCGACCCGCGGCTCAAGCCCGTGCCCGCGCTGCATCCGGGCCTCCCGGGCTGGGAGACGGCGGTGGGCGAGGCGGCCGACCGCGGCGCCCCAGCGGGGCGGTGCGATCCTCTGTGCTACGGGCTCGACCCGGCTGGGCCCGAGATGCGGGTGCTGGCGGCGGCGTGCGGTGCCGCCACGCTGCCGTTGATGATGGCGGTGCGCCTCGAAGACGCGCGCCAGCGTCACCCCGACGACCACGCGGCGGAGCTTCCGGCTGCGGCGGTACGGACACTGATTCGCAGCGACGAGGATGTGCGGCTGCTGATCACGCACGCCGATCGGGGGTTCATCGAAGAGGTCCATTTCGGATCGACCCCCGACGAGGCGGCACGGCTCTGGTGGGACGTGAGCTGGATCTGGGGTCCTCCGGAAGATCATCTCGAGACGCTGCTCGGCACGGTCGGGCTCGACCGGTTCGTGTTCGGCACCGGACAGCCGCTGCGGATTCCAGAGGCCAGCGTCGCGAAGCTCGACCTGCTCGAGTTGGCGCCAGCACGGCGCGCGGCCATCGACTCGGAAAACGCCCGCGGGGGACTGCTCCACTGAGCGGCACCCTGGAATGGGGCCTGATCCCCGCCGTACCGGTCCCGTTCCGGGGCCGAGAGCTCGCGGAGGACGCGCTGCGCGCGTACGCGGCGTGGATGGCGGGGCATCAGGTCGCCGGCGTGGCTGTCTGGGCGCACACCGGGCGCGGGCCGCACCTGTCGCCCGACCAGCGGCGGCGAGTGCTCGCGGCCTGGCGGACCGCGCTGCCCATGAGCCAGATCGTCGCCGGGGCGACGAGCGTCGAGATGGCGGCTGAGGCGAAGGCCAGCGGCGCGAACGTGTTGCTCGCCTTTCCGCGGGCGGATGATCCGGTCGGCTACCACGCGGCGCTGGGCCGCGAGCTCCCGGTGATCGCGTTCTATCTCTACGAGGCCGCCGGTGGCGTCGCGTACGACAACCCGACCCTGCACGCCATCCTCGCGCTGCCCAACGTGATCGGGATCAAGGTGGCCACGCTCGACTCGGTGGTCACGTTTCAGCGGATCGCCGGCCTGATGCGCGATCACCCGGATAAGCTGCTGATCACGGGTGAGGACCGCTTCTTGGGCTACTCGCTCACCATGGGTGCGCGGGCGGCGTTGATCGGCATGGGGGCGGCGCTCACCGACTTCCAGGTTGCCTTAATGGAGTCGTTCCGCTCGGGCGATTTCGGGAAATTCGTGCGTCTCTCCGGCGTGTGCGATCGCTTCGCGAGCGCGACGTTCGTTTCTCCCATCGAGGGCTACGTCCGCCGCATGCTGTGGGCGCTCGCGGCGGATGGCGTGATCCCGGACGACGCGTGCGACGATCCCTGGGGGCCGAGCCTGCCGCCGTCCGAGCGGGACGCGGTACGCGCCGCGGTGCGCGAGGCGCGCGCCCGACGCCTGACCCCCTCGTGAGGCGCATCCCGCGGCGGTCGTTCCTCGAGTCCTGCGCCGCCGCGAGCACGGCGCTCGGCGCATCTCCCTTTCTCAAGGGCTGGAGTCCGATGAGCAAGCAACGGCACGTGGTGGTGGTCGGCGCAGGCGCGTTCGGCGGCTGGACCGCGCTCCACCTCCGGCGGCGCGGCGCCCGCGTCACGCTGGTGGATGCCTGGGGGCCCGGCAACTCGCGCGCCAGCTCGGGCGGTGAGACCCGCGTCATCCGCGCGACGTACGGTCCCCGCGGGATCTACACGCACCTGACCGCTCGCGCGCTCCAGCTGTGGAAGGAGAACGAGCGCCGCTGGCAACGCAAGCTGTACCATCCCATCGGCGTGTTGTGGCT
>Ga0137409_10005592_pt1 | contig 13085 bp, 10 predicted proteins | sample CZODoug1_16funga_FD_122059 | JGI IMG/M metagenome (GOLD analysis project Ga0137409, IMG submission 122059) | Vadose zone soil fungal communities from Angelo Coast Range Reserve, California, USA - CZODoug1_16fungal (Hybrid Assembly) | ecosystem: Environmental > Terrestrial > Soil > Vadose zone...
CCGATGACATTCACGGCACCAAATGGCCGCAGCGTCTTGACCGTGTCACGCAGCGTCGAAGCGCCAACGACTTCGAGCGCCGCGTCGACACCCGCGGGGACGATCGCGCGAACCGACTCGGCAATCGCGCCTTGGTCGATAACCACGTGATCCGCGCCCGCCTCGCGCAGGCGTGCGGTGTTTGCCTGCGAGCGTGTGGTCGCGATCACCTTCAGGCCCCGCGCCTTGGCGTAGGCGACAGCGGCCAACCCGACGGACGAGGTCGCCCCGCGCACCAGCAGCGTCTGGCCCGGCTGGATCCTCAAGCTCTTGTCCAGCGCGCCCCAGACGGTGAGATAAGCCTCGGGAAGCGCAGCGAGTTCCTCCCACGACAGGGCGGTACCGTCCAGGGCGATCACGTTGCTGCGCAACACGGTCACCTGTTCTGCATAGCTGCCGTTGCGGCCAAACTGCATGCCACCCATCGCCGTGGCCACGCGCTGGCCGGTGCGGAACGCCCCGGCGGGATCGTGGATGACCTCGCCGACGGCTTCGAGGCCCGGCACGCGCGGCGCGGCGATGGGCCCCATCTGGCCGGCACGCCAATAGACTTCCGAATGCGCGCACGCGGATCTGCACTTCGTCGGCTGTGGGCTCCGGTGACGGGATGTCCCGCAGCTGGAGAACTTCCGGGCCGCCGGGCTGTTCAACCACATAGGCCTTCATGGGGGTTGCCTTATCGTTGGATGCGCCACTCATGCAGCGCGGTGGCGAGAGTTTCTTCCATCCAGTATTGGAAGGGAATATGCATTCCTGGTAATGTTCCTATCACAACCGATAGGAACACCCATGAACCTCAACGCCGCCCAGATGTTTGTCAGCGTGGTGCAGGCCGGCAGCCTCTCGGCGGCGGCCAACCGCCTCGGTGTCCCGCTGGCCACCATGAGCCGGCAAGTTCGCGAGCTCGAGCAGCAGCTGAAGGTGCAGCTGCTGGAACGCTCCGTGCGAGGGACCAAGCTCACCGATGCCGGTACGCGGCTGTACGAGCACGCCAGCCGCGGCATCGAAGCACTGGTCGAGGGCGAGCAGGCGGTGATGAGCGATCAGGCGCGGCTCAAAGGGCGATTGCGGTTATCGCTGCCGCCGACGTTCGAACCGTGGTGGGAACTGCTTGCGACCTTCCGGCAGCGCTATCCAGATATCCGGGTGCATGTCTACACCACCGAGCGACGCGTCGACCTGATCGAGGATGGCATCGATGTTGCGCTACGCGTGGGCACGATCACCCACGAAGCCATGGTCGCGCGGCATGTGGTGACTTATCGCCACGTCCTGGTGGCCAGTCCATTGCTGGTTGAACGACTGGGCCTGCCAGATACGCCCGATGCCCTGCATCGGTTTCCCTGTGCGGCCTGGAGCGCGGGTGCCAATGCCAACGGCGCATGGCGCCTGGGCGACCGGGTGTTCGAACCCAACGCGGTGCTATCCACGAATGACTACGCACATCTTCGAAATCGTGCGCTCGCCGGCGAAGTCGTCACCGAACTTCCGCCATTTCTTGCTGCCACGGCGATTCGTGAGCGAAGGTTAGTCGCACTGTTGCCAGAACATCCCATGCCCGAGCAGCAAGTCAATCTGCTTTATCCCTCGCATCGTCACCCTTCCGCGATCGTCCGGGCATACCTGGATTTTTGCCAGCAGCATGTGCCGCCACTTATTGAAACGCCAGTGACGAGCACATAAGTCGACAATCCGGTTTCAGCGTCCCGCCGGCAGCATGTGCCGCCCTTCGCGCGTCGCCCGTTGTCGTTAGGCCAATATTCCGATAGAGATCAAGACCTGAGAACGAGATACTGGTCGATCACTCGTCATTCGGCTATCTCATCGACCCCAAGGGCCGGACGCGTGTAAAGATCGACTACGACATGTCGGCGGAGACAATCGCGCAGGATGTTGCGCGCGATACTGAAGTGATAAACAGAAGCGCACGCGATCGCGGCGTATAGCTTGGGCGAAGCGAAATGAGCGCCATCGTTCTTGAATCGAACCTTACCTGCCCGGCTTGCGGCCACGTCAAGCAAGAGACGATGCCAACCGATACCTGCCAATGGTTCTATGAGTGTGAGGCCTGTCACGCGGTGCTGAGGCCGAAGCAGGGAGACTGCTGTGTGTATTGCTCGTACGGTTCAACGCATTGCCCTCCGATCCAAGAGCAGACGAACCATGGCAGCTGTTGCAGCTGAATGCAGCGTCCGCCGTCATCAAGCGATGCAGAACAACACAACGTCGTGATCGGCGGATCGATAGCCAGAGATAAAGAGATCCGCATGCGCGGACCTCGCCAGATATCTCCAGTTCACGCGTCCCGATTTGCTGCCCGTTCTCAACCTGTCGTCGCCCAAGCTCCAGCCGCTGCGCAGCCTGGCCAACGCGACGCATCCGGTCCACCACGGCCTGAATCGTCTTGAGCCGATCAGCCTCGCGCATGCTCATTGTTATGACTGCCGCCGTCGTTGCCATCTCTGGTCCTCAAAATTGAGAGTCGGAGCGGCAGATTTTGCGACATTTCTAATTGGGGCCTACACCCAAATGGCCAATAACATTATTTAATGTCAAATGAGACACATGCTTGCGCAGTATCTGCGCAACCAGCTGTCCGGCCTCGCCCTCCTTCAGGATCGCCACAATCTGCTTTCGTTTTCTTCATCGGAACCTCCTCGACAGAACATCCTGCCAGAAAGTCCACTTTCATCTGTCTACCGGGCGGGAGCTTACGGTTGCTTCTCGCCGGGGACGAGCGATGTCATTGACCTTGTAGGGACGACCGGCCGCGAATGACCGGTGCCGCGCCATGTTTGCGCCGTCGCCGCTCGGCTGCTATGGGCGGTTCAGCGACGACAACGCAGGCGGCTTAACCACCTCATACGAGCACGACAATATCGCTGTACTGCGCAAGTACCGCATCGGCCGTTAAGAATTTGAGCGGCTCGGTAATGGCTTGCGCCAGCAGAAGTCGGTCGAAGGGGTCGTTGTGGTGTAACGCAAGTCCGGCCACACTCGCGGCGTGTGCCGCGCGCACGGGAAGCTCCGCGAATCCGCTTGCGTCAATGGCCGCTACCAACTGCTCCGCGTCCGCCTCGATTTTGCCGAGCTGCGCTTTGATGGCGACTTCCCAGATGGAAGCAGCCGATACGTAGACTTGGTCTGCCGATTCGATGATGCGACGAGCCGCTGGTTTCAAGCGGCGGGAACCAGCGACCGCCCAAAGAAAGACGTGCGTGTCCAGCAGCAAGCGCATCAACGCCCCTCGAAGCTCGCAAGAACCTCGTCCGGCAATGGCACGTCGAAGTCCGCCGCGACGACCACCTTGCCCTTGAGCAAACCGAACTTGATACGGCGCTTCGGGCCCGTGAGCCGCGTTATGCGCACGAGCGGTTTGCCATTGCGGCTGACAACAACGTCTTCGCCTGCGGCGGCGATGTCTACCAACTGAGAAAGCCGCGTTTTGGCATCGTAGATGTTCACGGTTTCCATCGTGGCGCTCCATTGAAGTAGACCAAGTCTAGTCTAGTTTTGCAGGATTCGCAACTGTGGTCCGCAATTATTCGATCAAACGGTCCAGCGAAGCGCTCGCCATTCGAGTCCTTAAATCGCCGCCGCGCAGTCCACAGGCCAACCCCATCTGCGAACGCCTGATCGGCACGATCCGCCGCGATTGCCTCGACTGGCTAGTCCCAATATCAGAAAATCATCTGCGGACAACTTTGAAATTGTGGGGTGACAAATACAAGCGCGGACGCCCACACATGTCTTTAGGTCCTGGCCTTCCAGGACCACCGCGTGATGCGGCCACTCCCTTGCGTCAAAATTCCCGGCATCGAGTCGGCGCTCCCTTCGGGTGAATGTCAAATCGGTGCTGGGCGGACTGCATCATGAGCACACCCCGCAACCGTCGGCCGTGTGATCGAATTTTTGCGGACCACAGGCATCACATGACTTGCGGTTGACATCGCGCGGTCTTCGTTGGCAAGTCAACGGTGTGTTTTTGCCATGACTGCGGCCTGAACGCCGTTCGCCATGAACTCCCGAGCGTGTACCGCGAGATCCATGCCGTCGTCCCAGAGATTGCGCCAGATCGCCAGCGCGTTCGACAAGTCTTCGTTGACCACGGTTGAGGAGAAGCTCTCGAAGGTGATGACCCCCTGGTAGTCGATCATCGCCAGCGCGTGGAAGAACTGCGCGAAGTCGATCGTGCCCGACCCCAAATACCCGCGATTACTTTCACCGATGTGAACATAGCCCAGGCGCTTGCCGCAGGCGAGCACCGGTTGCATGAAGTCGGCTTCCTCGATGTTCATGTGGTAAGTGTCCAGATGCACTACTACATTCGGCGCGTTCACTCGGTCGAGCAACTCAAGCGCCTGCAGCGCCGTGTTGATCTGATTGCTCTCGTAGCGGTTGACGACTTCCAGACCGAGCGTCACACCCTTCTTCAGTGCGAAGTCGGCAACGCGCTTGAGCGCGTCGGTCGCATTGCTGCGCCCCTTTGCGCTCAATGGGCCCGGGTACTTGGCCATGGCGCCATAGAGGATGCCGCCGAAATATTTGCCGCCAAGATCCGCAGTGATGGTGACGCCTTGTTCGAGCATCGCGATCCCGCGTGCGACGCGTGCCGGATCTTCGCTCGATACGTCGGCCTCAAACGTCAATCCGCGAGAGCAGCCCAATTTCAGCTGGTGCTCCTGCAGCAGGTCTCGGGTTAGCCCGAGGTCCATGACTTTCGGACCGTGCAGCGACAACTCGAGCAGATCGTAGCCAGCCTTCTTCGTTTGGCTAATGACCTTGCGGGTCGATTCGGGACTCAAATCGCCGGCCCAGACCAGGGCGTGTACACCCAAGGGATTCATTGTGTGTTCCTCTTTCAAGTCAAGAACGTTGGTGGGAATGGATGCGAAGCAATTCGGGTGCTACCTCACCGGCCTTCGTTTGGGCAGCAGGTAGCGAGCTGCCATCACCAAGACCATGGTGGTGCCCCACATCGCCTGCGTGAGCTGCGGGTTCACGCCGAGCAAATTCAAACCGCTTGAGATCACCTGCAGAATTAGGAGCGCGATGAAGAGTCCGGAGACTTTGCCGAAGCCACCGAACGGATCGACGCCACCGAGAATCGCCGCGAGTACCGTGATAAGCAAATAGGACTGGGCATAGCCGGCACTGGCTGAATTGAAGCGGGCCATCATCAGGATTGCGGCCACCCAGCAAAGCAACGTCGAGATGGTGTAGACGCCGATCAGGACCTTGCGTGTGTCGACTCCGGAGTACCGCGTCGCCGGGAGGTTGGAGCCCACCATGTACACCGCCACCCCGTAGCGGGTGCGCGAAAGGTACAAGCCGACTGCGACCGTTGCCGCAACGAAGATCCAGAACGGCAGTGGAATGCCGAGCAGCACCGTCGAGCCCAGCAGTTGAAACTCGGCTGGAAATCCGGCGATCGGTTTGCCGCGCGTGAGCCAGACACAGGCGCCGTTGACGATCGACATCGCGCCCAGCGTGACCAGAATTGGATGGGCGTTGACGGTGGCAACCAGGTAACCGGTGATGGCGCCCACCACGAGGCTGAGGGCAAAGCCCGCGAGCAGCGCGATAAAGATAAGGACAACCGGGCTCCCACCCAGCGTGCCCAGGCCCGCCGTCAGGATCCACGCCATCAGCAGCGCCGCCATGTTGGCGCTGGCGATGATCGACAGGTTGATGCCGCCACTGAGCAGGGGTAGCAGCATGGCGAGGGCCAGCAGTCCGAATTCAGGCAGCTGAAACAAGATCGAGGTGAGAGTGTCGTGCGTCGCGAAGCGGCCGGGCAGCAGCACGCTGAATCCGATGCACAGCGCGGCCAGCAGGACCAGCAAGCCGCCGTTGTCGTTGCCGCGAAACAGCTGCCGCAGTCGGAGCATGGCGCTGGCCTCGGCGTTGAGGGCTTGATTCATGTCGATCGCTTCAAGCCGTTGCCAGCCTGCGGCGGGCCTTGAGTCCAGTCATCGCGGCCGAGGCCAGGATGACAACGCCTAGCAGGATCTGGAAGAAATAGGGCGAGATACCCAACAAGTTCAGGCCGTTGCGCAGCATCGCCAAGAGCAGAATGCCGAGCATCACGCCGCCCACGCTGCCGCTGCCGCCGGTCAGGCTGGCGCCGCCGAGTACGGCCGCAGCCAGTACGAACAACTCGCCGCCCACCATTGCATTGGGCACCGCTTCGCCAACCCGGTGCGCCTGCACGAGCCCGGCGAGGCCCGCCATTAACCCGAGGTAGCCATAGGCAAAAAACTGCGTCGTCGTCAAATTGATACCGGCGCGGCGCGCGGCCTCGACATTGCCGCCCATCGCGAAAGTCTGGCGGCCGAGCGATGTGCGATTCATGATGAACGACGTCGCGACCGCGACGATCACCATGACTGCGATCGGCAACGTGATGCGCACCGTGGCGTCACCGCTCCCGGCAAACTCGAACAGCACGACCGGACTGCTCCACCACGCCGGCAAGTCGTAGATTGAGCGGCCGCCGGTGAAATACATAAGAAGTGCGAAGAACACGCTCATCGTCGAGATCGTGATGATGATCGACGTGGCGCGCAGCCGATCAATGAGCAAGGCATTGAGGCAGCCGAGCAACGCGCCAACGAACAGGTCGATCGCGATGATCGCTGGTATCGGCAGTTGAGACTTCGTCGCGAAGTACGCCGCCGCATACTGCGCGACCGACGCGGTGGCTGCGAAAGAGATGTCGATGCCACCCGCGACCAACACCACGAACAGTCCAATCGCCAGGATGGCGGTGACCGACGAGCCTTCGATCAGGTCAACGATGTTGCCCAGGGTCAGGAACTGCGGCGCCAGCACGCCGAAGAACAAGGCCATGATGACGATGACGAGCGACAGATAGCCTTTGGGCCCGTGCAGCAAGGCCAGAAGTTTGGAGTTACGCATACACGGACTCCTCGATGTGCGCTTCGCTGTCGCGGCCAGGAACGAACTCGCCGACAAGTTCGCCGCCGCGCATTTGCAGCACGCGGTCGCAGTTGAAGTACACCTCCGGCACCTCGTCGGAGATCATGAGCACGGCGAGACCTTGGTCGGCCAGTGCATGCACGATCTCGTAGATGCCCTTTTTGTTGCCGATGTCCACGCCGACCGTTGGCGAGTCGAGGATCAGCAGCTTGGGTTCGGTCGCAAGCCACTTGGTCAGTACGACGCGCTGCGCGTTGCCGCCCGACAATTGACTCACCGGTGCTTCGAGCGAGGGAATCTTGATGCGTAGCCGATCACGCCATTTGCTCGCGACCAGTGCGCGCCGCTTGGGCGGCAGCCACCCGCCCCGGTACGAAATTCGATTCAGCACCGCGAGGACCATGTTGTCCTGAACCGATTGACGCATGTTCAGGCCGATGCTGAGACGGTCCTCCGATACATAAGCGATGCCGGCGTCGATCGCTTGCCGATTGGTGCGCGCGCGCATCGGCTTGCCATCGAGCAGAACCTCGCCTCGGTCCGGCGGGCTCATGCCGAACAGGCTCAACGCCAGCTCGGTGCGCCCGGCGCCGAGCAGGCCGACCAGGCCGACAATCTCTCCCTTGCGCACGCTGAAGTTGACGTTTCGATACTCACCGTCGCGACCGAGGCCGCGCACTTCGAGGACCGGCGTGGCGCTGCTGCAATCCCGGGCCCGCACCACATGCTCGATTTGCATGCCCGTCATCAGTTCGCCCAGGCGCTTGTCGTTGAGACCTGCGGCCGGATAGGTGCCGAGCTTGTTGCCATCGCGCAGGACCGTGACGCGGTCGGCGATCTCGACCACCTCGTCGAGCTTGTGGCTGACGAATACCACCGCGATCCCGTCGGCCTTGAGGCGGCGCACGACACCCAGGAGCGAATTGACCTCGGCGCGTGTCAGTGACGCGGTGGGCTCGTCCATGAACAAGAGCCTCGCTTCGCTCGCCATGCCGCGGCAGATGGCGACGAGTTGTCGCGTCGCGATTGGCAAGTCGCCAACCTTCGCCTCCAGCGGCAAACTGACGCCCAGCCGTTGCATCGTTGCTTTGGCGCGTTCGCGCATGCGCGCCCGGCTGATGATCTTGGCGTATCCCCCCAAAGCGTCTTCGATCGAAATGTTCTCGGCAACACTGAGGTTCGGAAACAGCGATAGATCCTGGTAGATCACCTGGATGCCGATTTGCTTGGACAAGTGCGGGTTGAGTTGGTCGTAGCGCTTGCCGTCGATCTCGATCACCGCACCCGGCTCAGGCCGGTGGATGCCGGACAAGATCTTGATCGTGGTCGACTTGCCACACCCGTTTTCGCCGATCAGGCAATGCACCTCGCCGCGGCGCGCGTCCCAGTCGAGCGCGTTCAGCGCGGTGATGCCAGAGAACTTCATCGTCACGTTGGCAATACGGACGAAAGGCGGTACTGATGCGTCGTCAGCGAGGACGCTTGGATCGTTCATCGGTTGCTCCAGACTCTAAGAACGGAGAAAGAGACGGAACTGATCGACGGAGACCTCCCGGCCTCCGCCGTGGACTGGAACTACAGCCCCATGCTGACGAGCTTGTCGATCGTTTCCTTGTTGATTGCCTCGAGCTTCTGACCCAGGATGTTGTGGGTGGCCTTGTTCACTCCCACTTTGCCGAGCCCCGGGATCTCCATGCCGTCCGTTGGCTCCTTGCCATCTTCCAACAGCTTGCCGATACGCACGATCACTTCGCCGGCCAGCATCGGATTCCAGATGAAGCCCTCGCGGATGCCGCCCTCCTTAATCAGCTTGGCACCTTGGCCGGGCGAGAACGGCCCGACCACCGCGACCTTGTCGGCTTTGCGCTGCTCGAGGACTGCGCGACCAGCGCCGATCGGTCCTTGGCTGCCAAAGGCCAACACACCCTTCAAGTCGGGGTTGGCACGCATCAGGTCCTGCGTCGTGCGGTAGGAGTCGTCCAGGCTTTCGGCGACGCCGAAGCGGTCCGACACCTGCACCATGTCGGGATATTTCTTCTTCTGATAGGCGATTGCCGCGTCGGCCCAGGCGTTGTGCAACGGCACGGTCAGCGAGCCGACGAAAACTGCGTACTTGCCCTTGCCTCCCATAGCCTTGGCGAGCGACTCCATGTGCCGCTCGCCGAAGCCGGCGACGGTGGTCAGCTCGATATTCCAGTCGCCGTTCTTCTGATCAGGCGATTCGTGCGTGATGATCTTGATACCCGCATCATGGGCGCGCTTGAAAACCGGTTCGAGCGCCTTCGCGTCGTTCGGAACGACCGCAATGACCTTGACCTTCCGTGCGATCAGATCCTCCACAGCGCGGACCTGCTGCGCCGCATCGGCCTCGGTGGGGCCGACCATCCATGACTCGATGCCCAGTTCGCTGCCAGCCTTCTTGATACCCACCTCCATGGCGTTGAACCAGGGGATGCCCCCAATCTTGACGACCACGGCCACATCGTTTGCGGCCATGGCTGCGTTGGCGGCCAAAGCAATGATGGCGACGCTCAGAGGAGCGACGATGCGCTTGAATGGAAAGTTCATTTGAATGTCTCCGTAGGTGTTGTTGTGTGAAAGGTGCGCCGCGATGAGGCCGCACAAGCAAATAAACCATGCGAGGCATCGATCGGCATCGATTTGCACAATCGATTGTGCAAGATTAGGATGCTGGTGCCTGACCTGCCATCCCACATTCGCGTCAATTGGCCGCGGGCGATAAGGGCGAACGCCTCGTCAAAGAAGACCTTTAGGATTCCGACATGGCCAAAACAACAAGCGACAGAAAATCAACGATCTACGATCTCGCGGCGCTCGCGGAGACGTCCGCGTCCACGGTCAGTGCCATCCTCAACGGAACCTGGCAAAAGCGGCGCATCAGCGAAGAGACCGTGCGCCGAGTACGGAAGCTGGCCGAGAAGACGAAGTACACCGTGAACCGGCAGGCTCGTGGGCTTCGAAAGAGCCGATCCGGCCTCATCGGCATGATCATTCCGACTCATGAGGATCGCTTCTTCGGTGCGATGTCACAGGTCTTTGATCGCATGGCGCGCGAGCGAACGCTGCAGCCGATTGTGGTGAGCACGCTGCGTACTCCTGCGCTCGAAATCGAGACGGTTAGGCGGCTGATTTCCTATCAAATCGAGAGTCTGATCGTGACGGGCGCGACTGATCCTGACGGTGTTAGCAAGGTATGCCGGCACCACAAGGTGACGCATGTCAATGTCGACCTCCCAGGCACGAAAGCCCCCTCGGTGATCAGCGACAACTATTGGGGTGCGACCCAGCTCACTGCGACGCTGGTCTCGCGATCCAAGACGCAGACCTCCAGCGAACGTGATCGCTTCTATTTTCTCGGCGGCGCGGCGAGTGATTACGCGACCCAGCGTCGGATTCAAGGATTCACCGACACCCTGGCGGCGGCATCCTTTGCGGTCGATTCCGAGCAGATACGCACCTGCGGCTACGAGGCCTCCGCTGCGCAGGCAGAGATTGGCCATCTTTACTCCCAGATCGGCGGCCTTCCGCGCGGCCTGTTCCTCGCGTCTTCAGTGTCGCTGGAGGGCGCGGTTCGGTTCCTCAAAACGCTGCCATTGGATGAGGTTTGCCGCTGCACCATTTGCAGCTATGACTGGGACCCCTTCGCCACCTATCTCAGGTTTCCGGTTCACATGATGCGGCAGGATGTCAATGGTCTGTTGGCCGCTGCGTTCAAGATTTGCGATGAGGGCCTCGCGGCGGCCAAGCAATTGCTCGAAGTGAGGCCGCATTTGGTGCTAGGTGATCGAGATGGCGGTGCGGATGCCTTCGGACTTTCGTTGGCCTAGCAGCGCCGAGCGATGTCGGCAAGGTCGGCGGTGTTGCGCTCGCCAAACTCTCGCCCCCCAAGTGACGAGTTGCCTTGCCGATTAATGGCGGCTAGTCGTCAGCTAGAGTGACCGCTCTTGGGAGAAACGAGAGGCCGTTTTGGGTCGAAAGCCGAGATAGGAGGATCTCGGGAGCAGCGGTCACAACTCCCAAGACAGGGTTCGTTTGCACCGCTCCTAAGCAATCAGTCAATCGCAGTTGCGGCAACGACCGCTCCCCCGTTGGGCGACGGGCCGGACTCGACCCGTTCCGGTTATCGCGGGCATCGAGCTTGCGTATCGAATACGCAAAAGGCAGTTTTCATTCGGTCGCGGCCGCATGCGCGGCGGCCGCTCGATGAAGACGATGCGGGCTCGGGCGATGGCGTGAGATGAGCGAAATCGACGCGATCGTTCGCGCTCATCGTCTTGCGTCTCCCCAGATGCACCGGAACCTTCCCGCGCAGGCTCCACCGTATGAGCGGCGCTGCATGTGTCTGATTTCTTTGATGGTGCGATGCCGCTAACGTACATGATGTCCCCTTTCTTGCGGAGACCCCCAATAGAGACGGATCAACTTCCGGGCGCCCCTCGAGATAGGAGATCGCGCGACGCCAGTCTGCGATTTGTCGCCATGGATCGACGTCTCCGCGTAGGTCGCCTCCGCTCGTCCCGAAATTGCGATGATCGTGAACAAGCACGACAAAACCCGCCGCGGCGAATGCCTGAGCGAAACGCTCAAGGCGGTGTTCCTTGGTCCTGCAAAGCCGTGGGCCATGGTGATAGCCGGGCCATTTCCATCCCTTTGGGCAGGAACAACCAGGCGCCGAGTTCAATTCCCCCATCTGCGGGAACCTTCACAACAATCTTCAAAACCATGTCCAATCTCCTCACAAACCGTCTGTCGTCATCGGGGCAAAGCCCACGCGTCCAAAATGTTGACGGATGCCTCGGCAGTCGGCTTCGCCCAAACGCGACAACATGTTGGGCGGTGGTGGTCCGGCTGGTGATTGTTGGTTGAGGTCGATCGGCTTCACTAGAGGCGGTCATGGGGCTGGCCTTATTGTGCGGAATAGAAGAGATTGGGTTCGATCTTTCCCTTGAGGGCGTGACCGAGTTCGGCGGAGAAGCGAAGCGCACTCGGTAGCGGGCGATGATGGTTCGCAATGGCGGTGCGCGTTTCGAGCGGAATGAACGTATCGTCCGAGCGCGTGTAAATCACTTCCGCGCCCAGTTGTTGCCGCAGCATTTTGCCCAATCGGCGGCTTACATCGAGCACCACGTCCTTCTCACGAATGCCGTTCGGACCGATGGTTCCCGTATCATATCCGCCGTGTCCGGGATCGATCACGATCTTCCCAATCTTCAAACCGAGGGCGCGGATCAGCGAGCGGTCGCCGTTGGCCGAGGGCTGCGCTTCGCGGGCTGCGAGGCCGTCATCGCCTTTCTTGCCGCGCAAGGACTTGGTCAATTTCTTACTTAGAAAGACAGAATCGGCGGAAGAAGATTTGTCGGAGGAAACCGTATCGGACGGCGACTCGTCCGGAAGCGATTCGTTCGTGGGCCCATCCAAAACCTTCCTCACCGTATCTTTCGCAATTTTGTTCTGGACCACGGTGTGCTTGGCGACAGCATCCTTGACCATGGTCTTCGCCGGAGGATTCGCCGCCGCATCCTCCTCGCGATTCTCCTCCGCGCCCTCCGCTTTCGCAGCAGGCGCCGTCATCGCCGCCGCGACAGTTTTTAACGGTTTATCGGTCTTGGCCGTCTCTTTCGCCGCAGTCTTTTGTTTCGGCTGCGGATCACTCGGCGTAGGTTCCGGATCCTGCTTCACTTCCGTAAGGGGGGATGTTCCCGAAGCCTTCGCGGCCGGGGTCTTGCCGTGAATGTCCACGATCAACCGGTAGGGATTCGGCAGCAGGAACGCATCGTATTGCGACAGGCTGTCGACCTCCAGCACCACGCGCGCCCGATCTTCCTTGAACTGCGCGACGCGGATCTTCTTCAGGAATCCATCGTCCACATCAAAGCTCTTGCCCACCAGCGTGGAAGCCAGCTTGGTGCCGCGCAGGTCAAAGAAAATGCGGTCGGGATGATCAATGCGCTGCGAGTCGAACTTGGTGTCCTGCTCCAGATCAATCGCCACGCGTGTGTAGTCCGGCGTGGACCAGTGCCGAATTCCGGTGACGCGCGCTAGTCCAGTCGGCTGTTGTGGTGCAGGCTTTGCTTCTGCCTTGT
>Ga0137409_10005593_pt1 | contig 13085 bp, 10 predicted proteins | sample CZODoug1_16funga_FD_122059 | JGI IMG/M metagenome (GOLD analysis project Ga0137409, IMG submission 122059) | Vadose zone soil fungal communities from Angelo Coast Range Reserve, California, USA - CZODoug1_16fungal (Hybrid Assembly) | ecosystem: Environmental > Terrestrial > Soil > Vadose zone...
CAGCGCCAAGCTCGTCACGGCCGCTGAGCTCTGACCAGTTCGAGGCGGAATGCGGCCGCTTGAAAGTCTCCACGCAGGGCGAGGTTGAATCCGTGTTGCATCCAGTAGCGCCCGCTGGCTGACTGGGGTGTTCCCTCCTGGACCTTGCCTGCAATGGCGGTGAAGACATAAGTTGAGTCGGGATCGAGTCCTCTGAGATAAAGGGTGGGGAACGGGTAGCCCATTTGACTGGAGTGGAGGAATGCAAATAGGACGGGTTGAGAGCGGTCGAGGGCCACCGATTCGGTGGCAGAGTATTCACTTCCATCACGCGGCGACATTAGCCGGTATAGCGACCCATGCTGAACGGTCTCGCGCACACGCTTGTATTCTTCAATCAGTCGACCGGCTGTGCGGTTCTGCAGATCGGTTACGAGCAGATGGGACGGGAATCGCGATTGTGGCGGAGTCTCGCAGGATCTGGCAAGAACTTCACCGAAATAGGCAAACTCCAAGGTGTAAGCAGACTATATTTTCTATTCTTGAGGCTAGCCGAAATTTCGCAGCTTCATCGGCCTGTCAAGTCGGCACGGGAATTGACGCTGTCGTTCGTATCCTCGCCGGAAAATTCCCGCGTTCGGTGCTTCCGATACGCGCGGGTTCCTTCCTGCAGAAGTTCGCGTAAACGCTTCGCAACTACCATATCTTCCCCGGGCTGCAACATCCAAACACCGACGACGATCGTGTTGGGTCCGCCCCGTAATCCCGCGCTCGCAGGGGCACTTCCGGTGGATGGATTCAGCTCAATCCGCGGCTTGCCTTCCCGCATCTTTTGCATGACTTCCGCGCCGGTGATCTTGATCCGGTTCTGGTCGTAAGTGATGAGCAGGTGCGGAACATGATTGGCGACTTCAGGAATAAAGATCTGAGTCTGCACAGTTGGAATCGTGCTCAGGTGTTTGGCGATGCGATCAGCCCGCTCCCGGCACTCTGCTTCCATGGCGGCATCATCCTGCTTCAGAAACCAGTCGATCGCAGCGACCAGGCCTACAATTTCCTCTTTCGCTACTTTCATCCCGCGCCCGATGGTGTTTGAGTTTGGTGAATTATTTTTCTTGGCTGCTTCGATCAGATCCTTTCTGCCTAACAGCAAGCCGGTACACTGTGGTCCCCGAAGGCCCTTTCCTCCAGAGAACGTCACGAGATCAAACCCCATCTGCGTGTAGTTCCATAGATTGGAAATGGGTGGGACATCGGCAGCAGCGTCGTTGAAACAAGGCACTCCATGCTGGTGGGCCACTCGCACCCAATCCTCCCGGCTGATCTTCCCAGCGCCCGCGTTGAAAAAGTGGGCCATCACCGTACGTTCGGTGAACGCCTGTCCGTATTGCTCAAGAGTTTCCACCTCCACAAAGCGAATTCCGCAGTTGCGGAGGGCATGGTCATATCCGTAGCGATGAGATTTCTGAACAATCACTTCATTCCTAAGCCCAGCCATTTCAGTAGGAATGCCGAGAATGGCCTGCTCATTTCCCATGTTGATGCAAGCTGCCGTTCCCACTACGAGCGCCGCGGCAGCGCCGGAAGTGACGAGAGCGGCTTCGCACCGTAATCGCTCGGCCAGATATGCTCCTGACGCATCAAGTAGTTCGTTGAGGTTTACCGGCTGTCGCGCCGCGATCGCGATCGCCGCCAGTACTTCGTTAGGCATGGTCGAAGCCGAAAGAACCGTATAGGTGCCGGCCGCGTTGATGAACGGAGACACCCCGAGCTTCTGATAATAGTCCACAGCTTGAGGGGCCGATTTGGCCGATGCCAGAATTGGGATTCCGGAGAGCGCGACACCTCCCGCGAGAACCGCGTGCGCTCCTTTGCCTAAGAGCTTTCGCCGAGTCATGTGTGGCATCGTTAAGTCCCCCTCAAGAGCATCTTGGTCGTTCGACATTCAGTCTCTCGGATAGTCATCCGCCCTGGCCGGTAACGAATCGCCGCGATCGGGAATCGTGAAATACTGCGGACGGGCTTTCTCCCACTCCACCATGCTCAGCCCGGATGGATCGTACAGAATGCGTCCGGCACGGAGCGTCATGCGGGCGATCAATCGTACGTTTGCATCCATTTTAGCCACGCCGCAATCAATGTAAGCGAAATGGCCGTGCATCAGTTCCAGAATGGCAATATCCGCGTCCTTGCCTACCGACAATGTTCCCAACTCGGGTCTGTGAATCTCGCTTGCCGGATTGACGGTTGAGCGGCGAATGACATCGTCCAGGGGCACACCCATAGCTAAGAATTTTGACATCACGTTGTTCATGCTGACGATGGTGTAATTGCCGGTGTGCAAATCGGTGGAGATGGAATCGGGGATGAACCCCTGTTTCTCAGCGGGAACCGCATTGCGAAACCAGAAGCTACCGCTCCCATGCCCCACATCAAAAATCACGCCGCGGGCACGAGCTTCCGTCAAGATTGGGTTGAGCTTCCCGTCGTCAAGAAGAATGGGAAATTGCTGGGCGAAGAGGTGCGTGTGTATGTCGCCAGGCCGCATTTTTTTCAGGACCAGGTCAGCATAAGTTCGTTCCGGCCGCGGCGAGAAATCGAACATGATAGGAACATTGGCCATCGTGCCGCATTCCATCGCGCGGTCAACCGCAGCCCAGGGCACGTGCTCCGCGTCCCAAGTCTCCTTCGTCCAGTAGTGGGCGGTTTTTACTCCCACAATGAGGTCCGGATATCTCTTGATCGTGTCGGCACAAAGCTTTGCATCCATCTGGTCCAGGCTCTGCTCTAGTCCACCGCCCATGCCATTGGCCACGATGTTCAGGAAAGCCAGCACTCGCACTTTGGCACGGTCAATGACTTCTTCCTTTTCCTGAAGGAACGTCTCCGCACCGGAGGTCCCCGCATCAACTATGGTTGTTACTCCTGACTGCAACGCCAGGTCCGCCGGAATTCCCAGTGGCAAAGCATGCGCTCGCGCATCGGGCGAAAACCAGTTCAGCGGCGCCCCTCCATGACCCACATGAAAGTGAATATCGATGAGCCCGGGCGTAACGTAGAGCTTCGAGACATCCACAACTTTTCCGGCCTGTTCAGCCGGAATACTTTTTTCGACGGCAGCGATTTTGCCCTGGAAAACGGCGACGTCTCGTACCTCATCGATGTGATTGGCAGGGTCAATCACATGGCCGCCCTTTAACAGCAAGTCATAATGAGGCGCTTGGCCAAACATCACGATAGGCGATCCGAGGGCGATTGCGATCACCGTAATTATTGCGGGTGGCATCTTGATCCAGTTCTGCATAGGCCTCTCTTGTTTGTCGAAGCGAAAGTGTATCCAGTGGGAATGAGATTGTCACCATTCCTGGCGAGTCAATGTCAGGTGAGTTGTAAAGAAGATCGCCCTATCGTAATCTGATCGCTGTTTTTGTGGGTTCGACAAGCAGCAGACTGCGGATCGGGAACCGACTCATGGATCGTCGTACTTTCGTCAAGGGCGGTTGCATTGGAAGCGCCACGCTGCTGATGCAGGGACTTGATCCGGCGATGCGAGCGGACGTGACTCCACCTGCCGCGCCACCCATCGAACTCCACGGCCTGCCAGACTACAAAGCTTCGCCGCTTGGCATGCCGGGCCTATTTCCAGGCCGGGTGATCGAGCTCCGCGACCCAAATGCTATCGTACGTAATCGCGTTTCACAGCCGATTGTGCGCCATATGCTGGAGCACGCGATGAAGGAGTTGACGGGAGAAAAGTCCGCGCCGGGGGCGTGGGCAAAGTTTGTTGAACCCCACGACATTGTTGGAATCAAGATCAACCCATCGGGCGCGCCTGCTTGCTGTTCTTCTCCCGAGATCCTGCGCGAGATCATCGGCTCAGTTCAGTCCGTTGGCGTTCCCGCACGTAACATCCTGGTCTATGATCGGTATTCGTACGAAATGGATATCGGTAGCTATCAAGCCCTGCTGCCTCCAGGGGTTCGAATCTTCGGCATCCAGGAGGCCTTCGCGGGCGGTGCCGGGTACGAACCAAATGTCTATTGCGATGCCAATTTTTTTGGCGAGTGGGAAACCCGCTCCTACATGGCGAGCATAGTGGCTCACGAAGTGACGAAGATTATCAACGTACCCACGATGAAGGACCACTCGGCCTCCGGTGTCACTGGAGCTCTCAAGAACCTGGCCTACGGCACATTTAACAATGTAGCGCGCACACATCGTGCGCCCTATTCCTTTACCACCCCGCTGATCGGGCTGATGTGCACGGTGGAACCCTTACGTTCGAAGGCTGTGCTGCATATCATGGACGGCATGCGGCAGGTATGGCACGGCGGCCCGCTCACCCAAGTTCAGGATTTCATCGATCAGCCCGGCATTCTCCTCGTAGCAACGGATCCAGTCGCACTGGACACCATCGAATTGGAGGCCATTGAAACGAAGCGCCGCGAACGGGGCGCACCTTCCTTGTGGCAACACGATCCGAACAGCATCACAACAAACAGTGATGACTTTTATCGTGACGCGGCGAAGAACTTGTTCTTCCGCCAGCCAGGACATGTTGCAGCGGCTGGTAAGCTCGGCCTTGGCGTCGCAGACCTGAAGCAGATCGATCACCGTACCCTCTCGGCCTGAATTGATGACGACGGAAACAGCCAAGTCCAAAGACCCGGGAGACTGGCCCACGCTGCTCAAAGACAACGCCCGCACGGGAGGGCAGGGGCAACATCCAGCACGGTCGCCGGAACGGGCTGTTTGGCAATTTCGTGCCGGCAGCTCTGTGCGTTCCGCGCCGATACTTGAGGGCGGCATTTTGTATGTCGCGTCAGTCAAGGGAGTACTGCACGCTATCGACGTGGTCACAGGCACATCAAAATGGAAATTTCAGGCGGCGGGCCAGGTTCATTCCACGCCGTCGCTTTCCGAAAATCGAATCCTGTTCGGATGCGATGACGGCAAAGTGTATGCACTTGATCGGCATGCCGGAAGCAAGCTGTGGGAAGCGCCGACTGGAGCTGAAGTCTGGGCTTCTCCCGTCGTCTGTAACGGAGTTGTTTTTTTCGGAAGTGCGGACGCGAGGGTTTACGCTTTTGACGCCGCGAGCGGCCGGGAACGCTGGGTCCATGAACTTGGCGGGAGAATCTATTCCACGATTTATGCCGCCGAGCATCAGCTATACGTAGGCTGCGGAGACGGCAAGGTGTATAGTCTCGACGCCTCTTCTGGAACAATATTGTGGAGTACGCCCACGGGCAACGGTATCGACTCGTCGCCTGCCGTAGCTGGCGACCTGGTTCTGATCGGCTCCGAAGATTTTTTGTTTTATGCGATGAACACTAGCACCGGAGAAGTCCGCTGGAACTACGAAACAGGATTGGGCGTCGCGTCTTCACCGGCAGTTTCGGGCGATCTGACAGTCATCGGCAGCAAGGACGGCTTTCTATATGCACTGGAGACTCACACAGGACGCCTGCGCTGGAAAACCGCCGTGGGCGAAGTGGTGACCGCGCCTCCAGTGATCGGCGACGGTGTTGTCTGTATTCAAGCGGGAGGTACATTCGCCCTGGACAGCGCGACGGGCAACGTAGCGTGGAGAGCTGCTCTGGCGGGAGCAGTCCAGTCGGTTCCCGTGCTCGCCGGCGACACTATCTATCTAGCAAGCCTGAGCGGTGAGGTTTATGCGGTGCGATAGGCGACGAGCGGCAGCGCTGATCAGCTTCTTCTTAATCGCTTCCTTCGTCCAGAGCTCAGAAAATCAAGTTCTTGTTTACAAGAAGAAGTACATCATGGGCACGATCTTCGAAATCGCTGCCTATGACCAATCATCCGAACATGCCTCCAATGCGATCGAGAAGGCGTTTCAGGAGATCGTCCGCCTCGATAATCTGCTGAGCAACTACAAATCTGACAGCGCCCTGAGTAACTTGAACCGCTCCGCTCACTTTCACGCAGAAAAGGTTCCTTCGGACTTATACCGTGCCATCGACCAGGCCGTGCAGTTTTCCAGGCTTTCGGACGGAAAGTTTGATATCTCCGTCGCGCCTTTGGTGAATTTGTGGAAAGCTGCGCTGCGCGGTGAAGGCACGCCTTCGCAGGCGCAGCAAGAGGAAGTTCGAAGTTGCGTCGGCTACGAGAAGATCGAATTAACTCCCCCGGACCGGATCCGTTTTCGTTCATCCTGTTTGCAGTTGGACTTGGGCGCCATTGGCAAGGGCTACGCCGTAGACCGGGCTGCTGAAGTCCTGCACTCCCTGGGAATCCGCGATGCTTTGGTCAACGCGGGGGGAAGCACGATTTTCGCGATGGGGTCTCCTCCTGACCAGACAGGCTGGCTCGTACACTTGAGAGATCCCTCGAACAAGATAGATCCGCAGGTCATGCTCAAAGATGGAAGTGTGTCCACGTCGGAGCAGACAGCGCCTAGTTTGCTGGGGCACGATTCAGCCGGCCATATCATTGATCCGGATACAGGAATGCCCCTGAAAACGGTGTTCACGGTCAGCGCCGTTTCAAGAACCGCGTCGGCATCGGACGCGTTGTCGACTACCTTGCTGCTCCTCGGTCCGACCAAGGGCAAGGCTTTGATTAAGAGTATGGCAGACGTTTCGGCGATTTGGATTTCACATGAGGCACACGTGGAAACAGTGACTGGCGGTCCGCAGATTCTGTTTGGCAGAGGCTTATAGAATCCTCTCAGTCTTGGCAAATTCCATGAAGATTGGTGACATGATTCTCGTGTGGGTTTTCGTTCTAGTCTCCACCTCCGCTTGGAGCAACGTGTTCGTACATTGGACAAGCTCTGCTCTGCCCCCAGCGAAGGAACTCGGTTTGAACGACCTGGTGCTCTCCTGGAACGGCAGGTTTTCGCCGCAGGTGAAAGCAGCCCGCAGGCAAGGCTATCGAGTGTATGTAGAAGTTCCGCTACATCAGGCTGCAGCTGCAGCTGAAACCGGCGCGAGTGGCTTGGAGGGCATTATCCTGACTGTTCGTCAGTCTGAGCGCGCAGAGCTAGAGAAGTCTCTTCCAAAATTGCGATCGGCTCACCCCAAGCTCAGATTCGTGGTGCTCAATCCCGACGGTAAGCAGCCGGAGATGCGAGGCAGTCTGGTGATCAAGCGAGGCTCTGTGCTCGAGGTATCGAGTCCCACCGCCCAACCTTGGATTGATACGAACCTTGCTCTTGTCAAAACTGAACAGAGGTCTCATCAGGGGCAGGTTCCGCTATACACTTTTTCGTGGGCAGGACGGTCAGACTCCGGGCAGCAACAACCAGCGCTCACAGCGGCGGATTACTCGCTGGCAGTGGCCGAGGCAGGCGCCTTTCATGCTGATTTCATCCTGAAGCTTGATGAGCGCCTGCAGAAAGCTCTCAGTGAACATGATCCTGAGGCCTGGACACTTTGGAACCAAGTGCGGTCCTACGCAAACTTTTACTCACATACAGCCGAGCAAGGGATGGAAGCCGCTGCCAACGTCGCAGTCGTGGTCGATGATCTCGACCCACCTGACGAAGTGATGAATCTGCTGGCGCGTCACAACCTTCCATTCACGGTTTTACGTCCCCCAGACTTGAAATTGGGGGATCTTGTAGGTTTCGATGTGGTAGTAGTGTTCGCAAAGCCTGACAGAGGAGCTTGTGAGCGAATCGCCGACCTTGCAACTCATGGCAAGATTGTCGTGCTAGTGGAGGCGCATGGTTCTTATCCATGGCAGAGCCGTGATGCGGTCCGGTTGAACGAACACGCGGTGTCCTATGCTTTCGGAAACGGGAAAGTGCTTGAGCTCTCAGAACCGGTCACAGATCCCGAGACGTTCGCCCAAGACATCCGTCGGCTGCTAGGGAAGGAAAATGTGCTGATGAGTCTATGGAATGGCTTGACGACGATTGCTGTGCCCTATTGTGAGCATGGCGGAACGGTGAAGGTCCTCGAGTTCGTCAACTACGCTGAAGAAGAGCCGCTTCGCGTACAAGTGCAAGTCAAGGGCTCGTTTGCTTCAATCCGTTACGAGACGCCAGAACGTAGATGTTGCGAGTCTCTCGTCCCCATAAAACACAACGGATTCACCGAGTTCGTAATTCCGGAGTTACGGATTGCGGGACGTGTGCATCTGGAAGCCAACCAGGCGCTTAATTCCCGAGCAAGGGGAGCGAGTCCCCGCTAGCGGAGTCTTCGGATCAACAAGGTCTGGCGATCCGATCGATAAAGACCCAGCACGTAATAACGCGACCTTGCCTTTTATGGAATAAATCTCCTGGCGAATGCGGAGTACTGCCGAGTCATGAGGAATGCCTAGGAGCCGAGCGCATGGGGATCGGCAATTGTAGCATCGACTTCTTCGTCGGCATGCGCGAGCAAGTGTCGGCAATGTGGCGGGGGCTGGATGCCTGAAAATATTTCCGGCGTTCCGTCAGGGAGAAGTGTTTTTCACTTGACGTCCCCTTTGATAGGACTTCCGGATCGACGACGATGTGGACGGAACGATGGTGGACGCTGCGACGTTTATCGTCCTAAGTCTTGCGACCTTCGCCGGACCATGCCATTTTCGAACATTACGGTCGCGCCCCGCGAAGCATGAAGACTATCCCCACCATGGCCGCGGCGAAGCACACACCGGAGCCGAGAAAGATGAACGATGTCCACAGCGCGATAGATCTCGAAGATCGGACTTTGAGTCACTCGGTAAAATCCGACGAAGCCAATCAACAGTGGGATAATCCAGACCACGGTCGGCGGCCGTTTGCCATCAACCATTATGCCTCCTTCGGGACAATCGGCCCGGCAGTCTGCGAGCTTATTCTAGGCTGTTGGATTGTACAGAATGCGAGCCGTCTAGGCTGCATGCGACTTCCACCGGCGGCGATTGTGTACCGACCGGACGGGCTAACCAGAAAATGGGGATTCCTTCCGAATGGCCGACGAGCGGGGAATTGAGGGAACATCGCCCTTTGGTCACGCGATATAACCGTCTAAACTCATCACCACTGAATACCGTAGCGGCGCATGAATGTCTCCTGGCGTGTCAAATCTTTTGCCGCAATTATACGTCCCACCTTGTCGCGAAGTGGTTACCAGGGATTGGAGTCCAATCCGCGATTCGGGTCGAATGACGGCAATCTGGAGGTTATCGGTTCGTCCGTCGGATTAGTCCCGATAAACGCGCCAGCATCCAGAGATCCTCGTCCGGCACCGGCTTCGGGACTCCCGCCGCCATGCCCAAGTTAGCAATACCTATCGTCGAAATCTGGTTCTCGAATGAATCTGCTATTTGCTGTCTTTTTTCGTTTGGATCTTCTCTATCGCAAGCTTCTCTGCGGTTGCCAGAGCATCGGTCGCCGGCACTTTCACGTCCGGTTCCACCCCGGTTCCTTCCCAGTTCGTCTTCGTCACCGGATCGAGCGATTTCGCAAATGGCACGCCGACCATGAAGTAGTCTGCAACCGCGTGCCCCGACACCGGGTGCGCGCCGCCGCCGGTCGTTTCACCGACGATCGTGGCGCGCTTTTTATTTTTCAGATCAAACGCGAATTCTTCGGCGCCTGAGAACGTCCGCTTCGAGGTCAGCACAAACACCGGTTGCTTCGCCAGCCTCGCTCCCGGCAGGTACGACAGCGTCCAGTTCTGCGTCGTTGAGTCTTCCTTGCGGTTGTATATGTCGATCAGGTGCGTCGGTTGATCGAACAGGTAGCTCGCAATCAGCGTGACCATTGCCGGTTGGCCGCCGCCGTTCTCCCGCAAATCGAAGATGATCGCATCGGTATGCACCACAAACCCCATCGCTGCAACCACCGTCGGACCGCAGAACGCAGCATCCATGAACCCATCGAACTTTACGTAGCCGATGTTATTCGGCAGGATCTCAACCTTGTCGAACGCGCAATTGTCGTGTTCCATCTGGTGGTGAAAGCGCGCCTCGTCTTCCGGGGTGGGCTCGCTCCGCGGCGGCATCTTGAAGGGGCTGAAGTCCACGCGCAGATGCCTGTCGTGGCTCACCTCCTGCATGTCATCGGTCAGCCGAGCCGCAAACGCATCGCCATCTGAGATCGCATCATAGTCGCCTTTGCTCTCGTGCGCTTTCAGGGCATCGGCTATCCGCTGCGCCGTTGTGGGTTCCACGTAGTACTCCTTCAGATCGATGTCCACGCCGTCGATCACCTTCTTCCGCTCGCCGGCATCCATCGTCACATTCTCCAGCACCGCTCCTGGCGGCAGCGCGCGCAGCCCAAAGGTTCCTACCTTCGGTGGCTGGCCATCCTTCACCAGAAGGTTTCCGAGCGCGGTGGTCGGCCCACCTTTCTCTTTCACCCGGAAGCGAATATGCAGAGGCTCGCTGCTCTCGATCGACAGCAGCTCGAATCCGCCCGTTTGGTTGCGGAATGAGATCATTCCATCGACGGACTGTGACTGGTCCACGGTCCTGACATACGTTTCGATCCTGGCGCGGTCGCCGCTATTGAAGGCAGCCAGCCATGCCTGGAGCATATGTCCGGCAGGAGTATCGGGAACGGTCACCTGAGCCAATCCACACCCAACTCCCACGAGCAGCAATACAAACAATCTGCAAAGCATTTTAGGGATCATGTGATCTTAGCCCTCCACTCATCTAGTTCCGGACAAAGCAATTCGGCAGATCGCGTGTGATAAAGATATCCAAGAAGCAATTTACCAGCCAGATAAATAGGTACTGGAAAACCGGAAAAGGCCCATCAATCGCATGTCTTCGGTAGCACCTACCTCTTGGGATCACGATCGCAAACCCGACTAATCAGAGCGTGCGCGGAGAATCAATCGAAACTTCTCGATCGCTATTTTTGCGCTCCATTGCTGGCGAGGAAACCTCAATTCAAAACGTATAATCGCCTCGTCGAACCTCTGAATCGCCGACTGCGCCGGCAATCGAAAACTCAGAACGTCTACGACTGGAGGTCTGTCGTCACCAGGAAACCAGTGCAGAGTCGAGTTCACAGGCAAGATCCCGAGCGACTGGCGAGGCTGGCCGGGCAATCTCGTGTTACTCAAGATCAGTTCCACTGCAACGCTGCCTGGGCGGCGATCGCCGTTGGAAATGACGAGTTCAATTGCCCTGCAGCACGACAAGTCGATTAGCGAGCCGAAGTTCTGGCGCGCCTCCATTGACATCGGAGTGAAGTCTGTCGTCCTAAATGACGTTGAAGCTGGGTCGCCATGCGATTCGACGGCATCGGCTGGCAGCGTCCGATCAGAGGCTCTGAAGAACCAGTATGCTCCATAGAACGGGATTGAAACCAAATCTGCCTTCCGTTCGTTTGGCTTCCCGTCGAATACCCGTCGCCTCGCCAACGGAGGCACTATGGTGACGTAGTCCTTTATCTCTGGCCGTAGAATCAACCCTGAGTACGAGTCGCCCGCCAAGATCAGAGTCGAGTTCCTATTCTTCGATTTCTTCTCCAATGAGGTCGATTCTGACTCAGTGGCCGTTTCTCCCTCTCCGAATAAAGCTTGAAGTGCGGGATAGGGGCGAGGGCTAGACCCAGCTTCGACAGGCCTGTCTTGAGCCCTTGGTTGGGGATTGTCGGCCAGGGAGCTGCGGAGGAACAAACCTGCGGATTGAAGAAAACCCGGCTTTGGCTTCGCTGAGGCCGCTGCCGGCTTTGCCATCGCACGTTCCGTTCTTGACATGCCCGTATCGCCGGAGTTTGTGTCCTCGCTTTTCACCGCCAGGTATGGCGTCAGACTAGCTCCAACGAAGACAATCGCGAGCCCTGCCGTAATCGATAACCTTACCGGGTTCTGTGATCGGGGCCGGGATTTTGATTGGTTCGAGGCGGTTGCTGTTTGATGAAAGAAGGAGATCACGAATATCGCGCTGCCGACTAGTATGGAGGCCGGGCGCGCCATTAATGCCACACTGGAGAGAGCCGCGAGTTGGAATAGGAGCACGGCAAACGTCAGCGGCATGAGGCTTGTGGATTGAGATAATTGCGCGATTTGGGGCTCGGCGCTCGCCAGGGGCATTTCATGCTCACCGATTGCCAGATGATGGCGATAGATCAATCCAGATCCAAGAGCCGCCAACACGGGGGCTGTCGAGGCAGCCCACAACGAATCGCGAAGGTAGAACGCAACCACCGGCGTCATCCAAGCTGCTACGCCGCAAAAACGCGACAACATCCGCCGGAGGGACACTTCAAGTCTGTGCTGACCAGCGACAATGCCGCACGTAGCAAGTACGAACGCACCGGTGCTGACAGTCCCCACTACGTACGCGACGGCAAGAAACAGTGCCCTAGCACCAGATACTGTTTGGGATCGTGGTACCGGGCAAAATGTTAGTGCGACGATTGCTGAGGCAAGCAATCCAAACAAGATCGGTAACCAGGCCAAGACCGGTGACTGATCATGCTGTCCGTAGGCAGTGAATAACTGTCGGCCCGCTTCGTTCAATTGGCCGGTCGCAGCAGTCTGGACGTTCGCGCATTTCTCGGACATTGTGAGTGACCGGCTGATCTACGGCAATCGCGCAGGCTGGCTCGTGTTTGCTCTCTCCTTGACACGCTCTCCCGCCAGCGTGACTGCGGTATCCAAGGCGATTCTCAAACCTCACCGGCCGATATACCCAACGTTCGATCGCCAATTGAGCGTCGCCGGTGAAGGCTGTCGGTCCGGAGGTTCGTAGAACCCTCACAGATCCGTACCAACATAATTAGATATTCAACGACTACAGACACCGGGCCTCGGGTCTTTGTTCCTGAGATGCAAGGGCTTGGAATCTGTTGATTGAGAGGCTCCTGTGCAAGTGCGGATACAGCAGAGAGAGTAAAAAACAGCGCGAGACGCATGTGGCTCAGTATCGGGACTCCAACACCCGGGAATGATGACGCTTATTCTATTCGTAATGGCGGGTTAACCGGAAATGGACTGACATTTTGTGGCTGAATGCGCAGCTCCTCGTGCCGAGCCGCGGGTGAACTTAGCGGCGACTAGGTGAGAACTCGGACCCGGCCCGGCATAGTTGTGTCGATGCTTAGCGCATGGCGGCCCTGCCGCGTGGCTACTTCACATTTTGCCTAAGAAATCGACGCGAATATAGACGGCGAATTCGCGTGATCGCGCACCCGCTGCTACGTCAAC
>Ga0137409_10005595_pt1 | contig 13082 bp, 10 predicted proteins | sample CZODoug1_16funga_FD_122059 | JGI IMG/M metagenome (GOLD analysis project Ga0137409, IMG submission 122059) | Vadose zone soil fungal communities from Angelo Coast Range Reserve, California, USA - CZODoug1_16fungal (Hybrid Assembly) | ecosystem: Environmental > Terrestrial > Soil > Vadose zone...
CGCGCGAGCTCGTCCTTCAGGCTGTACTGGCCCTGGATGCCGCGCACGAAGACGCGGTCCTTCTTGCTGCTGTAGTGGGATTCTTTACCCATGGCGCGACTCTTTGCCCATTATCTCGGTTGCCTCAGAAAGAGCTCTTCGTAGAGCTTGGTCCATTTCGCATGCTCGTCGATCATCACCTTGGGATCGACCAGCTCCAGCGGCATCTTGTTGAGCGGCGTGTCGATCTTGCGGTTGGTCGGCACGAAATCGCGCTTGGCGAGGATCCGCTGCCCCTCCTCACCGATCTCGAAGTCGTAGAACAGCACCGCAGCATGCGCGTGCGGCGCACGGCGCGCGACGGCGACGCCGTTCGGCCGCGCCACCGCCTTGCCGATCGAGAACCAGTCGATCGGCGCGCCCTGCCCCTTGAACTGCTCTGCCTTGTAGTTGTAGACCGTGAGCGCGAGCGGCACTTCGCCCGAGACCACGAGCTGCGTCAGCAGCGTATGCCCGCGGCGGACCGAAATGCCGTTGGCCTTGACGATGTCGCGGAAGATCTGCGCGCCGCGCGTCTCGCCGAGCTGCGCCATGACGCCGGCCAGCCAGTCCTGGTCGTCGGCCTCGATGCCGAGCCGCCCTTTCCAGCGCGGATGGGCGAGATCCTCGAAACTCTTCGGCAGCTCCTCCTTCTTCACCAGCTTGGTGTTGTACGCCAACGCGAAGACGTTCAGCCGCGTGCCGACCCATTCGCCGTGCGGGCGCCGCGCAGCCGGAATGAGGTCTGCAAGACGCGGCGACTTCACCGCCTGCAGGATCTGCTCGCGGTGCAGCATCTCGAGCTCCGGGCCGTTGGTCTCGATGACGTCGACCGCGTGGCGGCCGCCGCGGGCCTCGGTCACCGCGCGCTGCAGGACTTTCTCCGAACCGGCTCGCCAGAGGTTGACCTTCACCCCGTACTTCGCCTCGAACGCCTTCGCTACCGCGCCGATGTCGTCGCTCTGCGCCGAGGTGTAAATGACCAGTTCGCCTTCCTTCTTCGCGCCGGCGACCAGCCTTTCCTGTCGATCCGCCCCCTCGTAGGTCGCAGGTCCCTGCGCTTGCGCAAGGCCGCAGACGAGAGAGAGAAAGGCCAGCCACTTCGTCATTCGGCGTCCCGCTTGATCGCTTGGCCCTTGAGGAACAGCTGCGACCAGATCTTTTCCCACTTCTCGGCCTCGTCGATGACGATCACCGGATCGATCATCTGGTAGGGGAAATCGTTCAGATTGGAGTCGACCTTATTGCTGGCGGGAACGCGGTTGCGCTCCTTGATCAGCCGCTGTCCTTCGAGCGACAGCATGAAGTCGGCGAACAGCAGCGCCGCGTGCGGCCGCTCGGCGCGCTTGGCGACGGCGACCGCGTTCGGCCGGCCGAAGGTCGGCGTCAACGCTTTCCATTTGATCGGCGCGCCGTTCACCAGCAGCCGCTCGGCGTTGTGGTTGTAGATGGTTGCCGCGAGCGGGATCTCGCCCGAGGAGACCAGCTCGGCCATCAGCGTGTGCCCGGTGCGGATCTGCGGCCTCATCTGCGCCAGCTTGCGGAAGAACTCCAGCCCCTTCGCCTCGCCCATGTGCTTGACGATCGAGCCGAACCAGTCGGTGTCGCTCGCCTCGATGCCGAGCTTGCCCACCCAGCGCGGGTTGAGCAGGTCCTCATAGGAATTCGGCACTTCGTGCGGCTTCACCAGCTTGGTGTTGTAGGCGATGGTGAAGAAATTCAGCCGGTCGGCGATGTAGTGGCGGTGCTTGGGGATCGCCTGCGGCGGGATGTTGACGATCTGCGGGCTGTAGAACTCCTCCAGCAGGCCCTCGCGGTAGAGCGCCTCCATCTCCGGCCCGTTCAGCTCGAAGCCGTCGACCGCGAAGCGCCCGGCGCGATGCTCGGTGAGCGCGCGCTGCAGCACCTTCTCGCTGCTCGAGCGCCAGAGCTCGATCTCGACGCCGTACTTCTTCTTGAACGCCTGGACGATCGGCACCGAGTCCTTGAGGTTGAGGGAGGTGTAGATGAGCGCGCGCTTCTCCTTCTGCGCCCCGGCGAGCACGCGCTGGTCCCGGTCCGCGCCCTTGTAGAGGTACAGATCGCGGTGCGGGCTCTGCGCGAGCGCAACCGACGCAACGAAAGCCAGCGCTGCCACTGCGAAACGCATTGCGAAGCTCCAAAAAAAGAACGGGCGCAGAGCGCCCGTTCACTTTACTCCGCTGAAACCTAGAACGAGTAGCTGACGCCGACTGCGAACTGCTTGACGTCCTCGCCGCGGTTCGGCGTGGCTATCGAGGCCCAGTTGTCGTGACGCGCCGACGCACCGTTGGCCAGCTTCGCCGCGATCGCGTAGACGAAGGTCTGGCGGTCGAAGCGGTAGCGTGTGCCGAGGGTCCACATCCACGATGCAATCCCAGCCGTGCTGCAGTCGACGCCGCCGGTGAGCTGGCAATTGCCACTGCCGGCACGGATGTATTGCGTTGCAAAGCGCCAGGCACCGACCCCGGCGTCGTAGCCAAGCGCCCAGTTCGGCTTCTTGTACTCCATGAAGCGGCCGGTGCCGACCTGGCCTGTCTCGACGTAGTGAAGACGGGCGATATCGAGCACGAGCCGCGAGGAAAACGGACCGGAGAAGCGAACCTCACCGCTCGCTCGGGTCGCCATGTCCCGCGAACGCGTATTGCCGTTGGCCGCCGTGGAGTTGGCGACCGTCGCATCCGCGATGTTGGTGGACGCGCCGAAGGTGTCGTAGTGGATTTCCTGATGCAGCGACGCATAGAACATCTGGCTGTCCCACTTGACGCCATAGGACCAGGAGCTGGCGTTGATGCCGCGGCCGGGCTCGCCGCGCGATTCATCAGGGCCGTACTGCAAGCCGGCCTGGAAGCCCGCGAATTCTCCGGTCTGGTACTGAATCGAGTTCGGCCGGCGCTCGTGGAAGCGCGCTACGTTGTTGCTGCCGATGCCAATGTGCGACAGCACGTTGCTCGCCGAGATGAAGTTGCCGCTGGCGATGCCGAACATGCTGAAGGTGTCGCCGTACTCCTTGTAGATCGTGTCCATGTTGCCGAGCTTGACCGTGCCGAGAGTCGTGTGGCTCAGGCCAGCGAAGGTGTTGCGGTTCGACCACGTCCCGGTGCCGTCGTCGAGAGCGATCGACTGCTCGACCTGCCAGATGCCCTTCAGCGCGCCGCCGAGATTTCTCTCACCGCGGAAGCCGACGTAGGAGTTCTGCGAGTCGACCGCAAAACGCTGGCCGTGATCGGGGACGACGCCACCTATGACGGTGGTGCCGGCGACGGCGGCCGAGTAGATGCCGTTCGCAGTTACCAGAGTGGACACTTGGGACCCGACCTGAGTGGACCCTTGGCCCCTAGCCGTCGCGTACTGCGGGTAGAGCTTGCCGTAGATCTGGACGGTGCCGATGGTCTCGTTGCCCATCGTGATCTGCGCCTGTACGGCGGGCGCCGCGAACAGGGCACCTACGGCGAGTGCGACTGCCTTCTTTTTCATCGTCTCCTCCTCTGTTGTGCCCGCTTGCGACTGTTCTGCTATAGAGAACATTGATCGCGATGACGGAACCGGGCCAATCTACGGGTCAAGCCCCGTAGTCGTCAAGCTTGTAGCGGCGCGGCTTGAGCGAACGGCAGATCTCCCGCGTCACTTCCGCTTGCGGCAGCGCAATACCGCGCTCGGCGGCCATCGCGGCGATGATCGCCATGTCGTCCTCGGCCCAGGCCATGGTCTGCCGGCCCCATTTTTCCAGAGCATCGTTGGTGGCGCTCGACATCAGGAGCGCCTGACGCAGCTTCTCCGCGTCGAGTCCGAACCGCTGCGCCAACGCCAAGCCCTCGTGGTCGGCGACCAGGCAGGCCCAAAGAATCAGGTTGTTGACGGCCTTTGCCACCTGCGCCGAGCCGACGTCGCCGGTGTGGACGACATCGGCGGAATAGGCGCGCAGCACTGGCGTGATGCGGGCGACTACCTCGGCCGGCCCGCCGACGAAGGAAAGTAGCGTCCCCTTGTCCGCGGCCTCGCCGCCGCGGCAGACCGTGGAATCGATGACGTGCATGCCGGACGCCTTTCGCGCGAGGTCCTGCACGGTTTTCGGCTGGACCGTGCTGAGAATCGCCACGACCCCGCCGGCGCGCGGCTTGAGGCCGCGCTCGAGCAGCTCGCTGACCTCATGGTCGAAGCCGACGCAGACCAGGATGACGTCGCACTTGCCAGCGAGGTCGGTATGCCAGGTCGCGCCGCGCTTCTCGACCTCCGCCCGTTTCTTCGGGTCGACGTCGCTTGCCAGGGTGCTGAAGCCGGCGCGAACCAGGTGCCCAATGATCGGCAGCCCCATGCGCCCCGCCCCGACCACGCCTACGGTATCGGTCATCGCTTTTGCGTAATCGTGTCGATCAGCGCGGGCTGCCCCGCCTGCACCTTGCGAATCGCTCGCTTCAGCGCCGCGGCGACGGCCGAGGGCTTGTCGATCGGCCCTTCCGCGTACCAGCCCATCGAGCGCGCCAAGGTGGCGAAGTCGGGCTCGGGATCGGACATGTCCATGCCGATGTGGGCGCGCTCGACCGGCGTGCCGCGCAGCTTGGCCATGCGGATCTGGTGCTCCCAGTCGTTGTAGTAGGCGCGGTTGTTGTACATCACGACCAGCATCGGGATGCGGTGCTTGGCCGCGACCCAGAGCGAGCCGGCGTCGAACATCAGGTCGCCGTCGGGTTGCAGGTCGACGACCAGCCGCCCCTTGCCCCGATGCGCGAGCGCGACGCCGAGCGAGATGCCGATCTGGGTCGCGGTGCCGAGCGATTTGCCCGGATGCCGGTAAGGCTTGTCGAAGTCCCAGACGATGCGCGCCCATTCGTCCAGGGTGCCGGCGGTCAGCACCCAGTCGTGCTTCCTGATCTGCTGCCAGACTTCGTGCGCGAGGCGCGGCAGCGCGATCGGGCTCGCGTCCCAGTTCTCCTTCGCTTCCTTCTCCCACCTCGCCCTGACTTTCTTGTTGAGGTCGGCGTAGTGCTTGATCCGCGTTTCCGTTGCTTTCGTTTTCTTCAAGAGCGCGGTCAAGGCGGGAATCGCCAGGGTCGTATCGGCCATGACCCGGACGTCGGCGTGCAAGAGGCGCTGATAGTCCATCGCCCAGCTCGAGATCTCCAGGTCACCGAAGCCGATGTCGATCCACTTGCACCCTTCCGGCAGGAGCGAGGTCACCTTGCGCGTGGTGCTGACCAGCTCGGTGGTCGGTCTCTCCCAGTCGCGCGTGTCTAGCGACAGGACCACGTCGGCGTCGCGGAAGACGTCCTTCACCATGCTGAAATTGAGCGGATGGCGGCTCGGGAAATTGAGCCGGCTGCCGACGTCGTAGACCGGCGCGCCCAGCGTCTCCGCGAGCTTCACCAGCGCCTCGTAGCCCTCCGCGTCGCGGCCGACGAACTCGGCGAGGATCACCGGGCGCTTTGCCTTGGTCAGCATGGCGGCGACCTTCTTCAACGCCTTGGGATCCGGCGCCAGGCGAGTCGGGACCTGCTGGACCCGTCCTATTGCTACGTCATGATCGAGCGGCTGCTCCTGCAGCCACGCGTCGTAGCACATATAGATAGGCCCGCGCGGCTCGGTCATCATCACCCCGTAGGCGCGGGCGAAGGATTCCGGCACGCCGTCGATTACGGTCGGCTGGTAGTCCCACTTGGTATAAGCGCGCACCGCCTCGCCTTGCACCAGCGCGGTGTGGATCCAGTCGATGCGCGGCCGGCGTTTGGTTTCGTCCATCGGCCCGGTGGCGCCGATGATGAACACCGGGCAGCGGTCGGCGTAGGCGTAGTAGATCGCCATGTTGGCGTGCAGCAGCCCGACCAGGTTGTGCAGGATCGCCACCATCGGCTTGCCGCTCGCCTTGGCGTAGCCGTGGGCGATCTGCACCGCCGTCTCCTCGTGCTGGCAGAGCATCATCGTCGGCTTGTTGCGGCCGTAGTTGACGATCGAGTCGTGCAGCCCGCGATAGCTCGCGCCCGGATTCAGCGCGGCATGCGGCAGCCCATAGGCGTGCAGCATGTCGACAATGACGTCGGAGGCCCAGCGTTTCCTGGTCAGCTTCTTTTTAGCGCCACGCATTTTTCCGGGTCCATTCGCAGATAGATCGCTTCCTCCACCCGGGTACGCAACGAGGGGTGGGCTTTACATTGCAGCTGGTGCTCACCGATGGTCACGACGAAGTCGACCGATTCGCCGAGAAAGACTTTCTGATGGACGGTGCCCTCCCACGCGTTCTCGCCGTCCTTTCTGGTTTCGGTCAGCTCGATGTCCTCGGGGCGGACGGAAATCGTGACGATTTCCTCCTGCGCCAGCGGCTCCGTGGCGCGAACCTTCATTCCGCCGATCTGCGAGCTCACGCGGTAATAGTCGCCCTCCCGGTCCAGCACCCTCGCCTCGAGAAAGTTGGTGCTGCCGACGAAATCGGCGACGAATTGGTTGTGCGGCCGCTCGTAGATCTCGCGCGGGCTGCCGATCTGCTCGATGCGCCCGCCGTTCATTACCGCGATCGAGTGAGACAGCGCCAACGCCTCGCTCTGGTCGTGAGTGACGTAGACGGTGGTGATGCCGAGCTCGCGCTGCAGGCGCTTCAGCTCGAAGCGCATGCGCTCGCGCAGCTTGGCGTCCAGATTGGAGAGCGGCTCGTCGAGCAGAAGGATTCGCGGCTCCATCACCAGGGCCCGCGCCAGGGCGAGGCGCTGCTGCTGGCCGCCGGAGAGCTTGGTCGCCTCGCGCTCGGCCAGATCGGCCAGGTCCACGGTCTTCAGCACTCGCGTGACGCGCTCCCGGAGCTCCTGCCGCGAGATGCGCTTCGAGGCAACCCGCAAGGGAAAGGCGGCGTTCTCGAACACGCTCATGTGCGGCCAGATCGCATAGGACTGGAACACCATCCCCAGGCCGCGGCGGTTCGGCGGCACGAAGACGTCCTTGGAGAAGACCACGTCGTTGCCGACTCTGATTTCGCCGGCCCGCGGGCGCTCCAGGCCCGCAATCGAGCGCAGCGTGGTGGTCTTGCCGCAGCCGCTCGGGCCAAGCAAGGTGAACAGCTTGCCCGCTGGGACCTCGAAGCTCACGTCCTGCGCGGCGCGCACGACCTGGCCGCGATCGCTGACGTAGTCGGTGCAAAGCCCGGTGACGAAAAGCATCAGTTCAGGCCTCCCGGATGCCGAACTTGCGGCCGAGCCACTGCGCCGCAAGCACCAGCACAAACAACGCGAGGATCAGCATCACGCCGAGCGCCGAGAGCTCGACGTACTGGCCGTTCTCCCACAGCTCCCAGATCAGGATCGACACCACCTCGGTGCCGGGGCTGTAGAGCAGGATCGAGCTGGAAAGCTCGCGCACCGAGACGATGACGATGTAGATCCAGCCGGCGAGCAGGCCGGGCTTGAGGAGCGGCAGGATGATGCGGCGGAAGGTCGTCGTCCAGGAGGCGCCGCTCATCGCTGCCGATTCCTCGAGCTCCTTGTGGATCTGCAGCATCGAGGTGGTGTTGTAGCGCAGCCCGTACGGCATGAAGCGCGTCACGTAGGCGATGAGCATGATCCAGATCGTGCCGTATACGCCGATCGGCAAATACAGATAGAGGATCATGATCGCCAGGCCGAGCACCAGGCCGGGGAACACCATCGGCAGCGAGGCGATGTTGTCGAGCAGCCAGCGGCCCGGGAGCCTGGTCTTCACCACGATCCAGCAGATCACCGAGGTGACGAGCATGATGATCGTGGCGCTGCCGAGCGCGAGCAGCAGGCTGTTCCACACTGAGCGCGTCAAGTTGGGATACGAGAGGATGGTGCGGTAGGGATCGAGCGTCAGGCGGGAGAGCGCCTCCATGGACGGCACCGCGTAGAACTTCTGCAGCGAAGACCAGAGCAGAACCGCGAACGGCAGCACGACGATCGCAAGGAAGTAGACGAGGAAGATCGCCGTCGTCAGGTAGCGCCAGCGGCCGAGATCGATGGTGCGCGGCCGGAACCCCTTCCCCGTCATGGTCGCGTACTTCGAGCCCTGGCTCGAGAGGCGCGACTGGAAGTAGACGCCCGCCGTGGTAATGAGCAGAAGCGTCGTCGCGTACGCCGATGCGAGGCCGATCTGGCTCGGATAGCGGTGCACGGCCTGGTAGATCGCCGAAGTGAACACCTGGATGCCGACGGGAAGCCCCAGCAGCGCCGGCACTTCGAACGATTCGATCGCGCGCACGAAGAGGATGAGGACGGTGGCGAACACCGCCGGCCAGACCAGCGGCAGCGTGATCCGGGCCGCGACCTGCGGCACGCTCGCGCCGCTCATCACCGCGGATTCCTCCAGCGCCGGATCCATGGCGCGGAAGGCCGCGGTCATGAGCAGGAACGCCACCGGCGAATAGTGCAGCCCGTCGACCCAGATCATTCCCCACAGCGAATAGACATTGACGAACACCGCGTCGGTGTCGAAGACCTGCTGCAGCACCAGGTTGACCAGGCCGATCTTCGGGCTGCCGAGCAGGATCCAGGCGACGGTGAACAGGATCCCGGGAATGATCAGCGGGATCACCGACAGGGCGAAGAACAATCCCTTGAACGGCGTGTTCGTGCGCTCGTTCATCCACGCGAGCCCGGTGCCGATGACGAAAGCGATCAGCGCCGCGCCGACCGCGAACTGCAGCGAATTCCAGAACAGCGTCCAGGTTTCCTCGGATGCGTACGCCTGGCGGTAGTTGTCGAGGGTGAACTCCGCCGCCTTGGCGGCGCTCTGCGGCGTGAAGAAGCTCTGCCAGAGCAGGAAGCCGAGCGGCATCACCGCCAGGTAGAGCGTCAGCGCCACGCAGACGCCGACGATCAGCCACTTGACGTCGAAGCGCGGGCCGCGCGCCGCGACCGCGTCAGCCGTGATGGCGGGGTTGGCGGTGCTCATGCGGTACGCGCGGGTCCTTGCTGAAGACCAGCGACTTGATGGTCACCGGAACGGTGTGCGAGGGCATGCGGATGCGGCCGAGGTCGATGTAGTCGAAGTCGCGCAGCGCGACGCCGTCGATCACGAGCAGCTCGGACTCGATGCGCCAGTCGTCCTTGAGGATGGCGCCGAGCGTGTTGGCGATGTCGCCGTCGAGGATGAGGTAGAGCGGCTTCTTTTCCCGCAGCGTTCTCGGCAGCGAAAGCGTGATGGCGCGCGCGAAGGCCGACAGGCGCTCGAACGCCGGCTCGCCGCGCCAGCGGAAAGCGAGCGCGACCTCGGTCTCCCCTTCCACCAGGTCGAACGCTGCGAAGTGCCGCGCCACCGCAGCGGCGACCTTCTCGGGGACGATGTTGCCGTCGAGCTTCACCGGCGGCTGCAGCACCTGCAGGTTGCGGCGCGGCAGCAGCTCGCCCGGCCGGGAGATGTAGACGGTGTTGCCCGAGAGCTGGACGCTGTATTCGGAGGCGCCGAAGGCCGTGGCGCGGATGCACTCGCCCGCCGGCAGCAGCTTGCCTGGAAGCCGGTCGAGACGCTTGCTCAGCGCGAGGCCGAGGCGCCGGCCGAGATCGCCGAAATCCCGGCTCTCCCGCCCATAGACGTATTCGCCGACGCCTCCCGAGAACATCACGCCGCCGATACGCGAGAGATTCTGCAGCGGCTGCGTCAGATAGTGACGCTGGTCGCCCAGGATCGCGGTGCACACCGCCTCTGCCATCCATTCGGCGACCTTGTCGAGCGCGCCGGGGGGTACGCGGTCGCCGAGTTGCCAGTCGAAGCCGGCCTGGCGTGCGAGCTCACGCCCTTGCGGGTCGAGCCTGGTGATGCGGTCTTCCGCGTCGACGACCAGCAGGCGGCCGCCGACATGAAACGCCGCGGTCTCGAGCACCTCGCCGTGCTCGATCACCGCCAGCTTGGTGGTCCCGCCGCCGATGTCGACGTTGAGGACGCGAAGGCCGCGGTCATGCGAAACCTTGGCGGCGCCCGAGCCATAGGCGGCGAGCATCGCTTCCATGTGGTGGCCGGCGGCAGCGCAAACGAACTCGCCCCCCATCTCGGCGAGCAGCTCGCCGATTGCGCGGGCATTCTCGCGCCGCAGCGCCTCGCCGGTCAGGATGACGGAGCCGGCGTCGACCTCGTCGGGATGGATGCCGGCGCCGGCATAGGCCTCGTCGATGATGCGGCCGAGCGCCTCCTCGTCGATGCGCACATCACTGGCATACGGTGTGAGCGCGACCGGTGACTCGTAGAGGGTCTCGCGTTTGACGACGAAATAGCGGCTCGACAAGTCCTCCCCCATGCGCCGCATGTGCAGGCGCGAGAAGATGACCTGCGTGCCGGCGGAACCGATGTCGATGCCGACGCTCGCGAGCTGGATGTTGTCCTGCTGCCAGAGCGCGTTCTCTTCCAGCGGCCCGGGCGGCAGGTCGTGATCATGGTCGTGGTCATGATCGTGCTCGTCGGCCTCGTGACTGTGGTCATGCTCTTCGCCGTGCAGGTGGTCGGCAAGCGTGTGCTTGCGCTTGCCACCGTTCAAGGTACGTATCCCAGTCGCGCCGAAACCGCGCTGGCAGTGGCGATCACGCTCGGCACGCAGGTCTGCATCACCTTCTTGCTCATGCGCTGCACCGGCGCGGCGAGGCCGACCGCTGCGATCACGACGCCGTTGTGGTTGCGCACCGGGCTGGCGACGGCGCGCAAGCCGGTCTCGCTTTCTTCGTCGTCGGTGGCGTAGTCGCGCTGCGCCACTTCGGCGAGCGTCTGGAGCAGCTCCTCGTTCCTGACGATGGTCTTCGGCGTAAAGGCCTTCAGCCCGAGGTCCAGCACCTGCTTGACGTAGTCCTCGGGTTGCGACGCGAGGAGCACCTTTCCGACCGCTGTGCAATGCAGGGGGGCGCGCGCGCCGACCGCCGCGGCCATGCGGATTGCCCGCCGGCTTTCCATCTCGTAGACGTAGAGGACGCTGTGGTGGTCGATGATGCCGAGCTGAACGGTCTCGCCGGTCGTCTCCAGCAGCTCGCGCAGCTTCTGGCGCGCAGCGTCGGCGACATCCATCCGCCGGCGGACCAGCGAACCAAGCTCGAACAGCGCCAGGCCGAGCCGGTATTTCCCCGTCTCGTCGTTCTGCTCGAGGAAGCGCGCCGCGGTCAGCGTCGCAGCGAGGCGATGCACGGTGCTTTTCGCCAGGCGCAGGCGCCCGGCGAGCGCGGTAATGCCGAGCTCGTTCTCCTCGCCCGAGAACGAGCTGAGCAGCCGGATCGAGTTGGCGACGGAGGAGAGCCGCGCTTTGGCGGGGCTGCTCATTTGAGGAACAGCCCCTGCCAGATCTTCTCCCACTTGTCCTGCTCGTCGAGCACCGTGACCGGGTCGACCACGGTGTAATCGAAGCGGCCGGAGGTGACTACCTTGGTGCTCACCGGGGTGCGACCCATGGACTCGAACAGTGCCTGCCCCTCCGGCGAGAGCACAAAATCGACGAGCGCCTGCGCTTCCTTCGGATGCGGCGCGTTTTTCGCAATCGCAATGCCCTGCGTGCGCGCGACCACGGGTTCCATCGGTACCCAGTCGATCGGCGCGCCCTTGCGCTTCAGGGACTCGGCGTTGCTGTGATAGGCACTGAGCGCGACCGGGATTTCGCCGGAGGCGACGAGCTGCGCCAGCAGGACATGGCCCTTGCGCATGTCGGGCTTCATCGCCGCGAGCTTGCGGAAATACGCTGCGCCCTCATCGCCCCAGAGCTTGACCAGCGTCGCCATCCATTCGGCGTCGGTCGCCTCGATGCCGATCCGGCCGCGCCACTTCGGGTCGGCGAAGCCGCGATAGTTCGACGGCAGCTCGTCCTTGCGCACCTTGCCGGTGTTGAAGGCGACGACGAAGAAGTTCAGCCGGTCTGGAATCCATAGTCGATGCTTAGGGATCGATGCCGCCGGGATGTCGGCGAGGTGCGGCGAGCGGATCTCGCGAAACGCGTTCTCGCGCGCCATCATCTCCATCTCGGGGCCGTTGGTCTCGACCACGTCCACCGTCGGCCGCCCGGCGCGCGCCTCGGCGACGGTACGCTGCACCACCTTCTCGCTGATCGCGCGCCAGATCTCGACCTTGATGCCGGTCTTCTTCTCGAACGCCTGGCCGAGCGGGCCGGATTCGGTCGGCGCGAGCGACGTGTAGAGGACGACCGGACCTTGCGCGAGCGCGCCTCCCGCGACGAGAAATAGAAAGCTGAAAAGGATGCGATGCGCGTGCATGACAAGCGGATGAATTGCAGTATTCTATGGTCATCCCATGCTACAGAACAGAGTTCCACATACGGAAACGGCGCGCCTGTCATGTTGCGGTGCGTTGCAATGAGCGCTTCCAAGACCACCACCGTCGTCACGCACTACCACATCCAGAAGAAGCGCCGCGCCGAGTTCATCGACGAATGGCGCAAGAACCGGCGCACCGTGGTGCAGAAGGAAGACGTGAAGCTGCAGCCGACCGCGCGCGGCATGCGCAGCGGCGTCTACATGGGCGCGGACGGCGACTCGCCCACCCGCTGCCTCGATGCGCTGGTGCACGAGATCGACCCGAAGACCGTCACCACCGTCCATCGCCATTCCTGGGATGCGCAGCTTTTCATCGTCGAGGGATCGGGCTGGAGCGAGATCGACGGCGTGCGCTACGAATGGAAGCCCTGGGACGCGATCCATATCCCGGCCTGGAGCTGGCACCGGCACGGCAACGACGGCGGCAAGACAGCGCGGTTTATGAGCTACTCCTCGGAGCCGATGCTGTGGACGCTCGGCATGTGCGTAATCGAGGATCGCGGCCACGAAGAGTTCCGCAAGCTGCCGCCCCGGCCGCCCTCTTCTGAAGGTCCGCAGGGCGACGATCCGTACTCGCGACGGCTGCGCCGCGTCTTCAATGAAGTGCACAAAAGACGGAGCGGCCGCATCCACACGCCTTACGACGAGCAGGACCTGCTCGCGACGCCGCGCGGCACGCGCACCAAGTTCCTGGTCGACCGCGCCATCGGCAGCCAGGCATCGGGCATCACGCAGGTGATGATCCAGTTCGCACCCGGCAAGACGCAGTCGCTGCACCGGCATCCGGGCGAAGCGTGGCTGTACGTGGTCGAG
>Ga0137409_10005596_pt1 | contig 13082 bp, 9 predicted proteins | sample CZODoug1_16funga_FD_122059 | JGI IMG/M metagenome (GOLD analysis project Ga0137409, IMG submission 122059) | Vadose zone soil fungal communities from Angelo Coast Range Reserve, California, USA - CZODoug1_16fungal (Hybrid Assembly) | ecosystem: Environmental > Terrestrial > Soil > Vadose zone...
TTCCCCTTCCCCCCCTCCTTGGTGGTGAAGAACGGTTCGAAGATCTGGGCCCGGGTCGCCGCGTCCATGCCGTGCCCGCTGTCCGTCACGGACAGCACGACGTAGCGGCCGGGAGCCAGATCGTGGGCGCGGCGCGCCGTCCGCTCGTCCACCGTGACGTTGGCCGTCTCCAGGACGAGGCGGCCACCCTGCGGCATGGCGTCGCGGGCGTTGACCGACAGGTTGAGGATCACCTGCTCGACCTGGCCCGCGTCGGCCTTGACCCGGCCGAGGTCGGATCCGCGCGTCACCGAGATCTCGATGTCCTCGCCGATCAGCCGCCGCAGCAGCGGCTCGATCCCGGTCACCGTCTCGTTGAGCTCGAGCACGCGTGGCTCGAGCACCTGCTTGCGACTGAAGGCCAGGAGCTGGTGGGTCAGGCGGGCCGCCCGCTCCGCCGCGCCGCGCACCAGCTCGACCTCGCGGCGAAGGGCATCCTCCGGATCGAGCTTGGCCAGCATCAGATAGCAGCGCCCGCCGATCACGGTGAGGAGGTTGTTGAAGTCGTGCGCGACCCCGCCCGCGAGCTGCCCGACCGCCTCCATCTTCTGGGCCTGGCGGAGCTGGGACTCGAGCTGCCGCCGTTCCGTGATGTCGGCGAGGCTCCACTCGTAGTGCAGGGTGCGGCCGCCCACGTCCTTCACCGGCCGCACGTTCACGGTGACCCAGATGAGGACCCCGTCCCGTCGCCGGCCCTGGATCTCGACGTCGTGAAGCGTCTCGCCCCGCTCGAGGGCCGCGGCCACCCGCGCCCGGTCGCCGACGTCCGCGTAGAGGTCGACGACGCTCGCGTCGAGCAGCGCGGCGACGCTCGCGTAGCCCGTGATGCGGGCGGCCGCCGCGTTGGCGGCGAGGATGCGCCCGTCGGGCAGGCTGCGGATCAGACCGACCGGCGCGCCGTCGAAGAGCTCGTGGTAACGCAGCTCGGCCGCGCGGGCCGCGGCGCGCTGCCGGGCGTGGTCGATCGCGGTCCGGACCGCGGCGGGCAGCCGCATGAACCGCCGCGGGTCCTTCAGGACGTAGTCATCGAGCCCTTTCCGCAGCGCCTCGACCGCGATCTCCTCGCTCAAGGTCCCGGTGCAGAGGATGACCGGGCACTCCGGCCACTGGGCCTTGAGCCGGTCGAGGAGCGCGAAGCCGTCCGTGAAGCCGAGACCGTAGTCGGTGATGACCAGGTCGAACGGCCCGTCGTCGAGGGCGTCCGCGAGAGTCTTGGGATCGCCGACCTCGATGATCTCGACCTCCGGGAACTCGCGGACGAGAGCCCGGCGGATGAGCATCCGGTCGTCCGGATTGTCGTCCACCATGAGGATGCGGAACCCGTCGTTCACGCGATCAGCCTCGCGGGATCTCGGGGTGCTCGTTCAGCACCAGCCAGTACAGGTTGACGTTCTTCACCATCTCGAGCAGCGCCTCGAACCCGACCGGCTTGGTCAGGTACGAGTTGACGCCCAGGTCGTAGGCGCGGTTGACGTCCACCGACTCCCGTGAGGAGGTGAGCACCACCACCGGCAGACGCTTGACCACCGACTCCTGGCGCACCCAGGCCAGCACCTCGAGACCCGAGCGCCGGGGCAGCTTCAGGTCCAGCAGCATGAAGACGGGCAGCGGAAAGCGCGTCCGGTCGTCGTAGGGAGCCTTCCCGCTCAGGTACGCCACCGCCTCCTCGCCGTCGCGGACGAGCTGGACCGGGTTGGCCAGGTTGGCCTTGCGGAAGGCGCGCTGGATGAGCAAGGCATCGTCCGGCGAATCCTCGACGAGCAGGATGGGGAAGGCGCTCGCGTTCATGCCGGCGCGCCCTCCGCCTCCGCCAGCTCGACCCAGAACCGGCTGCCCGCGCCGGGCTCGGACTCGACGCCGGCCTGCCCTCCGAGGCGCGTCGCCCCCTTCTGCACGATGGCGAGGCCGATGCCGGTGCCCGGATACTGCTGCATGCCGTGCAGCCGCTCGAAGGCCCGGAAGATCCGCTCGTGGTGCTCGGGCGCGATGCCGATGCCGTTGTCCTCCACCCAGAGCCGCACCCGACCGTGCTCCCGCTCACCGCGGACGCGGACGCGGGGCGGCGCGTCGGGCCTCGTGAACTTGACCGCGTTGGCGAGGAGATTGGTCACGATCTGGCCGAGCACCGCCCGGTGGGCCAGCACGCGTCCGAGCGGGCGATCGACGACGATCTCGCCGCCACGCCCTTTGACCTCCAGCTCGAGCGCACCGCGCGCCTCGTCCACCACCGTCTCGAGACTCACCGGGTCCAGGTTGACCTCCGCGCGGACGAGCCGGCTATAGGCCAGGAGGTCCTGGATCAGCACGTCCATCTGCCGGCTGCCCGCCACGATGCGCTGGGCGTAGTCGTGCCCGGTGGCGTCGAGGCGCTCGCCGTAGTCCTCCAGCAGCGCCTCCGAGAAGCCCTGCATGGCCCGGAGCGGCGCCCGCAGGTCGTGGGAGATGGAGTAGCTGAACGCGTCGAGCTCCTGGTTCGCGGCGGCCAGGTCCCGGATCTGCCGGGCCAGCACCGCGTTGAGCTCCTCGATCCGCCCACTGGTCGTCTTCCGGTCCGTGATGTCGAGCATCACCGCCTCGAAGGACGGCTGCCCCTCGTCCTCGTACTCGAGGAAGGTGATGGACACCCAGATCAGCTCCCCGTTCTTCCGGCGAAAGCGCACCTCCCGGTCCACGACCCCGCCCCCGGGAGCGAAGCCAGACACGAGGCGCTCGCGGTCGGCCGGCTCGGCGTAGAAGTCGCTCGCGTTCATGCCGAGCACTTCCTCCCGCGACGCGCAGCCGAGGAGCCGGACCATGGCGTCGTTGCACTCGAGCACCGCGCCGTCCCGGCGGGTGCGCGCGATCGCGGCGAGGTTGCGGTCCACCAGCAGCCGGTAGCGCGCCTCGGAGGCGCGCAGCCCCCGGTCGATCTCGCGCCGTCGCGCGATCTCGCGCGAGATCATCAGGCTCGACCCCGCCGTGACCACGACCACCGCGAGACTGCCGAGCACGATGATCCATCGCGTGCGCGCCGCCCGGCTGTCGCTCGCCGCCGCGCGCGCGGCCAGCAGCGTCCGCTCGGCCACCCGCATCTCCTCGACCGCCGCCTGGATGGACTCCGCGAGCCCGGTACCACTCCCGGCCCGCACCCGCTCGGCCGCCGCCGCGCCGCTCTGGTCGCGGCGGATCGCCACCGTGTCGGCCAGCCGCGCCAGGTGCTCGCGGAGGAGGGGCTCGAGCCGGTCCACGCGCCGCTGCTCGGCGGAATTGTCGGCGGTCAGCCGCCGGAGGGTGGCGACCCCCGTGTCCACGCCACGCGCGCCCGACTGATACGCCTCGAGAAAGCGCTCCTCGCCGGTGAGCGCGTAGCCGCGGGTGCCGGCCTCGGCGGTGGTAGCGGTCGCCGCCACCGCGTCGATCGCGGCGAGCACCTCGTGGGTGTGCCCGATCCACTGCCCGGTCTCGGCGAGGCTGGTGACGCTCAGGTAGGACGCGGCGGCGATCGCGAGGAGGACGCCCACAGCAAGGGCGAAGGCGAGGTTGACCCTCGTCCGAATCGGCACACGGGCCTGGTTCGGGGTGCCCTGCATGTTGTTTTAAACGCTAGCATGACGCACCGGGAAAATCGGGCAGGAAACCATCCGCTGACGCACCGCACTAGGTGTCCCTACTCAGTAACTCTTACTCCTAGCGGCGCCCCTAAAGCATCCCGCGATCTCCTGCTGCAGCCGGTTGGCCTCCTCGCGCTTCTCGGGCGGGAAGCGCGCCTCGGTACCCTCCGCATGATCTGCGCGGCCCCATGACAATCCCCCGCCGCGAGCGCGGTCTTCGCGAGCTCGAGAATCGACTCCGCGGCCACGCCCTGCCCGGCGTCGCCCCCGAAGTTGGTGTCGCCCGGCCGGCTGCTGCCGATGCCGGGCACCACGAGCTTGCGGGTGAGATCGATCGCGACCTGGTACTACTGCATCGCCTCCCGCGTCCGGCCCAGTGCCTTGATCGGCCTCGCGGCCGCGCCGGCCCGCGCGCTTGGCCTGCTCGAAGTCGGCGATGGCCTCGCGCGGCTTCTCGTCGAGGCACTGCGCCACGCCGCAGGCCAGGATGAACGAGGGATCCGGCGCGGCCTGCATCGCCCGGCCGAGCGCCGCGACCGCCTCGTCGTAGCGGCCCTACCGGAGGGCGCCGAGGCCCTGCACGTAACTCGCCAGCGCCGGGTTCGGCGTCGCCTGGGCCGCGGCGGCCGCCGGCCAGAGGAGCAGCGCCCCGAGCCACGCCAGCCGCGCGCGGGGCTTCACCGCCCGTCTTGCTCGAGGATCTGCTGGAGCCGCTCGCGGGGCACCTTGATCTCGACACCCGCGCGCTCTTCCTCCAGCAGCATGAAGCTGCTCGAGTCCCGGTCGCCCCAGCCGCGCCCGAGCGCTTCCGTGATTTCCTCGAGCGCGAGATTGGCCAGGCGCATCGGCACGCCGACCTCGCGGCCGAGCGCGGTGGCGAGCGAGACGTCCTTGTGGCCCAGGCGCAGGGCGAACGACGGCGGCTCGAACTCGCCGGGCAGGAACTTCTCGGCCAGCACGTCGAAGGTGCGCCGCCGCCCACTATTGCCCTGGCGCACCGCCTGCCAGAGCAGGTCCGGGGCCACCCCCGCCTTCACGCCCATGCTGAACACCTCGGCGAGCACCGCGCGGATCGTGAAGCTGGCGCAGTTGTGGACGAGCTTGGCCACCGCGCCCGCGCCCACCGGGCCCACGTAGTAGGGCTGGTCGCCCATCGCCTCGAGCAGCGGCCGGTACCGGTCGTACACCGCGCGCTCGCCGCCCACCCAGATGGCGAGCCGCCGCGTCTTCGCGCCCCCCGGGCCGCCGCTCACCGGCGCGTCGAGCACGTGGGCCCCGCGCGCCGCGAAGAGACCGTCGAGCCGCCGCACCAGCGCGGGCGCGTTGGTGGAGAGATCGAAGACCGCCGAGCCCGCGCGGACTCCGTCGAGCAGTCCCTCCGGCCCGGCCGCCACCTGCTCGACCTCGGGCGGGCCGGGCAGCGAGGTGAACACCACCTCCGCGGCCTCCGCCACCGCGCGCGGGGTGTCCTTCCAGACCGCGCCCGCGGCCACGTGCGGGGCGGCCGCCGGCTTCCGCACGTCGTGCACGACGAGCGTGTGACCGGCCGCCTGCAGGTTGGACGCCATGCTCGCACCCATGAGACCCAGTCCGATGAATCCGACGTTCATGTCAGGTCGCCTCCCGGCGCGCATCTTGGCATGGCCCCGCGCAGCTTGTCGACGGGCCCGACGTTTGCTTGACTCCTCGGCCCGGTCGGCCTAAATTCTTGGCGGGAGGCGTGGCATGGCCCTGACATTCCGCAGGCTTCACCCGCACTTCGCCGCCGAGGTCAGCCCGGTGGATCTCCGGCGTGTCCACCACGCGGAGACCCTCGCCGCGATCCGTGGGGGCATGGACGAGTACGCGGTCCTCGTCTTCCGCGAGCAGCCGTTCACCGACACGGAGCAGCTCGACTTCGCCCAGCGGCTGGACGGGGTGCTCCACACCAAGCTCGGCATCAGCGCGCTCCAGAAGAACCGCCTCGGCAACGAGGCGCTCGGCGACATCTCGAACCTCGACGAGAACGGCGAGATCATGAAGTCGGACAATCGCCGGCGCATGTACGGCCTCGGCAATCGGCTCTGGCACACCGACGCCTCCTTCCAGGACCCGGCCGGGCGCTACTCGATGCTCTCCGCCAAGGTCGTCCCGCCGGTGGACGCGGACACCGAGTACGCGGACATGCGCGCGGCCTACGACGCGCTGCCCGAGGAGGAGAAGATCCGGCTCGAGGGCCTGCGGGCGCATCACTCGATCGCCTACTCCCGGCAGACCCTGGGCTTCGAGTTCTCGGAGTCCGAGCAGGATGCGCTCAAGGGCGCGATCCACCCCCTCATCCGGACGATCCCGCGCTCCAAGCGCCGCTCGCTCTACGTGGCCTCCCACGCCTCGCGCATCATCGACTGGCCGGTGCCCGAGGGCCGCCTGCTGCTGCGCGATCTCATCGAGCACGCGACTCAGCTGGAGTTCGTCTATCGCCACTCGTGGCGCGTCGGCGACCTGGTGATCTGGGACAACCGCTGCACGATGCACCGCGCACGCCCGTTCGAGGACACCACCCACCGCCGCGAGCTGCGCCGAGTTACCACCCTCGATATGTAGTCGCGCAGACCGGGCGTGCTTGACTCCCGGTCTGCCCTGCCCTACGGTGTAGCCCCTCTCGCCGGGGCGGCGCTTGCCGCCGCGCGCGAGACGTGTCGACCGGCCTCGGTGGAGAGCGTCGCATGCGGCTCCGTACGCTCAACGGGGAGGTGGCGAAGATCGCCGGGCGCGGCGACGCGCCGGCGCGTGCGCTCGCCGACCTGTTCGGGCGCGACGCCCCGTTCGCCTACACGCTCATCGCGCCGGCCTTCTTCCTGCTGCTCTTCCTCGTCGCCTACCCGTTCGCGCTCTCGCTCTGGTTCAGCCTCAGCGACGCGCGCGTCGGTGAGACCGGCGTCTTCATCGGGCTGGAGAACTTCCAGCGCCTGCTCCGCAGCGACATCTTCCGCCAGACGCTGCAGAACTCGGTGATCTTCACGGCCGCCGCGCTGGGCGCCAAGACGGTGTTCGGCATGGCGCTGGCCCTGCTGCTCTTCCGCGTCACCCGCTTCAAGCGCCTCATCCGCGGCGCCGTGCTGCTGCCCTTCATCGTGCCGACCGCGCTCAGCACGCTGGTCTGGTGGTGGATGTTCGAGCCGCTCTACAGCGTGGTGAACTGGACGCTCAAGGCGCTGCACATCGTCAGCCACGACATCCCGTGGCTCCCCGACCCCTATCTGGCGATGTTCACGGTGATCCTCGTCAACACCTGGCGCGGGCTGCCCTTCTTCGCCATCACCATCTTCGCGGGGCTGGTGGCCATCCCGCGCGAAATGTACGAGGCGGCCGAGTCCGACGGCGCCGGGCCGATCGCGCGCTTCTGGCACATCACGCTGCCGCTGCTGACGCCGGTGCTGGCGGTGGTGATCCTGTTCTCGGCCATCTTCACGCTGGCCGACTTCAATATCGTGTACATCCTCACCAAGGGCGGCCCCATGAACATGACGCACCTGTTCGCGACGTACTCCTTCGCGCTGGGGCTGCAGAGCGGCCAGATCGGGCAGGGCGCCGCGGTCTCGCTGTTCCTCTTCCCGATCCTCCTGTTCATCGTCTTCACCCAGCTCCGGCTGGTCCGCCGGGCGACCACGTATGAGTAGGCGGGGCCGGGCCTGGCGGAGCGTGTTCACGCTCTACCTGCCGGTGGCGCCGTTCGTCTTCTTCGCGCTGTTCCCGCTCTACTTCATGGTGGTCACCTCGCTGAAGACGAACGCGGAGCTGTACGATCCCACCACCGTCCCGTTCCTGATCAAGCGCGGGGTGACGTTCGGGCACTACCAGCTGCTCAGCAACGACACGCTCTTCTGGTCGTGGTTCATCAACAGTCTCCTGGTGAGCGTGGGCGCCACCGTGATCTCGGTGATCCTCGGCATCCTGGCCGCCTATCCGCTGGCCCGGCTGAAGTTCTTCGGCGGCGACTCGTTCGGCGTGGCCATCTTCATCACCTACCTGGTGCCGCCCTCGCTGCTCTTCCTGCCGCTGACGACGGTGGTGAACCGGCTGGGGCTCTCGGACAGCCTGTGGTCGCTGATCGTGACCTACCCGACGTTCCTGGTGCCCTTCTGCACGTGGCTGCTGATGGGCTACTTCCGCACGGTGCCGCGGGAGATCGAGGAGTGCGCCATGCTCGACGGCTGCAACCGCGTGCAGACGCTGGTGCGCATCCTGCTGCCGGTGGCGGTCCCCGGCGTGATCTGCGCGGCGCTGTTCGCGTTCACGCTGTCCTGGAACGAGTTCCTCTACGCGCTGGTGTTCGTGTCCCCCGCCGAGCTCAAGACCATGACGGTGGGCGTCTTCTCGGAGCTGATCCGGGGCGACATCTACTACTGGGGCGGGCTGATGGCCGGGGCGTGCATCGGCTCCTTCCCCATCGTGATCGCCTACGTCTTCTTCCTGGATTACTACGTCTCGGGACTGACGGCGGGCGCCGTCAAGTAAGGAGGGTCATCATGGCGAGATCCAGCGTTCCCACCCGTCGCGATGCGCGTCGCGTGAGCCGGCGGCAGTTCCTGGGCACGGCCGCGGGCGGCGCCGCCGGCCTCAGCGGGATCCTTGCCGCGGGCCGCGCTCCCGCCTTCGCCCAAGCCCGCGAGCTCACCTTCCTCAGCATCGCGAGCTTCGTCCCCGACACCGACAAGGAGCTGAAGCGGCAATTCGAGGAATGGGGGGCGAAGAACAAGGTCAAGGTGCGGCTCGACATCATCGCCCACCTGCAGCTCGTGACCAAGAAAGCCTCGGAGGTGCAGGCGCGCTCGGGTCACGACCTCACCGCGCTCGGCCCCGGCCTCGGTGACGCCGATCTCTACTTCGATCACCTGGTCGACCTCAACGACGTCGCCGCCGACGTCGCGCCGAAGAACGGCGGGTGGATGAACCCGAACGACTACCTCATCCGCGGCAAGTGGAAGCTGCTGCCGTGGTGGATGCCGCCCTTCCCGATGGCGGTGCGCACGGATCTGCTGGAGCAGATCGGCGAGAAGAACCCCGATACCTGGGAAGACTGGCTACGGGTCGGCAAGAAGGGCAAGGCCATCGGGCATCCGTTCGGCACCGCGCTGGGACACAGCGGTGACGCCAACGTCACCTTGCTCTCGATCCTGTGGTCGTATGGCGGCTCGTACGTGGCCAAGGACGGCAGGACGATCACCATCAACTCGAAAGAGACGCGCGTGGCCATGGAGTTCGTGAAGCGCCTGTACACCGAGGCCATGGACCCCGAAGTGCTGGCCTGGGACGACGCCAGCAACCACCGCTGTCTGAACGCCGGGAAGTGCATCGGTATCCACAACCCGATCAGCGCGTATGAATCCGCCAAGAAGGACAAGATTCTCGTGCCCGGGACGCAGAAGGAGATCGCGGAGGTCATCGATCACATCAACACGCCGAAGGGCCCCGTGGACCGCAAGGCGACCACCGGTTTCTGGTGCGTCGGGATCTGGAACTTCTCGAAGAACGTGGATCTCGCCAAGGACTTCCTGCGCTACCACTTCCAGCCCGACAACCAGGCCAAGTGGGTGGACGCCGGTCACGGCTTCAACATGCCGTTCCTGAACAACCTCACCAAGCACCCCGTGTACAAGAGCGACAAGCAGTACCGCTTCATCCCCGAGGTCGCCAAGGTGACCGTCGCGCCCTCCTGGCCGGGTCCGACCACCGCCGCGTCGCAGCAGGTCTGGGATCTCTACATCATCCCCGACATGTTCGCCCAGTACGCGACGGGCAAGATGACGCTCGACCAGGCCATCGCCTGGGGCGAGAAGGAGATGCAGGAGATCTACGCGGGCCGGAAGCGGAAGAACTGACGCGCTCTCGGCGGCCGCTCCGGAAGAATCCGGGGCGGCCGCGCCTGCCTCAGGCTGGCTTGCCCGTGGGCAGAGTGAAGCGGACCGTCGTGCCCTTCCACAGCTCGCTCTCGATGCCGAGCTCGCCGCCGTGTGCCAGCACGAGGTGCTTGACGATGGCGAGCCCCAGGCCGGTGCCTCCGAGCTCCCGCGACCGCGCCTTGTCCACCCGGTAGAAGCGCTCGGTCAGCCTGGGCAGATCGGCCTTCGGCACCCCGACACCTGTATCGCGCACGGCGACCTCGACCATCCCGGACGGGAGCCGCTGCGCCTCCACCCACACGTGTCCTCCCGCGGGCGTGTACTTGACGGCATTGTCCACGAGGTTGATGAGGATCTGGGCGAGCCGGTCCCGGTCGGCCAGGACCTCGGGCACGTCCGCGGGAAGGCTCGCCTCCACCGTCACGCGGCCCGACCCGGCGCGGGGCTGGATGATGGCGAGGGCCGACTCCGTCACCTCGGAGAGATCGGTCGGCTCGATGCGAAGAGAGATCCGGCCGAGCTCGATGTTGGAAAGATCGGTCAGGTCGTCCGTGAGGCGGCCCAGCCGCTCGGTGTGGCGGAAGACGATCTCGAGAAACTTCCGCGCATGCTGAGGCTCCTCGAGGGCGCCGTCCAGGAGCGTCTCGAGATAGCCCTGGATGGCGGTGAGCGGGGTGCGGAGCTCGTGGGAGACGTTGGCCACGAACTCCGTGCGGACCTGCTCGAGCCGGCGGAGCTCCGTGATGTCGTGGAGGATGATGACCACCCCGGGCTCGTCACCCGTGAAGCGGAGGGGGACGGCATGCACCTGCAGGACGCGCTCCGAGGGCTCGGGCAGCTTGATCTCCCGGCTCACCACCTCGCCGTCGGCCGCCGCACGGCTCTCGCTGAGGAGGCCGTGCAGGTCCACGTTGCGGATCACCTCGAGGAGAGGCCGGCGCTCCACGCGGGTCTGGCCCAGGCCGAAGATGCCGCGGGCCCGCTCGTTCATCAAGATGATGTGGTCGTGGCCGTCGGTGGCGATGACGCCCTCGACCATGGCGTCGAGGATGGCGGTGGCCTTGGCCTGCTCGCGCTCGAGATCGTCGATCTTCTCGCGCAGGCGCCCCGCCATGACGTTGAGGGAGCGGCCGAGCGTGCCGATCTCGTCGGGAGAGCGCACGGAGGCACGCACCCGGAAATTGCCCTCGCTCATCTGGCGCGCCACGTCCTCCATCTCGACCACGGGCCGCGTCACCCTTCCTGCCACGAAGAGCCCGATGCCGAGGGCGACCACGAGGGCGACCGTGCCCCCCGCCAGCATGACACCGCGGAGCGATTCATAGGCGGGGGTGGCCGCCTCGAGCGGCGCGGCGAGCCGCAAGGCCCCCACCACCCGGCGGGACTCCGACACGGCCACCGCGACGTAGATGCGGGGCGCGCCCAGCGTGCCCGAGCGCCGCACGTCCTGCCCGACGCTGCCGTTGAGCGCGGCGCGGACCTCGGGCCGCGACGCGTGATTTTCCATCTCGGCCACCTCTTCCAGGCGACGCTCGGAGTCGGCGAGCACCCGCCCGTCGGGGGCGATGAGGGTGACCCGTGAGTTCGTGCGCCGGGCCGCCCGCTCGGCGAAGGTCTGGAGGCCCCTCGCCTCACCACCGGACCGGAAGGCCACGCGCGCCTCGTCCTCGAGCACCCGCGCCGCGGTGCCCAGCCGCGCCTCGATGGACTCGATGGCCACGCGCTCGAGGCCCCGGGAGAGATAGAGGCCGACGAGCATCATGGTCACCGTCACGAAGCCCACGAGGGTCAGGGTGAGCTTGAGGGCAATGCGGCTGCGGAGGGCGTGGATGATCCGGGCGAGCATCAGCTCTCCGGGTCCAGCCGGTATCCGACGCTCTTGACGGTGAGGATGCGGCGTCCCTCCGGCCCCAGCTTGACACGCAGCCGACGGACGTGCACGTCCACCGTCCGCGACTCGATCTCGCCCGCGCGCGAGTAGCCCCACACGCGGTCGAGGAGGAACTCGCGCGAGAGCACCCGGCCCTGGGCATCGGCGAGCGCGCTCAGCAGCTCGAACTCCTTGTGGGTCAGGGTCAGGGGCGCGCCCTGCACCGTCACCTTGCGGGTGCCGGGGTCGATGGCGAGGGCGCCGATGGCGATGGCGGCGGCGCCGGGAGCCGGCTTGGCCCGGCGGAGGACGGCGCGCACGCGCGCGAGGAGCTCCTTGGGAGAGAAGGGCTTGACGATGTAGTCGTCGGCGCCCAGCTCGAGCCCGAGCACGCGATCGACCTCATCGCCCTTGGCCGTGAGCATCACGATGGGCAGAGCGGCGGTGGCGGGATCCTGGCGGAGCTTGCGGCATACCTCGAGCCCGCCCATGGCGGGGAGCATGAGATCCAGGAGCACGAGGTCCGGGCTGGCGTGGCGGACCTGGCGCAGCGCTTCCTCGCCGCTGCTCGCGCTCGACACCTGGAAGCCCTCGCGCTCCAGGTGGAAGAGGACGAGGTCGCGGATGTCCCGCTCGTCCTCGACGATGAGCACGCGGCTCGCCATGTCGCCGCTATCTTACCAGCGGCGCGTCTCCCCCAGCTTCAGGATCCAGGCGCGCTCGGGCCGCACCGCGCGACGCGCGGCCTCGGCGAGCATGCGCGCGGGCGGCTCGTCGAGCGGCTCGTCCGCGAGATCGAAGGTGCCCCAGTGGATGCCGAGGAGGGTCCGACCCCGGAGGTCCTGGAAGGCCGCCACCGCCTGCTCGGGCGTCAGGTGCACGAAGCGCATGATGGCGGGCGGCATGTAGGCGCCGATTTGAACGGCCACGAGATCGAAGGGACCCAGGCGCTCGCCGATCTCGCGGAAGCCGTCGAAGTAGCCCGTGTCGCCGCTGAAGTAGAAGCGCCGATCGGAACCGACGACGGCCCAGGAAGCCCAGAGCCGTGTGTTCGAGTCCCACAAGCTCCGCTGTGAGAAATGCTGCGCGGGAGTGCACACGATGCGAAGCCCGCGATACTCGAACACGCCCCACCAATCGAGCTCAACCACTCGCGAGATCCCCTGCCCCTCGAACCAGCCCCTGAGACCCAGGGGCACGACGAATACCGGGTCGTGGGTGGCCGCGAGCCGCTTCACCGTGCCCAGGTCGAGGTGATCATAGTGGTCGTGGGAAATCAGAACCACGTGAATGGGCGGCAAGCTTTCGAAGGCCAGACCCGGCGGCTGGAGACGCTTCGGCCCCGCCCACGACAGGGGGCTCGCGCGCGGGCCCCAGTGAGGATCCGCGAGCAGGTTGGAGCCCTGAAGCTGGATGAGCACGGTGGCGTGGCCGATCCACGTGATGGTCGGGTCAGCGCCGTTGGCGCGCAGCGCCGCGCCGTCATTGGCCTCGCGCGGGACGTCGCTCGACCGCGGGGAGGCCCACGCGCGACTCCACATGAATTTGAAGCGGGCGGTGGCGGGCGCTCTCTGGACAGAGGGATTGGCGTTCCGGAAGCCGCCGTCGACATGGTGCGACGGCTCCCCGGAGAGGGGCTCGGTGCCGACGGCGGCGCAGGCGGTTGCCAGAACGACGAGCAGAATCGGCCGCGCAAAGGGG
>Ga0137409_10005597_pt1 | contig 13081 bp, 11 predicted proteins | sample CZODoug1_16funga_FD_122059 | JGI IMG/M metagenome (GOLD analysis project Ga0137409, IMG submission 122059) | Vadose zone soil fungal communities from Angelo Coast Range Reserve, California, USA - CZODoug1_16fungal (Hybrid Assembly) | ecosystem: Environmental > Terrestrial > Soil > Vadose zone...
GTTGCGGGGCTGGATCGGTGGAAGCTGTTCTGAACCGGTCGTCCGGCGCGAGGCTTTGCGAGCCCTTGCCGAGGGTACGCCGCAGCTCATCAAGATCGTGGCTGCCGAGGAGGTCAGGCAGACTCGCAAAAAGGGCGAGCTCATGGTGGCCACGACATGTCCGAGCGGTGGTTCGCTCGACATTTTCATAGAGCCGCGAGTGCCACGCCCTCTGCTGCTTGTTTTCGGCGACACTCCGGTCGCGCACACGATGGCCAGGCTCGGAGAGCTGACAGGCTTTCGCACCCAGACCGTGACGCAGGCAGACCTGGCCACCCTGTCGGTGCCACCGACTGATGCGTGGGCGGTGGTCGCAACGATGGGCCACTACGACGAGGACGCGCTGGAAGCCGCGCTCGCGCATCCGGATCTAGACGTCAGCTTGATCGCCAGCACGCGGCGTGCCGCAGCAGTGCGCGCGGCACTGCTGGCGCGCGGATTGGACGACAAGACGCTTGCACGTCTGAGAACGCCGGCAGGCAAGGTGCGTGGTGTTACCCAGGAGGAGATTGCCCTTCTCGCCCTGTCGGAGGTCGTCATCGCGCGCCAGAAACGAGGGCACATCCACGCCAAGCCTGAGGCGCCGGCAGTGGTGTTCGTGACCGACCAGGTGTGCGGGATGACGGTCGACCCGCTCACCTCGCAGCACAAAGCCGTATATAGCGATGTGACCTACTGGTTCTGCTCGGCCGGGTGCCAGGCCGAATTCGAGAAGGCACCCGAGCGCTACCTCCGACCCATAGAGGCGTGACCGGCTAGGCCGCCCAGCGAACCCCCGGTCCTCGCGCCCGCCTCATGAAGACCCGTTCCGGCGGCAAGAACCGAAACTCACGACCGGCTTTGATCACCTGCCATCCACCCTCGTGCACGAGCCGATGGTGGTAATAGCAGAGCAAGACCATGTTCGCCGTGTCGCTCGGCCCACCTCTCGCCCAATGAACGATGTGATGCGGATTCGTCCAATCCACCGGCCGGTCACAACCCGTGAACCGGCAACCCTTATCCCGAGTCCGCAGCGCCCGCCGTGTCGGCGCCGAAACCGTTCGGGTCGCCCGGCCGACATCGATCACCATCGAGCCGGCCAGCAGGACACGAGACATGGTGGAGTCACAAGTGATGCGCTCAAGCGTGCGAGTTGAGATCGGCACCGAGAGCTCGAGGCTGGCCGGCGGCGCGCCGAGCTCGTTCTTTACGCCCTCGATGGTCGTGGTGACATTGATGTGCGGCCGGACACCGTTGCGCCGAGGCAGCGTGCCCTGGTCCATCGCGTGGTTGGCCATCTCACCGACCGCGTCATGCCTGCGCTGAGCGGCAGTCCGCTCATCTTCTGGGCCCTTGCGCCTGGAAAGCGAGTCGATAGCCGTCTTGAATGCCGCTGCGGTGACCGGCTCGAGCAAGCCGTCGACGCGGTACATGCCGTCAGCCATCTGGCTGATGTGCAACCGGCGCCGGGTGTAGTTCTCTTCCGACTCTTTGAAGAACCCGTCGGGATCGACAACATGCCAGGCAACGTCGCACAGCTCGCGCAGGTGGCGAACTGAAAACTCTCGCGCGAAGCCAAGCATCTCATCCTCGTTGAAGAGGTCTTTCTTATCAGCTAACTTTTCGCGCAGGCGCGATAGCTGAGAAGCGGACTGATAACCAATCTCGCCTGAGGCGAGAGCGGCTGCCACCTTGGGCAGCGACTCGAGCTGCTCACCGACCCGAAGCCGATCGGCAGCCGAGGTGACCGACATCTTGCAGGTCCGAGCAATCCATGAAGCGGCGGTGACATTGCCGCCGACCAGGTGAGCGCCCGCCTTCCGAGCATAGCGAGCTTCACAACCAAAATCCCCGTCGAGCGCATCGATGACGGACCGATACTCCGCGAGATCTACGCCGCCGCGCTCAGCGCGAGCAAGGAATTTGCGCGCCGCCGCCTGAAACTCTGCGAAGGGCGTGCCCCCTTCCCCCAACATGAAGGAAGCGTAGCAAACATCTGTTCGTCTGTCAAGTACCAATTTACGCACACCGCGCCCGCCCGAAGTCCCTGCAACCTCCCAAACACCACCCCAACACCCTCTCCCCACTCCTTTACGCACACCGCGCCCGCCCGACGTCCCTGCAACCTCCCAAGCACCACCCCAACTCCTTCTTCCCAGTCCTTACGCACACATCGCCCGCCCGACGTCCCTGCAACCTCCCAAGCACCACCCCGACACCGTCTTCCCACTCCCTTACGCGGCACCGCACGACCCCACCCACCCCCAACACCCTCTTCCCAGTCCTTTTCCTACTAGGGCGGATCCTCAGCAAGCACATCGCCCGCCCTCAGCCGCTCGAGGTTTTTCATGCGCGCTTGAGCGCGAGGACCGAGCCGGCTCAGCACGGCGGCGACCACCGCCTCGACCACCGCCATTGCTCCAACCAGCGAATCGAAGGGCCCGACCGTGTCCACGCTGGTCACGATCACCTGCCGGGCATAGGCAGACGCGGGCGAGAGCCAGGGATCGGTGAACAGGATCACGTTGCAGCCCTGGCCCGAAGCTACACGCGCACTCTCGATCGTGTCCGCCTGGTAGCGCCGGAAGTCGAAGACCACCAGCACGTCGGCCTTTCTCATGTCGATGAGCTGCTGCGCCGGGCTGCTTCGCTCTGCGTCGACCAACCCGACGCCCGGACGCAGCAGGTGGAGCTGTGCAGCCAGGTATCGCGCCAGCGGCGCCGTGACCCGTCCGCCCAGAACCAGCACACCCCGCCGGACATCAGACAGCAGCTCAACCGCCTCGTTCGCGTCGCGGTGGGAGAGAACGTCGAGCGTGGCCTTGAGGTTGTGGGAGGCGATGTCGAGCGCGTCGCTCAGGACGGAATCGGTCGCGCGCGGCGGCTGTTCGTCGCGAAGCCGCGCCACCGGAGAGCTGAGCCGAGCCTGGACCTCGTGCCGCAGGCTCTCCTGGAACTCGGGATAGCCCCGGAAGCCAAGCTTGGTGATGAAGCGGGTGACCGTGGGCGGGCTGACGCCCGCGCGTTCGGCGAACCTGGCCACGCTCTCCAGGCCGGCGATCGGATAGGAGGCGAGCAGAACGCGAGCCAGCTTCCGTTCCGAAGGGCTCAGGGAATCGAGCCTGTCCCGGACCATCTCCCCAACGCTCCGTGGTACGGACATTACAATTCGCCGCTTTGCGGGCTCAATTGGTACGTTCTTGACAAACCACCCTCGGTCGCTCGTAATCTTGTCGCATAACGATGACCAACGAAGATCGGCCTCGGATCGGAATCACCACCAGCCCGCGCCGGGGCGACGATTACTACAGCACGTACGGGCGCGCCGTCGAGGCTGTGGGCGCGGAGGCGGTTTATCTGCCCCCGGGGACGCCCGCGCTGCCCGAGCTCGACGGTCTGCTTCTGCCGGGGGGCTGGGACGTCGATCCCGCTCTCTACGGAGAGAAACCTGACCCCAAGACAGGACCCGTGGACAGGGAGCTCGATGACACGGAGCTGAGGCTTTTCGCCCAGGCTCGGGATCGAGGCTTGCCGGTGATGGGGATCTGCCGCGGCCAGCAGGTCATCAACGTGGCCATGGGCGGATCGCTGCTGCAGCACCTGGACGGCCACGAGGTGAGGTCGTTCGGCCGCAGCCACCTGGCGCACACGATCGAGGTCGACCCAGGCTCAGAGCTGGGTCGGGCCGCCGGCGAGGACAAGATCCGCGTCAACAGCCTGCATCACCAGGCGATCGGCACGCTGGCCCCCGGCCTCGTTCAGACAGCTCGAGGCGACGATGGCACGGTTGAAGCCATAGAAACCTCCGACGGCCTCATCGTCGCCGTGCAGTGCCACCCCGAAGAGCTGACCACCGACCTTCCATGGGCGCGCAGGCTGTTCGAGCGTTTCGTCGAACGGGCGCGAAAGCGTCAGACGCTCCGCTCGTAGCGGTTCCGTTCCCACTCCGTCACGGTTTCCTGCCAGGCCTTGAGCTCCCACCTGCGTGAGGTTGCGTAGTAGTCGCTGAAACTGTCGCCGAGCGCGCGCCGCAGCACGGCGTCATCCTCGAATGCGCGAAGCGACGCCTCCAGTGACCCGGGCAGCGGCGCCAGGTCCGATCGCGAGTAAGCGTCTCCTTCGACAGGTTCTGGCGACGTGGCGCGCCGGCGCAATCCGTCGGCGGCCGAGACGGTGATCGCGGCCAGCGCCAGGTATGGATTGGCGTCTGCCCCCGGCCGCCGGCACTCGAAACGGCAGAGCTCGGGCCGGTCCGAACGAATGGCGCGCACCGCGCATGAGCGGTTGTCGACGCCCCAGCTGACATTGGTCGGCGCAAACCAGCCCGGGACGAGCCGCTTGTAAGAGTTGATCGTCGGGTTCAGGAGCAAGGAGGCGGCCGGCAGGTGTTCCAGGACGCCTGCGATCGCAGAGGCCATCGCGTTGCCGGCGCCCGCGAACGCGTTGGCGCCGTCACGCCAGCACGAGAAGTGGACGTGTCCGCTCGACCCCTCTTCGCCCGCAGCGGTTTTAGCCAGGAAGCTGGCGCTCATGCCCATGGAATGGGCCACCTCTTTGACCGCGAACTTGGTGTAAGCAGCGTCGTCTGCCGCCTGCAGCGCGGGGCGGGCCGCCAGGTTCAGCTCGATCAGCCCGGGCGCGGCCTCCGTGTGGACAGCGGTGAGCTCGACCCCCAGATCTTCGAGCGCAGGACGCAAAGCGCTGACAAAGGTGTCGAGCGCCGCGACCTCGCCGGCGCTGTAGCTGATCCCGCTGGTGACCGGGCGGCCCTCCGCATCTCTCAGCCGCACCTCGTACTCGATCGCCGCCGTCACCTCATAACCGACCTCGAGCATCCCGGAGAGACCGCCGCGCAGGACTTCTCGCGAGGCGAGATCGCAACGACTTCCGTCGGGCCAGCTTGGCGTGCCGAGGCACACCCTCCAGCCTGGTCGCCACCGCATGTCGTGCAGCGTCGACGGTTCCGGGTGGACCACCAGGTCGGCCGCTCCGGAGCGGATGCCGAACTTCTCGTAATCGGTGATCGGCGTGTCCGTCGGGTCCAGGGCGAGGAGCAGATCAGTCATCACGGTGCCGTGGCGCAGCGCGGCCTCGAAAGCGTCGGGACGCAGGGCCTTGCCGCGCAGCGAGCCGTTGACGTCCGGAATGACGAGCAGCACGAACTCGACGTGCTCGCTCGACCTCAGCCCGACCGCAGTTGGGGCAGTGTCGAGCTCGCGCGCGGGCGCGCCCGTCCGGCTCATTTCGCGACCAGAGACCTGGACACGTCCGCCAGGGCTTCCGAGAGACGCTGCACCATCAGGTCGAGCTCCTCGTCGGTGCTCGTGAACGCCGGCGCGAGGAGGACTTCGTCGCCGGCGTATCCGTCTCGGGTCGAATGCGTCGCGCTGACCAGCAGCCCGTGCTCGAGCGCCGCGTCTTCCACCCGTTCGTCCGCGCGCATGTCATCCGGTAGGTCGACGAGGTCGACGCCCAGCAGGAAACCACGACCGCGCACCTCCGCCACGAGCGCGTTGCCATCGAGCGCAGACCGCAAATCGGCGAGCAGGCGCGGTCCGCGTTGGCGCACCCGCTCGATCAGGCGGCGGCTGACAAGCGAGTCGAGCACCGCCAGCCCCGTGGCGCATGAGATCGGCGCGCCGTCCCAGGTGTGCCCGAGGTCGAAGAATCTCGATCCCTTGTCCACCGCGTCGTAAACATGCTGCTTGCAGAGCATCGCGCTGATCGGAGCGTAGCCTGCGCCGAGGCCTTTGCCGGTGGTCACGATGTCCGGCTCGATGGGCAGCTGCTGGTAAGCGAACCAGCTGCCTGTGCGTCCAATCCCGGTGACGACCTCGTCGAAGCAGACAAGAAACCCGTGCTTCTTGCGGCGGTCGTCCAGTCCGCGCCAGAACTTCTCGGGCGGCGAATACGCGGGAAGCGCGGCTCCGCTGATCGGCTCACAGAAGAACGCGGCCACGTTCTCCGGGCCGGCTTCCTCCAGCCTTTCGTCCAGCTCGCGCAGTGCGGCTTCACCGGTTGGATCAAAGCGCCAGGTCGAAGGCGCGATGTGCAGGTGCGGCGAGAGATATTGCGTGTACGGGTCCTGGAGCGTATGGGTGCGCCCAGTGAGCGCAAGCGTCGCCATCGTCGAGCCGTGGTACGCCTGCGCCGGGGAGATCATCCTCCAGCGATCAGGCTCTCCGCGGTCGACGTGATATGCCCGCACCAGTCGAAGGGCAGTCTCGTTGGCCTCCGATCCGCTCGAGGCGAAGCGGACGCGGGCCATCTCGGGTGCGGCCACCGCGATCAACCGTTCAGCGAGCAGCTCCTGTGGCTCGTTGGTGAAATGGTCCATGTAGAAGTAAGCGATCTTCTCCGCCTGTCGCCTGCCCGCCTCGATGATGCCCAGAGCGCCGTGGCCGAGTGATGTGACCATGGCGCCGCCAGAGCAAGCGTCGAGGATCTTGTCTCCCCTGGTCGTGTACAGCCACACCCCCTCGCCGCGCTCGATGTTGGGGTAATCGAGGTCGAGAAAGCGTGGAAACGTGCTCGTCTGGGCGGCCGCGATCCGGGCGCTGATCATGTCTGGCGGCCTCTCACGATCTCGTCGCGGAAGCGGTCGAACAGCCTCCACGTCAACCGCCTCGATTCCTCCGCGCGCCCGTGCGTCTCGGCCAGCAATCCTTGCGGGTCGACTCCCTCAGCCTCGAGCTCGTGCGGGTATACGCGCACCCACTCGTCCATGATCTCGGGGGTCACCTCGGGATGAAACTGGAGCCCGAGGCTCCGCCCCGCGACGAACGCTTGAGGCCCTACGTCGGTCTCCGCGATGACCTTCGCGCCGGGCGGGGCGGTGAAGGTGTCGAAGTGCCACTGGAACCACGGTCCCGAGCTGACCAGGCCTGGATCGTTGGTGCGCACGGGAAGCCAGCCGATCTCCGACTGCTCGGACCGATAGAGGCGGCTTCCAAGCACGCGGGCGAGCATCTGCCCGCCGAAGCAAAGGCCGAGGATTGGAACGTCCGACTCCAGGGCCTGCTGGAGGAGCTGCACCTCGCGCGGCACAAACGGGATCGAGTCGTCAAAAGCCGCGAATTCCGAACCCAGCGACACGATGAGGTCGTAGTCCCGCAGGTTCACCGGCCTGTCGTCTTCGTCGATGCGAAGGGTTTCGATTTGCCCCGACTGCTCCTCCAGCCAGCTTGTCATCAGCCCGGGAGGCGTGGCGGCTTCGTGCTGCAGGATCAGGGAACGAGGCTTCCAGGGCGCCGTCATGGGAGCCGGCCCTCTATCGCTTGGGCCACATTGCGAATCGTCTCGGCAAATCGCGCCACCATCTGGGTCAGCTCCTCATCGGACGTCGTGAAGGGAGGCGCGAAAAGCGTCTGGTCGCCGGCATAGCCGTCGCGCGTGGGCATGGTCGAGTAGACGATCAGCCCCAGGTCCATCGCCATGAGGTCGACCCGCCGGGCGACTCCCAGCTCAGGTGGCAGGAACGACCTGCCATCGCGCGGGTCCACATACTCGACGCCGAGAAGAAAGCCGTGCCCACGCACTTCGCGCACCAGGGGAATGCCCGCGAGCGCGGCCGCAAGCTCATCTCTCAAGCGTGGTCCCTTCTCGCGCACCCGCTCGATCAGCCTTTCGCTCCGCAGCACGTCGAGCACCTTCAAGCCCACAGCGCAGGACAGAGGGGCGCCATCCCACGTATGACCGAGGGTGAACCTTCGTGACCCCCTGGCGAAGGCCTGGTAAACATGGTCGGCGCACAGCACAGCCCCGATGGCGGCATAACCAGCGCCGAGCCCCTTGGCTGTCGCGATGATGTCCGGCACCAGGGGCAGCCCTTCGGCTGCGAACCACTGACCGGTGCGTCCGAGCCCGGTGACCACCTCGTCGTAGCAGATCAGAAACCCGTGCCGGTCGCGCCGCTCGGCGAGCCCCTTCCAGAATCGATCAGGCGGGGAGTAAGCCGGAAGCGCAGCCGCTGTGATGGGCTCGCAGAAGTAGGCCGATACGTTCTCAGACCCGGCCTCCTCGAGCACCTGGTCGAGGGCGGCAAGCGCTGCCTCCCCGCTCGGGTCAAACCGCCATGTGCTTGGTGGGATGTGAAGGTGAGCCGGCATGTATGGGCCGAACGGACGCTGCAAGCCGGGCCGTCCGGTGAGCCCAAGGGTGGCCATGGTCGGACCGTGATAGGCCTGGGCCGGAGAGATCACCTGCCAGCGCCTGGTGTCGCCGCGCTCGACGTGGAAGCTGCGCGCCATCTGGATCGCCGTCTCGTTGGATTCAGCCCCACCCGTAGTGAACCGGACGCGGGTCATTCCCGGCGGCGCCACCTCGATCAGCTCGGCCGCCAGCTGCTCGCGCGGCGGGTTGGTCAGCCGCTCGTTGTGCACGTATGAGAGCTGACGCGCCTGCGTGGCGGTCGCGGCGATGATGTCCATGCGCCCGTGGCCGAGTGTGGCGGCCATCGAGCCGCCGCTCATCGCGTCGAGGTAGCGCTTGCCGGATGAATCCTCCACCCAGGCTCCGTCACCGCGGACGACAACCGGATAACGGCGGTCGAGCTCGAGCGGAAAGACGCGCGTGGCGTCGCTGGCGACGAGTGCGTCAGGCACTTTCGAACACGGGCTTGAGGGCGAAGTACACGTCGCGGTACCGACGGTACGCCTCGTCGTAGATCTGGGCGTTCGCTGCGTCAGGTACGTGTTCTTCCGGCCTGTACTGGACGAACGCGGTTGCGGCTGATGCGATATCGGGCAGCACACCCGAGCCGACCGCGGCCAGGATCGCGGCGCCGGTGGCGGTCGTCTCCACGTTCTGCGGCACGCGCACCGGAAGACCCGTGACGTCAGCTTTGATCTGCCGCCACAGAGCGCCCTTCGCGCCTCCGCCGACGATGGTGAGGCGGCGCACCTCAAGGCCGGCGTTCTTCATCGCGTCCAGAATGTCCCTCAGCGCAAAGGCGCTGCCTTCGAGCAGAGCGCGCGTCAGGTGAGCCTTGGTGTGGGCGAGCGTCAGGCCGTAAAAAACTCCACGCGCCGCGCCGTTCCACTCCGGCGCCATCGCGCCCTGCATGCACGGGAGGAACAGGGCGCCCTCCGCGCCAGGGTCGACGCTTGCGGCAGGCCCGCTGAGGAGGTCATACGCGTCGCCCTCACCTCGGCCTTCCGCCTCGCGCTCGACCGGGCAGAACTGGTCCCGCCACCAACGAATGTTACCTCCCGATACAAACCCAGGGTTCTCGAGCAGCCAGCTGTCGGGGTCGCCGTGCGGGTGGCACTCGACCAGCATGGTCTGGTCCTCCCGCGGCGTCGCCGAAACGGCGCACACGGGTTCGGCGGTCCCGACCACGTCGCATACCTCGCCCGGCGTGAAGACTCCGGCGCCGAGTGTCGCCGCCATCTCGTCGCCACAGCCCACCACGACGCACGTTTCGGGGGAGAGTCCGGTCGCCGCGGCGAACGCTTTGGTCACGCGCCCCGCTCCGTGGGTCCCCGCCGCGAGCTCGGGAAGCAGGCGGACGTTCAGACCGGTAGCCTCGAGAATCTCTTCTGACCACGTGCGCGTGCGGGGGTCGAGCAGCGCGAGCGACGACGCGTTCGAGTAATCGACCATCTCGACGCCGGCCGCTTCCTTCAGCACGAAAGACCCCGGCGGCATGAGCCTGGCCGCGCGAGCGAATATCTCCGGCTCCACGTCCTTCACCCACAGGGCTTTGAAGACCGCGTGAGACGAATCGAGGTTGGCGCCGACGTGGTGATAGAAGTCCTGGCGCGACACCCGTTCAGCCACCGCACTCGCCTGCGGTTCCGCACGCCGGTCCATCCAGATCATCGCGTGGCGCAACGGCTGACCTCTTGCGTCACAGACGACCATGCCGTCCAGCTGCGACCCAAAAGAGATCGCCTTCACCGCCGACGGTCCCTCAGGCACGCTCCCGAGCACGCGCGAGATGGTGTGGTGAAGCGCCCGCGTCCAGGCTCGAGGGTCTTGCTCAGCCCAACCAGGTTGAGGAAAGGACACGTCGTAGCCCTCGTATGCGGAGGCGACAAGAGTTCCGTCCGCCGCATACAGGGCTGTGTTGGTCCCCTGGCTCCCTACGTCACACCCGATGACATACGGTCCAGTCAAGGCATAACGACCATCTTCAGCCCGGAGCCCGATCGAATCGTCTCAAATGCTTCGCCGATCCTGTCCAACGGGAACCTGTGAGTGACCACCGCCGCGAGCGCGTCACGTCGGCGCCCGAGGTAATCCATGGTGAGCCGGTACTGCCGGTGGGTGGCTCCATAGGCGCCCAGGATCTGGAGCTCCTTGTAATGGAGCTGGTTCATGTCCAGGGGACTCACCGGGTCGTGCTTGGGCAGTCCCGCGAAGTACACGATGCGCGCCCGTTTCGCGGCCATCTCGAGCGCGGCCTGCTGGGCTTGCTTCGACGGCGCGGCCACGATCACCCGCTCCGGGCCTTTCCCTGCAGTGTGTTCGAGCGCTTGCGCCACGCCGTTGTCGTCCCCCGCGACCCAGGCGTCGTCCACGAAGCCGCCCACAGCGCCAAGCGCGATGTCGAGGCGCTGGCGATTCACGTCGGACAGGAACACCTTGCCGGCCCCGCAGTCGCGAGCCATCACCGCCTGCCAGCAGCCGATCGGACCCGCGCCAAGGATCAGGACTGTGTCTCCGATGCGGATGTCGAGCACCTCGACTCCGTTCAGCGCGCAGGCAAAAGGGTCGGCAACCGTCGCCAGGTCGGATGGCAGGTCAGGGGGTAGGGGAATCAGGTTCTTCATCGCGATCGGCGGAACAGCCGCGTACTCGGCGTACGCGCCGGGGTATGGGTCGTAGCCATAAAGCAGGTGTTCGTCGCACAGGTTCTGGAAGCCGTCCATGCACCAGTGGCACCTTCCACAGGTCAGGATCGAGCCGAGGAACACGCGGTCGCCCTTCTTGACCCCGGGCGGGAGCGATGCCCGCGGCCCAACCTGCTCGAGGATTCCGACGGGCTCGTGGCCGAGGATCCAGGGCGAAGGCGCCTTGGGATCGCCGTTGAAGAAGGTGCGAGCGTCGGTGCCGCATATCCCACACGCTTCGACCTTGAGGATGGCGCCCTCCGGATGGACCTCCGGCTCGGGCGTCTTGCGAATCTCGACCGCGTCTACGCCCGTCATGAATGCAGCCCTCATCGCGCGGCCCCGGCACCGAGCTCTTTCTGAAGCGCTCCGAGCGCCTTCTCGGCGGTCCAGCGCTCCCTGATCACTCGGGACAGCGCTCGCGTGATGGCCTCCGGCGATGTGTGCATGAAGATGTTCCGACCCACAGAGCACCCGATCGCGCCGGCGGCCATCGCGTACTCCATGCGCCGAAGAAGCTCCTCGTCGTCAAGCCTGGACCCACCCGCGAGCACGACGGGAATGCCGTTGGCGGCCTGGACCAACTTGCCGAACGAGTCCGCGTCGCCAGGCCAGTTGGTCTTGATGATGTCGGCGCCGAGCTCCCCGCAGAGGCGGACATTGCGCCGCAGGTACTCGAAGCCGTACTGGTCCCTGAGATCCTTGACCGACGCGTAGGTCGTTGGGAACTCGGCCTCGGCGATGAACGGGATGCCGAGCAGCGCGCACTCCTTGCCGACGCCTGCGAGGGTCCGGATCATGCCGGCTTCAGTCTCGCCTGCCAGAGCGGTGAACAGGACGACCGCATCGGCGCCCAGTCGAGCCGCCTCCTCCACGTCTGCGATCTGGACCACTTGCGGCTGACCCTGCTCGGGGTTGGCCGAGGCCGACAGCAGGAGGGCAAGCGAGGTGTTGGGGGCGAAGGCGGGCGCCGCGATGCGGATCATGCCCTTCGACATCATGATCACGTTCGCTCCGCCGGCGACCGCCTCCGCCGTCCGTGTGGCGATGTCTGAAAGCGGCTCGAGAAAAGTGGGCGAGGTCATCCCGTGGTCCAGGGCGCAGATCACCGAGACGCCCGCGGGATCGATCACGCGCTTCAGCCTCATCGACTTGCCAACCTGTGAGCTCACTGCAGCCTCCTTCCAGGACCCCGCCGGTGCACCGTGAAGTCGAATGCGTCGGCGAGGTGATATTCATGCGAGGACACGATCGCGACGTCGTCTTCGGAGTAGTCCACCTGCCAGATCGCCAGTAGGAGCTCGCCCCGAGGAATGGCCAGCCGGCGGGCCACTGTGACGTCGGCGCGAACCGGCCGAAAGGTGGCGACGCCGTGATGGATGACGAGTCCAAGGTCTCGCTCGAGAACCTCGTACATCGAGCGCTGAAGCATCTGGTCGGCGACCCCCTGGTGCTCGGCCAGCAGCTGCGCCGGGAGGATGTCGCGAGAAAGCACCACCGGCTTGCCGTCGGCGGTGCGCACGCGCTCGACTACCAGCACGTCCTGGCCGGGCTGCAGGTTGAGTTGAGCCGCCTCGCCAGCCGAGGCGGGCTCGAACCAGTGCCGGCCCTGCTCGGTGCCGGCCTGCATGCCCGCGGCTCGGATCGCGTCGGTCACCCCGAAGTTGATGTCCAGGCTGTTCGCGACGCGGGGACCCTGCGCCACGTAGGTTCCCGAGCCCCACATCCGCCGCACGATCCCCTCGCCTTCGAGGGTTCTAAGGGCCTCGCGCAGCGTCGCGCGGGACACTCCGAGCTCGGTCGCCAGCGCCGGCTCGGAGGGTAGGCGTACTCCGGCGGCAAGCAGGCCGCGGTCGATCCGATCGGTGATCTGGTCGCGCACCGAGACGCTGCGCGGGCGGGCGCGCGCTTTCATAGGCCTGGACTCATTTGGCATCCGATGAGTAAGTATTTGTCAGACAACTTCCCCCGTCAAGCCGGTCTTGACTTGCCTCTCAAGCTCGCTTAGCATACCGGCAAGCGACCGGCAGTCAGACAACTTTACGGACCGCTGGAAGCGCCACCGGCAACCAGGAAGGGGGTATTGCCTTGGCCCAGGATCGCAAGAAAGTCGGGTCCGTTGCTTATCAGGAAGCGGGGGTCGGTTACTTCGCCAAGCGATCGCTGAAGCGACACGCGGCCTTCTGGTCGCTCTGGTCGCTGGGCGTCGCGGCGGTCATCTCAGG
>Ga0137409_10005600_pt1 | contig 13077 bp, 13 predicted proteins | sample CZODoug1_16funga_FD_122059 | JGI IMG/M metagenome (GOLD analysis project Ga0137409, IMG submission 122059) | Vadose zone soil fungal communities from Angelo Coast Range Reserve, California, USA - CZODoug1_16fungal (Hybrid Assembly) | ecosystem: Environmental > Terrestrial > Soil > Vadose zone...
AGAAGCCCTTCGGCACCGACCTGGCCAGCTCACGGCACCTCAACGACATCATGCACGAGCACTTCCCCGAAGAGGCGATCTTCCGGGTTGACGACTGGCTGGCCTTCGACCCGGTGGAGAACGTCCTGTTCGTCCGGTTCGCCAACTCGGTCATCGAGCCGCTGCTCAACCGGACCTACGTGGAGAGCATCCAGATCACGATGGCCGAGGCGTTCGACGTCGCCGACCGGGGCCGGTTCTACGACCGGACCGGGGCCATCAACGATGTGGTCCAGAACCACATGCTCCAGGTGCTGGCCACGGTGCTGGCCGACCCGCCGGACCGGCCGGGCCTGGCCGACTGGCGAGCTGCCAAGTCGCGGGTGGTGTCCGCGCTGCGGCCGCTGGTCCCCGACACGCCCGCGACCATCTCGCTGCGGATGACGGTGCGGGCACGCCGGGACCTGGTGCGGCACCGCGTGGCGGTCTGCAACCAGCTGCGCGCCCACCTGGCCGTCGCGTTCCCGGCCGGGATCACCCTGTTCCACGACCTGGACAGCCCGATCAGCCTGGCCTTCCAGCCGCATGTGGACCGCATCGAGGCATCCAACAAACTTCGCGTGGCCTTCGAATGGGACGGCGAGCGCTTGAAATCCGTCGCGCCCTCTTCGACTGCCCGGACAGCCAACTCGACAGAGCCTTGGGCCGTCATCAGGACGATCGGCAGAGATGGCAGGAGGGCGCGCAATTCCTGGACCATTGTGAGTCCGTCACCGTCGGGCATGTAAACATCACTGATCACGGCATCAAATTCTTCGGTGCTGGCCGCTGCCAGCGCCTCGGCCCCGTTCCGAGCGCAGCTCACGCGAAAGCCGCTCAGCGACAACCCGGACTCCAGCATGAGACGGATGGAGTGCTGGTCATCGACAACGAGGATATGGGGCAGTCTAGCCATCGGCCGGTTTTTTGAGGTTGTTACCGTCTTTGAGTTCCACGGGTAAACGCAGCGTAAACGTTGAGCCTACGCCAACTTCACTTTCGACGGTAACATAACCTCCGTGCGAATCCATGATTTCGCGAACAAACGCTAGTCCAAGGCCCGTGCCGGGTTCGTCGGCGCTCTCCACGCGAGGGACGCGGTAAAACTTTTCGAAAATGCGCTCCACATCCTCGGATGCGATTCCATACCCCTTGTCCGCCACTTCGATCACAAGATCACTGCCGTCGGTTCGTACGGACACTCGTATTTCCTCGCTTGGTGGACTGTACTTGATAGCGTTGGCGATGACATTCGTGACCGCTTGAGCTAGCAAGTCCGGGTCGGCAATTACCACCGGCAGGTCCTTGTCAAATTCGGTCGCCAACGGAATGCTGTGGGACGAAGCGAGCGGGCCCAGCAGCAAAAGCACACGCTCAACCAGCGTGTCCACTCGCAGGGTCGTTTTTCTCAAAGGGCGTGCTCCGGCTTCGAGCCGGGTGATATCCAGGTATTCATCGATCATCCGGGCCAGACGCTTGGACTCTTCGTTGATGGCCAAATGCATCTCCCGGCGCCGATCGGGGTCCACATCGAATTGCGCGAGCACTTCGCTCATGCCTTGAATTGCTGTAAGCGGGGTCCGCAGCTCGTGCGTCACCAAGGACATGACTTCTGTTTTCATCTGTTGCAGTTCCCGCTGTTTCGTTATATCGGAGAGCGAGGCGACAATCCCCACGACGGCGCCGCGGTCTTCACCGTTCTCGCAAACGGGGGAGAGTCGCAGAATGAAATGTTTTGCTGACGAACCCCCGAAAGTGGTTTCCCGCTCTACCGTGGCTCGGTCGACCAGCAGCCTTTCGAGTGTTTCAGGCATTGTCTTTTCGGGTTGACCTAAACGCCCCATGAGGCTGCTTCCTAATAACGAACGCTCCTTCATTCCAAGAATTTCCGTCGCCCGGCGGTTCACAAATACAATCTGTCCTCCCATCCCAGCGACTAGCAAGCCATCCCCTACCGAGCGCAGAGACTTATTGACAAAGCGCGAATCGGACAGAAGCCGCTGGTTTAGCGTACCCAATGCGCGCGTCTTCCACGTGATTCCACGAGGCAGCAAACGCCAAGATGTCCGGCGCGAGGCTTCCATTGTTTCGCCATTCGTTGTCTCCCCAGTTCCGAGCCCCACGATGAAACCGGTGGCAAGTTCCGCCGAAATGCGAAGCAGTTCGAGCGGCATCCGTTCATCCTTTTGATGCAAAAGGATGAGGAATCCAGCCGGGGGGTTGCCATCTCCCAAGGCGCATTTCAATGCGGCCAGTTCTTGCGCTTGGATGTCCTGCCTCTCATGGAATAAAAAGACCATCTCCGGATCCACCTTGCCGGAAAAGGCATTCTTATTTTTGAGTGGCCTTGGGGATTGTGGCCATTCAATGCTCAACCCATGGCTCTTCAAAACCGAAGGCAACAATGGAAATCCGTGGTTTGCAGCCACGCGATACTTTCCTGGGGAAACAAATCGAAGGATGGCCACGCCACTTGCATTCGAAAGCTGCGCGATGAGCGCAGCTGGATCCGATTTCGTCTCTCTCGCGGAAGGCCACAGCCAGCTTTCGGCGTGAACCATCTGCCGGATTTGGACGTCCAGCTCGCGGCTGGCGACGAGAGACCGGTGCAGCAGAACCAGCGGAATCGCAACCACAAACGAAACACCGCAAGCCACGATCGGCGGGAATATCAGGTCCCGGGTGAATGCAAAATAGCTAAGACCCAGGATCAAAGCGCCTAGCAGGATAACCATTACCACTTGTCTGAGGACTTCTTGTTTACCCTGCGCGATGGAAAGTCCACCAAGAGTAAGGAGTGCGACCAGCGCCGCACAAGCTACGGCGAGCCAATCGGGTGTTTCCGAATACCATCTTCGGCGCAAGAGCGTGTTGAGCGAATTGGCGAGGATCTCGGCACCGGGCACAAATTCCCCATGCTGCTGGCCGTTGGGACCTTCCGTATGAACGAATGGTGAGATAAAACGGTCGCCTAACGCCGCCGCCGTGGCCCCTACGATGACGTATTTTCCGCGGAACGCGGTGGCGGGCACTTTCCCATCGAGAACATCACCGAAGCTGAATGTGTAGGGCGCAAAGGAACCGGCCGGACCGACGTATTCGATGGGAATCCAACTTGCCCGCAGGCGCTGTGTGTTTCGCGGGCGGCCAGATTCGATTTCAATCCTACGGGTTTCGGATCGCATCGGGAATGTGCGACCGCCGATGGAAACTGCCCCAGGCAGCTCTTGAATAGACTGATCGTTCGCACCTTCTCCGACGCGAATGGTTTCGAGTGCCATCGCCCACTCAGCTTGCCCTTGGTCGTCTGCCTGGCGAACGAGAAAGGATCCCGCGACGCCATCGGCTTCGGTCGAAACATGCACGTGTCCAACCCCGGCCGCCGCCTTTTCGACGGAGGACAATGGCCGAAGCCAGACCACTTGGCCTGATTCCGTGCGTGTGAGTTGGGCCGCGGTGACGACGTTTCCCGCCTTCGCAATCGCTGAAGCGAGTGGGGAGTCGTCTGCACTGTTTGTGGTTTCGCTGAATAGGACATCCAGTGCGATAACCTTGGGGTGCGCAACGGCGAGATGATCGAGCATCTGGGCCGTGAGGTTGCGACGCCAGGGATAACGCCCGAACCGGGCGAGACTCGCCTCGTCAATCGCCACGATGGCGATATCATCGGGCACAGGCAGCGGACCTCTAGCCCTCGTCAGCCAGTTCCGTGCATACAGTTCCAGCCCCGGTACCCTCCATGTGACAAACATCCCCAGCCCCGCCGAAAGGAGCAGAAGAGCCGCCACCCAACCAATCTGACCGGGTCTGCGTCGCGCTCGCGAATTGTTCTTGCTGGGCATCTCTTCTCTGGTCACGGCTTTCTGTCAGAACAACACGTCAAAATCGCCCCGGAATCTGCGCACGTAATTCCCGAAGAACACGCCGTTGAGAGGATCACTCAGATTCGCATGGACATCCAAAGGATTGAAGTGATTTGTCAGATTGAATCCGCTCACCGAAAATCTCAGCGTGTATTTGTGCCGGAAAGGAATATCCTTGGAAATCCGCGCATCGGCCGAAAAGAAGTTCGGATACCGGTAGCGGTCGCGGTAAGGAACACCCACATAATTTCGCCCCGCGTCAACAACCGCATAGGGCGAGCCCGTCCTGTACTCCACGATGGGGTACACTCTGAGTTTCCACGGCAGCGAAAAAACTCCCCAAGTCAGGAAGCGGTTCGGAAGATCCTCGGGACGCTGCGAAAACAGGTCCCGAGGAATGATGGGCGATGGAAAGTCGCCGAGATACCGGCTGAACTCATTCAAATTGCCTCGAGTCCGGCTTCTCACGTAGGAAAAAACCATCTCCTGGTCTTTAAGCCACCTTACCTTTGCCGTGACTTCCACCTGGTGGTAGATGGATCTTCCTCGGGCCCCGAGTACATAGGCATCGATTCCTTGGCCGTTTCGAGGCGTCAGCGTGATAACTCCGTCGGACACGTTGCTCAGGTAGGGGGCCCGCAGCCGCAGCCTCCTTGCCACGGTCTGCTCGACCTCTACGTCCCAGGTCTTGCTGTAAGGCGCAAAGTTGCTCGCCGCGTTATTGCTGTCCACCAGCGGAAATCTTTTACCGGACGTGGACTCGGCCAAGTTCCGGAAGAGCCGGGGCCCATCCAAAATCACGCCGCCTGGGCCATACGTCGTGATGATCTGCTCGGGGCTGCGGGAAAACGCGAAAACATTCAAAGGGACGCGATCGTAATAGATTCCGAAGCCACGCCTCAGAATCGTCGAGCCGCCGCGGAACGGAGTCCACGCTATGCCGGCACGCGGTGCGATGCGTTGGGTATGCGTCGCTGCCTGGTATTCCAGTCGTGCTCCGAGATCGAAGGCGAGCCCGGGCGTGGGCATCCAATGGTTCTGAGCATAGATTGATACTTCCGTGTCGCTTTGATCGAAGAGTCCCTGCCTGGAGAAAGCGATGCGTTTGAGAAGACGTCCCTGAGCGTCCCGGATTTCCACGGGACGCTCAATGGTTCGTCCAAAGCTGCCGGTGTGAGCCGCACTCAGGCTAAACTTTAAATCGCTTACGCCCAAACCGTTGGTTAGCGTCCTGCCCGCATTTTCCAGCCATTCGAGGCGCGCTTCGTTCCGCGATTCTTGGCGGAAATAGTTGCCGAGATCTCCAGTGGGGGTTAGCACCATGTTGGCATTACCTTGCGCTCCGACCGCGGCTCGAAAGCGCTGGATGCTGAGTGTGCTGTTGAGCAGCGTTGCCCCGAAGGCGAAATGATCCGTTAGTGTGAATAGCATTTCCGAAGCCCGAAAACTCGGCGACACCGGCTGGGGGCTAAAAATAGCTCAGATTGGCAAAGTCGGTGTTTTGCGGCGCGACCTGCACGGTTCCTGTCAGGAAGTGCTTCGATGAAATGACGTAGTCAAGCTGGCTGAATGAATTGAACGATTCCGTCTTGGATTCGTTGTAGGGGAAATAGAGAGTTCGCACAGGGTTCTTGTCGACCCGGTATTCGAACCCTTCAGCGAGGTACGGGCGGTTGCCGAGAATCGGGCCGCCGAAATTCACTCGCGGCGATGCATTTCGCAGACCGCTGAGGTGTCCGCTGCGAATGCGAAATTCGGGAAACGGATCGTTCAATTCAAAATGACACTTATCCGCTCCGCGGCGTGTTTCGACGGAGACCACGCCGGCAGTGAATCGTCCGTATTCACCAAGAAACGGCGTCTTCAAGACGTCCAGAGACTCTACACTGTCCACCGGAACGGTCATGCCAAATCTTCCCGTCGCTGGTTCCGTCACATCCGTTCCATTCACTACAAAAGCGCTCTTATGTTCGCCTCCCCCGTCAATGATGATCTGTCCGTCCGCGGATCGCACGACTCCCGGAACTAATGGCAGAGCGTCGGCGACGGTGGTGGGCCGATTGGGCAACGACTTAATCTCGTCGCGCTGGAGTATCGTTGACGAAGAAGCGCTCTGCTGTTCAGAACCTGGGGCGTCAGCGCGCACTTCTACTTTTTCGGACCCGGCAGGTTTGGGGGAGAGCATGAGTTCGATGGCCGATTCGAGACCAGTCAGTTTGATCGGTTGCGAGGCGGGGAAGAATCCTGTTTTCTCTGCAACTATTTCGTAACTGCCTGAAGGAATGCCAAGAATGGAAGCAAGACCTTGCGCATCTGAAGTTGCATTGAATAGTTCACGCCCTTCTCGCTGTACACTGAGCTTCGATTCAGGGATTGGGGTCCCCTCATTGTCCAGGACGGTCAGTCGGAGGATGCATGGCTGTTGCGCCGAACTCACCAAAGGAAGCCCCATGGCCAAGAACAAAATTGTTATCAAGAACTGGCTCCACAAACTTTCGCGGGGCATGTCGATCCATTTCGCCGGCCTGCTTCGTAAATCTTGATCCATCGCGCAATTCGCAGGAAATCTCCGGCAGAATGAGATGCAAGTTGGACGCCAGTGGACTGTCTTACAGAAATGGTTGCAACTAACTGAAAAGACAGGCTTTCATATATGGTACCGCGGACGATTCAGGTGGCCATGCGACAGTTTGCCGCATCTCGAAGAGCCCACGGAACAAAGCGGTCGAGTTCAGGCCCTCGTTTCGAAGGCGTATATACTGTTGAGTGAAAGCATGTATATGAATTTGATGGCTTCTTGCCAATTTCGGGCGTACCGATGAGCTTATTGGATTTTGCAAATCTTCGCCGGGTAGTCTTGCATGGTGACACAGCGGGCGGAACAACGTTTTGACGCGTTGGGGCAAGTGCTGACACAGGCAGGCCGATGTTCCATTCTGGCAAATTCTAGCAATCGTCCGAACACGAGCGGAGCTCAATGATGGGATCGCGAGGATCGCAGTCAAGTCAACTTCCTAGGGCAGGAGGCTGTTTTCAAGTGAAGTTCAGCAGAACGAGGCGCGAACACTGAAGCGATTGACGCTGTCGTGCCCTCCCAAAGAGCCGCGTATTTCCCTGCGTAGCAAGCGAGTACGCCTGGAGTCACCAGAGCCAGCAATACAAACAGCAGACTGAAGAATAGCCAGCAGACCAGACGTTCCCTTACGCGTTAGGAGTACACGTTAAATACCAGGAGCAACCCGGAGAATTGCGAGACGCGACGGATCCCTCGTGACAGATTCAAAGATTCCTCTATCTCGCTCAACTTGGAATGGAAGGCCGTCTTCCGGGGTCTGGATGTGGAGAACGGCGAAATGAGGGACATTGTCCGGCCCAGCCTTGCATCGCGGCCAATGTCGCTCAGTCTCGCCGTCTATAGCTGCAGCCTACGGGCTATGAAAACGAATAGCTGTTCTCTTTTGGACAGTCCTGGGAGGAATCTTCTTGGGAGGCCATCGACACCGTTTTAGGGTCAATTGGATTACAATCCGGATCGTTGATGGCGGACCTGTCCACCGCGAATTCCATCCCCAACGACAATTGGCTCGAGAGGATCCGACGGAAGCTCCTGCAGCTACTGTCGCCTGGCAGGCGGGTTACGCGTGCTTCACCGACAGACAAAGGATGGGCTGGAGACAGGCGTCAGGAGTTTCGCTGAAGGCTTTTCTAGGCAGCTTTCCGGGAGCGCACAAATACACGGGAATCGACGTGAGCCACTTTGCGATCCCCTCGCCTGGCACCACTGGACAGCGAGGAGCGACTGCATTAGACGGTTTTGTTTTCGGATTGTGCAGTTGAAAAATGAGAACTCAGATTCGCCACGTGATTTAGGACAAATGACATCCGACTTCGAGAGAAGTTGGGGGCGCGCCCATGCCCCCGAATACTGGCTGGTAGATCTAAATCCTTATCAATTGTAGGCCGCGCTCCGCTATTACCTTCTGGGCTTTTTCTTGACGGGTGGCTTTTTTTCTCCGCTCTTGGGGTTGATCAGCGCCAAATAATCTTTGGCGTTAAACGGGTATAGGCGAGTGCACTGTTGTCCGGTGGTACTCAAGGTGACGTCCACGCGCCGATTGTTGGCCAGGACCAACACCTGGAGATTATTCAGCATTTGTTGTCTGTCGGCCGGACTCAAGTCCGGATTTTGCGCAATCAGCTCCTTTATCTGGTCGGCAGTCAGTTGGTCCTCTTTGCCAAATGACCGCGTCTCAAAGTGGTCCGCAGGGACGCCGTGTTCCACCAGGAAGTTCTTGGTGCGTTCCACGCGTCGCTGCGAGGGCTTTGTTGTATTCCTCCGAGCCGCCGGGGTCTGCATGGCCACCGAGGATCAAGTGGGCATTAGGCTTGTATCTCAGATAACTCTTGAAGTCCGCGGCCAGGGTTTTCAGGGTCTCTGCCTGGCTGTCGACTAGGCCACCCTCGGGATTCGCGGGGGTGGGCCGAGCAGTCGGAAAGTAAATGCTATGGACGGCAAGCTTGGCTTCCAACCGCTTGATCTCAGGGCCAGGGGCAGGAGGTGGCGGAGGTTCCACGTTCACTATGGTGGTGGACGAGGCTGTAAGCGGCGGATTGCGGTCATCGTTTGCGTTGCCAGTGACCGCAGTCATGAGTTTTGTGGTGCTCTAGTTTCGATTTCGGCCCGGTCAGATGTGCAATATTGAACAAAATCGATGTAGCGCTCTCAAGTCGTTTGACTGTCTTCTTTTGTACAGTTCTAGGAGGAATCTCCTTGGTAAGGTGGAAGCGGCCGCGGAGCACCCGTGTGGAGATGGCGCTTCAACTTAAATATGAAGCCAAAAAAACTCAAGAAAAACGGAAAGACCGGCACTTTTGACCCGCAGGCCTTTCTGGATACCGCTGGAGTGGCAAGAAAAATTGCGGAATTTCGGAGAGGCGAATCGATTTACTCTCAGGGTGAGGCAGCGGAGAGCGTCATGTACGTCCAGAAGGGCGGAGTGAAATTCTCTGTGGTGAATGGGTCCGGAAAGGAAGCAGTGGTGGCGATGTTTGGCCCGAACGATTTTTTTGGCGAAGGATGCATGGCGGGCCAGTCGATCCGGATGGGCACGGCTACAGCGATTACACCGACCACCCTTCTGGTCATCGAAAAAGACGAGCTGCGGCGCGTGCTCCACACCGAGCATGAGTTATCCGACCATTTCATCTCGTATATGCTCGCGCACAACATCCGAGTCGAAGAGGATCTGATGGATCAACTCTTCAACTCGTGTGAAAAGCGCCTGGCGCGTACGCTTCTGCTACTCGCGCGCTATGGAAAACAAGATCAGCCGGACCGCATACTGCCGAAAGTTTCCCAGGAGACCCTGGCGGAGATGATCGGAACCACACGTTCGCGTGTGAATTTTTTCATGAACAAATTCAGAAAACTGGGCTTCATCGAATACAACGGCAAAATCAAAGTCAATAAGTCTTTGTTGTCGGTAGTCTTACACGAGTAAAGCGACGAGGCCGTCTCCGATAACTGGGGCGAATTACAGGATTCGGCAGAAAAGCCCGCTAGCCAAAGCACGTCCAAGGCGAATGGTTCTGGGTAGTCACGCGGTGATTCTTCCGCAAGTCATGGATTCACTGGAAATCGAATGGCCCTGCCGAAAATAATGCCCCTCACTGAAACCGTGGCGCTGATTGAAATGCAATCTCTCGTATTGGAAGAGAAACCAGTCAAGCTCGCTTGCACCGTCCGTAGGCAGGGAAATGAGCGAAACCACGTTGCCAATCTGGCAATCGAGAGCGCTGCAGATTCTGTTCAGTACTTCGGGAAGGGGCCCATGGATGGAAATCGATTGAAGAAGTTGTTCTTCCGTGCTCAATAAATACTCGATTTTGTCGTCAAAATTGCGGCGGCCTCTGCGTGCTTGTGGCCTCTCGCGTGATCCGGAATCAAATTTGTTCATTCGACTCTCCCTTTTTTGTCCGTGTTCAGAACAAATTGAGCTTCGTCAAAGTGCTGCCCGGTTGTGGGCGCTGTCTTTTCATGCAGCGCCCGCCCGGCCGATGCATACGGACATCCCCTGCACGTGGCGCAACTTGCTGGCTACCGTCTCGAAATGCTCGGCCCGCAACGAGTATGCACCTGACCGCGCTGGAAGCGATGTTCGATACTGCACGTCTGCTTAAGTCATTCGGATTTACGGCCCGGTCAGGGCAACCCTAGGCATTCCAATACGTCACGGCTTGCCGCGCTGGCGCAGATTTCAGGAGAGAGCTTGGGCACGAGGGAGAGGGCGCTTGCGTTTCCACTCATAGTCTTTGCGCAACTTGGACTGGTGTTTTTTCACTTGGGCTTCGAGTTCGCTGAAGGCTTTCTTGCAACTGGCCCGCACGGTGGCCCCGGTGCCGGTGGCGTGCAGCGTTCCGGTTGGCAGCGATAAATTCAGCGAGCAAGAACTCTCGTCCGTGCGTGGATGCTTGGAAAATGTGCCGTGCAATTGCACGAGGTCCGGCGAGTAACTCTTCAGCAGTTTCCCCAGTTTACCTACGTGACGCTCGACTTCGACCTCGACCGGTTTGTGCGACTCGACATGCTTGTAACTGATGGAGAGTTTCATGTGCGCACCTGTAGGAAAAGCTGAGAAAGAGGAGGAGGACAAGGTTCGTCTGATTGCACCACATCGGAGAAAAGCATAGCAGCCTGAAAGGCCGGGGGCAACGGCGACCGGAATTCTTGACCTTGCGTGCGTTGACACTTCTCCTCCCTTCCCTCTACTCTGCTGTCGGCGCAAATCGGGTGCGCCACTTCATGGCGCGGCGCAAATCACAAACTGCACCTCGGTCAGACGAGACCAATTCTTCGGCCAGCACCGCGCCTAGCAGTATTCTGCGCGTGGGCCCCGCGGGTTGGTCTTATCCCGACTGGGCCGGCTACGTTTATCCTGCACGCCGTGCCAAAGGATTCCACGAGGCGACCTATCTCGCGGAATTCTTTGACACCATCGAGATCAACACTTCGTTTTATCAGCCGCTGAGTCCGGACCACGCGGCGCAATGGATCGACCGTGTGGCCGCGAATCCGCGCTTTGTCTTCACCGCCAAGCTCTGGCAGCGGTTCACGCATGAGATCAGTTCCGCAACTTCGCGCGCCGGTGCGGCGGATGAGCGCGCCGTTCGCGCGGGCTTCGATGTGCTTCGCGCGGCGAAAAGGCTCGGGGCGGTCCTGCTGCAATTTCCTTTTTCGTTTCATCGCACTGCTGAGACCATCGCCTACCTCTCGGCCCTATTAAAACGCTTCGCTGACTATCCCCTGGTTGTCGAAGTTCGCCACGCTTCGTGGGATTCTCGAGAGACGTTGGATTTGCTACACGCCAGCGGTGCCGCTTTCTGTAACATCGACCAGCCCATCATCGGGCGATCGCTTGCGCCGTCTGCGCAGGCCACCTCGCCCGTCGGCTACGTCCGGCTTCACGGCCGGCGCTACGACACGTGGTTCAGCGACGATGCGGCTGTCCCCGCGCATGAGCGTTACAACTATCTCTACTCTGCCGAAGAGCTAGCGCCGTGGGTCACGCGCGTCCGCAAAGTCACGGAGAGGGCTCGCGAGACATTCGTGGTCACCAACAATCACTTTCAGGGCAAGTCCGTCGTCAATGCCCTGCAGCTCATCAGCATCTTGAAAGGATCGAAAGTAAAGGTGCCTGAACCGCTCCGGCGGCAGTACCCGGAACTCGAGGCCATTGCCGATACTCCGGCCGCCCAGCCGATGCTGTTTCCGATGGGAAAAGGGAGTAGGACGCAGTAAGGATGGAAGGATGGAGATCCACCCTCCTCGATTTCTGGTTAGCCACAACACCCCCCCTTGTTTTTCACAAGTGTTCATTCTAAAGAGAGTTAAAGTCCTTTGTTTTGATGCACTTTTGCAAGTGTTCATTCTAAAGGGACTTACGTCGCACCAAATTATGCAAATTGCGGCCAGGGAGGCTGCCCCACCCGCGGACAATTCGTGATCGACTCACGACAGTCCGCGCTGCGAGAGGAATTAAGGAGCGCTCCAGGGCCCGCCCATTGCTATGAGTAAGGGTTTGAGAGCTATTTTTCTATCTGCTCAACCGGATTAATCTCCCACCAGTGAGTCCCCACTTTGGCCTCATATCGGGTGATCCCCTTAACGGTGATCGGCTTTCCGACTTGCGGTATCTCGCATGGAATCTTCGGTATGCACTTAGACATGATGCAGTGTGCTCGGTCCATGCCCACTACTTTCGGGCCTTCACAGATGCGAATATCTGTGTCGCCGTCGTCTCGTTTTGTCACCTGCGTAACGAAGCCACCCACAGCCGCATGGGCTGCCATTTTGTCAGTCCAGCGGTTCGCATCTTCGCCAATCAACTCGCCAATCGATAGTTCGGTGTAAACGCGCTTCGACGGTTGCTCGGGTGGCTTGGCAGAAGGGGTTGCTGGTTTTGCGGCAGGACTGGAACTCTTCCTTGAAGCCAGTTTCTTCTCTGCGGTTTGCCCGGCCCACAACGTTGGAAAGGCCACCAGGATAACGAACAGAACTGCAACAGGTTTTCGCATTTTGCACCTCGCGGAAAGCTTCCCAAGGCTGATGCTAAAACCATGATAAAGGGCGCGAAACGACGCGACAGCGCGTTGTGACGCGGAGTAATCCAAATGGTAACTGGGCTTCCGTACGGGACTGCGGGCACGATTCAAACGCAGATTCTGAAAGGGCTTCTATTTGCATCATCTTTCGCGGTCCCTGCGAAGGATCGGAAATACTTAGGCGCGCTTTCGTTAAGAAATACTCAAGAAAGGTAGCGAGCCCTAGCCTGAATTTCCACGGACAACTATTCAGCTAAGTGTTTGGGCGACCCTGGCCCCTTTTTCCCAAAATCCTGGCGAAGTTACTTAGCATATTGGTGCGCTTATAGTCATTGATTATGTGCGTCTCATTTAATATACGCGGAGGACGACCTTCACAAAAAGGATGCTCAAACCGTCAGAAATGCTTATAAATGGGCAAGTATAGCGACATTTGTAGATTGTGGCCCAAATTGTTCTTGACACTGCATGTTGTATGTGACATTCTTCTGTCGTGGCTATCGGCGCACCCAAAGAATTAAGTACCCTCCGCCGCTTCTTCCTGGAACCCCGCTTGCCGAAACACCGCCAATACGAGGCCCTGCGCGCTTATCTG